>Ga0247608_10000215_pt1 | contig 104476 bp, 117 predicted proteins | sample 176DNAGHGlowgp2_FD_193490 | JGI IMG/M metagenome (GOLD analysis project Ga0247608, IMG submission 193490) | Sheep rumen microbial communities from Palmerston North, Manawatu-Wanganui, New Zealand - 1766 DNA GHGlow gp2 | ecosystem: Host-associated > Mammals > Digestive system > Stomach > Rumen... | reverse complement strand
CCGGCGGCGAGCTCCCCGCCGTAGCTGTCCTTATTATATATGAGACCTGCCCCCGACATACACACCATAAAGAGCGGGTACACGGCGGTCAGCACGAGCATCACCGCCTTTGCGGCTATAATAAGCGGATTTTTTCGTTTTTTTTCCATTATTTCACACCTGACTTCTGTTGCGGGATAATCTTTGCTGTGAGTAATTCACAATCATATCGTCTCAGCAGTGATACATACTATTTTTAGTCGGGCTTTTCCGACTGAAAGGAACCAAAAAATGCAATTTTACAGAAAAATCAAAAAAACGGCGGCAGTAGTATTATCTGCGGCAGTTTTCGGCTTATTCGGCACAGCGGGCTACTACTCGCTGCGTCTGCCCGAGAGCGTGACCGTCGGGACTGCGGGGAGCGTGCAGTTCGCGCAGTACCCCGAGCTCCGCTGTATCGGCAGCGTCTCCGAGCCGCGCGGCACCTCCGACAAGGCGACCCTCTCGCTGTTCGGAGCAATACCCGTCAAGAGCGTGAGCGTGCGCCGTGAGGAGCCTCCGACCCTCATCGCGAGCGGAGCGCCGTTCGGCGTGAAGCTGCTCATGGAGGGCGTCATGGTGACTGCTACGGGCAAGGTCGACTGCGCGGGCGACGATGTCTGTCCTGCGGAGCTTGCGGGCGTAGAGGTCGGGGACGTAATACGTCTCGCGGACAACGTGCGGCTAAGCTCAAATGCCGATTTACAGCAGGTCATCGCGGACAGCGGCGGACGTGACGTCACGCTCTCGCTGACCCGAGGCAGTGCCGAGCTGACCGCGTGTCTGCACCCTGTCTACTCCGAGAGCGCGAAAACGTGGCGCGGCGGTATGTGGGTGCGCGACAGCATCGCGGGCATAGGCACGATGACCTATATCAACAAGGAAACGGGCGAATTTGCGGGGCTTGGTCACCCCGTCTGCGACACCGACACGGGCGAGATTATCCCGATACAGAGCGGCGAAGCCGTCCCCGTTGAGATAACGGGCGCGCGCAAGGGCGTGACTGGCAGAGCGGGCGAGCTCCGCGGACGCTTCACGCGCTCCCCTGTTATCGGCGTCCTCGACCGCAACTGCGCGAGCGGCATATACGGGCGGCTGTCCGAATCCGCTGTGAGTGCACTTGCCGACGGCGCGGAGGAATACCCTCTCGGCTACCGACAGGACATCACCACGGGCGAGGTGCAGGTCTGCGCGACTGTGAGCGGCTCTGTCCCGCGGAAATACGCGGCTGAGATAGAGTCCGTGGACTTCAGCGGCGCGGACACCTCCAAGAACATGGTCATCCACATCACCGACCCCGACCTTCTCGCGGAGACAGGAGGCATAGTGCAGGGCATGAGCGGCAGTCCGATAATACAGGACGGGCGGCTCATAGGAGCGGTAACGCACGTATTCGTCTCCGACCCGACGCGCGGCTACGCGATATTCGCAGAAAATATGCTTGAGTGAAGCACTGACGCAATATAATAAAAGTGGGCGTTACATCTGTAACGCCCCGATTTTGTGCCGAAGGATATTTTATCTGTTTTCCTCGCTGAAACCGCTGTCTACGAGCTCGACAAGAGCGTCAACAGCAGCCCTCTCATCAGCACCGTCAGCAATTACCTTGACATTAGTACCGCCAACGATACCGAGGGAAAGGATTCCGAGGAGGCTCTTTGCATTGACTCTGCGCTCTTCCTTCTCTATCCAGATAGAGGACTTGAACTCATTAGCCTTCTGGATGAAGAATGTAGCGGGTCTTGCGTGGAGACCAACCTGATTTTTTACCATTACTTCTCTGACAAACATAATATAACTCTCCTATTCTCTGTAGTCGTCCGTTGTGCTATACGGACGTTTCATGCAAATTGTTTCAGTTGCTGTAATTTATTATACATTCATTTTTTTTCATAGTCAACGCATTTTTACCGCAAAAGTGTCTCTTTTCCTCAAATTCTACATTTAGATTAAATGACCGATAGATTTATACATTCTGCTTGTGAATTATCACTACAAATTCGCGTTGATTTTTATTGTTCAATCTGTATATTTTCCCTGCAATAATATGTTTACTATTGCTAAAAGGCTAAAGCGTTTTCTACTATACAGCCTGTTTATGTGCATTTGCTATAGACATATATTCAGATTATATAGCAAATGTAAGAATTGAATAAAAAAATTATCTTGGAAAATCGCCCGCAAAAGCTGCTCGCGGCGATTTAATTTTAGCTAAATTATTCCACTTAAATTATCCAAAAAGCCCCAAAAATCGACTGATAGCGAGCCTATCAAAAAGCGGGCTTCCGCTTAAATCTGAATCCTGTTTATCCCCTCAAGTCATTTTCGGGCGAGCGGAACTCGCCCCTACAAGCATAGACAAAACGAACTATTTCTGTAGGGGCACTTTCCGAGCGCCCGCGCTGTATTTTTGCACATCGCACCATTATATAAACCAAGCAGGCAGTGAAGACACTGCCTGCTTGGTCATTCCTTATTAATATACGCCTCATACAAGTCGGGGCGGCGCTCCTTGGTGAGCTTGAGGCTCTGCTCGTGACGCCACTTCTCGATGTTGGCGTGGTGTCCCGAAAGGAGAATCGGCGGCACGCTCTCCCCTTCCCACACCTCGGGGCGCGTATAATGGGGATATTCGAGCAGTCCGCTGTAGATGCTCTCCTCCTCGAAGCAGATATCGTCCGAGAGCACGCCCTCGCACATTCTCGCCACGCAGTCGGTCAGCACCATAGCGGGGAGCTCCCCGCCCGTGAGGACGTAATCGCCGATAGACAGCTCCTCGTCGACTATCTTGTCGATGACGCGCTGGTCTACGCCCTCGTAGTGACCGCAGATAATGAGGATATTGTCCATTTTCGAGAGCTCGACGGCTCTCTGCTGGGTCAGCACCTTTCCCTTCGGCGACATATATATAGTATGCGGCTTACAGCCCATCTCGTCACAGACCGCCATATAGCAGTTGTATATCGGCTCGCACTGCATGACCATGCCCATGCCTCCGCCGTAGGGAGTATCGTCCACGCGGCGGTGCTTATCCTGCGTATACTCGCGTATCTGTCGGCAGTGGACTTCGATTTTGCCCGCCTTACGGGCTCTGCCGACGATGCTCTCGCCGAGCACAGCCTCGCACATCTCGGGGAAAAGTGTAGCAATTTCTATTTTCATGCGTCCTCCGTCAGTCGAAAAGCCCGTCGAGAGGGCGTATCGTCATCACATTGCCGTCGATGTCGGTGGAGATGACCACGTCCGCGATAGCAGGGACGAGAAGCTCCTTATCCGCCGATTTTACGACGTAGACGTCGTTCGCGCCCGTCTGCATGACATCGTCGATGACGCCGTACAGCTCGTCGGAGTCGGCATCGCGGACCTCCATGCCGATGAGGTCCTGAATAAAGTAGGTATCTTCGCCGAGCTCAAGGTCGTCGCGGTGCATATAGAGCAGTTTATTGCGGAGCTTTTCCGCATCCTCGGGCGTATCTACGCCCTCTATCTTGGCGATGACCATATTCTTGAACACTCGCGAGCGCACTATCGTGACCTCGTCCTTGTTCCTGCCCATGAACAGGCGGTCGAACTCCGCGAGGAGCTCGGGAGTATCGGTATAGGGCATTATCTTGACCTCGCCGCGAATGCCGTGGGTGGTGACTATCTTGCCCGCTTCAAGGAATTCCTTTTTCATGTCAGTCCTCCGCTATCTGAACGGTTTTGGCTATCTGCCGTGCGACCTCGGGGTCCTTGCTGAGAATTATCACATTCTGCCGGTTGTCGAGGTCATTGACGTCGTAGACCTCGAGATTCAGCTCATACGCACCATGGTCGTTTATAAACTCGGAAACAAACGACTTCATATTGCCGTTATCGAAGTAGTAGTGATTCGGCTCGATGAAGGAGTCATGCGCCATATCGCCCTCAACGCCATTAGGCGCAATCAGCGAAGGTACCATTATCGCCTTCAGCTCCATGAGCTTATACGTCGCGTTGACCTCGGAGGGCGAGAGCTTATTGCACTTCTTATAGTCGAAGGTCTCGCACAGGAAAATCATATCGTGGTAGTTCTCGGGCGGCTCATATCCGAGCTTTTTCAGTCCCTTGTTCATGCGCTTGTCGAAGAAGCCGACTTCTCGGAAGTGGTCGATATCAGGTCCGTTTTCGTCCTCAGGCTCGCCCTTGTCCATGACGCAGACGAGGAGTTCACGCTTTTCAACGTTGTCGTTATCGACGATAATCCCCGATTTCAAGCCTTCCGTCTCCTCGGGATACATCCAGAACAGTCCGTCGGGAGCTTCAAAGTCGATGCCCTTTATCGAGCATTCCTTGAAGCTTTCGGGTACCTCGATATCCGCGTAGGGATAGGGCTCGGTGATCTCAGCGCCGTCCCCAAATGAGGAGATGACATACGATTCCATCGCCTTCCATTTGATGTAAGTCTGCGAGAGGTAGAAACCCGCACCGCCGAGGACAGTCAGCGCCGCCAATACGCCGACGGCTATTTTTGCACCTTTTTTCATAATGGTTCCTTTACACTTTCGGGACGCCGAGGGCGGCGTCCCCTACATAGAATTATCCTGTAGGGGCGAGTCCCGCTCACCCGTCATATCTTGATTTGGTCTCGGGCGCACGGATAAGCAGCGCACCAAATCTTTGATTTGGATTGCGATGCTATATGCAGCTTTGCTGTAATGCGTCCCTACAATGCTTCAAGTAGTGGCGCCCTTTGGGCGTCCGCACCTTACATTGCAATTTGCCGATACGTGATGTAGGGAACGCCGCCTCGGCGTTCCGCATTAAAACGACAGTTTTCTCGTTCGCAAACAATTCACCAGATTGTTTGCGAACAGAATGACTGCCATTTTTCGGGCGGATAATATCCGCCCCTACAATGCTTCAAGCAATCAGTTCTTCATCTCAAAGCCTTCGCCGAGAAGCTCCTTGTTTGCCTCGAGAATAGGGTTTATGCACTCCGCGAGGAACTCGTCGACCTGCTGAGGGCTTCTGCCGACGTAATTCTCGGGCTTGAGCACGGCGTCAAGCTCCTCCTTGGTGACCATGAACATCGGGTCAGCCTCGATGAGCTCGCAGAGGTTGTTGTCGAGTCCGCGCACCTTAACATTCGCGCCCGCCTCCATAGAGTAGTCCATGATGCGGTCGTGGAGCTCCTGACGGTTGCCGCCCTTCTTAACGGCGTCCATCATGATATTCTCGCTCGCCATGAAGGGGAGCTCCGCCATAACGCGGCGGCGAATCATCTCGGGGTAAACGACGAGCCCGTCGGTCACGTTCATCATTATGTTGAGTATCGCGTCAACTCCGAGGAACGCCTCAGCCACGCTGATACGCTTGTTTGCGGAGTCGTCGAGCGTTCTCTCGAACCACTGAGTAGCCGCGGTGAATGCGGGATTGAGGCTGTCTATCATTACGTAGCGCGCGAGGGAGGTTATACGCTCACAGCGCATGGGATTGCGCTTGTACGCCATCGCGGACGAGCCTATCTGCTTCTTCTCGCGGGGCTCCTCCATCTCCTTGAAGGACTGGAGAATGCGCATATCGTTCGAGAACTTGCTTGCGGACTGCGCGATATCGCTGAGCACCTCAAGCACCTTTGAATCGACCTTGCGCGAGTAGGTCTGACCCGACACGGGCACTACCGCATCGAAGCCCATTTCCTCGGCAATCATCTTCTCGAGCTGTTTTATCTTGTCGGTGTCACCCTCGAAGAGCTCCATGAACGACGCCTGAGTGCCTGTAGTGCCCTTGCTTCCGAGGAGCTTGAGGGTGGAGATGCGGTACTCGAGGTCGTTGAAGTCCATGAGGAGCTCGTTGAGCCAGAGCGTAGCCCTCTTGCCGACAGTAGTGAGCTGAGCGGGCTGGAGGTGAGTATACGCGAGGCAGGGCATATTCTTGTACTCGTCCGCGAACTTTGCGAGGTTGTTCATGACGTTGAGGAGCTTGCGGCGGACGACCTGAAGCGCGTCACGCATGATGATGACGTCGGTGTTGTCGCCGACGTAGCAGGAAGTCGCACCGAGGTGGATAATACCCGCAGCGTCGGGACAAGCCTGACCGTATGTGAAAACGTGCGCCATGACGTCGTGGCGTGTGATACGCTCGCGAGCCTCGGCAGCCTCATAGTCGATGTCGTTGATATGCTCCTCGAGCTGCTTCACCTGAGCCTCTGTGACGGGCAGACCGAGCTTCATCTCAGCTCTTGCGAGAGCGACCCAGAGCCTTCTCCATGTGGTGAACTTCTTATCCGCAGAGAAAATGTACTGCATTTCCTCGCTTGCATAGCGTGTGCAGAATGGACTTTCATAGCTGTTCTTGTTTCCGCTCATAATAACAAACTCCTTTTCGGCGCGCGGCACGTATTTTCTGTCTTTGATGTGCTCCTACAGCACAATTACATTATATTATATCATATATTGATGCAAATGTCAATTTTTCCCTGTAGGGGCGCATTACAGCAAAGCTGCATATAGCATCGCAATCCAAATCAAAGATTTGGTGCGCTGCTTATCCGTGCGCCCGTCAGCCAACATCGTAATTCTCGGGCGGATAATATCCGCCCCTACAATTTAAAATTCATCGCCACAGGCGATACAACAATTACGCATTATGAATTGAAAAAAGCTCCCCGAAGGGAGCTTTTCGCGTTATTTTTTGAAGAATGTCACGAGGTCGTCCGAGCCGCCCGTCGAGAGGTAAGCGTAGTACGCGAGGATAGCTGAAGCGTCCTTCGCGTCGACCTTGCCGTCGGTATTGACATCGGCAGCCTCTCTCTGCGTGTCGGTGAGTCCGTCCTCGGAGCCTGTGGAAGCCTTCGCATAGGCAACGAGAATGAATGAGGCGTCCTTCGCATCGACACTGCCGTCCTCGTTTGCGTCGCCGAGGCCTGACTTTTCGGGCTCACGCTCGAAGATGAGCAATCCGTCACTCCTTATGCCCTGAAGGGATCCGTCCTCGGAAAGGCTGAACCAGATGAACTCGTTCTCGGCATAGCCGGGCTGCGAGACCTTCACCTTATTGTCATCTATCGACCATGTCAGCGTGCTTTTCTCGTTTTCGACCTCGGTGGATATTACCTCCATATAGCCTGTACCGTCGCTGTTGAAGGAAACTGTCGCATTGGTGTTCAAGAGGTCTTCTATCGGAGCACCGTTTTCATCAACGAACTCCTTGAAGTTCCATGTGCCGACTACTCGCTCGGCGAGTGTGGGCTCTGAGGAAACCACGGGAGCAGTTGCTGTGGCAGTCGTTTCCTGTGCTGTGGTGGAAGTTGTTGAGGCTGTTGTGGTCGCAGATGTTGATGTGGTGGAAGCTGTGGTCGTTGCGGTCGATGTGGCAGTCGTTGATGTTGTGGAGCCGGAACTGCTATCAACGATTGTGATCACATAAGAAATATCAACGTTCTTACAATAGTTATAAGCGTAATAATCGCCGGCTTCTCCGGTTATTTTGACGGTATACTGTCCGACGGGAAGAGAAGCTAATTCTTTGTAATCATGGCTGGTTCCGTCCTCTTCAACAACTGTTTTTTTCGTCTGATAGTCATTTCCTACATTCTTTTCATCGTATGTAAGCGATTCACTTCCGCGTATTCCTATGAATTTCAGACCTGAAAAATCAAGTGCTTCCTTGCAGTTGTACACTGTTTTAGTGGGGTAGGAAACCACTTTGTCAAACTGATATATCGGGTGAGTAGTCTCAATAGAATAGGTCGTTGTTGAAGCTGTAGTAGTTGCCGCTGTTGTGGCAGTTGTTCCTGCTGTAGTCGAAGCTGTTGTAGTTGTTGTAGGCTGAGCTGTTGTGGTTGTAGTAGTGGTAGTAGTCAAAGCCGCAGAAGTCGCTGTGGTAGTGCCTGCCGTAACAACGGAAGCCGCCTGCTCCTTGATAGAAGAACTGTTTATCGAGAGCGTGAACAGCTCATAGCCCGTCTTTACTACGTAGAACTTGTTGAAGTGCTCCTTAGCCGCCTGTGCTACCTCCAAGCTGTGAGACTTAAAGTTTTCGCGAGTAATATTGTTGTTGGTCATGACAGCCTGCGATAAAGACGCAACAATGCCCTCCTTTATCTCGGCTATCTTTGCGGCGTCCTCCTTCTCGTCGAGCACCTTTTCGCCCGATGCCTCAAACATACCGAACAGCTTTATTTCATAGGGCTTAGCGCCGATTATCTTGACTATCGGGTCAGCCATGCCGTATTTGATAGCAGGCGTGATCTGAGACTCTGCCGCTGTAGTTGTGGAAGCTGTTGTGGTGGTTGTGGCGATGATAGTCTGAGTGGTAGTTGTAGTCGTCACCTTTGTGGGAGTTGTGCTGAGGCTGCCGCCCGTTATCTTCTCAAAGGCGATATTGTTCTCCTCGGCGTATGTCTGAGCTGTAGAGCCCTCATAGCCGCGGATAACGAGCCCCTCGTTTGCGGGTATAGCGCCGTCTTTGATGACAGTCGCGGGATTTGTCACGGTTACGCTTTTCAGCTGTCTGCACCCATCGAAGGCACTGCTGTCCAGCACCTCGAGCACGGGCGGGAGCTCAACGCTCTCGAGTGCGGTGTTGCCGAAGCTCGAATAGCCTATACTTTTCAGACCGGACGGGAGCTTGACGCTCTTGAGGCTATTGCAGTATGTGAATGCGAAGCCCTCTACTTCTGTAACGGAATCGGGAATGATAAGGCTCTCGATAGCGGCTGTATATGCTGCGCCGTAGCCTATCATCTCGACGGAGCTCGGAACAGTGAACTCGGTCGTAGGATAAGCGGGAGGATAAGCAACGAGCTTTTTCATGTCCTTGGTGTAGACGATGCCGTCAACAGAGCAGAAGTTCTTGTTCTTTTCGTCAACGGTATACGTCGCGAGACTCGTTGCATAGCCCGCAAGGTGGTCGCCTATCCTTGTGACCTTGGCGGGTATCTTTACCGAGGTGACATTAGAGCAGAATGTGAATGAGCTTCCGTTTATGACGGTAACGGGCTCTCCTGCGACCTCTCCTGCGATAACGATATCACCGCTTGCTTTCTCGTCGCACATGTTAAGCTCTGCGTGGTCGTTGTATACCTTGTACGTCAGACCGTCTATGACTACCTTATTGTCCTCGGTGTCTGATGCGGCAGTCGTCGGCTCAGCCGCAAACGACGTGGCGGATACAGCTCCGAGCGACGGCAGAGTGCTGAACGCCATTGCCAGCGACAGAACGCCTGCGAGTAATTTCTTCTTGTTCATTATAAACCTCCTAAACAATGATGATAGGCTGTCAAAGCGCCTACGGAGTATATTATACTACATATTTAACCGATTGTAAAGGCGATTATTGTCACGGTATAAGTGACATTTGTCACTATTTGCGGAGCGCCCTCTCACCCGTATCATGCGCGCCGCGCCTGCCTGAGCAATCATTTTCCCGCAAAGTCTTGAAAAAAGCGCGGGATTGTGGTATACTGTATCTATGACCGAAGCGGGGCGATGAAGGCATCGCCCCTGCACATTGTTGATTTGGAGTACAGATAATGAAATATTCACGTATTACAGCGGCTTTAGCCGCGGCGGGAGTCATGCTCGCGCTCTGCGGCTGTGCCGACAGCGGCAGCAGCTCGTCCGAGCGCATCAGTTCACAGGTGACAACTCAGCCCGCCTCAGCCGATTCCGTCTTCAAAACGAACGACGGGCTGTTCACATTCGTACCGCCCGCCCGCTTCAAGCAGTATGAGGGTATGTACCCTGCCGACTTCGAGTTCCTGCTGACGGACAGCAACACTAACACGACGTTGGGCATCATAGAGATGAGCGGACTTCACATCTCCCCCGAGTTCTACTGCGAGACGGTGAAGGCTCACTACGAGGAGGAGTACGGAACAGTCCATGCTTCGGCGGATTCCGAGGGCGACCTCCCCGCGTATCTGCTCAAGGCAGAGTTCACCGACGAGGAGGAGCAGAGCGACTTCCTGTTCTACCACAAGGCGATAGGCTACGGAAACGGCGACCTGCTGGTGCTTGTCGTGACCGTTCCGAAGGACAAGCCCGAGGAGGCGACGCTCACCGTCGAGGAGATGATGTCGCAGATGACCTACAACGGCGAAGCGCTGAAGAACGAGCCCGAGGTACACGACAACGAGTTCTTCACGGTGACAGCAGACAAGGACTGGTACTTCCACTCTAAGGACGAGAGCGAGGCTACCCTGCGCCCGAACATCGCGAACACCTTAGCCGAGCGCTACGGCTCGTTCAAGATATCGGCGGAGAAGTCGGAACTCAGTGCAAAGGAGACTGCCGACAAGGACGCTGAGGAGTTCGGCTCCACGGACAAGATAACGGACGTCGCCGAGAGCGAGGGCGCCGAATATCTCGGCAAGGACGCGGTATGCGTCACGTGCGTGCTCAACTCGGAGTACATGAACCTGAGGCGCGACATATACTATTTTGAGAACAGCGGCGCAGTCTACAAGGCACAGATACTCGCGCCCGTGGAGTGTTTCGACGAGTTCAGCGCTACGCTCGGCTCGCTCACAGACAGCATAGAGGTGAAGTGAGCCGCTATCGGCTTTATCTAAGTTCTGATAAATAACGCATTAAAAACGGAGGTTTTAAATAATGAAGAATGTACTTGTAGTAGGCGGCGGCGGACGCGAGCACGCCATTATAATGAAGCTCGCAGAGAGCAAGCACGTAGGCAAGCTGTACTGTGCGCCGGGAAACGGCGGCATTTCCAAGTTTGCGGAGTGCTTCAATGTCGGTGCGACTGATATCGACGGCATTGTCGAGCTCGCGAAGAAGCTCAAGCCCGATATGGTGGTAGTCGCTCCCGACGACCCGCTCGTGCTCGGCATGGTAGACCGCTTGCAGGCGGAGGGCTTCATGACCTTCGGACCGAAGGCGAATGCGGCTATAATCGAGGGCAGTAAGGTGTTCTCGAAGGAGCTGATGAAGAAGTACGGCATTCCCACGGCTTTCTATGAGGTCTTCACCGAGAGCGACAAGGCTATCGCCTACCTCAAGGAGCAGAACAGCTATCCCGCAGTAATAAAGGCGGACGGTCTCGCGCTCGGCAAGGGCGTTATCATCGCGCAGAACGAGGACGAGGCGGTCAAGGCTGTACACGACATGATAGACGAGCTCAAATTCGGCAAGAGCTCGGCAAGAATAGTCATCGAGGAGTTCCTCACAGGTCCCGAGGTATCCGTCCTCTCGTTCACGGACGGCAAGACCATGGTGCCGATGATATCCTCAATGGACCACAAGCGCGCGCTCGACGGCGACAAGGGACTCAACACAGGCGGAATGGGCACGATATCGCCCAACCCCTACTACACCGAGGACATCGCCAAGGAGTGCATGGAGAAGATATTCCTCCCGACCATGAACGCCATGAACGCCGAAGGACGCACATTTGAGGGCTGTCTCTACTTCGGACTCATGCTCACTCCCAAGGGACCCAAGGTCATCGAGTACAACTGCCGCTTCGGCGACCCCGAGACGCAGGTAGTGCTCCCCATGCTCGACGCCGACCTCTATGAGATATTCGAGGCTATATACAACCACGAGCTCGGCAAGGTCGACATCAAGTGGCACAAGGGAAGCTGTGCGTGCGTAGTCATGGCGAGCGGCGGCTATCCCGAGAGCTATCCCAAGGGCATCAAGATGAACGGCTTCGACGAGAAGGGACAGGTCGAGGGCTGCTTCGTATACCACGCGGGCACCAAGCTCGGCGAGGACGGCAGCTTCCTCACCAACGGCGGACGCGTAATCGGCGTGACCGCAAAGGGCGACACTCTCCCGCAGGCGCTCGCGACCGCATACAAGGGCGTAGAGGCGATAAGCTTCGACGGCGCGCACTACAGGAAGGACATCGGACAGAGAGCGCTCAAGGCACTCGGTTAAGGAGCACGCTATGCACGAAAAGCTTGAAAAAGGACTGTTCTTCGGATTCATCGGCAACCTGCTCTTCGTTGTCTTTGGTCTGATATGTGCAATATACTATTATACATATAATTCCGACGCCTTCTATACAAGGGCGCTCGAGACCCTCGCCTACTGCACCGAATTTCTCGGCTTCGGACTTCTCGTCTACTCCGATGTGCTGCTCAGCATGAGCCTTCGTCTGCGGAGGCTGCTGAAGGTGAGCTATACAGCCTATATCATACTCGAGGCACTGATGATGGTGCTCGAGCTCAACAGCGCAAGCCTTGATTTCTACCGCCCGTATTCGCTCGTGCTCTCGATAGTACACGCCGTTATATCGGGCGCAGCCTGCTTCGCATTCCTTCAGCTCGACCCCGATAATACGAAGTATGAGATAGCGGTCGTAGTATGCATCGGCATGGTGCTGTTCGGTATGCTCGGAACTATATTCGGCATACGCGCGTACTTCGGCGTACTCGTCAACGCGGTGAGCTTCATGACGCTTTTCGGCGTTATCAGGTTCTTCCGTGCCCGCGAGGAGATAGAGATAGACTGCTACGGCGACCGTGCGCGTGTCGCGGTGTACAAGAGCACTATGTTCACTGCTCAGCCCGCCGACAGCAGCTCTGACAAGACAGCAGAGCCCGCTCCCGCAGAGGAGGCATCTGCTCCCGACAAGACCGCTTCGGAAAGCACCGAAGACGAAAACAAAGAATAACCGAAACAGCCCCTTTTTTCGAGAGAAAGCAGGGGCTGTCATTATTTTTTTCGACACAGGCACCGCTTTTTCGATTGACAAAAAAACCGAAGTATAATATGATTAAAAAAAACTGACCTTACAAAGGAAACGACATTTTTATCAATATGACTTTTTCGGAAAGAGTGAGCATATCCCATGAAGCAGCAACTTCTGACAGGCGATAATATCGACGGTATAGGCTGGCTCCTGTCAGATATACTGTCAACAATAGGATTTGATGTCAAGCACTGCAGCAACTCTTTCGCCGCACTTGAGGAGGAATGCATAAGAAACAGCTTCGACGGGCTGGTATTCTTCATCATGGCGGAGACGGACGAGCTGTACAGCTTCGTCAGCCGCACATCTGCCGAATCACCTGACATGAAGCTGTTTGTGCTGTCCTACGTAAAATCGTATCCGATGAGAAGACGCCTCGAGATGCTGGGCGTAGCCGACTTCTTCCTCATGCCCGAGTCCCTGAACAGGATAAGCAGATACATATATACGGCAATGCTGACTAATCACGACCGACCGCTCGCGGAGGAGATAATCAGCTATCTTGAAAACAAGGGCATCAAGATAAATACGGGCTTTTTCTATATGTACACGGCTATGCGTATGTGCATACTGCGTCAGGAGCTGCTCGACGACATGACCGCGGGATTCTATCCCATGCTGGCAGAGCTCATGGGAACAACGCCGACAGGTGCCGAGCAGGTACTTCGCCGCTTCGGGAAGCGAATGCAGAACGAGGGCATAGTGTTCGGTGACAAAGGCGGAAAGAGCATGACGGCAAACAAGTACATGATAAGCAGCGCAATAGACGAATTCATGAGCAAGTATTACCATTATGAGTAGTACGCCCGCGTTGTTTTTATGCGCGGAATAATTCCGCTGGCACACAAACTCGGAACGCAATAAAGGGACGCCATCTGCAACAAGACGTTTTTTGTTCTTGTTGCACAATCCGCAAGGCTGTGCCTTGTGCATTCATACAAAGTTTCAAAAAAATTCGTGTTTTTTGCCTCCGAAAATCACTTATATGTGATACTATAGGTATGTCTACCTAAAAGGAGGACTTTTTATGAAAAAAATAACTGCAATTCTATCCGCCGCTGTCCTGCTCGCGGGAGCGTGCTCCTGCTCGGACAAGCCCGACGTCAGCGAGCCCGACGGCGACGTAACAACTGCTCCCGTCACCGAGACCGAGACCGAGCCGCCATACGCCGAGCTCACCGAGGCGGACTTCGCTCCTGTCGACATCAAGTGCGCCGTCACCGACACCGAGCCGCCCATAGAGGTGAACTCCGCCGACCTGAGCAGCATCGACTTCGGCGCGAGGATGTCGCCCTGCAAGGCGCCCGATGTGCGCGAAAGCTACAAGAACTCCATGATGAGGCGCGGAAATGAGGAGCGGTTCGATGAGGCAGTCGCGAAGCTCGTCGAAACGCCGTGCAAGGGCGCTGTCACGTCTGCTACCTTCGGCGGCGGCAAATTCTACCTCACTGTCAATTATGACGACTTCTGCAATCTGCACGACTCGTCGCTCTACTGCTATGACGTCGAAACGGGCGAATGCAAGGAGCTCGCCGCGCATACGGGGCTCGAATACAACGGCTGCTTCTCGGGGCTGACATTTGCTCACGACAAGCTCTACTACATCGACAAGCTGCTCACCGACTCCGACGAGGGCACCAAGACCGCGCTGTACTGCCTCGACCCAGAAAGCGGCGATATATCGGAGCTATGCACTGTTGACGGTTATATCCACGGCTTGCGTGAAATAGAAAACGGACTTTTCATGTACAGGTACATAGGCTTTAACAATGGAATTGATTATTTACAGTATGACATCGGGACAAATGAGCTCAGCCCCTACACCTTCCCCGAGGCTGAGGGCGAAGGACCGAAGGATGTCGTACTGTGCGACGGCGTCCCCGCGGAGGTAACGGGCGGCTTCGACGGCGAAAAATACAACCCCATAACCGTAAAAACGCAGTATTACACGCTCTCGACCGAGGTTACGAAATACACGAAAATATTCCTCTGGCGGGACAAGGTCTGCATAGTCGCGGCAAACGACTACAGCAACGACTGGCTGTATACATACGACCTGACGCGGCGCGAACGCCTGAAAATGAAGTTCGACGGCTACAGCAACTCGGATATGATCCAAACAGAGGAAGGCATATTCATGATTGTCGGGACGGGCTCGGACGAGTTCGGGCAGTACAAGTCGGGCTGCCGTCTCTGCCTGCTCACTCCCGTGCAGGGCACTGTGTACAGACTGGCTCTTTTCGAGAACTGTCTCTGCGGAAATATCGGCGACACCGTGTACTACCTGACGCTAACCCCGACCGAGGAGCCGTTCGAGGACTATGCTTTAGTGAACCGAAACGCAGGCAACGGGCTCCCCGACAAGCTGTACTGGTTCAAATCTGCGGGCGGGACTATACCTCGCTCGGGATATGGTGTGTACTTTGAATGGTAACAAAAAGGCGTTCCATGCCCTCTGAACAATAATTAAATCAAAAAGCCAAAGAGTTATTCTCTTTGGCTTTTTTGTTGTTTTTACAGACTTTTCAGCGCACCGTTTTGTGCAGGTATACAAAGTCAAAAATTATTTTTTCAATAATCAACGGTTTTCCATTGCAAAAATGCCTTTTTTGCACCCCTTATGAGAGGCGTTGTCCGAGACGGACAGCAAAGCCTCTCGGAAAAGGAGGAGTTATGTCAGAGAAGGATGAACTCAGAAACAGGCGGAAGCGCTTCTGCTATCTCTACGCAGTCCTCGGCGACCCCGAGGAAGCCGCGGTACGGGCAGGCTACAGCCGCGATGAGGCTCTCGGCGCGGCAATGGAACTGCTGAAAAGTCCCGTATGCCGCAGGAATATCGCACAGCTACGCGGTCTGCTCGGAGACAGCGCGAACGTCCTCGCGGGACTCCGCCGCCTCGCATTCGGCTCGTGCAACGACGCGGTACAGCTCGCGTTCTCGGACGAGCTACCGCCTCTGGACGTGCTCGGCAGGCTCGACCTGTACAACGTCTCGGAGATAAAGCGGGTGCGCGGCGGAGGCGTCGAGGTCAAGGTCTTTGACCGTATCAGGGCGCTCGAAAAGCTGTATGAGCTCGAGAACGCGCTGACGGAATCGGGCAGGGCTGAGGCGCTGATACGCGCGCTGACCTCCGACGGAGAGGAGGACGGCGCAGAATGCTGATTAAATTCAGAGGCAAGCAGAAAATTGTCGCGAAGTGGTGGAAAATGCCCGAATACCGCGGCAAGGACGCCATTATCGCCGACGGTGCGGTCAGGAGCGGCAAGACGCTCTCGATGTCGCTCGGCTTCGTGATATGGGCGTGCTCGAGCTTCCGAAGCGGCACATTCGCGATGTGCGGCAAGACCGTGACCTCCCTCCGCAGGAACGTCACTGTGCCGCTGATACGGCTTCTGCGCGGCATGGGCTTCGTCTGCGAAGAGCGGATAAGCCACAGCTTCATCGACATCACCTTCCTCGGCATGACTAACCGCTTTTACCTGTTCGGCGGCAGAGACGAGAGCTCCGCCGCGCTGATACAGGGCATAACGCTGTCGGGCGTATTCCTCGACGAGGTCGCGCTGATGCCGCGTTCGTTCGTCGAACAGGCGCTCGCGAGGTGCTCGGTGCAGGGGTCGAAGATGTGGTTCAACTGCAACCCCGATGACCCGTCGCACTGGTTCTACCGCGAGTGGATACAGAAGGCGGACGAGAAAAACGCGCTGTATCTGCACTTCACCATGGACGACAACCCCTCGCTCTCCGAGGCGGTCAAGGCGCGCTACAGGAAGCTCTACTCGGGCGTATTCTACGAGCGCTTCGTCCTCGGGAGGTGGACTGCCACCGAGGGAGCCGTCTACCCGATGTTCGACCCGCAGCAGCACGTATTCAGCGGCGCAGAGCCCGAATGCGAGCGCTACGTCATATCCTGCGATTACGGAACTGTCAATCCCTCGTCGTTCGGTCTGTGGGGACTTCACAAGGGCGTATGGTACCGCGTGAGGGAGTATTACTACTCCTCGAAGAGAACGGGAGTCCCGCGCACAGACGAGGAGCACTACGCTGCTCTTGAGGAACTGGCAGGCGAGCGCGCGATAGAGCGCGTCATCGTCGACCCGTCAGCCGCCAGCTTTATCGAGTGTATCCGCAGACATGGTAGATTCAGAGCGGCAAAGGCGGAAAACGACGTAGTCACGGGGATAAGACGGGTAGGCGCAGCACTGAAGGACGGCAGGCTGATGATACACGAGTCGTGTACGGACATCATACGCGAGTTCGGGCTGTATCGGTGGAAGGACGGCGCGGGCACAGACATCCCCGTCAAGGAGAACGACCACGCCATGGACGATATGCGATACTTCGTGGCATACGTCACGAAGGAGGCAGCGGACGAGGAATTCTTCTTCGCCATGTCCGTGGACAGAGGATGATCTGTAGGGGCGGATATTATCCGCCCGACTAAACCGAAATATTGCGGTAGAACGTTGTAGGGGTGCCCTTCGGGCGTCCGCAATCCCCGACAATTGGCGTTGAACGCAATGTGTAGGGAACGCCGCCCTCGGCGTTCCGCCCATAACCGACGAATCAACGGTAAATCGCAATGTGTAGGGGCGCATTACGGGCGCCCGCAATCCCCGACAATTGGCGTTGAACGCAATGTGTAGGGAACGCCGCCCTCGGCGTTCCGCCCATAACCGACGAATCAACGGTAAATCGCAATGTGTAGGGGCGCATTCCGTGCGCCCGCCTGTAAACGGAAGATTTCGCGCCGCAGTTCGTCCGAAACGTTAGCAATCCCCGCGCAGGCAGCAATCGCCCTGTATCAAAAAGGAGGAAAAATGAAGCTATTCAAAAAGAAACACACGCGGGCAGCTCCGCAGGTGATACTGCCCGACCGCGACCGCGGAAGCGAGATGACCCTCCCGCCCGAAGCAGGTCCGCTCGAAAAGGAGCTGTTCGACAGGCTGAGATACGCCGTCCCCGTCATCGACGCCGCTATCATGAAGATTATCCGCCTGACGGGAGGCTTTCGGCTCGTCAGCTCCGACGAGCGCTGGCAGGAGCAGCTCGACCGCTTCTGCGACACCGTCCCCGTCGGTCTGACAGGCACATCGCTCGGCTGCTTCGCCGACGCCTTCCTCGACAGTATGCTCACCTACGGCAGCGCTGTCGGCGAGATAGTCATCGACGAGGAGGGACGCCGTATCGCGGGACTCTGGAACGGCGACGCGACCTCTACGGTCGTATCCGCGGGGACTTCCCCGTTCGAGCGCAGATACGCCGTCCGCAGACAGGACGGCTCGCTCAGGCAGGTCGCCCACCCCGAGCGCATACTCTACGCCTCGCTGACGAACGGGCGCTCGCTCCTGCGCGGACTCCCCGCGATGAGCAGCATACTGCTCCGCATATACCAGTGCATAGGTCAGAACTACGACCGCGCGGGCAATGTGCGCTACGCAGTGACCTACAAGCCTCAGCGCGGCGCAAGCGATATCGCCTCCACACGCGAGCACGCCATGCAGATAGCCCGCGAGTGGGCTGACGGCATGAACTCCGCGAAATACGGCAGAGTCAAGGACTTCGTCGCCGTCGGAGACGTGGATATCAAGGTCATCGGCGCGGACAACAAGCTGTTCGATACGAACGTGCCTGTCCGCCAGATAATGGAGCAGATAATCTCAAAGCTCAGTATACCGCCGTTCCTGCTCGGTCTGAACTGGAGCTCCACTGAGCGTATGTCCTCTCAGCAGGCGGATATCCTCACGTCCGAGCTCGACTACTACCGCAGACTGCTCTCGCCCGTGCTGTGCGGCATAGGCGACGCGTATCTGTGCTCGGTCGGCGCAGAGGCAGTCTGCTCGATAGAGTGGGACAACATCAATTTGCAGGACGAGTCAGTCCTCGCTGAGGCAAGGCTCAAAAACGCGCAGGCTCGCGAGATAGAGCTGCGCATCGAAGAAAAAACAAAATCCGAATAATGGAGGAAATGTGTATGTATAACGATGTAAAACTTGAAAAAGGACTCTATAATCTCAGCGGCAAGTCGTTCACTTCCGCCCTCGAGGAGCTCGACCCCTCCGCCGCATATGTCGGCACGGAGCTCGCCGCCCTCGACGCCTACGAGCGTCAGCTCAAGCGCTATAACATCAGGGTCGGCGGCGCTGACTGCGACATGGTGGAGAAGTTCTTCTCCTCGACTGAGACAGCGGTGCTCTTCCCCGAATTCGTGACCCGCTGCATAAAGAAGGGCTTCGATGAGACTGTGCTCAACACTATCACAGCGGTGAAAACGGTCAGCGAGAGCAGCCAGTACCTCGGCTGCGTGCTCGACGACAGCACAGCCTACAGCACTACAGCGCAGACTGAAGCTCTCCCCGCGTCAGTCGTGACAGAGGGCACTACAGCTCTCGCCCTCGAGAAGATAGGCAGACTCATCAACGCCTCCTATGAGGCAATCCGCAAGCAGCGCCTCGACGTCTTCGGCGTTATGCTCAGAAGCATCGGCATAAAGCTCGCAAATACCGTTGTCAGCAAGGCGATAACCGTCCTCAAGACGGGCGCAACGGGCGTGACTACGTCCTCGCTCAGCTACTCCGACCTCGCCGACCTCTACGGCAAGTTCACAAACTTCAACATGACCACTGTGCTCGCCTCTCCCGCAATCGCGGCGAAGATAGCGGCTATGGACCAGCTCAAGGACACAAGAGAGAAGGCTGACGGCAGGATGATACTCCCCTTCGGCTCGGAGCTCGTGAAGTCCGCGGCTGTGGACAACGCAACTGTTATCGGTCTCGACAGGGACTTCGCGCTCGAGTTCATCACCAGCACGGGACTTGTCCTCGAGACTGACAAGCTCATCGACCGCCAGCTCGACCAGATAACTGTGTCTGTGACCTGCGGCTTCCGCAAGATAACTCCCGACGCGGTGAAGGTGCTCACTATCACATCATGATGCAGGGGACGATGTCCCCCATCGCCCCGTCAATGTTTCGGTAAAATCGTGTAGGGGCGAGTTCCGCTCGCCCGCACATAAAAAAGCGGACTGCCAAAGGCAGCCCCTACAAAGAATAATGTACCCGAAACCAATGTAGGGGCGCCCTTCGCGCGTCCGCACCTTACAGAACAATTCGCCAATACGTGATGCAGGGGACGATGTCCCCCATCGTCCCGTCAATGTTTCGGTAAAATCGTGTAGGGGCGAGTTCCGCTCGCCCGCACATAAAAAAGCGGACTGCCAAAGGCAGCCCCTACAAAGAATAATGCAGCCGAAACCAATGTAGGGGCGCCCTTCGGGCGTCCGCACCTTACAGAATAATTCGCCAATACGTGATGCAGGGGACGATGTCCCCCATCGCCCCGTCAATGTTTCGGTAAAATCGTGTAGGGGCGAGTTCCGCTTGCCCGCACATAAAAAAGCGGACTGCCAAAGGCAGCCCCTACAAAGAATAATGCAGCCGAAACCAATGTAGGGGCGCCCTTCGGGCGTCCGCACCTTACAGAACAATTCGCCAATACGTGATGTAGGGGGCGATGCCTACATCGCCCCGTCAATGTTTCGGTAAAATCGTGTAGGGGCGAGTTCCGCTCGCCCGCACATAAAAAAGCGGACTGCCAAAGGCAGCCCCTACAAAGAATAATGCAGCCGAAACCAATGTAGAGGCGGCGTTTCGACGCCCGCAGGCAAACGCAATCGGTATCGCGGGCGCACGGATAAGCAGCACACCAAATCTTTGATTTGGATTGCGATGCTATATGCAGCTTTGCTGTAATGCGCCCCTACAGCGTTTTTCACCAACCAAAGGAGGAATTCAATGACACAGGAAATTCTCGACAAGATAAACAAGTTCACACGCCGCGAATTCACCGCTGACGAGCTCTTCGCCTTCCCCGTTATCCTCTGCGACAACGAGATTGACCGCGACTGCGAGCGCTTCTCCGATAAAGCCCTCGAACAGCTCAAAGCCCTCTTCGTCGGCAAAACAGGCATTTTCGACCACGAGCCCTCTACCTCCAACCAGACCGCCCGTATCTTCGATACCGAGCTCGTCACCGACAGCTCCCGCAAAAACAAGTGCGGCGAGCCCTATAAGTACCTCCGTGCCTCAGCCTATATGGTGCGCACCGAGGACAACCGCGACCTCATCGCCGAGATAGACGGCGGCATAAAAAAGGAGGTCAGCATCTCCTGCTCGGCAGGCAGGCGCAGGTGCTCCGTCTGCGGCGCGGACAAGGCGGTGCAGAGCTGCTCACACGTCAAGGGCAAGACCTACGGCGGACGCCTCTGCCACGTCGTCCTCGACGACATCACCGACGCCTACGAGTGGAGCTTCGTCGCCGTGCCTGCGCAGGTCAACGCGGGCGTGACCAAGCGCTTCACCGACAACGGCGCGGAGAAGTCTGCAAGCGCAGAAACTGCCGAAAATGAGCGGCTCCTGCGCTGCGAGATACGCCGTCTCGCGTTCATCTCGGGCGGACGCAAGGCTGCATTTGCGGCTGAGCTCGCCGCTCACGGGCTGAACGAGGTGCAGCTCAAAGGCATGAAAAGGGCTTACGAAAAGCTCGCAGGTCACACAGGAGCGGAGGTGCAGCTCTCGACCGAGCCCGAAAACGAGCAGCAGACCTCCGCGTTCAAGCTCTGAGGAGGCTGCTATGAGTATAAACGTTAACAATGTAAAGTCGCTTTTTGAGCTGTTCTCGGGCGAGGACGCCAACTCGGAGTGGACGCCCGTGATAGTTATGGCGGTGCTCGAGGTCAGGAATATGCTCCTCCCCGATGCCGACGACACCGACACCCGCCTCGAATTCCTCGCGGCGGCTGTTGCGAACTACCGCACGCAGGAGATAAAGCTCTCCTCGGGAAAGCGCGAGTACGAATACGTCGGGCAGATGGACAGCGGCGGCGCGAGGACGTCCCTCGCGGGAGCTGAAACGCTCATGCGCGAGTACGTGCAGCTCTGCCGCGACCTCATCAAAGCCGATACCTTCGTCTTTGAGACGATTCCGACAAAGGAGGGATAGTATGCGCGATATACTGAACGCATTCAAGGCGGCTCTGCTCGCCGCGGGAAATGAGAACGTGTACCTCGCCTTCGACGCGCTCCCCGTGCGCGGCAAGGGCGGACACTTCACCGTCCTCGGGATAAAGAGCTTCGAGGCGACAACGCCCGTATATTCGCAGTTTACCGTGTTCATGCCGTTCAGGGCGGAGGTCGAGGTCAGCGTGTACGCGCCCGAGAGCGAGGATATGCAGACCCTGTACCGCTTCTTCGAGAACAGCGTCCGCCCCGCTCTCGACGGCATGGCGAGCCTCACAACGCGCATTTGCAGGCTCAGTATCAGGCACGATACCACGCTGAAAAGGCTCGTCCTCACGGCGGGAGTGTCCGTAAGCGGCATACGCAGGATTGCGAGGGATGACAATGAGTGAGATTTGCAGCCGCGAGGCTGTCCCCGTAGCGATAGGTCAGCTCACGCTCTACTGCGAGAGCTTCCGCGCGGCAGCCTCCACCGTGCTCTATGAGCAGCCGACTGTCATCGGCGGGACGGTCATCACCAACAAATGCGCAAAGGCAGTGCGGCTCACGCTGTCGGGCAGGATATACTGCGGCGCGGGCAATATCCCCGCGCTGACTGCGATAAACAATCTGAACGGTACGTCGGCGCTTACCGTCACCTACCGCGGTGTGACGTTCTCGGACTGCACCGTGACGGGCTATACCGCCGAGGACAAGGGCGACGATATGCTCTATGTATCGCTGACTCTCGCCTCCGCAGAGCCCGCCTCCGACGCGGAGGTGAACGCATGACTGCTACCATTTCGATAAAATCGCCGAACGCCAGCGACACTGTGTTCAAGGTGCTCTCCTTCACCTTCACAAAGGACGCCTATACGCCGTTTACCCGCCTCACAGCCGTGTTCGAGGCGCATACCGCAGTCCCCGCGACCGCAAATATGGCGTGGTTCTGGGTGAACGGCAATTTCATCCACCAAGGCTATATCGACACCTTCCGCATCGTCGAGGAGGGCGGCTTCCGACGCGGCATCATAACCTCACGCGGCTTCACCTCGCAGTATCTCCAGAATCAGCTCGAGCCAGGTCTGTATTCAAATATGTCCCTCAACGACCTCATGGACAACTATATGCAGCTCCCCTACGTCACGCATGAGAACTGCGCCACGTCAAGCTATATCTTCGTCAAGAACGGCTCTACGCAGTGGGACGGCATTGTCAACATCGCGTTCAAGGTCTACGGGAAATACCCCTATATCCGCGGTACGAACTGCGTTATGGTCAACCGCGACAGCTCAGCGCAGAGCTTCACCTACTCCGAGGCGGGTATGCTCTCGCGCGGGACTGAGCGCGATACACGCGACCTCGTCTACTTCTGGAGCATGGAGGATATGCAGCAGCAGCACGGCAGCTACACCCTCTCCGAGCCCGACGCCTATGATAACTATATCTTCCGCAGCCGCTATTTCGAGCTCGACAGGCGCTTCCTCTATGAGCCGCAGAAGGCGCTCGAGTTCCGCGACAAAATGGCTATGCGAGGCTGGAAACGCAGCTTCTTCACCTACAGCGGCTACCGCGGCGAGGACCTCTTCGATACAGCAGTGCTCGGCAATGACCCGAAGTATATCACCTCCGTCCGCATAACGGGCAACCGCAGCGGTATCATCACCGAGATAGGTATGTGCTCCGACAAATTCGTCGTGCAGTAGCACTGCCGCCCCCGCAGGAATAAACTGATAGGGAGCAGTCATTTGACTGCTCCCCTATTTTTGTTTGACAGAGGTGAGTGCTATCGCTCATACAGTTCTTAGCTCCCTGCGAGATGGCGACAGCTGTATCGTCCGCAGGCTCGCCATTCACGGCGCTATGCGCAGACGCCTCGGCGAGCTCGGCTTCGTCGGCGGCTCGCGCGTGACCTGCTTGCAGCGGAGCTTCCTCGGCGACCCCGCCGCCTACTTCGTCAAGGGCGCTGTCATCGCTCTCAGAGACGCGGACGCGGCTAAGGTCGTGGTCGAGATAGATTGAGTGCTGGGGGCGGCGTTTCGCCGCCCCTACAAAACGTTTCCGCAAACATTTCGTATATTTGCGGGCGGATAATATCCGCCCCTACTGCGCGGAACGCCGAGGGCGGCGTTCCCTACATCACGTATCGGCGAATTGCAATGTAAGACGCGGACGCCCGAAGGGCGCCACTACGGAATGTTACCGTAAATATTCCGCACATTTGCGGGCGGATAATATCCGCCCCTACAGCTCCGCACTCTAAAATTACGCAAAATAATTGACAGCCGCAGTGCGTTATGCTATAATAAATATGTATATGCGGTCACTTATGCCTCATATCATATGATACAGACAGCAAATCGGAGATAGAAAATGGTAAAAACTATTAACGGACTAAAGATAAACTACGAGGAAAAAGGTCAGGGCGACCTCATCGTCCTCCTCCACGGCTGGGGCAGCAATATCAAGCTCTTCGCCAACCTCATCGACCTCCTCGCCAAGAAATACCGCGTCGTTGCTATGGATATGCCCGGCTTCGGCGAGAGCGACGAGCCCAAGGAGGTCTGGGACGTAGGCTCATACGTCGACTTCGTCATCGACTTTATCAAGGATTACGGCGTGAATGAGGTCATGCTCCTCGGACACAGCTTCGGCGGTCGCGTCATCATAAAAATGCACAGCCGCGAAAGCCTGCCGTTCAAGGTCACGAAGGTCATACTCGTCGACAGCGCAGGTATTATGCCTCCAAAAACCAAGAAGAAAAGCTGGCGAACACGCTACTACAAAATGGGCAAGGCAGTGCTCTCGACGGGGATCGCGCGTAAAATCGCTCCCGACGCCCTCGAGAACTTCCGCAAGAAAATGGGCAGCGCAGACTACGCCGCCGCCTCGCCGATGATGAGACAGGTCATGGTCAAGGTCGTCAACGAGGACCTCGAGCCCTATCTGCCGAATATTAAGTGTCCCACCCTGCTCGTGTGGGGCGTGAACGACACCGCGACGCCGCTCTCGGACGGCGAGAAAATGGAGAAGCTCATCCCCGACGCGGGTCTCGTAAAGCTCGAAAATGCGGGACATTACTCCTTCCTCGAGCAGCAGTTCATCTTCAACCGCGTCATGTGCTCGTTCATGAAAATAGAGGAATGATTATGGATATTGTCAGATTTCCCGACAGCGAGGCGGTAGCCTCCGCGATACGGGACGACGAGCCGCTTATGGCGGTCATCGCATTCGACGGCTCAAAGGCTGTCGCGGCGCCGCTCGACGAGGCTGTCGAGCACCATATACTGCTGATGAAGGCGGGCTACAAGGACACCGATATCGACCGCTTCTTCCGCATCGTCTTCGACAGGAGCGGCGCGGACTGGACGTTCGTTTGTCCGCCCGACTACAAGGATATCCCCCTCAAGGATAAGCGAATCCGCGCATTCTACAGGGACGGGCTCGGCGTTATCGGCGATTTTTTGCAGGAAATGGGCTACATTACAGGCATTAATATCCCGAAACGCTACAGCAGACATCTTGACGTGCTCTCCGAGGACGTCTATTAAGGAGACTTCTGATGAATTTGATTATTTGGCTTGCTTTCGCGGCAATCGCTCTGCTCGCGACAGTATTTCTCGGGCTGAGGGAGTTCCATATGCTCCAGCTAAACGGCTACAAGACCCCCGAGCATTCGTGGTGGATGAAGAAGAACTTCAAGCGCTATATACTGCCGATTGTGCTGTTTATCGCGCAGTTCGCACTGCTGGCGTTCAGACCCGTTAACAGAGGGTCCGGATTGCCCTATTTCCGCAATAGCGAGGGAATGGCGATATCCGCCGTACTCACAGACACACTGGCAGTCCTGAACCTCTTCATCGCGTGGTTCAACAAGCCCGGCAAGAAGTTCAAGAAGCCGTTCAAATACACCGCGCGCGTGAAGCGTATGCTCGTCACGTTCTTTATCCTTATAGCGGCGGCGTTCGTCGGAGCGTTCTTCTCCACGAAAATAGTCGTGCTCGGCGGTTCGAGACGCTTTTTCAACAACCTGCCGTTCGTCATCGTAGGCTCGGCACTGTACCTCACTCCAATACTCGTGCCGCTCTCGAACCTCATAAACAAGCCAATTGAGACGGCTATCAACAACTGGTACATCAACGATGCGAAGAAGAAGCTTGCTGCCATGCCCGACCTCCACAAGGTAGGCATCACGGGCAGTTACGGCAAGACCTCGATGAAGTTCTACCTCAGTGAGCTGCTCTCCTCGCAGTACGAGACGCTCAAAACGCCAGAGAGCTTCAATACTCCCATGGGCGTGACCATAACCGTCCGCCGCGACCTCAAGCCCACGCACGAGTACTTCATCTGCGAAATGGGCGCGAGACGTATCCACGAGATAAAAGAGCTCTGCGGCATAGCGAATCCCCACGACGGCATCATCACCTCCGTCGGACCGCAGCACCTCGAGACGTTCGGCTCTATCGAGAACGTCGTGAATACGAAGTTCGAGCTCGCCGACTGCGTCAAGGCTAACGGCGGCAGGATTTACCTCAACTACGACAATGAGCTCATACGCGCGAAGGTCGGCGAGTATCCCAACGCTGTCACCTACGGCACGACCGAGGGCAGTATGTGGCGCGGCTCCGACGTCTCCGTCTCCGACCGCGGCACCGAGTTCACGGTCACTGCTCCCGACGGCAAGAGCTGCCGATTCGGCACCAAGCTCCTCGGCGAGCACAGCGTCCAGAACCTGCTCGGAGCTATCGCCTATGCGTGCGGCACGGGCATACCGATGGAGAAGCTCGTCCTTCCCGTCAAGCGCATCGCGGCTGTACCGCACAGATTGCAGCTCCTCGACAAGGGCGGCGGTGTCACCTACATCGACGATGCCTACAACTCCAACCCGAGCGGCTGCCGAGCGGCTCTCGCGGTGCTCGGACTCTTCGACGCCTGCCGCATACTCGTTACCCCAGGCATGGTAGAGCTCGGCGCTAAGCAGGCAGAGCTCAACTTTGAGTTTGGTCAGGAGGCGGCTAAGGCGTGCGATTACATAGTCCTCGTCGGCAAGGCTCAGACTCAGCCGATATACGACGGCATCAAGGACGCGGGCTTCGACATGGAAAAGGTGTACGTCGCGGACGGGCTCAATGACGCCCTCGCAAAGGCGAATTCCTACCCCACCGACAAGAAGAAGGTCGTCCTCCTCGAGAACGATTTGCCCGATAATTATTGATAATAAGCCGTTAGCTATTAGCCTTTAGCCATTAGCTTGCGGTATCGCTTCGCGATAAAATCTGAAAGTGTATCGAGGAACTATAGCTAACGGCTAATGGCTAACAGCTAAAGGCTCGAATTATAAAGGAGAGGTTACTTATGAAGATAAACTTAGCGGTAATTTTCGGCGGAAGAAGCGTCGAGCATGAGGTCTCGGTCATCTCCGCAGTTCAGGCTATGGCAAGCATGGACAAGGAAAAGTACAACATCATCCCCGTCTACATGACCAAGAAAAGCGAATTCTGGACGGGCGAGAAGCTCATGGACATCAACAGCTTCAAGGATATCCCCGCTCTGCTCAAGGAGTGCACCGAGTGCGTTTTCGTCCGCAGTGAGGGCAAGGTGCAGCTCATCCGCCAGAAGATAAAGAAGTTCGGCTCGAACCTCATCTCCGACGTCGATATCGCTTTCCCCATCGTTCACGGCACTAACGTCGAGGACGGAGCGCTTCAGGGCTACCTCCAGACCCTCGACCTCCCCTATGTAGGCTGCGACGTGCTCGCGTCCGCTGTGGGAATGGATAAGTTCGTCATGAAAATACTGCTCAAGGACGCGGGCTTCCCCGTGCTCGACTGCTGCCGCTTCTCGTCGTTCGACCTCGACAAGATAGACGATATGGTGGCTCAGGTCGAGAGCAAGTTCGGCTATCCCGTCATCGTCAAGCCCATAAACCTCGGCTCGAGCGTCGGCATCTCCAAGGGCAAGGACAGGGACAGCCTCATCAAGTCCATTGAGGAGGCTTTCGAGTTCGCTGACCGTATCCTCATCGAGCCCTGCGTCACAAACCTCAAGGAGATAAACTGCTCCGTGCTCGGAGACAGCGAGTCCGCGGAGGCATCCGTCTGCGAGGAGCCCGTTCAGGCAAGCGACGACGATATCCTCAGCTATGAGCAGAAGTACGTCGGCGGCGGAAAGGGCGGCAGCAAGGGTATGGCTACCCTCAAGCGCAAGATCCCCGCTGAGATTTCCCCCGAGCAGGACGAGTTCATCAGAAAGACCGCGGTCGACGCGTTCCGCTACCTCGGCTGCAACGGCGTTACACGTATCGACTTCATGATAGATATGGACACCGACAAGGTCTATATCAACGAGATAAACACTATCCCGGGCTCGCTCGCGTTCTACCTCTGGGAGCCCAAGGGCGTCAAGTACAGAGAGCTCCTCGAGCGCATGATCCAGCTCGCAATGAAGCGCCACAGACAGTCCGCCAAGATAAACTATACCTTCGATACCAATATCCTCTCCATGGGCGGCAGCTTCGGCTCGAAGGGCTCGAAGAGATAACAAGGGCGCTGCCCTTGACCTGCCAAAGGCTCTGCCTTTGGAATCCGCAAGGGCTCTGCCCTTGACCTGCCAGAGACGCTGTCTCTGGACTCTGGTCAAGGCTCTGCCTTGACAATCCGCCGGGACTCTGTCCCAGACCCTGCAAAGGGGCATAGCCCCTTTGATCCCAGCTTCGTTGCCGCTCGCAAGCTCGCTCACTCTGTACAAGCGGCACAGTCTGCTTTCGGCGGGAAGCAAATATGCGGGACGTCGAGGACGCCGTCCCCTACAAAACGAAAACGTTAGCATTTTGGACATTTGCGGGCGAGCGGAACTCGCCCCTGCAATTTCAAAGTCATCGGCGATGCCGATACCACAATTACGCATTAATAAAGGAGGGTTAATTATGACCGAAAAGGAAAAACAGCAGGCGGGAGAGCTCTATCTCTCGGCAGACAGCGAACTCACAGCTGAGCGCGTCAAGGCAAAAAAGCTCTGCGCTGAGTACAACGCTATCGAGTACAACGACTACCAGAAGAAAGAGCGCCTGCTCGACAGACTCCTCGCTCTACGCGGCGAGAACACCATCATCGAGCCCAATTTCTTCTGCGACTACGGCTACAACATCATCACGGGCGACAACTTCTACGCCAACCATAACCTCGTTATCCTCGACTGCGCTGAGGTCACATTCGGCAAAAATGTGTTCATTGGTCCGAACTGCGGCTTCTATACGGCAGGTCACCCCATTGACGCCGAACAGCGCAACAGCGGTCTCGAGTACGCAAAGCCTATCAAGGTCGGCAGTGATGTGTGGATAGGCGGAAATGTCTGCGTAATGCCTGGCGTCACTATCGGCGATAATGTCGTCATAGGCGGCGGAAGCGTCGTTACAGCCGATATCCCCTCGGGTACTGTCGCCGCGGGAAATCCCTGCAAGGTCATAAGAAAAATCGGCGAGGATAAGCCCTCCGAGGCGCAGAAGTCCGACAAGAAGAAGTAAACACAGAGAGGAGCGCTATGAATACACTCCACTTCAAATACGCGGTCGAGATAGAGAAAACACGCTCTATCACCCAAGCCGCAGAGAATCTGTATATGGCTCAGCCAAACCTCAGCAAGGCTATAAAAGAACTCGAGAATTCCCTCGGTATCACGATATTCCGCCGTACCTCAAAGGGCGTTATCCCTACCGACCAGGGTATGAAGTTCCTCGCCTGCGCCAAGCAGATACTCATGCAGATAGACAATATGGAGGCGATAGGCTCGCCTGATAAGCCGAGAGAACGCAAAATGCGCATCTCCGTGCCGCGTGCGGGCTATATCTCCAAGGCGCTGTCCGAGTTCATCGCCGCGTCCGACGCCTCCGACGACATGGAGGTCTACTTCTGCGAGACAAACTCCCTGCGCACTATCGAGAACGTCCGCGACAACGGCTACAACTTCGGCATTATCCGCTACAATGCGGCGCATGAGAAGTATTTCTCCGACTACCTCGCCGAGAAAAATCTCGAAAGTCAGCTCTTGTGGGAGTTCGAGGCGCTCGCGGTGATGTCCGCGGAGCACCCCGCCGCCAACGACGAGCTCACATACGGCGAGCTCTCCGCGCACTATGCCGAGGTCGCGCAGGGCGACGACGCTGTGCCCTACCTGCCTAACGCCGCGGACAAGCTCTTCGCGAACAACCGTCCCGCGGATACAAAGGTGCGCCGCGTGTATATGTTCGACCGCGGCAGTGCGCTCGATTTCCTGCTGACCGTCCCGACCTCGTTCATGCTCGATTCGCCCGTCCCCGAGAGCCTCTGCGGCAAGTACGGGCTCGTGCAGAAGCGTTGCGCGTTCGCGGATAACTGCTTCCGCGATGTGCTCATCTTCTCCGCGGGCAGAAAGCTCTCCGCAAGTGAGCTCGCGCTCGTGAACAAGCTCTACGAGGCACGCAATGAGGCGGCGTTTGCGCGTTGATTCGGAATCGTTTGCCGCGCGGAGGTTGCTTCCGCTTTTAATGAAGTTGAACGCGAAACCGAAAGTTTCGCTCAAGCCTTTTCAAAGGCTTGCGGGTCGAGGGCAGCGCCCCGCAGGTTCCAAGGACAGCGTCCTTGGCGGGTTCCAAGGGCAGAGCCCTTGGTCGCCGTCTATGGCGGCGAAATATTCGATATAATTATTTTCTGCCCTTCGCAAACAATCCAGTGAATTGTTTGCGAACGAGAAAACCAGCGTTTTATGCGGGACGTCGAGGACGCCGTCCCCTACAGATTTTTCGTATATTGCGGGCGGATGATATCCGCCCCTACTGCGCGGAACGCCGAGGGCGGCGTTCCCTACATCACGTATCGGCGAATTGCAATGTAAGACGCGGACGCCCGAAGGGCGCCCCTACGGAATGTTACCGTAAATATTGCGCGGAACGCCGAGGGCGGCGTTCCCTACATCACGTATCGGCGAATTGCAATGTAAGACGCGGACGCCCGAAGGGCGCCCCTGCGGAATGTTCCCGTAAATATTCCGTATATTTGCGGGCGGATAATATCCGCCCCTACAAAGAAAACACTTGAAATCCACTGAAAAATGTGGTATAATAACTCGTATGCTATGCTGCGCCTGTATCCCCGCCCGTCAACGGCGACGGCTCGGAAGTCCCCGCGCTGCAAATCCATTTGGTTAGAAGGTAAAAGACAATGTTTGAAATCCTTGAAAAGAAAAGTCTCAACCCTACTGTAACTCTGATGAAAATCTACGCTCCGAGAGTAGCCAAGAAGGCTGAGCCCGGTCAGTTCATTATCCTCAGAACAGACAGCGAGGGCGAGCGTATCCCCCTCACTGTCGCTGACTACGACCGCGAGAAGGGCTCAATCACTATCATATTCCAGATAGTCGGCGGTACTACCGAAAAACTCAACCACATGAACGAGGGCGACTGCCTCCACGATTTCGTTGGTCCGCTCGGCCGTCCCACCGAGACAGAGGGACTCAAAAAGGTCGCTGTTGTCGGCGGAGGCGTGGGCTGTGCTATCGCTTACCCCGTTGCAAAGAAGCTCCACGAGCTCGGCGTTGAGGTACACTCCATAGTCGGCTTCCGCAACAAGGACCTCGTTATCCTCGAGGACGAGTTCAGAGCCGCAAGCTCAAAGTTCGTGCTCATGTCCGACGACGGTACTGCGGGCGAGAAGGGTCTCGTTACCGATGCCCTCAAGAAGCTCATCGAGAGCGGCGAGAAGTACGACCGCGTTATCACTATCGGTCCCCTGATAATGATGAAGTTCGTCTGTCGTTTAACTAAGGAGTACGAGATACCCACTGTTGCTTCCATGAACCCCATTATGATAGACGGTACTGGAATGTGCGGCGGCTGTCGTCTCACTGTCGGCGGCGAGACCAAATTCGCGTGCGTTGACGGTCCCGAGTTCGACGGTCACCTCATCGACTTCGACGAGGCTATGGCAAGAGGCGCTATGTATAAGCCCTTCGAGCGCCATGCCTACGAGGAAGCCTGCAATCTGTTCAAGGAGGTAAAGTGAAATGGCTAATATGTCTTTGAAAAAGAACGAGATGCCTGTTCAGGCTCCCGACGTCAGAAATAAGAACTTCTCCGAGGTAGCTCTCGGCTATACCGAGGAGCAGGCTATAGATGAGGCTAAGCGCTGCCTCAACTGCAAGAACAAGCCCTGTACTACGGGCTGTCCCGTGCAGATAGATATCCCCGCTTTCATCGCTAAGGTCGCTGAGGGCGACTTCGCAGGCGCTTACGATGTTATCACCAAGTCAAGCTCTCTGCCCGCTGTCTGCGGTCGTGTATGTCCGCAGGAGAACCAGTGCGAGGGCAAGTGCGTCCGCGGCATAAAGGGCGAGCCCGTCGCTATCGGTCGTCTCGAGCGCTTCGTTGCTGACTGGCATAACGCTCAGCCCGAGGCTCCCGTACAGAAGCCCGCTTCAAACGGTCACAAGGTAGCTATCATCGGCTCGGGTCCGTCGGGACTCGCGTGCGCGGGCGACCTCATCAAGAAGGGCTACGATGTCACGATTTTCGAGGCTCTCCACGTTGCAGGCGGCGTTCTCTCATACGGTATCCCCGAGTTCCGTCTCCCCAAGGCTATCGTGCAGAAGGAGATTGAGGGCCTCAAGGCTCTCGGCGTAAAGGTCGAGACAAATACTGTTGTCGGCAGAACTGTTTCCGTCGACGAACTCATGAAGGAGGAGGGCTTCGAGAGCGTATTCATCGGCTCGGGCGCAGGTCTCCCCAGATTTATGAATATCCCGGGTGAGAACCTCAGCGGCGTTTACTCCGCGAACGAGTTCCTCACCCGTATAAACCTCATGAAGGCGTACAAGGAGGGCAGTGCTACTCCTATCAAGGCGGGCAAGAGCGCTGTTATCGTAGGCGGCGGAAACGTTGCTATGGACGCGGCTCGCTGTGCTAAGCGTCTCGGCGCGGACGTCACTATCGTGTACCGCCGTACTGAAAAGGAGCTCCCCGCACGTGCGGAGGAAGTCGAGCACGCTATGGAAGAGGGCATCAACTTCAAGTTCCTCACCAATCCGACCGAGATAACCGCTACCGAGGACGGTTGGGTAAAGGGCGTTATCTGCCAGCAGATGGAGCTCTCCGAGCCCGACGCTTCGGGACGTGCTAAACCTGTTCCGATTGACGGCGCGTTCTTCGAGATAGAGGCTGACTGCGTTATCATGTCCATCGGTACGTCTCCCAACCCCCTAATCAAGGCTACTACTGCGGGTCTTGATACGCAGAAGTGGGGCGGCATCATCGCCGACGAGGACGGTCTTACCTCCAAGGAGGGCGTTTACGCGGGCGGCGACGCTGTTACAGGCGCGGCTACCGTTATCCTCGCTATGGGCGCAGGCAAAAAGGCTGCCGCGGCTATGGACGAGTACATCCAGAACAAGTAAGTCTCATTCGGGAGCGCACTCAGGTGCGCTCCTTTTTGCTTCTGTCTGCCCGCTCGGACGGAAAGAACGTAATTTTTTCGTATACAGCTATTGCAAGTTGCGCAAAGCTGTGTTATAATTAATGTATATCCCGTGACCGCCATAGGACGGTCATTGTCCCCGAGCTTTCTTCGGGGAGCGCGGCTCCTTTCTTCATCAGGTGCCCTGCGCGGCTTACATTAACCAGAGAGGAAGTGCGCTTTATGGTAACAGTTGAAAACCATATCGGCAAGATAACAGTCACTGAGCAGTATCTTACCGAGCTTATCCGCCACGCAGTATGCGATTGCTTCGGAGTAGCCGACGTGTGCAGCGTGAATACGTTCCGCTCGGCAGTTTCATCGCTTACGGGAGGACGTATGTGCAAGCGCAAAGGGGTGCTCGTCCGCACGGACAGCAGCGGCGGCCTCATAATCGACCTCCATATCAAGGTCACCTACGGCACTAATATTGCCGCTGCCGTAAACAGCATCACCCACAAGATAACATTTACGATAGAGGAATCAGTCGGCATCGACGTCAGCAAGGTCAATGTGTACGTCGACGATATGAGCTGCTGATTATTGGGAGGAAATAGAACGTGATAAACGGTGCTTTATTCAGAGACGCTGTTATTTCTGCCGCGATTACGCTTAACAACAGAAAGCGCGAGGTCGACGAGCTGAACGTATATCCCGTGCCCGACGGCGATACGGGAACTAATATGTCCATGACCATAGGCAACGCGGTCGAGGAGCTGAAAAGACTCCCCGACAATGTCAGCGTATCCGACGTAGCGTCCGCAGCCGCATCCGCTCTGCTGAGAGGTGCGCGCGGCAACTCGGGCGTTATCCTGTCGCTCATATTCCGCGGTATCTCAAAGGGTCTCGCGGGTCTAAATGAGGCGGGCTGCGAGGACTTCGCAAGAGCTCTCGAGCTCGGCGTCAAGGCGGCTTACAAGGCGGTAATGAAGCCTGTCGAGGGTACTATCCTCACGGTTTCGAGATGTGCGGCTGAAAAGGCAAAGGAGAGCGCTCTCTCCAACAGCAGCGACGTCATCTTCTGGTCTGACGTCTGCGCGGAGGCTGAGGCTACACTCGCAAAGACAACAGAAATGCTCCCGCAGCTCAAAAAGGCAGGCGTTGTCGATGCGGGCGGTATGGGCTTCACCATTATCATAAAAGCAATGTATGAGGTGTTCAACGGCGGCAGTATTGCCGTACCCGCAGAGGTGCCCGCTGCCGATGACAACTCCATAGAGGCGTTCAGAACGGCTGTCAGCCAGTACGACGACGATATAACCTTCACCTACTGCACAGAGTATATGCTCGAAAAGAACGAGAACTGCCCCGACCCCTTCATGCTCAGGGCTTACCTCGAAACTATCGGCGACTGCGTAGTGGTGGTCGACGACGAGAAGATAATCAAGGTTCACGTACATACCGATAACCCCGGCAAGGCTATACAGAAGGCGCTCGAATTCGGCTACTTCATCAACGACCCCAAGCCCAAGATTGAGAATATGCGCATACAGCACAAGAACAAGGTCAAGGAGGCAGAACAGCTCGAGGCAGGCTTCGTGCCCGCTGTCCCCGAGAAGGAGTTCGGCTTCGTCGCTGTTGCGGCAGGTCACGGCATAGAGACGCTGTTCACCGACCTCGGCGTTGACTTCGTTGTCCGCGGCGGTCAGACGATGAACCCCTCCACTGACGATATCCTCCGCGCGATACTGGCAACTCCCGCAAAGACAGTGTTCGTGCTCCCGAACAACAAGAACATAATCATGGCTGCCGAGCAGGCGGTGAAGCTCACTGACAAGAGCGTGTGCGTACTCCAGACAAGGACGATCCCGCAGGGAATTTCCGCTATGATGGCGTTCGACGACAGCGTCGGACTCGCCGAGAACAGGATAAATATGACAAAGGCGTTCGAGAAGGTGCAGACGGGTCTCATCACCTACGCCGCGCGCGATTCCGAGTTCGAGGGACACGCTATCAAGGAGGGCGAGATACTCGCGCTCGATAACGGCAAGCTCGCCTTCACAGAAAAGGACATCAACAAGGCTACGGTCAAGCTCACGAAGAAGCTCTGCAAGAGCGGAGCGAGCTACGTCACCGTAATATACGGCTCGGACGTCACCGAGGAAAACGCGGAGCAGCTCCAGCAGCTCCTCCAGTCGAAGCTGAACGACAAGATAGAGGTAATGCTCGTCAACGGCGGTCAGCCCGTGTACTATTACATCATTTCCGTAGAATAAGCGAAAGCCGCCCATTGGGCGGCTTTTTTGTGCATTCGCGTCAATTGCTGACTGCTCTATCCGACGATATCCTTGTCAAACAGCCGCATTGTGTCAAGCTTCAACGCGCGGTGCTGCGGCTTGCTCAGCGTCGGGTCGTTCGCGAGGATACGCTGCGCGCACTCCTGCGCCCTGCCCGAGAGCTCCATGCTGCACGCCACGTCCGCTATCTTCAGCGGCGGGAGTCCGTGCTGCGCGCTGCCGAAGAAGTCGCCAGGTCCGCGCATTTTCAGGTCCTCCTCAGCTATCTTGAAGCCGTCCGTCGTGTGCGTCATTATCTTCATGCGCTTGAGGCAGTCCTCGTTCGTGTTGTCCGTGATGAGTATGCAGTAGCTCAGGAATTCGCCTCTGCCGACGCGTCCGCGGAGCTGGTGGAGCTGCGACAAGCCGAATCTCTCGGCATTCTCGATGACCATGACCGCCGCGTTCGGGACGTCCACTCCGACCTCCACGACCGTCGTGCAGATGAGCGCCTGTATCTCGCCGTCGCGGAACTTCTTCATCACACGCTCCTTCTCAGCCGCACGCATACGTCCGTGCAGAAGAGCCGTCGAATAGCCCTTCAGATTGCCGTTTGCGGCGTCCTCAGCGTAGGACTTGACCGCGAAGAGGTCGCTGTCGCTGTCCTCTATCATCGGGCAGACCACGTATGCCTGCCGCCCCTCGTCTATCAGCTTCCGCACGAAGCCGAACGCGTCCGCGCGCTTCTTCCCCGTGACCGCGTAGGTCTTCACGGGCTGCCTGCCCTTGGGGAGCTGCGATATCACCGAAATATCAAGGTCGCCGTATATCATCAGCGCGAGCGTGCGCGGGATAGGCGTCGCGGACATGACCAGCCTGTGCGGAGAATCACCCTTCTCCGCGAGCGCGGCGCGCTGTGCCACTCCGAAGCGGTGCTGCTCGTCCGTGATGACGAGCCCGAGCGCCTTGTACTCGACGTCCTTCTGTATTATCGCGTGCGTGCCGACCATTACGTCTATCTCCCCTGCCGCGAGCCGTGCGCGGATATCCGCCTTCTTCTTCGCGGTCGCCGAGCCCGTCAGCAGGCACACCCTCACGCCGAGCGGCTCGAGCAGCTCCGAGAGCGTGGCGTAGTGCTGGGAGGCGAGTATCTCCGTCGGTGCCATCAGCGCCGACTGCACGCCGTTTTTCGCGGCAAAGCAGCACGCCGCTGCTGCAACGGCGGTCTTGCCGCTTCCGACGTCGCCCTGCAGGAGGCGGTTCATCGGTGTGCTGCGGCAGAGGTCGTGCAGGATATCCGCGACTGCGGAGCTCTGTCCCTCCGTGAACTCGAACGGCAGATTCTGCATGAAATCGCCGATAGCCACGGAGCTGTCCATTGCGTAGGCTGTGGACTTCCTGCGGCGGAGCTTCATCATCGTCATGCCGAGCTGGAGCTTCAAAAGCTCGTCAAAGGCAAGACGGCGGCGCGCCTCCTCGGCGGCTTGGTCGCTCTCGGGAAAGTGTATGTTCTCGAGCGACCACATCAGCGGCGGGAGCTGATACCCGTCGAGTATCTCCTGCGGCAGAGTCTCGAACGGGAACTTCTTCATTATTTCAAGCGCCTGCCGCATATTCGTGCGCACCATATTCACCGACAGCCCCTGCGTAAGGCGATATATCGGCTGTATCAGCACGCTCTCGTCTGCCCTGATGAACACGGGAGCGGTTATCTCGCGGCGGAGCAGAGTGCCGTTGACCTTGCCGTACATATAGTACGTCTGCCCCTCCTGCAATGCCTGAAATCCGTAAATGTTGTTGTATATGACAATGACTATGGTGTCAGCGCCGTCCGTGGCTATGGCGTTGCATATCACGAGCCCGCCTCTCACGCGCTGAGGGCGGTTTTTCTGCAATATCGTGAGCTTCAGCACGTTGTAGTCGCCGAGCACCGCCTGACATATCGGGACGTGCACGCGGAAGTCGAGGTAGGCGCGGGGTATGTGGTAGATGAGATCGTAGGGAGAGGCAATGCCGAGCTTGCGGTACTTCTCGCCGCGAGCCTTGCCTACGCCCTTCAGGTATTCTATCTCGGAGAAAAGGTCGGCAGCCATGTGGAGCTCCTTTCGTGTAGTGTCAGAATTATTATAGCGCAATTTGAACGGGAATGTCAAGTTAATGGCGTTTGCTTGCAGGAGCGCTTTCCGAGCGCCCTCAATTTACCGAAACGCACGCGATAAACGGAATATCTGTAGGGGCGCCCTTCGGGCGTCCGCAAATCCCCAAATCCCAACGGCTTTATTTTGTAGTGGCGCATTACAGCAAAGCTGCATATAGCATCGCAATCCAAATCAAAGATTTGGTGCGCTGCTTATCCGTGCGCCCGACAATTATAGGCATATTAGCGGGCGAGCGGAACTCGCCCCTACAAAATGTAACGGCAACCAATCACGCGCGGAATAATTCCGCGGGCATACAAACGTGCAACGGAACAAGGGGACGCCCTCACTTGCAGAGCGCACTCCGTCGTGGGACTCTGTCCCACACCCTGCCAGAGGCGCCGCCTCTGGACTCTGCCAAAGGGACACAGCCCCTTTGGAATCCCGATGTTCGCGCGGCAGAAAATGCAGCGTCACTCTTTCTCCGCGATTGGTGCCGTCGTCCCGCCCGCGCGGTATGCAACTACGCATTGAAAAAGCTCCCCTTGTGGGGAGCTTTTACTATTTCGGTTACTGCGCGGAAGGCACTGCCGTTTTATATGAACTATACCGCGAAACCGCCCGCGCGGGCTCCGCGCTTAATGGTGGAACAGGCGTATGCCTGTGAATGCCATTGCGATATTGTACTTGTTGCAGGTCTCGATAACGTTGTCGTCGCGGATAGAGCCGCCCGGCTCTGCGATGTACTCAACGCCCGACTTCTTCGCACGCTCAATGTTGTCGCCGAATGGGAAGAATGCGTCCGAGCCGAGGCATACGCCCGTATTCTTCGCGAGCCATGCCTTCTTCTCCTCGACTGTGAATACCGCGGGCTTTACCTTGAATATTCTCTGCCACTCGCCCTCGCGGAGCACGTCCTCGTACTCGTCGCCGATGTATACGTCGATAGCGTTGTCGCGGTCTGCGCGGCGGATATCGTCAACAAACTGCAAGCCCATTACCTGCGGAGACTGCCTCAGCCACCAGTTGTCAGCCTTCTGTCCTGCGAGGCGTGTGCAGTGTATGCGGGACTGCTGTCCTGCCCCGATACCGATAGCCTGTCCGTCCTTGACGTAGCATACCGAGTTGGACTGCGTGTACTTCAGCGTGATGAGCGAAATGAGGAGGTCGTCCTTCTTGTCGTCGGGAATATCCTTGTTCTCAGTCACTACATTTGAGAGAAGCTCGCGGTTGATGTCAAGCTCGTTGCGTCCCTGCTCGAAGGATACGCCGTATACCTGCTTTGTCTCGATAGGAGCGGGCTTGTAGCTCGGGTCTATCTTGAGTATGCAGTATGTGCCCTTGCGCTTGCTCTTGAGTATCTCGAGAGCCTCGGGGTCGTAGTCGGGAGCGATAACGCCGTCCGATACCTCGCGCTGTATCATCTTTGCTGTGCAGACGTCTACCTTGTCCGAGAGAGCGATGAAGTCGCCATAGGAGGACATTCTGTCAGCTCCACGCGCTCTTGCATATGCGCTTGCGAGAGGTGTGAGCTCGCCGAGGTCGTCCACCCAGTATATCTTCTTGAGGTCGTCGCTGAGCGGTCTGCCGATAGCTGCTCCGGCAGGCGAAACGTGCTTGAACGATGTTGCCGCGCATACTCCTGTAGCCGCCTTGAGCTCCTTTACGAGCTGCCAGCCGTTGAGTGCGTCGAGCAGGTTGATGTAGCCAGGTCTGCCGCAGAGCACCTCTATCGGGAGCTCGCTGCCGTCTGCCATGTAAACTCTTGAAGGCTTCTGGTTCGGGTTACAGCCGTACTTTAACTGCATTTCGTTTGACATGATAATGTCCTCCTTATAATAAATCATAATTAGCTATTTATGTCCTCGTATTCGTATCGGTAGCTGTACGCAGTATGCTTGTCTGCATTCAATTCAACGATATCCTTGGATATCAGGCGCCCCTTGTCGTCGTACTCAAACTCTGTTGAACTTGAATCGCCGTTTGAGACCTTTTGTGTCTCTTTTATGAGATCACCTTTGCTGTCGTATGAACACTCTGTTGTGTACACAGTGCTATCGTCTGAATTATCCGAGGACTCCGTCCTCACCTTCGTGAGAACATTTCCCGCTTCATCGTAGGTAAACTCGGTCGCCTGTGACAAGCCGTCGCCTTGCCACGTTTCCTTTATAAGCTCACCGCCGCTGCCGTACTCGCATTTTGTTTCAGAGCGGTATAAGACCTTCCCGTCGGCGTCATAGTTCAGATAAAGTATCTCACTTCCGCGGCTGTCATATTCCCTGCAATAATTCTTCCGCCACAGTCCCGAATCATTGTCCTCCATGTAATTCACATGATAATTCATCGTTCCATCGGGATAATAATAGAACCTGTCATAGAAGAAAGTCTTCCTGTCGGTAGACGGCGGGTTTATATAGCTTTGGGTCTTTTCCGTGACGTTGCCGTTTTCGTCATAGGTATAGCAGTAGACCTCGGTCATCTGCATATTTTCGGGGTCACCGACGGTCTCTGACCTGATAATGTTATCGTGCTCGTCAAAGTCGTCATAGCGTTTGCAGGTCACCTCGCCGTCCTCATACTGATATGATGTGCGTCTGTACACAGCCTTATTTTCGGGCAAGTCCACTATCTCGTCCGAAACGGTATCAGGCAGGTCGGCAATACTTAAAGTCTCCGCCGCTTTCTTTGAGCCGCACCCTGCAAAAGGCAGAAGTGCCGCCGCCGCGAGAAGCACAACAAGCCGTTTTTTTATACTCTGCATTACTTGTTCTTGTTGACGATGCGGGTCTCTTCGGTGCTGTCCTCGAGGTTCACATAGCGGACAAACAGCGATACCTTGTTGTCGGCGTTGAGGCTGTTCCACAGCATATCCGTGAACTCGTCTATGCTGCCGCTGATGCCGACAAGCTTGGGCTCGCCCTCAAAGCTCGGGAGCGGGCTGCCGTCGCCCATGTAGGTGTGGATGAAGTGTCCCTCGCCTGCGATGGGGTTGGTGTAGCTGAATGTGTAGCGCTGGCAGGAATCGGGGTTGCCGTTCGCGCTCTTGAGAATGGACATCGCGTAGTTGAAGCCCTTCTCGTCGAAGCGGAGTATGCCCGAGATTCGGGGCGTATAGTTAGGAGCGTCGTCCTCGAACTCGCGCGAGCGGAGCGACTGCTCGAAGGTGTACTGCTTGTCCATGAGCTCGTAGATTGTGTCGGTCTGGTCGCCGTTCGTCACGATGAGCTTGTTGCCGAGCACTCTTACAGGCGCGTAGATGATGAGGTGCGGGTCGGTCAGCTTGGACGGGTCGAATGCCTCGGTGCGGATGCCCCTGCCCTCCTCGATGAATACGCGGTTGCGGCTGTTCTCGCTCCTGCCCATGATGAAGTAAGCTGTAACAGCGTACTTGCCGTCTGCGGACTTGCCGATGATGATACCTCTTCCGGGGTATGCGTTCGAGCTCAGCTCCTGTGCGATGTCTAACTTTTTCATATTGATTAACTCCTTTCGGATTTTTTGAGTTTGATTCATATTGTGTAGGGGCGCATTACAGCAAAGCTGCATATAGTATCGCAATCCAAATCAAAGATTTGGTGCGCTGCTTATCCGTGCGCCTGCGCCTCACATATTTACTATACGAAAACGATTTGTAGGGGCTGCCTTTGGCAGTCCGCAACATTGTATTATCATCGGACGCCCAAAGGGCGCCCCTACAATTAGGACGACGGTACCTCCGCCAATACGGGCTCATAGCCCGTCGCCTTGACGTAGATGAAGTCCGTCAGGACTATCAGCAGAACCGCCACCGTGATGATGTTCAGCGCCTTCCTGCTCGGCTTATTCGTCAGCCACTCGTAAAACGGCTGTATCACGTACAGGAACAGCACTCCGCCAATGCCGAAGCGTATCGACGTCGGCAGGGCGATGCGCGCCTGAAAATTGTACTTGTACTCCGAGTAGGTCTGCCACGGCCACGCGCCTGTGAGCGCCTCCATGATGTACGAGGCGATGAGCTCGACCGTAGTCGCGACTGCCATACACCCGAGAAATATGATGACAGGCTTTACCCAGACGAGCCATTTCGGCTCCTTTTTCTTCATGAGTCCGCTGAAACAGACGATGAACAGCAGTGCTCCCACGCCGTATATCGGGCAGTACGGTCCGAACAGCACTCCCCTGTTGTGGAAGCCCCAGCGCTTGACCACGACCTCCATGAATACCTCGTAGCACCAGCCAAACACCGCATACATCCAGAACCACAGGAAAGCCTTCTGTATCAGCTGTTTCTCCTTTATCTCCGTGAGTGTCATAGCACGTATGCCTTTCCGTCGCGTATCTCTATCCTGTCCTGACAGAACAGCGAAACAGCCTCGGGGAGTATCTTCCACTCAGCCTGCTCCATGATGCGTCTTTGCAGAGTCTCGGGAGTATCGCCGTTCTCTACGGGGACTGCCCTCTGCATGATTATCGGTCCGCCGTCGCAGACCTCAGTCACGAAGTGCACCGTCGCACCCGAGAGCTTGACTCCCGCCGCGAGCGCCGCCTCATGGACGTGCAGTCCGTAGAAGCCCTTGCCGCAGAAGGACGGTATCAGCGCGGGGTGGACGTTCATCATCTTGTACGGGAATGCCTTTACCACCTGCTCGTCAAGTATCGTCATGAAGCCCGCATATACCACAAGGTCAGCCTTCTCGGCGAGGAGAGCGTCCGTCACGGCACGGGTATACGAGGCTATGTCCGCATACTCCTTCCTCGGTATGACTATTCCCTTTATGCCGTTCCGCGCCGCCCTCTCAAGAGCGTACGCGCCCTCCTTGGAGGATATCACGCAGGTTATCTTTCCGTTCTTTATTATGCCCGACTTCTCGGCGTCGATAAGTGCCTGAAGGTTCGTGCCTCCGCCCGAGACGAGCACAGCTATGTTTTTCATCGGTGGTACCTCCTGTTATTTGAATATTATCATCAGAAGAACGAGCAGTGCAGGTACACTGCCGAATATGATGAACCTGTAGTAGTCCTTCACCATGTCGTTCTCCCTGTTCGCAAAGTAGAAGAATATGGGGTCGTCAGGGTCGTAGCATATCATCTCCTGCGAGCCTATCTCGTACCGCATCACACTGTCTGCAACAGTGTAAACGGAGCTGACGGGTCTGCCGTCCTCCGTCTCGTACTTGACCACGGGATAGTAGTGCTTTCGCACCTCCTTGGCTTCGTGGTAGTCGGAGATAGTCCCGAATACAGCCACTGAACGGCTCAGACGCTTCTTGACCGTGAAGATGTGCCACATGAACAGCGCAACCATAAAAATGTATATGCCGAGCAGTCCGTACAGCAGGTTCCCGTAGTGGAACGACACGCAGACGGTTATAAACGAGGCTATCGCCCATATGTAATCAGCTATTCCTACCTTCACTGTCTGCACCTCTCATTTCGGGAACTGAACGTGTCCCTGTATTATCTCGGTATCGTCCTCCGAGAGCGGTATGTCCCTGTCGATGATGACCTGTCCGTAGATGTCGGTGATACGGAACGTGAACGGTCCCGCGCCCATTTCACGCGACTCGAAGTAGTTGTAGGGGCGGCGCGGTATCTCGACCCACTCGCCGTCCTTCAGCAATTCGAGCTTCGTTATCGGGTAGCGGTGATTGCGCACCTGCACCCCGCACCAGAACTGCGTCGTGCCCTCCTTGTACTTGAAGCAGATAGGCGCGTCCTCCGCGGAATCAAGCGGGACTATCTTCCAGCTCACGGGGACTCTGCCCTTCTCCACGGGAGCTATCAGCGGGAATGCGTCCGTGTAGAGGTCGAGGTCGCCCTTCTTGCCCTCGGGGAGCTCGTCCGTCACAAGCATATTTATCGTGCCCAGCTCGCCTGTGACCTCGAGGTACGCTCCCGCGAGCTGTGCGCTGTTGTAGTCGGAGTGGTTCATCGCGACTATCCAGTAATCGCGCGATACGGGGTCGAGCATGGCGTGCCCGCCCTCGTAGCCTCCGCCGTAGAACGTCCCCTCGCCCGTGTGGACTGTGCCCTTCGGCTCGAGGATACAGCTCTCGTCGATGGTGTACTCGCTGTCGTAGCCGCCCGAGGCTTTCCTGCCGAGGACGAAGTCAGACAGAGCCTGTAGCTCCGCCTTGTCTGCGCCCGACTTGCGCGCGGAGATGAGGTCGAACGTATCAACACGCCCGTCGGAGTTGTAGTCCATGGGGATATTGCCCGCAGAAAAGGCGGGCGTTGCTGTTGCCGTGAGTATTACCGCTGCGGCAGCAGCCGCAATGACAGCCCTTTTCATAATACCACCCTTACCGATAACAAATACGGAATAATTGTAGGGGCGGATATTATCCGCCCGCTAAATTAACAAATGATAACGCCCTCTTCGGACTCAACGAGCTCGCCGAGGATATATGCGTCCTCACCCGCAGCCTTGATAGCCGCTACAGCCTTGTCCGCGTCGTTCTTGTCAACGCATACGACCATGCCGACGCCCATGTTGAACGTGTTGAACATATCACGCTCGGGTATGTCGCCGCAGCGCTTGATGAGGTCGAATATCGGCAGTACCTGTACTGCGTTGCGCTCTATCTTAGCTGCGAGGTTCGCAGGGAGCGAGCGCGGGATGTTCTCGTAGAAGCCGCCGCCTGTGATGTGCGAGATGGACTTCACGTTTACTGCCTTGAGAAGGCTCATTACAGCCTTTACGTATATCCTTGTAGGTGTGAGGAGAGTCTCGCCGAGAGTTGCGCCGAGGTCGTCGAAGTGCATATTCAGCTTCTCCTCGTTTACGTCGAACACGCTTCTTACCAGTGAGAAGCCGTTTGAGTGCACGCCGCTCGACTTGATAGCGATGAGGACGTCGCCCGCCTTCTGAGTGTCGGGCTTGAGTATCTTGTCCTTGTCGACTACGCCCACAGAGAAGCCTGCGAGGTCGTACTCGTCCTCGGGCATGAGACCGGGGTGCTCGGCTGTCTCGCCGCCGATAAGCGCGCATTCAGCCTGCACGCAGCCCTCTGCTACGCCCGAAACTATATCAGCTATCTTTTCGGGGATATTCTTGCCGCAGGCGATATAATCAAGGAAGAACTGCGGCTTTGCTCCGCAGCAGATGATGTCGTTCACGCACATTGCAACGCAGTCGATGCCGACTGTGTCGTGCTTGTCCATGACGAAGGCTATCTTTATCTTCGTGCCTACGCCGTCAGTTCCCGAAACGAGAACGGGCTTGCTTATGCCTGTGAGGTCAAGCTCGAACAGACCGCCGAAGCCGCCTATGCCCGAGAGAACACCGGGTACCATAGTGCGTGCGATGTGCTGCTTCATCAGCTCGACGGACTTGTAACCCGCAGTTACGTCAACGCCTGCCTTCTTGTAGCTTTCGGAAAAACTGTTGTTCATGTTTTAGTCCTCCATATCATTTCAATGCTTGATGAAAGCCTTTAGCCATTAGCTTTTAGCCATTAGCTAATGGTATCGCCTTGCGGCGATATTTTTTATGCCGATTTGAGCCGACTTTTCGGCTATGTCCGCGAAGCGGACACCACAAGCTAACGGCTAACGGCTAAAGGCTGACGGCTTGTTATTCGTTTCCGCTCCAGCAGTAGGTGCAGAGGTTGCACTCGGGAAGTCCTACCGCCTTCACCTTGCCGGGGAGCGACTGGAACTCGAGTGAGGTCAGCTTCAGACGCTTGCATATCTCGTCGCGCATACGCTTGCCGCGCTCTGTGCTCGAATCGCTGTACTCCGCGAGGTACTTAACGCCCTCCTCGCCCTCGAATTCGTCGATTATCTGACGCGCGATGAGCTCGAGCTCGGAGTGGCTGCGCGAGAAGTTCAGATACTTGCAGCCGTACATGATAGGCGGACAGGCAGAGCGCATATGTACTTCCTTGGCGCCGTTCTCATAGAGAAACTCAACCGTCTCGCGCATCTGAGTGCCGCGTACTATACTGTCGTCCACGAAGAGGAGCTTCTTGCCCTCGATGAGCTCGTGAACGGGTATCAGCTTCATCTTTGCGACCACGTTTCTCATGCTCTGATTCGTAGGCATGAAGCTGCGCGGCCATGTGGGGGTATACTTTATAAAAGGACGGGCAAACGGTATGCCGCTCCTGTTTGCGTAGCCGATAGCGTGCGGAGTGCCCGAATCGGGGACGCCACAGACGTAGTCAACGTCGGGGAGCTTGCCTGCCGCAATGTCGTTCTCAGCCATTATCTCGCCGTTGCGTGTACGCATCACCTCGACGTTCACGCCCTCATAGCAAGCCGTCGGGTAGCCGTAATACGTCCACAGGAAGGTGCAGACCTTCATCTTCGACGGGTCGCCCTCTGCGAGCACCTCCACGCCGTCAGCTGTCATGCGGATTATCTCGCCCGCCTGAAGCTCCTTGTATGTCTCGTAGCCGAGCTTCTGGAAGGCAAAGCTCTCGGTGGAGAGGCAGTAGCCGTCCCAGCGCTTGCCTATGACGATAGGCAGTCTGCCGTACTTGTCGCGGGCAGCGATGATGCTGTCCTTGGTGAGTATGATGAGGGACATCGTACCCTCTATCTTTTCCTGAGCGTAGCGTATGCCCTCTACGAAGCTTCCGCGCTGAGCGATGAGAGCTCCGATGAGGTCGCCCGAGTTGATGTTTCCGCTCGACATAGCCTCGAAGTTGGCACAGCCGCTCTCGAGGAGCTCGTCCACGAGGGCGTCGGCGTTGCGGATTATGCCGACGGAGCAGACAGCGTAAAGTCCCATTTTCGAGCGCACGAGAATGGGCTGGGGGTCTGTATCGCTGATACAGCCGATACAGAGCTTGCCCCTCATATTCACTACGTCGTCCTCAAATTTTGTCCTGAAGGGTGAATTTTCTATACTGTGAATGTTTCTCTGAAAGCCCTTGTCCTCGGAATACGAGGTCATGCCGCCGCGGCGTGTGCCGAGGTGGGAATGGTAGTCCGTACCGAAGAAGACATCAGTAATGCAGTCGTTCTTGGAAGCCGCACCGAAAAATCCGCCCATAGCTTATTCTCCCATAAGTCTCTTCATGATTTCCTGATATGCTTCCTCTACGCCGCCCATGTCTCTGCGGAAGCGGTCCTTGTCGAGCTTCTCGTGAGTCGTGGAATCCCAGAAGCGGCAGGTATCGGGCGATATCTCGTCTGCGAGGATTATCGTGCCGTCAGCAGTCTTGCCGAACTCTATCTTGAAGTCGATGAGGTCGATGTTGAGTCCCTTGAAGAACTTCACCATGAACTCGTTTACCTTGAACGCATACTTTGCGATAGTGTCTATCTCCTCCTTGGTAGCGATACCAAGTGCGAGAGCGTAGTAGTCGTTGATGAAGGGGTCGCCGAGGTCGTCGTTCTTGTAGCTGAATTCGAGTATCGGGCAGAGGAGCTTCTTGCCTTCCTCAACGCCCATTCTCTTTGAGAAGCTTCCTGCGGCTACGTTTCTGATGATTACCTCAAGGGGAACGATGGATACCTTTTTAACGATAGTCTCGCGGTCGCTTATCTCTTCTACGAGGTGGGTGGGTACGCCCTCCTTCTCGAGCATCTTGAACATATAGTTTGTCATCTTGTTGTTGATGACGCCCTTGCCTGCGATAGTGCCCTTCTTCTCGCCGTTGAACGCTGTTGCGTCGTCCTTGTAGTCAACGATTACGAGGTTGGGGTCGTTTGTGGCATAGACCTTCTTAGCCTTGCCCTCATAGAGCTGTTCCTTTTTAACGATGTTTTCCATTTCAAAAATCCTCCTTGAGATTTATATAAATGTATATGCAATCCCGCGTCAGTGCGGAAATTGTGAGCTTATTCCTGCGTTTCGTACTCCGAGGGGTGCGATACGACGACTCTGCCGTCTGCGTCGAGTAGAGGCGTTATGCCCGAGTATCCCTCGCCGACGGTATTTATGTAGTTGACGCCTGTTTCGGTGTCAACGAGTATCTGCAAAGCGCCCAAGCCGAGCGTCTTTTCGAGCCTCTGCTCGTGTGTGACGATGAAGCGTGCACGCTGCTTGGGTTCCTTTTCACTGCCGAACATAACTATTTCCTCCTTATTACAGTGCGGATATCTGCTCCTGCAAAGCCTTGTCCTTTGCGATGACGCCGTCAGCCATAGCCTTCTTCTCTGCGGCGAGCTTTGCCGCGAGCTCCTCGTCCGCAATAGCGAGCATCTGCACCGCGAGCACTGCCGCATTCTTTGCGCCGTCTATGCCGACTGTAGCTACAGGCACTCCGGGAGGCATCATGACTGTCGCGAGGAGAGCGTCAACGCCCTCGAGAGCCTTCGACTTCATCGGGATGCCGATAACGGGAAGGGTCGTGTGACCTGCGACAACTCCCGCAAGGTGAGCCGCCATGCCTGCGGCACAGATTATAGCTCCGAAGCCGCTTGCCCTTGCGTTTGAGGCGAATTCGCACGCCTCCGCGGGAGTCCTGTGTGCGCTCATGACGCGGCACTCGAACTCTACGCCGTACTTTTTCAGCTCCGTAAGAGCCGACTTTACTACGGGGAAGTCACTGTCGCTTCCCATGATAACTGCAACCTTTTTTGACATTTTCTATTCTCCTTCTGCTTTTTTCTCCGTCTCATTCTCGTCGGAGACTTTTTCATCCTTTTTTTCGGGTGCGGGATAATCAGGCTCGCGCTTCTCGAATGCGCCCGACACGGCTCTGAGGTCGCTCTCGGAGCTGCCTCTGAATCCCACTGCCGCCTTATATCCGCCGCGCAGAGTCTTGGGCTCTCCGCTGCCGTCTGTATAGGTCACCTCCGTATCAGCCGTGAACGTCACCTCAAAGCACGGCGTATCGTCGCTGCTGCGGACGGAGTATATGTGTACATCGGATATGCCGCACAGTCTCTTTGAGAGCAGCCTGTGGTCGTCGGGGAAGAGGGGTGCAAAGCCCGAGCGGCTCCCCTTCGTTATCAGCAGCAGTATCTCGTCGCTCCCCGTGAATGCATATTCGATGTATTTTTCGGTTATGTCCGTCATATCCTCTATCATGGAGGGCGTCAGCTTCGAGAGCAGCACGCGGCTGTTTATCTCGGCGCTGTACGGACAGGTGCCCGCTGTGCCGTCGTATACGGCACGCTTGAACAGCAGTCCGTCGCTGCTGTGCGAAAATGTATAACTGCCGCCGCCGTCCGCGAGGAGCAGGTCGTCGCCCTGCACTGCGCAGGAGCTCCATGTTCTGCGGAAGCACGGCTCGAAGTTCCTGTCGTAGAGGACGTACCGCCCGTCGGAGCTGCTCTCCGCGGCGTAGTACGTGCCGTGCCCGACGCCGAGCTTCGATATGCCGCTGTAAATGAGCGGTATCACTATATTGCCGTCAAAGTCGACACAGCCGAACTGCTTGGTATTGCCGATACCGCGCGCGACTATGCACTTGTCGGCGTTCGCGAAGCGGAGGTCTGTCCACTCGGAGGGTATCAGTATCCTGTTTTCGGAGTCGGTGACGCCGTATCTGCCCGTGTTGTCGGTGAAGATGTAGTGCCCGTAGCTGTCGAACGTGCCCTTGCGGACTATCTCGGTCTGCGTGCTCTTCTTCGCCGTATCGTTCGGGACGCTGAGGTAGAAGTGCGTTATCGCCGCCGCAAGTATTATCACGACGATGAACAGGAACGACACAACCAGCCTTGTCTGCTTATTCAGGGCGGCTCACCTCCCGCACGGCTCACTTGCCCGCATTCTTTTTGCGCTCGCGGTACATCTCGTCGGTCTCGCCCATGAGGTATATCGGGCGGTTCTTGACCTCCATGTAGGTCTTGCCGAGGTACATACCGAGTATGCCCGTACAGCCGAGCTGTACAGCTCCCACGAGGAGGAGCGCGCCGATGACGAGCAGTGCCGCTCCGAGGGACGGGAGGAAGAATATCGTTATGATGCCCGCGATGACGAACAGCACGGACAGTATCGCGCCGAGTATTCCCGCAAATATCGAGAACGAGAGCGGCGCTGTCGAGAACGCCATGATGCCCTCGAGCGAGTATTTGAAGAGCCCCCAGAACGACCACGAGGTAGTTCCCGCGGGACGCTCGACGTTCTCATACGGCATATACTGCACGCGGAAGCCGACCCAGCTGAATATGCCCTTCGAGAAGCGGTTGTACTCCGACATAGCGAGCACCGCGTCGACCATCTGCCTCGACATGAAGCGGAAGTCCTGAGCGCCGTCGACTATCTCGGTCTGGGATATCTTGTTCATTATCTTGTAGAACATACGCGCGAAGAACGAGCGTATCTTCGACTCGCCCGTGCGGCTGACGCGGCGTGTGGTCGCGCAGTCGAACTCGCCGTCCTTGACGTAGTTATACATCTGAGGCAGGAAGGCGGGCGGGTGCTGGAGGTCGGCGTCCATTACGACGACGAAGTCTCCCTTCGCGTTTTTCAGACCCGCGTACATACCCGCTTCCTTTCCGAAGTTCCTCGAAAAGGAGATGTATCTCACGCGCTCGTCCTTGTCGGCGAGCTCTCTGAATATTTCAAGTGTGCGGTCCTTTGAACCGTCGTTTATGAAGAGAAATTCAAATTCGATATCGGAGTGCTCCTTCTTCATTCCGTCCGAGACCTTGATTATCTCGTCGTAGAACATCGGAAGCACCTCCTGCTCGTTGTAGCACGGCACAACGACTGAAATGAGCTTCATTGTCTGCCTCCTTCGGGATATCGCAGAGCGGCAGGGTCTGCCGTCTCCGACACCAATAAATACACTATTAATTATACTACAAATAAAAGGATACTGCAAGAGCCCGACGGATATTTTCGTAACTTTTCACATATATTTTTCCAAACACGTCATAAATATGAACTTCTTTAAATCTTTTTACATTGACTCGTAGGTGCGGTATGGTCAAAATGTAAAAAATTCTCATTTTTTGCTAACCTATACAGAAGATTTTGACGAAAAAATCAATAACAATTTGTTATTTCCGCCGAAAAATTAATTTTTGGTATAATTTCTCTGTTTTATTATGAAAAAACTGTTGATTTTTTTTGCCGTATCGAGTATAATATATCTGTAATGGTATCGCTCTGCGCCATGTGACGGTCTGTCGCTCTTTCTTTTCACAGCCGACCGCCGCCTTCTGCGCATTGCGTTTGGGGGACCGATAGCTCGGTCAAAGAAATCGGCTGCTCGCTGCCGTAAAGCGTAGCTGCGGTCAACGCAGGATTGGAGAATGTTATGGATATTAGGCTCGTAACGACTTCCTTCAATGATGAGGTACACGGCACCTTCAACGAGAAGAAGACAGGCTGCGGCATCAACCTCCTGAAGTCGGAAAATGTGACTCGCTATCACAGGGGCGGTATTATGACCGACCTCGGCGAGCTCACCTGTGAAAAGTGCAAGACAAAAATTGCCAAGGAAATGATAAAGTCCGACCAGAAGGAAATGAAGCTCCTTCTCAAGGAGGAAAAGCTCAGGGCAAAGAAGGGCATCGTTGACGAGGGCATCGTTCCGCTCGGCAATACGACAGCCAAGCCCACCAAGGACCAGACAAGAAAGCCTGCTCCCGCTCCCAAGCCCGTACAGAAGCCCGAGCCCGTTGCTCCCGAGCAGCCCGCTAATCTCGGCGCTACTATCCCAGGCACAGGCGTCGCTATCGACAACAGCCTCGCTCAGTTCGCTATAAACAAGCCTCAGGCAGAGCCCGAGCCCGCTCCCGCTGTTCAGGACGACTTCCTCAATCAGTTCGCTATCAATAAGCCGCAGCAGGAAGAGGAACCCGCTCCCGCACCCGCTGCTCAGGACGACTTCCTCGCACAGTTCGCTGTCCCCGCTCCCGCTCAGGCAGAGCCCGAGCCCGTTCAGGCGGCTCCCGCAGCTCCGCCCGTTATCGACGATATATCCGCAGCTCTCGCGGCTGCTCAGAACAATATGCCCAGATATGAGGCTCCCGTTCAGCCCGAGCCCGTTCAGCAGGCTGCTCCTGCACCCGCTGCTCCTCAGACTGACGATATACTCAGTATGTTCTCCATCGAGACTCCCGAAAAGCCCGCTGCTCAGCCCGCAGGTACATACGACAACGATTCGAGCGTTATCGACGTTGCAGAGGAGAGCCTCTCCGCAGTAGAGCCCGCCGCACAGGCTGCTCCCGCTGTTATCGACGACATCTCCGCCGCTGTTGAGGCTGCTCAGATGAACGTTCCCAAGTATGAGGCGCCCGCACAGCCCGCTCCCGTTCAGCAGGCTGCTCAGCCCGCTCCCGCAAAGGATAGCGAGTCCGTAAGCGAGTGGGACCTCATCGCAAATCAGCTCTTCGGCGTGGACGCTCAGCCCGCGGCAGCAGAAGCTCCCGCACAGGAGGCTGCTCCCGTCAAGGAAGAGGCTACGGCTCCTGCTCAGGCAGCTCCCAAGACTATCGAGCCCGCCGTTTATCAGGCTGCTCCCGCGGCTATCGACGATATCTCAGCCGCTGCTATAGAAGAAGCTAACAAGGCTATCGAGCCCGCTGTATATCAGGCGTCGGCTCCCGTAATCGACGATATATCCGCGGCTGTTGAGGCTGCTCAGAGCGCTGCTCCCAAGGCTGCTGCTCCTGTTCAGCAGGCAGCTCCCGCACAGGCAAGTGCTCCCGTAATCGACGATATATCCGCCGCTGTTGAGGCTGCTCAGAGCGCTGCTCCCAAGGCTGCTGCTCCTGTTCAGCAGGCAGCTCCCGCACAGGCAAGTGCTCCCGTAATCGACGACATTTCCGCGGCTGTTGAGGCTGCTCAGAATGCCGCTCCCAAGGCAGCTGCTCCCGTTCAGCAGGCAGCTCCCGCACAGGCAAGCGCTCCCGTAATCGACGACATCGCTTCCGCTGTTGCTGCGGCAGCTCAGAACGCACCCAAGGCTGTTGCTCCCGCACCTGCGCCCGTGAAGCCCGCTCCCGTGAAGCCCGCACCTGCAAAGCCTGCTCCTGCTCCCGCAGTTCAGCAGACAGCTCCCGCAGGTATGCCCGCTATGGGTCAGGTGATCTCGGTACCGCAGATAACAGGCTATGACGCTGCTAAGCAGCCCATATATACATACGTTCAGATGCAGATAACAGGCTACGGCGAGAACGGTCAGCCCGTTCTTTCACCCGTTCCCGGTCAGGAGATACCCGAGTTCGAGATGCCGTTCAACAAGAACACCCGCCTTCAGGAGGCTATCAGAGCCGCTCAGGAGGTGCCCACCTCGGCTCACGAGATGACTCCCGGACAGAGAATCGCTGCGGCGGAGGCTGCAAAGGGCTCGCCTATCAGCGCGAACGTCTCCAAGATAGCTACAAATCCGCACTCGAGAGCTACATCTCAGGCGTTCATCAATGCTATCTCGGAATCCAAGGAGTACGCGAACCAGAGCCTCACGGATACGCAGGGTCTCCAGCAGAGAACACGCGTTATCGGCTCTATCGAGGACGTCCTCAGCCAGCTCGGCGACAACTCGATTAAGCAGAAAAAGGCTATCGACGCTCAGGTTCAGCAGAGCATCCCTTCCTTCCAGGAGTATAAAGCTCCCGCAAGGACTTCTCCCATGCAGTCTGCTCCGAGCAGACCCGCTCCCAGACCTATGCCCGTCGACGACAGACCGCTCACAAAGGCGGAGCTCAAGGCTATGAAGAAGCAGGAGAAGATTGACGCCAAGTTCAGAAAGGAAATGGCTAAGCGCGGAGGTTATTGAAGGAACCTTTCCCCGTGAGTACGGAAATATGACTTATACAACGCAGGGCTAACGTCCTGCGTTGATATTATAATCAAAGAGAAATGAGAGGGAATGCCAATGGCATATAATGACATACTTGCGGAGCTCCGCGCAAAGCTCGGAGATTCCCCCGAAGAAAACGAAAAAATACTCAAGGCTGAGGGCGAGAAGTTCGCGGCAGATGGCAACTACGACGGACTAAAGGCTGTCGGCGAGATAATCATCGAGAATATGCCCGAGGAGCGCCGCAATGAGCTCGACCGCCTCACCCATATCGACGGCAAGCGCCTCGACGAGGTGTACGCCGATATAGAGGCCCTCGTCAAGGAGAAGAAGTACCTCGAAGCCCTTCCTATCGCAGAAAAACTCTACAAGAAGGTGTGCCTCGAGTACGCAGAGACAGACAAGGCGAAGTTCGTTTCGCTCCGCAACCCCTTCGAGGACAACCTCTGCCAGCTCCTTTTCAGCGAGGACAAGGTGCTCAACCGCACACCCTTCAACTTCACGATGTACCTCACCACATACGCCTATATCCTCATCGAGACAGGCGCCAATATCGACGCGATACCCGTCCTCGAAAAGGCTATAGCCTTCAACCCCATTGACGTTGCGCCGAGATTCGAGCTTGCTGAGATATACAAGCTCATCAAGAACAAGAAAATGATTCTCGACGTCACCCGCGAAACGCTGAAGGTGTCGTATTCTCCCCTGTCTATCGCGCGCTGCTACTCCAATATCGGCTATGCGCTGACCGATTCGGGCGATTATGAGGACGCGGCTGCATTCTACGTGGCAAGCGTGATGTTCGCTCCGAATCCCGCTGTCCCCTACGAGATGCAGCACCTCGCAAACCTCAAGGGCACGCCCATAAGGAAGCCGTCCATCGAGGAAATGGTCGAGGTGATGAAGAAGTACGACATCGAGTACGGTCCCGACAAGCACGTCATCGAGGTCTCCGCACAGCTCGCCGCTCATTATATGGGGCTCGGCGACAAGGAAAACGCTGTGCAGGCTATGAAGATAACCTACAACCTCACGCTCGACGAGGATATAAAGAAGCTCATCATCAAGCTCGACCCGAGCGCTCAGATGCTCCGCCCCAAGGACGCGTCGCAGACCGAGTACGAGCCCGAGGAAGCTCCGAAATCGTAAGAAAAAGACGTCCGTTCAGCGGACGTCTTTTTAATTCGGGCTGCGAAATTGTATGCCGTTTATTTGCGCGCATACAATTAAGCTGCGCACCAAATCTATGATTTGGGATTCGCAGCTATATGCAGCTTTGCTGTAGTACGCCCCTACAAATGCGGCGTGCGAAAATTGTGAATTATTTTGTAACGATATTTTACGGAAATTTGTTGACAATTTATTAAAAGTGCGTTATAATATAAAGTGATAATTTATTCAAATTTTCATGAAAGAGGGTCATATTATGGCAAACGAAAAAAGTCTGAAGGTCCTTATAGTCGACGACGATAAAAATATCTGCGACCTCCTCAGGCTCTACCTCGAAAAGGACGGCTACAGCGTTATCCTCTCCCACGACGGCGAGGAGGCTGTTGTTAAATTCAACGCTCTCAAGCCCGATATGGTGCTCCTTGATATAATGCTCCCGGGAATGGACGGCTGGCAGGTCTGCCGCGAAATACGCAAGAAGTCCAATGTCCCGATAATCATGATAACCGCAAAGGGCGAGACTATCGACAAGGTCATCGGTCTCGAGCTCGGCGCGGACGACTACATCGTCAAGCCCTTCGACGCCAAGGAAGTAATCGCACGTATCAACGCCGTTACCCGCAGAGTCGGCAACGTCAACGTTGAACCCGAGATAAAGGAAGTCCGCTATGACAAGCTCTCCGTCAACATGACCCGCTATGAGCTCAAGGTCAACGGCAAGAACATCGACACTCCCCCCAAGGAGCTCGAGCTGCTCTACTATCTCGCTTCCAACCCCAACAGGGTCTATACCCGCGACCAGCTCCTCGACGAGGTGTGGGGCTTCGAGTATTACGGCGATTCGCGTACTATCGACGTTCACATCAAGCGCCTCCGCGAGAAGCTCGAGGGAGTCTCCGATAAGTGGGCTCTCAAGACTGTCTGGGGCGTCGGCTACAAATTTGAAGCAGAGGAAGAGGAATAAGCCCGCTCCAAAGCTTGTCATCATCGCAGGGGACAGGCTGTCCCCTGCTTTTTTGCGAGGTGATATCCCATGAACAAGAATAAAAGCTCTTACTATAAGCTGTTCAGGCTCGCGCTCATTATCGTCATACTCGTGCTGCTTCTCATCGGCACGGTCATGATGAGCCTTTGCTCGGCTATTTTCAAGAAGTCGAAGCTCCGCGAGGTGCAGTCCGTCGGAGAGCTGTACATCAGCTGCATCACCGACGAGTACCAGCACAGCGGCGATGGCTACCTCTGGCGCGCTCAGCAGCTTCAGGAGATGTTCATGGGACAGTACGGCATGAGGATATACATCTACGACGAGCACGGCATCTGCGTGCTGTCGGGAGACAGCGCCGCTGTCAGCAAGCCCGCTCCCCTGCCCGTCCAGATGCAGGAGTCCCTCGACGACGATGACTTCCTCGACCTCAGCACCTCCTCTATATCGCAGAATAAGCCCTATCTCGTCTACGGCTCGAAGGTGTACCTGAAGCAGTCGACGATGAAATATGTGCCCGTGTACGTCCTCGTGTACGGCAGCACCGATGAGCTCAACATCTTCACTATCAAGATAGTCGCGCTGTATGTGCTCTTCGGAGTCATAGGCGTGCTGATGTGCTACCTGCTGCTCAAAAAGAGCATAAAGAAGCACATCATGTTCGAGGAGAGATTCCTCAGGATAAGCGAGAAATACTCCAAGGGCGACTTCTCCGAGAAGATACCCACCGAGCTTCCTGGAAATCTCAAGGATATTTCCGAGTGCGTCAACGCGCTCGCGGCAAACGTCGAAAAGAGCGAGGATACCAGCAAGACCTTCATCGCGAACGTCTCGCATGAGCTCCGCACGCCTATCACTACCATAGGCGGCTTCGTCGACGGCATCCTCGACGGCACTATCCCCAAGGGCAGACAGACCGAATACCTCATTCTCGTCTCCAAGGAGATAAAGCGCCTGCGCATACTCATCAGCTCAATGCTCAATATGACGCGGTTCGAGTCGGGCACCATGCGCCCCAATTTCCAGGAGACCAACCTCACCGACCTTGTCATTCAGGTCGTGCTGATGTTCGAGAAGAAAATAGAGGACAAGCACCTCAACGTCGAGGAGCTCGACAGCCACCGCCTCACTGCGGTCGTCGACGCCGACCTCATGCAGCAGGTCATCTACAACCTCGTGGAGAACGCAGTCAAGTTCGTGAACGACGGCGGTACGCTCTCGTTCCGATTCGATAAAAAGGACGATATCTGCATCATCGGTATCAAGAACACGGGCGAGGGTCTCAAGGACAGCGAGATACGTCAGGTATTCGACCGCTTCTACAAGACCGACTCCTCGCGCGGCAAGGACACTACGGGTCTCGGACTCGGTCTGTCTATCTCGCGCAAGATAGTACACCTCCACAAGGGTCATATCGTGGTCAAGAGCGTGGAGGGCGAGTATACCGAGTTCCAGATACAGATACCCGTCGACCCAAGAGAAAAAGAAGACAAAAAGGACACAGAAAAGAAAGAAAAACAGGGTTCCTGACCCAACAGGCGCTCTGTGCAAGGAGCAATTATGGACGATAACAACATATATACAGGCGGCGGAATAGTCCCGCCCGCCTCTGACAATAGAGCTGACGATGCGGTCAGCCGCCCCTACATCCCCAAGCACGAAAAGCCCTCTGAGCCTCAGCAGGAGCAGACGCCTCCTCCTCAGCAGAGCCGACCGCGCAAGCCCGTATACGATGCGTTCATGTACGAGCCGATAGGCTTCGACGAGTATGACAGGATGAGCGCCGCCGAGATAAAAGCCGATGAGGAGCGCAGGGAAAAGAAGCTCCGCACTGCTCGCGAGCGGACTATCCTCGCCCTCTTCTTCCTCATGGTGCTGCTCGCACTGGTGCTCGGTACGGTAGGAATAGTCGCCGATATCCTCCGCAGCAAAAAGCATATGGAGGCTATAGGCAGCGCAAATATCGTGCTATATCAGGACTCCAAGCCCGAGGGCGCGAACGACCTCTCCAACTTCGTGGACGAGAACGGCAGATATACTACCGAGGGCGCGGCGGCGGCGGTAAAAGAGTCAATTGTCGAGATATACACCTACAGCGACCCCTTCCGCAAGACGCTCAAGGGTACGGGCTCGGGCGTCGTCCTCTCCAAGGACGGCTACATCGTGACCAATGCGCACGTACTGCTCGCGGACGGCTATCACGATGTCCACACTGCGGACGACAAGGTATACAACGCGAAGATAGTCGGCAGAGACGCCAAGACCGATATCGCCGTCATCAAGGTGAACAACGCGGAGCTCCTGCCCGCTGTGCTCGGCAACTCCGATGAGGTCATAGTCGGCGAGAAGGTCATCGCCGTCGGAAACCCCGCGGGTCTGTCGAATACTGTCACTGACGGTATCGTCTCCGCGACGGGACGTAAGATTCGCAGCGATTCTACGGGATTTGAGATGAACTGCATACAGACCAACGCCGATATCAGCCCAGGTAACTCAGGCGGCGCGCTCGTCAATATGTACGGGCAGGTCATCGGCATAACCTCCTCGAAGTACGTCAGCAGCTCCTATGAGGGACTCGGCTTCGCTATCACGATCAACGACGCAAAGCCAATTATCGAGGAGCTCATCAGCAACGGCTTCATAGGCGGACGCTTCCGCATAGGTATCTCGCTTGTTGATATGTCCAATGAGAGCAAGCTCGCAACTATAGAGGAAAAGCTCGGATTCCCCATTCCCGAGGGCTTCGAGGGCGTTTATATCGACTCTGTCGACCCGAGCTGTGATATCGCCAATACCGACCTCAAGGCGGGCGACTTCATTACCGCGATAAACGGCAAATCTATCAAGACCTACGACGACCTCTACGACACAATAAGCGCCTCATACGGCGCGGGCGACAAGGTACCCGCTACCTGCGCTCATGTCTCCAAGGACGGCGATATAAGCTACTACAACATCGAATTCAAGCTCATGTCCGATACCTCGGGCGATTTCTGACGTCACATCAGCGCCTTCGGACGCTTTGAGTTCACTCCCATAACGCCTCCGACTGCTCCTGCTGCTGCAAACAGGAGCAGTTTTTGTATCCCCGCGGGAGCTCCGACAACGAGCAGTCCGACTGCCGACAGGACTGCAAATAGTGCGGCTCCGCACGCTATGCCGCTGAGAAGTCCGAAGCGGCGGCGGTATCTGCCGAGTATGTATGCCGCGGTGAAAGCTCCTGCTGCTGCCGACGCTGACGCGAATACGCCGATGAACTGCGTGCTCCTGAGGACGAAATATGACAGCGCTGACAGTCCCGCGGCGGATATGAGAGCTGCTCCGCAGCCGCAGAGCATTGCCGCGGCAAGGCTGAATATCGGGTCCGCCCAAGGGCTCTGACGGTGTCGGCGCATAAAAATGCCTCCTTATAGTATCGTTCATACGATTCTATGCGGAGGCATTAGCTTTTATTCTTCGTCCTTTTTCTTCTTCTTGGACTTCTTATCTGTCTCGTCTACTGCCGCAGCAGTCTCGAGAGCCGTCTTCTTCTTCGGAGCAGCAGCCTTTGCGCGCTCCTTTGCGCTGACGTTCTCGGCTATCGCCCAGTTCTTCATGCGAATCTTGGTACGCTCGCCGCCTGTCTCGATAACGATGTTATCCTCTGCTACGCGGACTACTATACCGATGATACCGCCCGTTGTGATGACCTCGTCGCCTATCTGAACATTGCTCTGAAGCTCCTTCTGCTCCTGCTCGCGCTTTTTCTGCGGTCTGATGAGCATGAAGTAGAGTATCACGAAGAAGAATCCGAGCGGGAGAACAAAAGTGAGAAGCATATTCTTCTGATTTCCTCCGTTAGCGGCATCGTTGCCGCCCTCAGTCGCGAATGCGCTCATTGCGCTGTACATCGCCGATGAAGCGGTCACGATAGCTGACGTTGCGATAGCAGCAATTTTCCTTTTCATAGTTATAACTCCTTTTTTCCGTAAAATATCAATGCAAGGTATATTATAACACATTCCAAGGGATAATGCAAGCGTTTTTCGCCGAAAATCGGTTATTTTTTTAATCGCGGTGATTGCTCGCGGCTCGTATCAACTACCGCGCGAACCCGAAAGTTTCGCTCAAGCCTTTTCAAAGGCTTGCGGGTCGAGGGTGACTCCCCACGGGGTGGGGAGATGTCAGCGAAGCTGACAGAGGGGACGGGCTGTTCAGCAGCCCTTGGTCGCCGTCTATGGCGGCGAAGTATCCACTTCTATTCAAAATCCGCCCTTCGCAAACAATCCAGTGAATTGTTTGCGAACACGATAGCTGACATTTCAATGCGGGCGCACGGATAAGCAGCACACCAAATCTTTGATTTGGATTGTGATGCTATATGCAGCTTTGCTGTAATGCGCCCCTACAAAATTCAGCCGTTGGCGTTTTCGGATTTTGCGGACGCCCAAATGGCGCCGCTACAAAAATACGGCTGCCAGATATCCTGACAGCCGTATGATGTATGTGATTAGTCCACAAGCTTGATAATTGCCATTTCAGCAGCGTCTCCGCGGCGGGGACCGATCTTGACGATCTGTGTGTAACCACCGTTTCTGTCTGCATACTTGGGTGAGATCTCGTCAAACAGCTTCTTTGCGACGGACTCCTTTGTTACGTATGACATTACCTGACGCTTGGAGTGCAGATCAGTGTTCTTACCGATTGTGATCATCTTCTCTGCAACCGCACGAACTTCCTTTGCTCTTGTAACAGTCGTTTCGATCTGACCGTTCTCAAGAAGGAAAGTTACCATGCCTCTGAGCATTGCCTTTCTGTGGTCAGATGTTCTGCCCAGCTTTCTTGTACCCGGCATGTATTTCACTCCTTTTCTATTAATTAAGTGATGGTTTTGTTATTCTTCTTCGGATGAGAGGTCAAAGCCCAGTGACTGGAGCTTTTCCTTGACCTCGTCGAAGGATTTCTTTCCAAGGTTTCTAACCTTCATCATTTCTTCCTCAGACTTATTGATGAGGTCATCTACAGTATTGATTCCCGCTCTCTTTAAGCAGTTAAAGGAGCGCACCGATAAGTCAAGATCCTCAATGGTCATCTCAAGAATTTTTTCTTTACCCTTTTCGTCCTTTTCAACAAGGACCTCAGCAAGTCCTGCCTCTTCGGAGAGGTCGATGAACAGCTTTAGATGCTCGTTGAGGAGATTGGCTGCCTGTGATAATGCTTCCTTGGCGGAGATTGTACCGTCGGTCCATACCTCCATTGTGAGCTTATCATAGTCGGTAACCTGTCCGAGACGTGTATCCTCTACGGTGTAGTTTACCTTCAGAACAGGCGTATAGATGCTGTCAACAGCGATGACATCAACGGGGAGGTTGATCTGCTTCTTGTTTCGCTCTGCGGAAACATAGCCTCTGCCTCTGTCGATAGTGATCTCCATATACAGCTTTGCGTCCTTACCCAGCGTTGCGATGTGCATACCGGGATCGAGTATATTGACCTCGGAATCGGTCTTTATATCGCCCGCTGTGATCTCGCACTCGCCTTCAGCCTCTACATAGACAGTCTTGGGGCCGTCGCCGTAGAGCTTTGCTGTAAGACCCTTGATGCTGAGGATGATCTCTGTGACGTCCTCTTTTACGCCCGGGATCGTAGACAGCTCGTGATGGATCGTGCCGTCCTTACCCGAGAGCTTTACGGAAGTCACAGCCACACCCGGAAGTGAGGAGAGCAGCACACGTCTGAGGCTGTTGCCCAGTGTAATACCGTATCCGCGCTCAAGCGGTGCTAAAACGAATTTGCCGTATTTGCCGTCACTTTTAAGCTCGACGATGTCGATATCAGGCTTATTGATCTTTTCCAGCATAATGACCCTCCTGTTTCGCAATAATAATTATTTTCGAGTTCTGATATATCAAGTTATCTTCAGCGATTACTTGGAGTACAGCTCGACGATGAGGTGTGTTGCTACCTCATAATCAATATCCTCTGCTGAGGGCATACGAGTAACTGTAGCGGAGAAGTCGTCCTTCTTGGCATCGAGCCATGTAGGAACGATTCTGTCCTTAGTCTCTTCAACTGTAGCCTTGAACTTTTCGGAAGTTCTGTCCTTCTCCTTGAGAGCGATAACGTCGCCTACCTTAACTCTGTAGGAAGGAATGTTCACCTTCTGACCGTTAACGGTATAGTGGCTGTGAACAACGAGCTGTCTTGCCTCACGTCTTGTGAGAGCGAGACCCATTCTGTATACTACGCTGTCAAGTCTGGATTCGAGAACAGTGATAAGGTTATCACCGGCCTTGCCTTCCATTTTTTCTGCGATAGAGAAGTAGTGTCTGAACTGCTTCTCGAGCACGCCGTAGATGAACTTCAGCTTCTGCTTTTCCTTGAGCTGGAGTCCGTATTCGGATATCTTCTTTCTGTTATTTGCATTCTTGAAGCGGATGGACTCCTTCTTGGAAACGCCCATTACAGCGGGGCTGATGCCCAGATATCTGCACTTCTTAAGAATAGGTTCTTTCTGTACTGCCATTTCAATTTACCTCCTCTTTCATCAGACACGACGTCTCTTAGGCGGACGGCATCCATTGTGCGGGATAGGAGTTACATCCTTGATCATTCTTACCTCAAGACCAACGGTCTGGAGCGCTCTGATAGCAGCCTCACGGCCTGCGCCGGGTCCCTTAACGTATACTTCAACGTTCTTGAGACCGTGCTCCATAGCAGCCTTAGCTGCTGTCTCGGCAGCTGTCTGAGCTGCGAAGGGAGTGGACTTCTTAGAGCCTCTGAATCCGAGCTCGCCTGCGCTTGCCCAAGAGATAGCGTTGCCCTGAGTATCAGTGATAGTTACGATTGTGTTATTGAAAGTGGACTGGATATGAACTGCGCCGCTTTCGATATTCTTGCGCTCTCTACGTCTTCTGATAGTAGAGACCTTTTTACCTTTCTGCTGTGCCAAAGCTCATGACCTCCTTACTTCTTCTTGTTTGCGATGGTCTTTACAGGGCCCTTGCGGGTTCTTGCGTTTGTCTTGGTTCTCTGACCTCTTACGGGCAGACCCTTTCTGTGACGAACGCCTCTGTAGCAGCCAATCTCAACAAGTCTCTTGATGTTGAGTGCTGTCTCACGGCGGAGATCACCCTCAACGGTGTAGTTTGCGTCGATATAGTCACGCAGCTTAGCTACGTCCTCTTCTGCGAGGTCCTTAACTCTTACGTCAGGATCAACGCCTGTGGCAGCGAGGATATTTGTTGCAGTCTGACGACCGATTCCGTAGATATAAGTGAGACCGATCTCGATTCTCTTATTCTTGGGAAGGTCAACACCAGCTATTCTTGCCATATTGTTATTACCTCCATTATTGCAGCTGAGGCTTAGCCCTGACGCTGCTTATGCTTAGGATTTTCGCAGATCACCATGATTCTGCCTTTACGTTTGATAACCTTGCACTTTTCGCAAATAGGTTTTACTGAAGGTCTGACTTTCATTGAAAATACCTCCTTAGCGGATAGCGGACCTTAGTCCTTGTTTACTTTACGCGCCAGGTGATACGGCCCTTTGTGAGGTCGTAGGGTGACATTTCGAGCTTCACCTTATCACCCGGAACGATCCTGATATAATTCATTCTGAGCTTGCCGGAAACGTGGGAAAGAACCTCATGACCGTTCTCCAGCTGTACCTTAAACATTGCATTGGGGAGCGCATCTGTTACAACGCCCTCTACCTCGATCACATCTTCTTTGGACACTTGAACAACCTCCTTACTCAGCCTCGCTCAGCTTCCTGAGCTTTATCCTGAGCTGTTTATCAGTTATACCGTTGATATCTATCATGCTTTCGGTCGGTGAGATATGCTTCATATTCTTCCGCTTGGGCTTATCGAGCTTTCTGCTCTTGCCGTCCGCGATGGAGCAACATTTGCCGTCGAGACCCGTCACGACGAAGAATCCTCCGCCGTCGCGTCCCGCATTGGCTTTCACGACCGAACCTACGTTTATCTTCACAATAATTCCCTCCGTCAGGGCTGTGTCAAAATGACGGGACCATCAGGAGTTATTGCGATCATGTGCTCAAAGTGAGCTGACAGTGAACCATTCTTGGTAACCACGGTCCAACCGTCCTTGAGAGTTTTAACATCGTCGCCCTTGACGTTTATCATGGGCTCTATGCATATCGTCATACCCGATACCAGTCTCGGTCCGTGACCCTCACGTCCCCAATTCGGTACCTCGGGTGATTCGTGTACCTCTCTGCCGATACCGTGGCCGCAGTAATTTCTTACGATCCCGTAGCCTCGTGAAGCGCAGTATTCTTCTACAGCATGTGAGATATCTCCGACTCTTGCGCCCGCCTGAGCCTTCGAGATGCCTTCAAACAGGCTTTTCTCGGTGACCTCAAGCAATGCCTTTGCCTCATCAGAAATCTTGCCTACCGGGAAGGTCCAGCAGCTGTCGGCGTTGAAGCCGTTATAGGCGGCTCCTGTGTCGATGCTTACTATATCGCCTTCCTTTAACCTTCGGCTTGCCTTCGGGATCCCGTGGATTACCTCCTCGTTTATCGAGATGCAGGCATTCGCGGGGAATCCGTACAGACCCTTGAAGCAGGACTTTACGCCATGTCTGGCGTAGAACTCTCCGACGAGCTTATCGACGTCGAGTGTTGTCATTCCTGCCTTTAATCTTTCGCCCGCATACCATATTGCGCCGCAGGTTATTTTGCCTGCCTCACGCATTATGGCTAATTCGGACTTTGATTTTATGGTTATGCTCATTACTTGACACCTACGGCAGCAAGTGTGAGCTTGGATGTTTCAGCAACTTCCTCCTGACCCTTTACGGTAACAAGCTTGCCCTGCTTCTCGTAATAGTCCTTGAGGGGAGCTGTCTTTTCGTGATAAGTAGCGAGACGGTCGAGAACTACCTCGGGCTGATCGTCCTTGCGGATGATAGTCTTGTCGCCGCACTTATCGCAAACGCCCTCTACCTTAGTGGGCTTGTACTCAACGTGGTAAGAAGCGCCGCAGCCCTGGCAGACACGTCTGCCCGAAACTCTCTGCTTGATAGTCTCGTCTGCTACGTCTATCTCTATTACCTTGTCGATCTTGATACCCATTGCGTCGAGTGCCTCAGCCTGCGGAACTGTTCTCGGGAAACCGTCGAGGATAAAGCCCTCTTTGCAGTCGTCCTGAGCGATACGCTCCTTGAGGATACCGATAACGATATCGTCGGAAACGAGCGCACCTGCGTCCATAGCAGCCTTGGCCTTGAGACCGTACTCAGTGCCGTTCTTGGCAGCCTCGCGAAGAATGTTACCTGTGGAGATCTGGGGGATATTCAGTGTGTCGGAAACGACCTCAGCCTGTGTACCCTTGCCTGCGCCGGGAGCGCCTAAGAAAATAAGATTCATATTTATGTCCTCCATGTCAGGGGCTTATGAAAGGAATCCCTTGTGGTGTCTCATCATAAGCTGTGATTCGAGTGTACGTGTGGTCTCAAGCGCAACGCTTACTGCGATAAGGATAGTAGTACCGCCCATTGACATATGGTTGAGCTTTTCGTCAGCCATTGAGAAGAATATCGGGATAACAGCGATGATTCCGAGGAATATCGCACCTACGAGAGATATCTTGGAGAGAACTCTCTGGATGTAGTCCGCAGTGGGCTTACCGGGTCTGATGCCGGGGATGCCGCCGTTGGACTGACGGAGGTTGTTAGCTATCTCGACGGGGTTGTACTGTATCGAAACGTAGAAGTAGTTGAACGCGATAATGAGTACGAAGTAGATCGCCGCGTATCCGAGGCTTCTTGTTGAGAAGAAGTCGCAGAACTTAGCGTAGAAGCTGTCGTCGTGGGGATTCTCCTTGAAGAGCTGTATAGTCTGGGGGAGAGCCATGAACGACATAGCGAAGATGATAGGCATAACGCCGCTCATCATTACCTTCATGGGTATGTGCGTTTTCTGACCGCCGTACTGCTTTCTGCCTACGACGCGCTTAGCGTACTGGATCGGGATACGTCTTTCAGCCTCGTTCATGAATACGATGAAGCCGAACTCAAAGATGATGAATACGAGGTATCCGAGTGTTACCCAGAGGTACTTGGAGGGCTCGTCGATGGTGTAACCGATGAGCTTGCCTGCGTCAACAGGGAAGCGGGCTGCGATACCTGCGAAGAGGAGCATGGAAACGCCGTTTCCGATACCCTTGTCGCTGATACGGTTGCCCATCCAGACAACGAATGAAGCGCCTGCAACGAATGTGGTGATTATAACGATAGCCGCGAATATACCGTAGCCGCCGTCAGAATACTTGAGCGCATCTCCGAGGAGATTGCCGTCGTTGTCCTGAACTCCCGTCATACGTCTGAGGATCATATAGTATCCTGCACCGAGCACTACCGAGAGGACGAGCGCAACCGCCGCTGTTATCTTGTTGAGCTTTTTTCTGCCTTCCTCGCCCTCGTCCCTGAGCCTCTCGAGAGGCGGGAGCGCGTAGGTGAGGAGCTGCATGATGATCGACGCATTGATGTAAGGCGTGATCGAAAGTGAGAATATTGTTGCCTGAGAGAGAGCACCACCTGTGATGGTGTTGAGGTACTCAAGGAAGTTGCCGTTTACGGCATTGCTGTCCATCCAGGCATTGACTACCTCTGTATTGAGATAGGGAACTGCGATAGCGCTTCCCAATCTGAAGATTATGACCATGAGTAATGTGTATAAAAGCTTTTTCCTTATCTCGGGAACGCTCCAAGCACGTTTCAGTGTCTGAAACACATTACATCACCTCAGTCTTTCCGCCTGCCTTTTCTATCTTCTCAACAGCGCTCTGTGAGAATTTTGCAGCTTTAACTGTCAGCTTAGCGGTAAGCTCTCCGTTTCCGAGGACCTTTACGCCGTCGTACTCCTTCTTGATAAGGCCTGCTGCCTTGAGGAGCTCAGCGTCAACAACTGTACCGTCCTTGAACTTGTTGAGATCTGATACATTTACGATCGCGAACTTTGCTGCGAAGATATTGTTGAAGCCTCTCTTGGGGATACGTCTTGCGAGAGGCATCTGACCGCCTTCAAAGCCGATCCTTACGCCGCCGCCGCTTCTTGCGTTCTGTCCCTTGTGACCCTTGCCTGCTGTCTTGCCGTTGCCCGAGCCGTGGCCTCTGCCGACACGCTTAACAGCCTTGTTGGAATCAGCTGCGGGAGTTAATTCGTGAATTTTCATTCCTGTGCACCTCCTTGCTTACGCTTCTGTAACCTCGATGAGGTGTGAGATCTTGTTGATCTTGCCCTGTGTCTGAGCATTGTCAGGCTGAGTTGTTACGTCGCCGACTTTACGAAGGCCGAGTGACTGAGCAGTAGCGATCTGATCCTTTTTTCTGCCGATGAGGCTCTTTACGAGCTTGATATTCTTTGCCATTTGTCAGTCCTCCTTAACCTAAAATTTCCTTTACGGACTTGCCTCTCTTTTCAGCAACGTCCTTAGCGGAAGTGCAAGCCTTGAGGCCGTCGATAGTAGCTCTTACTACGTTGCAGGGATTATTGGAACGAAGAGACTTTGTTCTGATATCCTTGATACCTGCTACCTCGATGACTGCACGAACAGGACCGCCTGCGATAACGCCGGTACCGGGTGCAGCGGGCTTCATGAGAACTCTGCCTGCGCCGAATGCGCCGATAACCTCGTGGGGGATCGTTGTTCCCTTGAGGGCTACCTTGCAGAGGTTCTTCTTTGCGTCCTCGATGCCCTTGCGGATAGCGTCCGGAACTTCGCCCGACTTACCGAGACCGAAGCCGACTGTGCCATTGCCGTCGCCGACAACAACGAGTGCCGAGAACTTCATGATACGGCCGCCCTTAACAGTCTTTGATACTCTGTTTATTGCAACGACCTTCTCCTGAAACTCGGGAGCCTGTGTTTCTATATTAGCCATTGTTTTACCTCCCTCTTAGAACTTTAATCCGTTTTCGCGAGCGCCCTCAGCCAGAGCCTGTACTCTGCCGTGATAGAGGTAGCCGCCTCTGTCGAAAACGACCTCGCTGATACCCTTATCAGCTGCGTTCTTAGCGATGAGCTCGCCGACCTTGCGCGCACCGTCAACGTTGCCGCCGTTGCCCTCAAAGCCCTTGTCCATGCTGGATGCTGAAGCAAGAGTAACGCCGTTTACGTCGTCAATGAGCTGTGCATAGATGTGCTTTGTTGAACGGAATACGTTAAGGCGGGGACGCTCAGCAGTTCCGGAGATCTTCGCGCGTACTCTGCGGTGTCTCTTTAATCTTGCCTTATTGCTGTCAAACTTCTTTACCATAGCAATTTGTCCTCCTAATTACTTCTTGCCCTTACCGGCCTTACCTTCCTTGCGGATGATATGCTCGCCTTCATATCTGATGCCCTTGCCCTTATACGGCTCAGGCGGACGCTTCTCGCGTATCTCAGCTGCAAACTGACCTACAGCCTGCTTGTCGATACCGTTAACGATGATCTTGTTGGGCTGAGGAACGTCGAGCTTGATAGCGTCTGTTTCCTCAATAACAACGGGGTGAGAAAAACCAAGGTTAAGAGTTACCTTATTGCCGCTCTTTGCAGCACGGTAGCCGACACCCTCGATCTCGAGAGTCTTGGAATAGCCGTTTGTTACACCCTCTACCATGTTAGCGATAAGTGTTCTTGTAAGACCGTGAAGTGAACGGTGACGCTTGTCATCGCTGGGTCTTGTAACTGTGATAGTTGCAGCGTCGATCTCGATGCCGAGCTCGTGGCTGAACTGTCTTGTAATCTCGCCCTTAGGTCCCTTGACTGTGAGGCAGTTGTTATCGTTCTTGACCTCTACACCTGCGGGAACTGCGATAGGCATTCTTCCTATTCTTGACATAATAGCTCCTCCTTACCAGATGTATGCGAGTACCTCGCCGCCGACATTGAGCTCTCTTGCCTTCTTGTCGGTTACGATACCCTTAGAAGTTGAAACGATTGCGATACCCAGACCCTTTCTTACCTTGGGCATATCTGCGCAGCTTGAATAGATACGCAGACCGGGCTTGGAAACTCTTCTGAGTCCTGTTATAACGGGAGACTTATTGTCGCCGTATTTGAGCGTGATCCTTATAACACCCTGCTTTCCGTCTTCTATCACCTGAAAGCCCTTTACGTAACCCTCATCTACGAGGATCTGTGTGATAGCCTTCTTAACATTAGAAGCGGGAACGTCAACTGTGGCGTGCTTAGCAGTATTCGCATTGCGGATTCTTGTTAAAAGATCAGCGATTGTATCAGTGATTTGCATACAGATGACCTCCTTTTCGTATTTTTACCAGCTTGCCTTCTTAACGCCGGGGATCTGTCCGTCGTGTGCAAGCTCTCTGAAGCATATACGGCAGATGCCGAACTTTCTGAGATATGCGTGCGGTCTGCCGCAGATCTTGCATCTGTTGTATGCTCTTGTGGAATACTTGGGAGTTCTCTGCTGCTTATTGATCATTGCCTTTTTAGCCATTTTTCTTCCTCCCTGATCACTTGATGAACGGTGCGCCGAGGAGAGAGAGGAGCTCTCTTGCCTCTTCATCCGTGTTAGCTGTTGTGATGAAGTTGATATCCATACCTCTTACCTTGTCGATCTTGTCATACTCGATCTCGGGGAAGATAAGCTGTTCCTTGATACCTGTTGAATAGTTGCCCTTGCCGTCGAATGAATTTGCGCTGATTCCTCTGAAGTCACGTACACGGGGGAACGCAACGTTGAAGAGCTTGTCAACGAATTCATACATCTTCTCGGATCTCAGTGTTACCTTTACGCCGATGGGCATACCCTCACGGAGCTTGAAGTTAGCAACCGATTTCTTGGCTCTGCACACGATAGGCTTCTGACCTGTTATCGCTGCGAGGTCGGTCATGATAGCGTCGATGACCTTTGCGTTGTCCTTTGCCTCACCTGCGCCGACGTTGATAACAACCTTGTCGAGCTTCGGGATCTGCATAACGCTCTTATAGCCGAACTTCTTCATAAGTGCAGGAGCAACGTCGCTAACATAATAATCCTTTAATCTTGCCATGTCGTTTCTCCTTTATTATTCAAAAGACTTGCCGCACTTCTTGCAAACGCGGAGCTTCTTGTCGCCCTCGATAACGTGGCCAACTCTTGTGGGCTTGCCGCACTTGGGGCAAACGAGCTGTACCTTTGAAGCGTAAACGGGAGCCTCAGTCTTGACGATGCCGCCCTGCTGACCGACTCTTGTGGGCTTTACGTGCTTTGTGATAACGTTGATTCCCTCAACGATTACCTTGCCCTCCTTGGGGCTTACCTGTGCGACCTTACCGGTCTTTCTGTCGCCGTTCTTCTCGAACTTGTCCTCGTACTTACCTGTAAGAAGAATGACAGTGTCACCGGTTTTTACGTGAACTTTACTCATAATCGAATGACACCTCCATTAAAGAACCTCGGGAGCGAGGCTGAGGATCTTCGTGTATTCCTTTTCACGGAGCTCCTTAGCAACAGGTCCGAAAATACGGGTACCCTTGGGGTTCTTGTCTTCCTTGATAATAACAGCAGCGTTCTCATCGAAGCGGATGTATGTTCCGTCCTCTCTTCTGAGACCCTTTGCTGAACGAACGATAACTGCCTTTACAACGTCGCCCTTCTTTACAACGCCTCCGGGTGTTGCTTTCTTAACGGAAGCGACTACTACGTCACCGATATTTGCATATCTGCGGCGTGTACCACCCAGAACTCTGATACACATAAGCTCCTTAGCGCCTGTGTTATCAGCGACCTTTAAATAAGTCTGCATCTGTATCACAGCGAGTTCCTCCTTTCAAGCATAAAACGCTTATATCAAAATTACTTAGCCTTTTCGATGATATTGGTTACGCGCCATCTCTTATCCTTGGAAAGCGGGCGTGTCTCCATGACCTCAACGCGGTCGCCGATCCTGCACTCATTATTCTCATCGTGAGCCTTGAGCTTTACGGTACGCTTGATGATCTTCTTATAAAGCGGGTGTTTAACGTTATCAACGATAGCAACTACGACGGTCTTATCCATCTTATCGCTTACAACCTTACCTACTCTTGTTTTTCTAAGGTTTCTCTCAGTAGACATTAGCTAAATCCTCCCTTTCTTACTGCTGCGCGAGCTCTGCGGCACGCAGAGACGTCTTGATGCGAGCAATATCCTTCTTTACAGCGTTAAGACGTGCTGTATTGTCGAGCTGATTTACAGCGTGCTGAAAGCGGAGTGCAAAAAGCTCTTCTTTCAGGCTAACGAGCTTCTCGTTGAGCTCATCTACTGACATTTCTCTGATCTCTGATGCCTTCATTACTGCTCAACCTCCTGCTCTGCTTTAGTAACGAATTTACACTTGATGGGGAGCTTGTGCATAGCGAGACGCATAGCCTCTCTTGCAGTTTCCTCAGCAACGCCCTTGATCTCAAAGAGAACTCTGCCGGGCTTTACTACAGCTACCCAGTACTCGGGTGAACCCTTACCGGAACCCATTCGTGTTTCTGCGGGCTTTTCTGTGATGGGCTTGTCAGGGAATATCTTGATCCATACCTGACCGCCACGCTTGATGTAACGTGTCATAGCGATACGGGCAGCCTCGATCTGATTGGATGTTATCCAAGCGGGCTCGAGTGCCTGAAGACCGTAATCACCGTAAGTTACCTTGTTTCCTCTGTATGCCTTACCCTTCAGACGTCCTCTGTGGACTCTGCGGTACTTTACTCTCTTTGGAAGCAGCATTACTGATTACCTCCTTCTCTCTTAGCGTCACGGTTGAAGTTTCTGCCGTTGCCGCCGCGTCTGTTGCCGTCGCGTCTGTCGTCACGGCGACGTCTGTCGTTTCCGCGGTCGTTCTTTCTCTCAACCTTTTCTCTCTGAGCAGCAGCCTTAGCAGCGTCGCCCTTGAGAACTTCGCCCTTGTATATCCAAACCTTTACGCCGATCTTGCCGTATGTGGTATCAGCCTCAGCGAAGCCGTAGTCGATGTCAGCGCGGATTGTCTGGAGCGGGATAGTACCCTCGTGGTAGCTCTCGCTTCTTGCGATCTCAGCACCGGCAAGTCTGCCTGAAACCTTGACCTTGATACCCTTTGCGCCGAGACGCATTGTTCTGCCGATAGACTGCTTCATTGCTCTTCTGAAGGATACGCGGTTCTCGAGGTCGAGAGCGATCTTCTCAGCAACGAGCTGAGCGTCCATATCGGGCTGCTTAACTTCGATGATGTTTACGAATACCTGCTTCTTCATCATCTTCTCGAGCTGTACTCTGAGCTTCTCTATTTCAGCGCCCTGTCTGCCGATAACGATACCGGGCTTAGCGCAGTGGATGTGAATTCTCACCTTATCGTTGAAGCGCTCGATCTCAATTCTGGGAACACCAGCAGCATATAAGCTCTTCTTAATGAAATTACGAACGTTGTAGTCCTCAACGAGAGTGTCGCCGAAGTGTGCCTTATCAGCATACCAGCGTGAATCCCAATCCTTAATAACGCCGACACGGAGTCCGTGCGGATTAACTTTCTGTCCCATAATCAGACCTCCTTGGGATTATTCTTTTTCTTTAAGAACAACTGTTATATGTGATGTTCTCTTTAATATTCTGTATGCTCTACCCTGTGCTCTGGGCATGATCCTCTTCATTATAGGACCGGGTGTTACGAAGCACTCTGCAACATAGAGGTTGTCGCCGTCCATGCTGAAGTTGTTCACACCGTTTGCCTGAGCGGACTTTACAAGCTTTGAAACGATAGGACTTGCTGCCTTGGGAGTAAGCTCTAATGTAGCCAGTGCGATGTCAACAGGCTTGTTTCTGATGAGATCGAGAACGATCTGCACCTTTCTGGGTGATATACGAGCATTTCTTAAATAAGCTCTCGCTTCCATCTTTCAGCTCCTCCTTTCGCTTACTTCTTACCGTTGTTGGATGTCTTGGAGCCTGCGTGGCCCTTGTATGTTCTGGTAGGTGCGAACTCGCCGAGCTTGTGTCCTACCATATCCTCTGTTACATATACAGGCACGAACTTGTGACCGTCGTGAACAGTGAATGTGTGACCAACGAAGTCAGGGAATATTGTGGAAGAACGGCTCCATGTCTTGAGAGCCTTCTTCTCGCCTGCCTCATTCATAGCAACGACCCTCTTCAGGAGAACTTCCTGGACATAAGGTCCCTTTTTGATACTTCTACTCATTTATCAAGTTCCTCCTTTCAGATTACTTGCCGTTGCGGCGCTTTACGATGAACTTATCAGTTCTGTGGTGCTTCTTACGAGTCTTGTAGCCGAGAGCGGGCTTACCCCAAGGGGTAACAGGTCCGGGACGGCCGACAGGCGACTTACCTTCACCACCGCCGTGGGGGTGGTCACAGGGGTTCATGACTGAACCGCGGACTGTAGGTCTCCAGCCCATGTTTCTTACACGACCAGCCTTACCGTAGTTAACGTTCTCGTGGTCGATGTTGGAAACCTGACCGATAGCAGCCTTGCATCCGATCGGGACCTTTCTCATCTCGCCGGAAGGAAGTCTGATAAGAGCATATCCGCCCTCCTTGCCCATGAGCTGAGCCTGGTTGCCTGCGCTTCTTACGAGCTGAGCGCCCTTGCCGGGGTAGAGCTCGATAGCGTGGATGAATGTACCAACAGGGATGTCCTCGAGCTTGAGAGCGTTGCCGGGCTTGATATCAGCCTCGGAGCCTGACTCGATCTTGTCGCCTACCTTCAGGCCGTTGGGAGCGAGGATGTATCTCTTCTCGCCGTCCTCGTACTGAACGAGAGCGATGAAAGCGCTTCTGTTGGGATCGTACTCAAGAGTCTGAACAACAGCGATCATGTTGTCCTTGTCACGCTTGAAATCTATAACGCGGTACTTTCTTCTGTTACCGCCGCCTCTGTGGCGAACTGTGATTCTGCCGTAGCTATTTCTTCCCGACTTCTTCTTCATGGGCTCGAGAAGGCTCTTCTCGGGCTCAACCTTTGAGAGTACCGAATAATCGGTAACTGTCATCTGACGTCTGGAAGGAGTAGTAGGCTTGTAGGTTTTAATAGCCATTTCAATTTTCTCCTTTAATGCGTTTTCGCGGGAGCATTACTCCCATACTTGTTCTTCCTATTTAAAAGGGGCGATTAATACATACCCTCGAAGAACTCGATAGCCTTTGAATCCTCTGTAAGAGTAACGATAGCCTTCTTCCAGGAAGCTGTCATACCCTCGTATCTGCCGAGGCGCTTAGCCTTGCCGCTTACGTTCATTGTGGTGACCTTGTCTACCTCAACGCCGAAGAGCTTCTCTACAGCCTTCTTTATCTCGGGCTTAGTAGCGTCCTTAGCTACCTTAAAGGTGTACTTTCCTGCCTGAAGACCGTCCATGGACTTCTCAGTGATAACGGGCTTGAGGATGATATCCTGTGCTGTTTTCATTATGCGTACACCTCCTCTATCTTTCCTACGGCATTCTTTACAACGATGAACTTGTCATAGTTGAGGATGTCGTATACGTTAAGAGTGTTTACAGCTGCTGTCTTGATGCCGGGGATGTTAGCAGCGCTCTTTATTACCTTTGCATCAGCCTCAGCAGTAACGATGAGAGCCTTGCCCTCTACGCCGAGAGCCTTGAGCATATCAGCGATAGTCTTTGTCTTGAAGCTGTCAACTGTGAGAGCGTCAAGAACTATCATGTTGTTGTCGAGCACCTTAGTGGAAAGAGCAGACTTCATAGCGAGTCTTCTTACCTTCTTATTAAGAGCGTATCTGTAATCTCTGGGCTTGGGACCGAGAGCAACGCCGCCGTGGTACCACTGAGGAGCACGTGTCGAGCCCTGTCTTGCATGACCTGTACCCTTCTGTCTCCAGGGCTTTCTGCCGCCGCCGCTTACTTCGGTTCTTGTAAGAGTGGACTGTGTGCCCTGTCTCTGGTTAGCGAGGTAGTTTACAACCATTGCGTGCATTACAGCTTCGTTGGGAGTGATACCGAATACAGCGTCATTGAGCTCTGTCTCGGATACCTGCTTGCCAGCCATATCAAATACTGAAATTGTAGACATTAACGTTTCCTCCTTCCTTAAGCCTTAACGCTGTCAACGATATATACGATTCCGCCCTTAGGACCGGGAACTGCACCCTTGATAGCGATGAGATTGTTTTCTGCGTCTATCTTAACGATCTCGAGGTTCTGAACAGTTACCTGCTCTGCACCCATGTGACCAGCCATGCCCTTGCCCTTGTAGATTCTTGAAGGCGATGAGCAGGCACCCATGGAACCAGCCTGTCTGTGAACAGGACCTGTACCGTGAGTTTCCTTGAGTCTGTGCTGGTTGTGACGCTTTATTGCGCCTGCGAAGCCCTTACCCTTGCTTGTGCCGATGACGTCGATAGCGTCACCAACTGCAAATGTGTCAGCCTTAACGATGTCGCCTACGTTGAGAGCGTCACAGTCGTCGAGTCTGAACTCCTTGAGGTTCTTCTTGCAAGCAACGTCAGCCTTGTCGAAGTGACCCTTCATAGGCTTGTTTACTCTCTGGACCTTTACGTCGCCGTAGCCGAGCTGAAGTGCAGCGTAGCCGTCGTTCTCAACGGTCTTCTTCTGTACTACAACGCAGGGACCGGCTTCAACTACTGTTACAGGAATAACTCTTCCTGCCTCATCGAAGATCTGAGTCATACCGATCTTCTTGCCGATAATGCCTTTCTGCATATCATTTTCCTCCTGTTAGGTTATTGGTTGACGAAGGTCGTCAACATGACCGGCGGACTACCGCCATTCCGCTTCCCGAGCGGTGTTTCCAAGCGCAATTTCGGTCTTACTTGACCTCCATAACAACGTCTACGCCTGCGGGGATCTCGAGCTTCTCGAAAGCAGCTGATGTCTTGTCTGTGGGACGGAGAACATCGATAAGTCTCTTGTGAGTTCTCATCTCGAACTGCTCGCGGCTGTCCTTGTACTTGTGTACAGCGCGAAGGATAGTAACAACTTCCTTATCTGTGGGGAGCGGGATAGGACCCGAAACTCTCGCACCGCTTCTCTTAGCCGCCTCAACGATCTTAGCTGCAGCGATGTCTACTGTAGCGTGATCGTAGCCCTTGATCTTGAATCTGATCTTTTCGTTGACTGCCATGATTTCGCCTCCTTGAAAAATTTTGGGGACGCTTCTTGGGATTCACACGTTTCCGTGTGTTTCATGCTTGACCGTATTAAAAAAGCTCGAAAAATCGATATTTTCCGAGCAGCGTTCAGACATATTGAGACACAAAGTGAGCATAGTTAGCGCATACGCAAGCTGCGCCTGATGCTTAACACGAACTGTGTTCATTATCCCATTCGCCCGGTTTAAAATCGGACATACTCCACGGAAATTCCCTGCCAGACCGGCAGCAACCTTCCGCTTCCTCGCATATCTTTTGCAGTCGCGCACGATTCAGGGTGCGCTCAACAATGACAATTATACCATATATTGAGGGCAAATGCAAGTCTTGGCAGAATTTTGATTGTAGAACTTTACAGATAATTCCGTCAAAATTTTGTGATATTGTCACAACGGACGTTTTATTTGTAGGGGCGCATTACAGCAAAGCTGCATATAGCATCACAATCCAAATCGAAGATTTGGTGTGCTGCTTATCCGTGCGCCCGTCAATCTTCAAACTGGTTGCGAAAATGCTTTGTAGGGGCGCCCTTTGGGCGTCCGCACCCTACGTCACATTTTCGCCTAATACTTTTTATTATCGGAATTCATTGTTGTCCGCAAGGATGCGAGGGGGAACTTCGGTCAGGTGGAAAGAAAAAAACCGGAACAAAAGTCAGGCAGGGAGCCCCTGCGGGCTGTGTCGAGCTTACCTAAACAAAAGGAAAAATCTGCTTTCGTCGTCGGTAAAAAACGCGGCGAGCAACTTAATTATATGATATCTTCGCCGCGAAACCGCGCGCGCCCGCTCGGCGCCCCTCGCGCTCCCCTTCCTCTCCTACCCCCATTTGCCGACTTTTGCCTCTTCTTCGCCGTCCTTCGACGGCTGACTTTGAAATAAAAACGGCATAGTATGCCGCGCGGAAACTGCTACCGTTTTGAGAAATTTATGGCGCGAAATATGGGGTCAGGGGTGACTCCCCACAGTGTGGGGAGATGTCAGCGAAGCTGACAGAGGGGACGGGCTGTTCAGCCGCCCCAGCGGGTCAAGAGCAGAGCCCTTGCAGAGTCCAGAGGCAGAGCCTCTGGCAGGGTGTGGGGCAGAGCCTCACAAAAAAAGAGGCGGGATATCCCGCCTCTCTGCAAAATCAGTCCTTCTCCTCGTCGCGCTTTTTCTTCTCCTCGGACATATTCTCCGTATTGAGGAATGACGCAGGGTCGTAGCAGATACCCTGATAGCGCACCTCGAAGTGGCAGTGGTCGCCGAAGGAGTTGCCCGTGTTGCCGACAAATCCTATGAGCTGTCCCTTCTGGACGTACTCGCCCTCGACCGCGTACACCGATATCATATGACCGTATACCGTAGCGTAGCCGTCGGGGTGCTCTATCATGACGACGTTGCCGTAGCCGCCCGAATTCCAGCCCGCAGACACGACTTCGCCCTCCTCGGCGGCGTATATCTCCGTGCCCTCGGGAGCTGCGATATCCAGTCCCTTATGGTTTCGGTCGCTGATGAATGTATCACTTACGTAGCCTCCGTCAAGCGGCCAGCCCATTTGTCCCGTACCCGTGAGCGGCTGTCCGAAGAAGCAGGTATCGGGGTTATCGGGCATAGCGGAGTACGTACCGTAGCCGATGACCTCCATGACAGGGTTCTTCGTGATGTTGTTGCTTATCACCTTGCGCGACGCCTCTATACCGTCGACGTAGGTTATCTCTATCTTGCTCTCCTTTACGCCGCGCTCGCCCTTTGTCAGAGTCGCGACCATACCCACGTTCAGCGCACTCGTCTCGACCTCTATCGTCTCGTACTCGAGGAAGGACATCGTGTCCATTTCGCGGATATACTGTATCGGGAGAAAGCTCTCGGTCTGTATGACGTTTATCATCTGACCGTCCTTGAGTGATGTGCTTATGTCGGGATTGAGCTCGTTGAGCTTGTCCAGGTCCATGCCGTACTTCTGCGCGACGGTGACGATGTTGTCTCCCGCCTGAGCAACGTAAACGCGCTTCTTCTCCTTTGCGGAGGTGAGCTGCGCAATGGCGTCATCCTCGGACTTGACGCTGTTCCGCAGATAAATACCCTTTGTGTACTCTATCTTGTTTACGTAGGACACGTCCCTGACAGTACCCTTGACCTCATAGTTGAGTAGTCTGTCCTCGAGCGCTTCCTCGACAGCCTTTTTATTGGCGACGGCTCCGACGAAGCTGCCGTCGATGTAGATACCGTATGCCTCGGTGAGGTCCTCGTCGGACGCCTCGAGCATCTTGTCCGCGAGCTGTCCCGAGGTTATGAACTTGTCGTCGTCGGATATCACGCGGAGCGAGAGCTTCGCGGACATATCGAGCGCCTCTTCGTTCTCGGAGTACGAGACACGCTGCTGAACGTCACGGGCAGCGGAATCGAAGTCCGCCTCCGCGGAGATGATGCCTATCTCATGCCCGTTGTACTCGACCGCTATGCCGTATTCGAGTCCCGAGCCGAAGCGCACGACTCCGATGAGGAAGGCAAAGCAGAGTATCGGCAGGGTGTAGTTGAAGGCGGTATAGATGACGCCGTTCTCGCCGAGGAAGAACGAGCCGATGAAGGTGACGATGGCGGTGATGTACTCGCGTTTGCCTTCCTTTTTGGCTTTGCGGATATTCCGCGTGAGCTCGTTGGAGAGCTTGACGCGGCTTCGGAAGGACTCGGTGAGCTCATGCCACAGCCACAGTATGCCGCTTCCTATAGCCTTTATCATGTCCCACAGCTCGGCGGCGATGAACATGACGGTCTTTATCACGGCGAGCAGTATCGCCGCTATGAACTTGAAGGTGCAGTGTGCAGCACGGACGAACAGACCTGTCGCGGCGTTGGCTGCATTATGGAAAATGTCCAAAAAGCGATACTCCTCTCTATAGCGTTACTGTTATATTATACACCGTTTTCGTAAAATTACAACGGGAAAGCGAGGCGAAAAAGGTCGGCGGGCAGGAATTTTGTAGGTCTGCACAAAAATCCCAATATATTCAGCTGACTGTTCTACCGCTCCCCGCGGTCAAATCAGCGCGCGTATGTCCTCGGGCAGGTCAGCCTCTACCGTGACCTCCTCGCCCGTCAGCGGCAGCCTGAACGTCAGCCGCCCGCAGTGCAGAGCCTGCCGCGAGATGTCCGCCGTCGAGCCGCCGTACATATCGTCCCCCGCGAGCGGATGCCCTATGTACGCGAAATGCACGCGTATCTGATGAGTGCGCCCCGTCTCGAGACGCACCTCCGCGAGCGAATACCGTCCGTTTTCGGCAATGCGCCGATAATGCGTGACCGACGGTCTGCCGTCCGCCCGCACACAGCGCAGTATCACGCTCTCGCGCTCGCGGGCAATGGGGGCGTCGATTGTGCCGACCTCGTCCGTCACGCCCTCCGCGACCGCAAAATAGACCTTCGCGCAGCTCCCCTGCAGGAGATTCGCGGAATGAGCGTCCTTCGCGACGAGGCACAGTCCCGACGTGTCCTTGTCGAGCCGATTTATCGGGCGGAACGAGAGCTCGGGGTACAGGTGCGCGAAGAGGTTCGCGAGGGTATCGCCGCGATGCCCGTGCGACTCGTGAACAGGCATACCCGCGGGCTTGTCAAACACGACAAGGCTCGCGTTCTCGTACACTATCGGCGCGTGCAGCGACGGATTCGGCTCCGCGGCGGCACTCTCACCCATGTCGAGGACGAGGACGTCCCCCGCCCTGACCGTGTCAATGCTGCGTATCGGCTGCCCGTTGCAGGTGATGCCGCCCTCGCGGTGCTTCAGCTTCGCGAGGAGCCGCGCAGATATGCCGTTCCGTCCGCGCAGGAAGGTCTTGACCGATACAGGCTCCTCCGTATCGACTATAAATCTCAGCTCCGCCACAATGTCACCCCGCCCGTCGGACGCGACGCACCGCTGAACGCGCGTACTCGTCCTCTTTTATATAAATGGAAATGCCCGTCGCAAACGCCGCCGCGAGCTCGGGCAGAAATATCGGTATGCCTATGACCGTGACCAGCGGCAGAGCATATACCGCCGCCAGTCCGAGCGGGAGCCGCTTCCTGCCGTGCATGAAACCCAGCGACATCACCGCACAGGCGAGCCCTCCCCTGTCGGGATACTCCGCGAGCAGAAACGGCACCGCCGCTGTGCTGAGCCGTGCTCCGAGCCACAAAAGCGCCGATAATGCCGCTAAAGCCGCCATATTCGATGCGGCAAAGAGCTCGCCGCTGCTGCCGCCGTCACCTATGAGCGTGAAGGCGTACACTCCGAGCAGAGCCGCAGGCACGAGCGCCGCAAAGCTGATGAGTCTGCCCGCGACAAACGCCGTGATACTGCGGCGAAGGAAGTCCCCGCGCAGCAGGAGCTCCGATGCGGGAACGTCCTCCGCGCCGTCGGTGACTATGCTACGCAGCCTCGCAGCCGCCGCACACGTCAGCGGAGCGGTGACCCCCCAACGCAGGATGGTCAGCAGTCCCGCGAGGACGAGCTGTCCCGCATATCCACCCGTAAAGAGCTCCACAGGGCGCATTGCTCCGAAGTAGAGCAGCAGGCTGTAGAAAGCCGCCTCGCCGAGACGGAAGAGCAGTCCCGCAGCGACAGGCGGCAGACAGACGAGCAGCAGCTCCGCGCGCCGACCGCGTATCCGCCGCCTCGTATAGCCGATAAGCTCCCATATACTCAAATAACCACTCCCACACATAATTCGCAAAAGAGCTAAGATCAAAGCCGTTAGCCATAAGCTAACGGCTAAAGGCTTATAATTCCGAATTTCGCATTCCGAATTACACTGGTATTATGTGAGCTTTATGGGATTTTATTCAAAATCGGGACCGTCGTCCTCTATGCGCTCGTAGGGACAGTAGCCGAGTATCTCGAAGCACTGCGAATTCAGCCACATCTGCGCCGTCGTGAGTATGTCGAAGCCGCCGCCCGCCTCCGTTGTTATCTGCGAGGGCGAATACTTCGGTATTCCGAAGCCCGCAAGCATATTCGAGATGATGCCCGCGTGCGTGATGAGCGCACAGTGCGTCAACCCGCTCTGCATCATGTCCGTGATGATATTGTGCAGCCCCGTGTACGTGCGCGCGGTCATCTCCTCGAGGCTCTCGCCCTTCGGCGGACGCGCGTCCTTGCCTCCGCGGAGCCATGCCTTGTAGTCGTCGCGGTTTATCAGCTCATCCACGCTCTTGCCGTCGAATTCGCCGAGGTCGAGCTCACGGAAGTCGTCCACGGGGACTATCTCCGTCTCGGGGAAGAGTATGTCCGCGGTCTCCCTGCACCTCAGAAGCGGCGACGTGTAGACCCTGTGCACGGACGGGTAGTCGAACTCGTCCATTTTTGCGGCGAGGTCGGCGGCTCCCTTCGGAGAGAGCGGCATATCGGTCTTGCCGATGTATATTCCCTTTTCGTTCGCCTCGGTCAGGCCGTGACGTATCACACTTATCCTGTAGCCTTTCATATTCTGCTCCTTCTCATTATGCAAAACCGCCAAAAAGCGGTGCAAATTTTATAACTGTTGGTAATTCCTACAAATTGAGGCTCAAAAAATGCCCGTATTTTCATATTTCAGCATATTTACAAGTTATACAGATTGTTATATAATAATAATATGACAAAAATATACTTTCAGTATCTAAAAACTATAATATAGGAGGGAATCCCCATGAATTCAGATTTCGCGCGTATCATCACCTTGCAGAGAAAAGAACGCCACATCAGCCAGAAGCAGGCTGCGCAGGACCTCGGTATCTCACAGGCTCTGCTCTCTCACTACGAAAAGGGCATAAGAGAGTGCGGACTGAATTTCCTTGTCAAGATAGCCGACTACTATAACGTATCCTGCGACTATCTGCTCGGACGTACTCCCGAGCCCGAGGGCAAGGTCATCACTATTGAGGATATTCCCGACGACGACGGCAACAACACACTCAAGATGCCTTCGCCCGAGATAATCAACTTCAACAGACGTATCATCAACAACTCTATCAGTCTGCTGTTCTCGCTCGCGCAGAAGGCAAACAGCATCACCCTCATCAAGGAGGTATCGTCGTATCTCATGCTGTCGGTGTACAAGCTGTTCCGCATCGTCTACAACGCGAACCCGCACAACGACCAGAAGCTGTTCCGCATACCCAAGGTAATAGCCAACGACAGCGCAAACGCTATCATCTCCATGAGCGAGGCTGACATCAAAGCCGCTTCGAGCGGTATCGCCCTCGACGGCAACGACTGCATTGACAACTTCGATACCCTGTACATAACGACATCAACGCTCCAGAAGGACTACGCGCAGTACTCGTCGTCACTGCTCAACCTCATCAAGCGCAGCGAGGAAAGCATCGCGCGCACACGCTCGAAATACCACAGCAACGGCGAAAACAACCGCGGCTACTGATAATGCACGTCCCTGCTTCGGCAGGGACTTTTTTGTCCCGTCCTTACTGCTTCGAGCCGTTCACGGCTATTCTCACCATCATCGAGTTTATCTCGCCCGAGCCGAAATGCCCCGTTGCTTTGTCGGCGGAGAGTATCAGCTGCAAGCCCTCCATTTCAGGCGTGTCGTTCACGAGCTCGAGGAGCTGCGACAGCCTGCACATCGTATAGCCCGTGCTCATAGCCGCAGCGGTATCAATGTTCGGGAATATCATGAAGTAGTTCCTGCCCTCGTTCGGAGCGATGACGAGCTGCATACCGAAGCTGCCGTCCTCGTTCTCGACTGCGTCGCCCGTGACGGCGGCAAGCACCTCCTCGCCGTTCTTAGCCATTTCCGCGAGCTTCAGTCCCACGGCGAAGTCAAAGGACTGACCGTCGAAGTCGTCCCCGATGCGCGACACCTTGCGGTACAGCGCCACCAGCTTTTCTATATTTGTCATATTATCACCTGCTGATATCAGATTTGTTTTATTATTGCTTAAGAAATATTCGTATGTGTTTCGTCGGGCTGTGCGGGGCGGTCGGCTGTGCTTTGCTCCGCTCGCCTGCCTGCTTCTCGGGTCTTGATGTTTATTGTTATTATAGCACAGAACCGTGCTTATGTCAATTTTGCGGGAATGGCATTTGCCGCGGCGGACAGAAAAATCCCCCGAGAGCTGTTGCCCTCGGGGGTGAACTGATACTTTTATTTATTTATTTAACATTTCTTCGAGCTCAGCCACATATTCCGGGTGGCTTGCCATATGTCCCATTAATAAAAACGGCGCAAACCGTCCGCTAAAGGACTGTCCGCAGTATTTGCAGGCATAGCCCGAGACTGCACCGCCCGAAACAGCGGCGAGCTGTTCAGGGTCAAGCTCTATGTCTTCGTTGTCGATGAATGCTTTTATCTCGTCGTCTGTTTTGAGAGTGCCCAGTATATCGAGCTTTTCCTTTGATAATTCGTTAAGTTTCATTATAATTCCTCCTTTATATAGTACATGCTGCACTTTATATTCTTATTATACACTTATTCTCTCCTTCGTCAACGATTTTGGTGTACTATTCACAAAAAGGAAACATTTTTTGTCAAAGCAGACAAGCTGTCTCGCCGCCGTTTATACATATTCCCTAACAAGTCGGGAGACGCTCCTGCTTTTTGGGCGGATGATATCCGCCCCTACACGATGTCGCAGGGCAGTTGTTCACGCATAAAAAGGCACACCTTATCGGTGTGCCTTTTCTCAGTTCTTATTATGCGTTCATGCCGAGCTCGATAGCCTTGTAGTTGTTCGGGATAAGTGCTGCCTTCTTAGGAGGTACTACCTTCTCGATAGCCTTCTTCATCGTGTCGAGCGAGCAGATGTTCGTCTCCTTGAGGAGCTTGCCGAGGAGGATGATGTTCGAGCCGCCCTTGAGAGCGTTGTCGTCAGCCATCTGCTGCGACGGGATGCCGAAGAGCTCGATATCAGTCCTGTCTGTGTTAGCCTCTATCATGGTGCTGTCGAAGAACACCTTGCCGCCGGGACGAACGTCCTTGACGAACTTGTCGAACGAGGGCTGGTTCATAACGATGAGCAGGTCGGGAGTGAGCACCAGCGGAGAGCCGATAGGCTCGTCGGAGATACATACGGAGCAGTTGCACGTGCCTCCGCGCATCTCGGGACCGTAGGACGGGAGCCATGAGAGCTCCTTGTTGTCCATGAGACCGCAGTATGCGAGAATTTTTCCTGCGAAGAGGATACCCTGTCCGCCGAAGCCTGCGAGGAGAATTTCAGTTGTAGCCATTATTCGTTTCCTCCTTCTGCGGGAAATACTCCCTCTTCAACGTCCTTGTATACGCCGAGAGGATAATACGGGATCATCTCGTCTTGAAGGCGCTTGATAGCCTCAAGAGGAGTGAGACCCCAGTTAGTCGGGCAAGTGGAGAGAACCTCTACGATAGAGAAGCCCTTGCCAGCCTTCTGGTTCTCGAAAGCCTTGCGGATAGCCTTCTTTGCAGCCTTGATGTGGGGAACGCTGTCAACAGCGACACGCTCAGCGTAAGCTGTACCTGTGAGCTGTGAGAGCATCTCGCACACCTTTACGGGGTAGCCTGCGAGCTGCGGGCTGCGTCCGAAGGGAGTTGTCTGAGTTACCTGACCGGGGAGAGTGGTAGGAGCCATCTGACCGCCTGTCATGCCGTAGATAGTGTTGTTGATGAAGATAACGACGATATTCTCGCCTCTTGTAGCGGAGTGAACTGTCTCGGCAGTACCGATAGCAGCGAGGTCTCCGTCGCCCTGATATGTAAATACGAACTTGTCGGGATTTGTGCGCTTAACGCCTGTAGCAACAGCCGGAGCACGTCCGTGAGCAGCCTCTATCATATCGCAGTTGAAGTAATCGTAAGCCATAACGGAGCAGCCAACGGGACATACACCGATAGTGTCGCCCTCGATGCCCATTTCGTCGATCACCTCGGCGAGTATGCGGTGAACGATACCGTGTGTGCAGCCGGGGCAGTAATGTGTAGGCACATCAATGAGTGCATGGGGTCTTTCAAATACTACTGACATCAGAGTGTACCTCCTATTCTCTTTATTTCAGCGAGCACCTCGGCAGGAGTCGGGATAACGCCGCCTGTTCTTCCGAAGAACTCAACGGGCTTAGAGCAGTTGATAGCGAGCTTGATATCGTCTACCATCTGACCCATTGACATCTCCACGCTGAGGAGAGCCTTTGCGCTCTTTGCAGCCTCGTTTATCTCCTTTACAGGGAACGGCCACAGTGTCTTGGGGCGGAAGAGTCCTGCCTTTATGCCCTGCTCTCTTGCAGTATTTACAGCGGACTTTACGACTCTTGCGGTAGCGCCGAATGCGCATACGAGGATATCGCAGTCCTCTGTGAGGTAGAGCTCAGCCTCTGTCTCAGTCTCCTTGATGATGTCGTATCTCTTGTAGCGCTCGATAATGGAGTTCTCGAGCTCGTCGGGCTTGAGGTAGAGGGAGTTGATGATGTGGTGCTTTCTTGCGTTCTTGTGACCGTTAGCAGCCCAGCCGCTCTTGTCATAAGCGTCGGGATTTATCTCAGGGAAGGAAACAGGCTCCATCATCTGTCCGAGAAGACCGTCAGCGAGTATCATTGCGGGCATACGGTACTTGTCAGCGCGGTCGAAAGCCTTTACAACGTAGTCAACCATTTCCTGAACGGAAGCGGGAGCATATACGAGAAGCTGGAAGTCGCCGTGACCGAGAGCCTTTGTAGCCTGCCAGTAGTCAGCCTGTGAAGGCTGGATACCGCCGAGACCGGGGCCGCCTCTCTCAACGTTGATGATGACAGCGGGGAGGTCAGAGCCTGCGATATAGGAAACGCCCTCGCTCTTGAGCGAGATTCCGGGTGAAGACGAAGATGTCATGGCACGAACGCCTGTTGAAGCAGCGCCGAGAACCATATTGATAGCAGCGATCTCAGACTCAGCCTGAAGGAATACGCCGCCTGCCTTATGCATACGCTTAGCCATATATGCGGCAAGCTCAGTCTGGGGAGTGATCGGGTAGCCGAAGAAGCACTTGCAGCCTGCTCTGATAGCAGCCTCGGCGAGAGCCTCGTTACCCTTCATAAGATTTCTTTCCAAAGCTAAACAGCTCCTTTCGATAATGAATGATTTACTTTTCGATGATTATCGCGCAGTCAGGGCACATAGTCGCGCACATAGCGCAGCTTATGCAAGCCGCTTCGTCGGTACACTCAGCGTAGAAATATCCCTTCTTGTTGCGCTTTTCCTTCTGGAGAGCCACTATCTTCTTGGGACAGGCAGCGGTACACAGTCCGCAGCCCTTGCAGCGCTCGGTAATAACTGTCATTTTAGCCATTCTTTTCACTCCCTTCGCATAGCTATATATTGTAAAGCGGATATTCCGCGTTTTTACCTTGATTTATGTACATTGATAACCGTAGGGGCCGCCTTTGGCGGTCCGCGATTTTAATGTGCCGCACGGACGCCCAAAGGGCGCCCCTACAATTCCGAATCCCGAATTCAGAATTGAGGCTTATTTATCCCACGGCAGCTTGACGTACACCTTTATCGGCAGTATGGCGCTGCTCTCGGAGAGCTCGCACAGTTCCTCGGGGCAGGTCGTGAACGCGAGCGGAAGTCCCGTCTTAGCCGCGACCTCAGCCGCAAACTCAGCGGACTGCTCCACGACCTCAAGCGTAGTCTCAACGCCGAGGTTGGTGTTGTTGACAATGGCGGAGTGCTTCATGCGCGAAGCCGCCTCTATCTCATACATCAGCGACACAGCCTCGCCCGCATTCGACGTGAGCGTGCGGCGCTGGTTGATGACGTAGAGCATATCTATATCGTCGGGGAAGCGTTCAAGCATAGCCTCGGCATAGCGTCCGAGGGCGGTAGCTCCCGCATCGTCGCCGCCGACGTCGATGATGAGGCAGTCCTCGCTTACGGCGAGCTGCTCGACGTCGAACTGTATCGACGGCACATCGAGGTTGGTATTCGCGAAGTCGGGCGCGATGAGCTTTATTCCCTTGCTCTCAAAGAGCTCCTTGAAATCGGCAGTACGGAAGTAGGGGTTGACGAGGTCGAGGTCGACGACAGCGACCTTCTTGCCCTCCTCGGCGGCTCGCACGGCGAGATTGACCGAGAGATTGGTCTTGCCGCTTCCGTAGTGACCTGTGATAATGGTTATCTTTTTCATATTTGTCCTCATTTAGGCTTCAAAAAAAATCCTGTAACTTATATTATACCACTTTACAACAGCAAATGCAAGCACTTTTTCTCGGGTCATACTGGGACTTCGTCCCAAGAGAGAGTTAAGACTATAGGAAACAGCAAAAACTTGACAACACGCGCTGCTTATAATATAATAAAGCTATCAAAAACCAAGGAGGTCAAATCATGATTATCCGCAAAATAGCAGCAGCTCTGCTTTCCGCCGCACTCGTATGCACAGTCTTCAACGCTCCTGCCAATTCTGCGGGCATTCCTCTTGATACAGCCGCAGCTCAGAGCTTTTCACTCGGCGACGTAAACGGCGACACCGCAGTCAATTCAAAGGACGCCTCGGAGGTTCTTGCGGAATATTCGCTCCTTTCAACTGACAAGGCAGGCTCATTCACCGATGAAAAAAAGGCACGTGCCGACCTGAACAGTGACGGCATGACCGATTCCAAGGACGCGTCGATGATACTCGCGTATTACTCATACATTTCCACAGGCGGAACAAAGCCGCTTGAAGAATACTTTGCCGCGCCCTCGACAACTACCACCACCACAACAACTACTACAACTACCTCGACAACCAGCACCACTACTACCACAGCAACTGCAACAACAACAACAACTACTACTACACAAAAAGTGTACGTTGAATATCATTTCCGCAGCAAATCGCTCCTTAACCAGCATTTTTCCAAACACGGCGCTGAATTTGCCGACGATTTCGGCTACACCACCGCAGAGGAATACGAACGAGGCGCGAGCAACGTCATCAACAACGTCGCGGCACTGCACAAAACAGAAAAGGAAGACGGCGATGACGTGTTCTATATTGAGAGCACGAATGAATTCGTTGTTTTATCCACAGATGGCTACATCAGGACATATTTCCGTCCCGATTCGGGTAAAAAATACTATGACAAGCAATAACCTTCAAAGCAACAAAAAAGGCTCCCATGACGGGAGCCGATTTTATTACCGAATTATTCCTCGGTGTTCTTCTCGATGTAGTTAACGATGTCGTTGACTGTCTTGATCTCCTCAACAGCCTCATCGGGGATAGAGAGGTCATACTCGTCCTCGATAGTCTGGATAAGGTCTACGATATCGAGAGAATCTGCGCCGAGATCCTCCTGGATGTTAGCCTCGGGTGTAACAGCGTCCTCTTCAACGCCGAGCTGTTCTACGATGAGCTCCTTGATCTTGTCAAATACCATATTTTTTCCTCCATTTCTTTTTATTGTGGGGTCTCCTACTCTCGCAGGAGGAAAGAAAAATCTGTCACTCTGTGAACTCTCCGATTTTTCTAAACTTAGTATAACGTTCTTTCAGTAAAACGTCAATATCTTTTTTGCATTTTTCGGGGATTTTATGTGACAAATATTCCCTTATATTTTCCGAAATTTTGTCTAAATCGTTATGTGCACCGCCGAGAGGCTCCTCGATTATGGATTCTGCGACCCCGAGACGCACCATATCCTCGGCAGTTATCTTCATGATATTGCAGGCTTCCTCCTCGCGCTCGGCGTCCTTCCAGAGGATGCTCGCGAAGCCGCGCGGCGATATTACGGAGTATTGCGCGTTCTCGAGCATGGCGAGCTCGTCGCACACGCCGAGAGCAAGAGCTCCGCCGCTGCCGCCCTCGCCGAGGACGATAGAGATTATGGGAGTGCGCAGGGTCATGAACTCTGCGATATTGCGGGCGATAGCCTCGCCCTGTCCCCTCTCCTCCGCGGCGACTCCCGCATAAGCGCCGGGGGTGTCGATGAAGCAGATGACGGGTCTGTGGAACTTCTCAGCCTGCTTAGCGAGGCGGAGAGCCTTCCTGTAGCCCTCGGGGAGCGGCATTGCGAAGTTGCACGCCTTGTTCTCGTCGATGTCCCTGCCCTTGACCTGAGCTATCACGGTCACGGGGATGCCATCGATAGAGGCGATACCTCCGATGACAGCCTTGTCGTCGCCGTAGAGGCGGTCGCCGTGCATCTCGTAGAACTCGTCAAAAATAAGCGGTATATAGTCGTTTATGGTGGGTCTGCCCTTGGTATGAACGAGCTTCAGGCGTTCCCACGCAGTCTTTTTCTCATCCACAGGTCAGACCTCCTTTCCCTTATAGCCGTGGAGCTCGAGGATATGTCCGAGGGTAGCCCTCATGCGCTTTCTCTCGACTATCATATCTACAAAGCCCTTTTCCTGCATGAATTCGGCAAGCTGGAAGTCCTCAGGGAGGCGCTGTTTCATCGTGCTCTCGATGACGCGGCGTCCCGCGAAGCCGATGAGTATCTTCGGCTCGGCAATGATGACGTCTCCGAGCGAGGCGAAGCTCGCCGTAACGCCGCCCGTAGTGGGGTCTGTGAGGACTGTGATATACAGTCCGCCGTTATCGCTGTGAAGCTTTACGGCTCCCGATGTCTTAGCCATCTGCATGAGGGAGACTATGCCCTCCTGCATACGGGCTCCGCCCGAAGCCGTGAAAAGCACGACGGGAAGCCCCTTTTCGGTCGCGTACTCGAATGCGCGGGCAATCTTCTCGCCGACAACGCTTCCCATAGAGCCCATCATATAGTTGGAGTCCATGACGCCGATAACGGTCTCGATGCCCTTGATAGCGGCTGTGCCCGTAACTACGGCGTCCTTGAGCCCCGTAGACTTGCGGAGCTCCTTCTGCTTCTCCGCATACTCGGGGAAGTCGATAGGGTCGCCGCTTATCATATCGGAGTCGAACTCCGTAAAGCTGCCCTTGTCAACAGTTATAGCGATACGCTCGGAGGCGGGCAGTCTGCCGTGGTAGTTGCAGTTGGGACATACCCTGTGGAGCTCCTCATACTTATCGCGCGGTATGGGGCTCTGACATCTCGGACATTTGAAGGACGGGGCTTCGTCCTCGTCTCCGCCGTTGAAGCGCAGCTTAACAACATTGAAAAAATCGTCAAACATCAGTCAAATCCCCCCTTATTTCTTATTTTTGTCCACGAACCTGTTGAGGAAACCGATATCGTAGTTTCCGCTGAGGAACTCGGGCTGCTTGATTATTTGCAGCTGGAAGTCTATGTTCGTGTCCACGCCGTCGACGATGAACTCGGACAGAGCCCAGCGCATCTTGCGGATAGCGTCGTCGCGGTCGGAGCCGTGAGCAATGAGCTTGCTTATCATCGAGTCGTAGTACGGCGTTATCGTGTAGCCCTGATAGACTGCGCCGTCGATGCGTATTCCCGGACCTCCGGGGACATAGAGCGCGTTTATCGTACCGGGAGACGGACGGAAATTCAGCTTCGGGTTCTCGGCATTGATACGGCACTCTATCGCGTGACCGCGCATTTTTATGTCGTTCTGCGTCACGTGCAGCGGGATACCCGCCGCTATCTCTATCTGCGCCTTGACGATGTCGAAGCCCGTTACCTCCTCGGTAATGGGGTGCTCGACCTGTATGCGCGTATTCATCTCCATGAAGTAGAAGTCGCGGTTCTCATCGACGAGGAACTCTATCGTTCCCGCGTTGTAGTAGCCGCACTGCTTTGCGGCAGTCACAGCCGCCTCTCCCATCTGTCTGCGGAGCTCGCAGTCCACGATAGGGCTCGGGCACTCCTCGAGCACCTTCTGATTGCGCCTCTGCATGGAGCAGTCACGCTCACCGAGGTAGATATAGTGTCCCTGTCTGTCGGCTATCATCTGTATCTCGACATGGTGGGGATTGATGAGGAATTTCTCGATATATACGGTATCGTCGCCGAAGAAGCTGAGAGCCTCCTGCTGAGCGGCGGTCATCTGCGCCTCGAGGTCCTTGGGCGAATCCACGCGGCGTATACCGCGTCCGCCGCCTCCTGCGGAAGCCTTGACGAGAACGGGATAGCCGCACTGCTCCGCGATGCGCTTAGCCTCGGTGAGGCTCTTGACAGCGCCCTTTGAGCCGGGTATCACGGGGACACCCGCCGCAGCCATAGTCTCCTTGGCGGCAGCCTTGTCGCCGAGCATTTCTATAGCCTTGTACGAAGGACCGATGAAGGTTATGCCGTTCTTCTCGCAGAGCCTTGCGAACTCCGCATTCTCCGAAAGAAAGCCGAATCCGGGATGTATGGCGTCCGCGCCGACGTTGTGGGCAGCCTGAATGATAGCATTCATGTTGAGGTAGCTGTCCTTGGTCGCGGGAGGACCTATGCACACTGATTCGTCGGCTATCTGCGCGTGGAGCGACGTCCTGTCGGCGGTGGAGTACACTGTAACGCAGCGTATTCCGAGCTCGCGGCAGGCTCTGATTATCCGCACCGCTATCTCGCCTCTGTTGGCGATGAGTATCTTCTTGAACATTTGTATTTATCTCCTTGCTTGGTCGAGCCTTTAGCCGTTAGCTCGTTGTGTCCGCCTGCGCGGACGTATCTGAATATATCGCCGAAGGCGATACCACAAGCTAATGGCTAATGGCTAATAGCTAATGGCTCAAAAATTGCAGATAGGGGTCACTTGTTTTCTCCGTCAGTGACAACGAAGGTTATCTCGCAGGATACAGCCCTCTCTCCGCCGACCGAAGCAAGCGCCTTGCCCGTGCCGATAGGACCTCTCTGCTTTATCATCTCGACCTCAAGGTCGAGCACATCTCCGGGGACTACCTGTCTGCGGAACTTAGCCTTGTCTATGCCGCCGAACAGACCTATCTTGCCCTTGAACTCGGGCTTTGAGAGCATACATACAGCTCCCGCCTGAGCAAGCATCTCTACCATGAGCACTCCGGGAGTAACGGGGTAGCCGGGGAAGTGACCCTTGAACCAGAAGTCGTCCTCCTTGATGTACTTGCGGGCGTGTACCTTCACGCCGACCTCCATATCCACTATCTCGTCGATGAGGAGGAAGGGGTCGCGGTGAGGGATTATCTCCATTATCTGTTCCTTATTCATAAGTATATCAGCCATAGTTGTTCTCCTTACATATTTAATAGGGGAATGTTTTTGTGTAGGGGGCGATGCCCACATCGCCCCGTGGAAAAATAACTTATTATGCGGGCTGATGTATGCATCAGCCCCTACAATGTCACTCGTTGTCGCTGACCGCGTCCTGTATATCGCTGTCTCGGAGGAGACCCTCGCCGTCCTCCCAGCGGGTGCGGTACTTGTCGAAGGGGTTGGGCTTGCGCTCGCTCTCGAGGTCGTCGGAAGTCTCCTCGTCGGTGAAGGTGTCCATGCCGTTGTCCTCAAGCGGCTCCTCGTCGCGTATATACGAGAGGTGGAGCTCCGTGAAGGACGGATATCCGACCTCGTCCGCTATCTCGCAGTCGATGTCGTACATCTTCTTCGCGAGGAGGGTGTTTGCTATCGCGACAACGATGTAAGCATAGTGCGCGAATATCGGTATCAGGCTCAGCACGAGCATCAGCTTCCAGTTGTACAGCTTCCTTATCATCACAAAGTACACGAAAGCCGCAGTATAAACGATGAGCGGCAGATATGTCAGTGCGAGGTTTCCGCCCGTAGCCATTCCCACGGGACCTCTTCCGCCCGTTGCCCAGAATATCAGCGAGGTATAGGAGCTCGCTGCCGTATAATAGGCGAGCGCGAGCATAATCACGTTAAGTATGACTATGCCCCATTTATCGCACAGGAAACGGCGGCGTTTGACCTGCATATCGTACATATGCTGATTGAACTTCTTCGCCTCGTCGTACATCTCCGCGGAGGTGACGTTGAGGTGAGCCGCCTGTATATCGAGCGGTGTGATGTATTTCAGGTCGTTTATCGTCATAGGAACTCCTCATCATCGGCGCGGAGGTGCTTGGTGCGCTCTCTTATGCCGTCATAGGTGACATTCTGGATATTGTCCTCGTCGCTGTTCATAGTCGTGACAGCGAGCCTCACGAATGCGGGATAGCCCGCCTCGGTCGAGAGCTTCTCGTCGGTCTTGGTGTACCAGAACGCCATTATCATATTTATCGCGACTATGAATAAGCCTCCCCGCGAGAACAGCGCCAAAAACAGCGGCAGAGAGCACATCAGTACCAGCTTCGGGTCGCGCTGGAAGCGGAATACGACATAATAGCTCATAAGTCCGATATACGCAATGATGCCGAGCAGCACTGCTCCTATCATCGCATATGTCATGATGTTCTGGAACTCACCTGCTCCGTAAAAGCCCCAATCCTGGAGCGTCCGTCCCATGAGCATCACGCACACCTGCAATGCCGCGAACGGCATACTGAGAACATACCATATGCCCGTTATGACGTCTGTGCGGCGCTTGACCGCGTTATTGGTCACGGCGTCCATATTGTAGCGCCGCGCCTCGTCGGACATCTCGGGCGAGGAAACGTTGATACCGCCCTTGTCGATTATCTCCTGCGTGATATATTTCAGCTCAGACGGCTTCATTTGATTATCATAATTGGCTGGTCGTACTCTACAGCCTGCCCGTCGGTGACGAGTATGCGCTCGACAACGCCGTCAAACTCGGACTGCACCTCGTTCATCAGCTTCATCGACTCGATAATCATGATGACGTCGCCCTTCTTGACCTTGTCGCCTATCTTGACGAAGGGCGGCTTGTCGGGCGAGGGCGAGCGGTAGTACGTGCCGACAATGGGCGCCTTTACGATGTTTCCGCCGTTAGCCTCATCGGCTGCGGGAGCGGCTGCTGTCTGCGGTGCAGGTGCGGGAGCTGCCGCATTCATCGGAGGCATGGGAGGCATACCCATGTGCGGAGGCGCGGGAATGCACTTCCTGCCCTTGATAGTGATAGTCCTGCCGCCCTCGGTAATGGTTATCTCCGAAAGCTCCTTGCTGTTGATTATGTCTGCGAGGGAGCTTATCGTGTCAAGGTCGGTCATGCCAAATATCTCGTTCATCTTATGTTCTCCTTAGTCTGTGACTTTTTTGAAGCAGAGGGTAGCGTTGTGTCCGCCGAAGCCGAGCGAATTCGACAGAGCGGCGCGCACCTCCTGCTGAATATTGCCGTTTACGCAGTAGTCGAGGTCGCATTCCTCGTCGGGTACCTTATAGCCCACAGTTGCGTGGATAAGTCCCTCCTCAATGGTCTTTGCGCAGATGATAGCCTCTATGCCGCCTGCCGCGCCGAGGAGATGACCCGTCATGGACTTGGTCGAGCTTATCTTGACTCTGTACGCGTCCTCGCCGAATGCGAGCTTGATAGCGGCAGTCTCGTACTTGTCGTTGAGACCCGTCGATGTGCCGTGCGCGTTGATGTAGTCTACGTCGGACGGACGGAGACCTGCCTCCTGCATCGCGAGGGACATACCCATTCCCGCCGCTTCGCCCGAGGGCATGGGCGAGGTCATGTGGTAGCCGTCGCAGGTAGCGCCGTAGCCTGCCACCTCAGCGTATATCTTGGCTCCGCGAGCCTTTGCGTGCTCGTATTCCTCGAGGACAACGATGCCGCTTCCCTCGCCGAGCACGAAGCCGTTTCTCTCCTTGTCGAAGGGTATCGACGCGCGTGAGAGGTCGTCGCTCTTGGTGAGTGCCTTCATATTGGAAAATCCGCCGTATGTGAACTCAACGTTGGTGCTCTCGGTGCCTCCCGCGATAGCCGCGTCGAGGTAGCCGTCCTTTATCTTGCGGAAAGCCTCGCCGATAGCGTGTGTAGCCGTCGCGCAGGCAGTCGTCACGTCGAAGTTGGCGCCGCGGAAGCCCGTCTTCATGGAGATAGTGCCCGCCGCCATATTGCTTATCATCATCGGGATATAGAATGGCGAGATGCGTCCGGGACCCTTTTCGAGGTACTTGCCGTACTCGCTGAGGGTGAGGTCTATGCCGCCTATGCCCGAGCCGACGATGACGCCCGCTCTGTAGGGGTCGAGGTCGGAGAAGTCCGTACCCGCGTCGGTGAGCGCTTCATGCGCCGCAACGAGGGCGTACTTGGTGAACATATCCATGCGCTTGGACTCCTTCTTGTCGAAGCATCCCTCAACATCGAAGTAGTCCTCCTCGCTGAAGTCGCGGACGATGCCCGCTATCTTGACGCCCGTGCGCTCTGTATCGAATTTATCAATGAAGGAGAAGCCTATCTTGTTAGCCTTGATGCCCTCCCAGAATTTTTCAACGCCTGTTCCGAGGGGAGTCACAGCTCCCATACCCGTAATTACAACTCTTCTGCTCATATATTACCCTTTCGTATTCTGAATCTTTTGTTGAGAAGCCATTAGCCGTTAGCCTTTAGCCATTAGCTTGCGGTATCGCCTGACGGCGATATATCTGAATTTTCCTTGTAGGGGCGCCCTTCGGGCGTCCGCAATGACAGAAATGTCAACGGCAAGCATTTGTAGGGGACGCCGCCCACGGCGTCCCGTCAGAGCTCTGCAAGCCGAAGGCCTGCATTACATGGAAAGTCCGCCCGATATCTCGATGACCTGACCCGTGATGTAGCTCGCGTTGTCGGACACGAGGAACGATACCACGGAAGCTATCTCCTCGGGCTCGCCGTAGCGCTTGAGAGCTACCGCCTCGAGCATCTTAGCCTTGAGCTCGTCGGAGAGCACGTCGGTCATGGGAGTGCGGATAAGTCCGGGAGCAACAGCATTGCAGGTGATATTGCGCTTGCCGTACTCCTTCGCCACGGACTTGGTCATACCGATGATAGCCGCCTTCGACGCGGAGTAGTTGACCTGTCCGGGGTTGCCGTAGAGACCCGCAACGGACGAAACATTGACTATCTTGCCGCTCCTCTGCTTGCCCATGACATTGCAGACGAGCTTCATCATATTGTACACGCTCTTCTGATTTACAGCGATGACTGCGTCGTAGATATCCTCGGTCATGCGAGCGAGGAGGGTATCCTTTGTGATACCCGCATTGTTTACGAGAGCGTCTATCGTGCCGAAGTCAGCCTTTACCTTATCGACCATAGCCTCGCAGTCGGCGTACTTGGAGACGTCCGCCGCGTAGCACTCAGCCTTGACGCCGAACGCGCGGCACTCCTCGGCTACTGCGAGAGCCTTTTCCTTGTCGCCGTCGCTGGGGTAGTGGTTGATAGCCACATCGAAGCCGTCCTTAGCCAGTCTCTTTGCGATGCAAGCTCCGATGCCCTGTGAAGCACCTGTGATTATCGCTGTTGCCATATATATTCCCTCCGTATTTCTGATGTGTAATTGTTAGCCATTAGCTGGTGGTATCGCCTGACGGCGATATATACGAATTTTCCTCTGTAGGGGTGCCCTTCGGGCGTCCGCAGATAAACAGCTTTGTCGGACTGCCAAAGGCAGCCCCTACTCTGCTGGGGCTCTGCCCCAGACCCCGGCAGGGAACAGCGTCCCCTGCACCCCCGATTTCGCGCCATAATCTGCTCAAATCGGAAGCGATATCCGCGCGGCATACCCATACGCTAAATACGTTGCCATATCCCTTGTAGGGAACGCCGCCCTCGGCGTTCCGTCCGCGTTCTTATTTAGCGAGCGAGCAATTTCTCCGCTCCTGCCATTATCTCCTCAACGATGTCCTTGCAGGGCTTAATCTCGTTGACCATGCCCGCGATAGCTCCGCAGAGGAACGAGCCCTCGTCCACGTTGCCGTCTACAACAGCCTTGCGGAGCGAGCCGAGCGTTATCTGCTCGAACTCCTCGGGCGAGAGGCTTCCGTCGCGCTCGCCGTTAGCGAGCTTCTTCGAGAACTTTGTCTTTATGTTGCGGCACGGGTGACCTGTATAGCGTCCCGTAACTACGCTGTCCGTGTCCTTAGCCTTGATGACGAGCTCCTTGAAGGTGGGGTGTATCTGGCACTCCTCCGACGCGAGGAAGCGTGTGCCTATCTGCACGCCCTCCGCACCGAGCATGAACGCCGCCGCCATACCTCTGCCGTCAGCGATACCGCCCGCCGCGATAACGGGAATCTCAAGCGCGTCTACTACCTGCGGAACGAGGCACATCGTCGTATTCTCGCCGATATGACCGCCAGATTCTGTGCCCTCCGCGACTACCGCGTCAGCACCCGCACGCTCCATTCTCTTAGCGAGAGCCACCGACGGAACAACGGGAATGACCTTGATATTCGCCTCTTTCCATGCGGCGATGTACTTGCCCGGGTTGCCCGCACCCGTAGTCACCACGCGCACGCCCTCGTCGATGCAGAGCTGAGCGAGGTCGTCCGCATTGGGGCTCATAAGCATTATATTCACGCCGAACGGCTTATCTGTCTTTTCCTTGCACTTGCGTATCTGGTCGCGGAGGTAGTCTATCGGAGCGCTTCCGCCCGCGATGAGACCGATACCGCCCGCATTCGACACTGCGGAGGCGAGAGTGTGCTCGGCTACCCAAGCCATACCGCCCTGTATAATGGGATATTCACAGCCTAAAAGCTCGGTTATACGTGTTTTCATAGTTGTTCTCCTTAATATTCAAAGATGGCGCCCGCATAGGTGAGACCTGCTCCGAAGCCTATGAGAGCGAGCTTCTGTCCGCGCCTGATGATGCCTTTTTCGATGGATTCGTGGAGTGCGAGGGGTATAGAAACGCTCGAGGTATTGCCGTAGTGGTCGAGCGTGACTATGAACTTCTCCATGGGAGCTCCGAGGTTCTTGGCGGCAGTCTCGATAATTCTGACGTTAGCCTGATGTGGCACGAACCAGTCGATATCCTCGGGAGTTATGCCCGCCTTGTCCGCGGCGAGGTGGAATGCCTTTGGCAGAGCCTTTGTCGCGAACTTGTAGACCTCCTTGCCGTCCTGATAGAGCTTGTGGAGGCGCTTCTCGGGGAAGCCGTCGTCGAAGTCGGAGTCTATCTTTACCTCCTCGGCTACGCCCACGCTTCTCGCGTAGAGGAGGCGTCCGCCGCTGCCGTCAGCTCCGAGAGCGGAGGTGAACGGCTTGTCACTGCGCTCTATCACCGCGGCAGCCGCACCGTCACCGAAGAGAATGCACGATGAGCGGTCGCCGAAGTCGAGGAAGCGCGAGAGCGCCTCTGCCGCAACGATGAGGACGTATTTCATGCTGTCGTCAGTCTCAAGGAAGCGTCTTGCCGTGTCGAGCGCGTAAACGAAGCCCGAGCACGCGGCGTTGACGTCGAATGCGGCGGCGTTGACCGCGCCCGTCTCGTGCTGCACGAGGCAGGCTATGCTCGGCGTGTGGAAGTCATTGGTAGCGCTCGCGGCGATGACGAGACCGATGTCCTCGGGAGCGATGCCCGCCTTGGAAATGGCTTGTCTTGCGGCTTCGCTGCCCATGTACCACACAGGCTCCCAGCCCGCCATACGGCGCTCGGCAATGCCCGTACGGGTGCGTATCCACTCGTCGTTCGTCTCGACGAACTTGGTGAAATCGTTGTTTGTGAGCTTTTGGTCGGGGAGGTAGCACCCCGTTCCCAGTATTTTTATGCCCATATTTTGTCTCCTTTTGTATGTGGAACTATATTAACGAGTATCCGTAACTGCCGTAGGGGCGCCCTTCGGGCGTCCGCAGGTCGGTGAATCCGTCGGACTGCCAAAGGCAGCCCCTACGATAGTTCACCTCCGCACGGTACAATTTGCGGACTAACTCCACTTTATCACATCTATGCCGCTCTGCCAATGTACTAAATGTAACTTTATCGGTTACAATTGTAATTTCTGAGCTCTGAGCTCTGAACTCTCAATACTTGCAATTTCAATAATAATGTGTTATATTATATCTATACTGTTATGCGGATATAGTCATAGCAGTATACAATATATATTATAAATCATTTCCGAAAATTTTTCAACGATATTTTAACCCTTTGCTTTGCTGAAAAGGAGATATCGTCATTTTTCACAAATACAACTTGTGATAATCGGTAAAAATCAACAGAAAGGAAACCAACCGCATGATAATTTCACTCTTTTCGGGACAGGGCTCCCAGTACCCAAATATGGGAAATGATATCCTCACCGCTTACCCTCACACGGGAGAGCTCTACGACATCGCCTCCGACGTCCTCGGACGCGATATGCGCAAGGTCTGCTTCGAGAGCGCTCCCGAGGAGCTCGCGCAGACGATAAACGCTCAGCCCGCAGTGCTCCTGACCTCGCTCGTATGCAATTCTGCGGCGATATCCCGCGTACATAAGGCGGGCATACCGTTCAGATTCGACGGAGTTGCGGGGCACTCGCTCGGCGAGTACGCCGCGCTGACGATGTCGGGCATGGTATCCCTCGAGGACATCTTCCGCCTGATAAAAGCGCGTTCCGAGGCTATGGACGAGGCTGCCCGCGAGCACAGGGGCGCTATGGCGGCAGTCATGAAGCTCGCTCCCGAGAAGATAGAGGAGGTCTGCAATAGCGCGAAAAATTACGTCGCGGCAGTCAACTACAACTCCCCCATGCAGACCGTTATCGCGGGAACTCCCGAGGGCATCGACGATGTAAGCGCGATATTTGCCGAAATGAAGGCGCGCGTAGTCAAGCTCAACGTCGCGGGAGCCTTCCACTCGAAGCTCATGCAGACCGCCGCAGACAAGTTCTACGAGGCGGCAAAGCAGATAACGTTCAAGGCTCCGCACGTGAAGTACTACTCGAACGTGACGGGCGGCGAGCTGACCGATTTCAGCGATATGCCGTCACTTCTCGCAAAGCACATAGTATCGCCTGTCCGCTTCACCTCCGAGCTCGCCGCTATGCAGGCTGACGGAGCCGACACCTTCGTCGAGTTCGGACCTGGCAAGACGCTGACAGGACTTGTGAAGAAGACGCTTCCCGATGTAAAGGCGTTCAATATCGAGAACCTCGAAACTCTCGAAAAAGCGGAGGAAATATATGGATAAATACGGACTTATCGGACACCCGCTCGGACACTCGATGTCGCCGCTGATACACGAGAAGCTGTTCGCTCTCAGCGGCATCAGCGACTACAGCTACGAGCTCATAGACATAGCTCCCGAGGAGCTGACCTCGCGCATGGACGAGCTGAAGGAGCTCCGCGGCTTCAACATCACGATACCGCATAAAACAGCCATTATCCCGTTCGCGGACGAGCTGAGCGAGAGTGCTCTGCGCTACAACTCCGTGAACTGCATAAGCAATAACGGTGGCAGATTTATCGGCTATAATACGGACTGCGACGGCTTCCTGCGCTCGGCGGAGGCACTCCCTCTCGGCGGTAAGGTGCTGCTCGTAGGCTGCGGCGGAGTCGGCAGGATGATAGCCATTGAGGCGGCTCTGCACGGCGCGGAGCTCACGATAGCCGTTATACCGCAGGATATCAAGACAGCGCAGCTCGTCATGGCGGAGATACTCGCCAGGTGCAGCGGCGCGAACGTGCGAATCTGCCTCGTTTCCGACATTGAGGGCAGCTTTGACCTGCTGATAAACGCGACTCCCGTGGGAATGTACCCCAAGACCGAGAACTGCGCTGTTTCGGACGAAATCATCGCGAATTGCAGCAGCTTCTTCGACGTGATATACAACCCGACCGAGACCCTGCTGATGAAGAAGGCGCGCGCACTCGGACGCACTGCTGTCGGCGGAGCGTCAATGCTCGTATATCAGGCGGTAAAGGCACACGAATACTGGTACGGCGGCGAATTCTCCGCCGAGGACATCTCGAAGATAATCGTCGACGTCGAGGAGCACGTCAACGCTATGAACAATTAAGAGCCTTTAGCTATTAGCCTTTAGCCTTTGGCTCTCGGTGTCCGCTTCGCGGACAAATATTTAAATAAATCGCCGTAAGGCGATACCATTAGCTAATGGCTGACGGCTAACGGCTAATGGCTTAGAAAGGACAAGAACGCCATGACTGTATTTCTTTGCGGCTTTATGGGCTGCGGCAAAACGACCGTGGGCAGGCTTGCGGCGAAAAAGCTCGGCTGCGGCTTCTGCGACACCGACGACCTCATCGTCGAGGACCAGAAAATGTCCATTCCCGATATATTCGCCCAGAAGGGCGAGCCCTACTTCCGACAGGTCGAGGCTGACATCGTGAAGTCGGTCTGCGGCAGAGCGGCTGTAGTCGCGTGCGGAGGCGGCGCGATGCTCAATCCCGACACGGCGAAGGCTGCCTCGGAGACGGGCATCGTCGTATTCCTCGACGCCGACTTCGAGACCTGCTACGAGCGCATCTGCAACGACAAGAACCGCCCCATTGCGGCTTCGTCGAGCAAGGACGAGCTCCGCGAGCGCTTCGACAAGCGCAGGGTGCTGTATATCGAGCACTCCGACGTACAGATAGACTGCGGCGGCAGTCCGATAGAGACCGCCGACAGGATAGTCGACGCCATAAAGAAATTCCGATAGAGAGGTCTCCTCAGATGAAGATTTACAACGCAAGGATATACACCATGGACGCGGACGGCGTCATCGAAAACGGCTGGATAGAGCTCTCCGACGGCAAGATAGCCGCCCTCGGGAGCGGCAAGCCCGACTCCGTCTCCGCCGACGACATCGACGCGCAGGGCGGCACTCTCCTCCCCGGCTTCATCGACGCCCACACCCACCTCGGAATAATCGAGGACGGGCTCGACTTCGAGGGCGATGACTGCAACGAGACCACCGACCCGTTCACGCCGCAGATGCGCGCTATCGACGGCATCAACCCGTTCGACCGCTGCTTCGAGGAGGCACGTATGCGCGGAGTCACCGCGGCGGCAGTCTGCCCAGGGAGCGCAAATGCGTGCAGAGGCGAGATATGCGTGATAAAGACCGCAGGCAGGCGCGTGGACGATATGCTCGTCGTGAACGCGGGCATGAAGTTCGCGCTCGGCGAGAATCCCAAGCGCGTCTACAACGACAAGGACGACACCCCCGTAACGCGCATGGCTACGGTCGCGCTGATACGCGAGGGACTCTACAAGGCGCGCCGCTACGCCCATGATATGGACAGCTACTACTCCGACAACGAGAACTGCGACCCGCCCGAATACGACGCGAAGTTCGAGGCTCTGCTGCCCCTGCTCGACCGCAAGCAGAGGGCGTTCTTCCACTGTCACCGCGCGGACGACATCTGCACCGCGATGAGGATAGCGAAGGAATTCTCGCTTGATACCGTCATAATCCACGGCACCGAAGGCTACAAGATAGCCGACATCATCGCTGAGGATGGGCTCCCCGTGATATGCGGACCGCTGATGTGCGACCGCTGCAAGCCCGAAATGCGCGGACAGGAGCTCAATAACGCCGCCGTCCTCGCGGAAAACGGCGTAAAGATAGCGATATGCACCGACCACACCGTTATCCCGATACAGTACCTCCCCCTCTCGGCACAGGCAGCCGTCAAGGGCGGGCTCGACGAGATGACGGCTCTGCGCGCGCTGACGATAGCTCCCGCGGAGATACTCGGCGCGGAGGAGAGCGTAGGCAGCCTCGCGGTCGGCAAAGACGCCGATGTGCAGCTCTACCGCAGCGGCGACGACCCGCTCGGACTGATGAGCGAGCCCGTTCTCGTGGCTATAAACGGACAATTCATCCGCAGGGAGGTATAATATGAAACGTATTTTTGCACTCGCAGCAGCAGCCGTGCTCGCGGTATGCGCAGTCCCCGCCTCGGCATACGCTGAGGGCGATTTTGACGGACACACCGCCGTTGTCGACGGCGTGACCTACACCTACACCATTGAGGACTCGGAACCTGCGGGAATAACGATAATGAGCGCTTCTCCCGCCGAGGGCGCACTGACTATCCCCGACGAGATAGACGGTCACACCGTCATAGGCATAGGCGAGAAGGCATTCCTCGGACAGACAAAGCTCGAATTCGTGTATTTCCCGAGCAAGCTCGAATATATCGACCGCTCGGCGTTCTCCGCCTGCACCGCGATGACGCAGCTCGTTATCCCCGATTCGGTGCAGTTCATCAAAGACAGCGCATTTATGGGCTGCTACAGCCTCACGAGCGTATCTGTCGGCAAGGGCGTGACCGAGATACCGTATGAGTGCTTCTTCGGCTGCGGCTCGCTCAAGGAGGCTTACCTCCCCGACGGACTGAAAACGATAGGAGCAGAGGCATTCTTCGGCTGTCCCGAGCTCGACACCCTCATTCCCGAGAGCGTCACGGATATCGGCTATTCCGCGATAGGCTATCAGTCTGACGCCCACTCGTCCTACACCACCAAGATAAACGGCTTCATCATCGGCGGCAAGACGGGCAGCGCTGCCGAGACCTATGCCAACAAGAACAGCTTCGACTTCCTCGACCCCGACAACTACCTCGCGGGCGACGTCAACAAGGACGGCAGGGTCGACGCAAAGGACGCCTCCGCAGTCCTCGCGGAGTACGGACGCGCCTCCACGGGAGTTGAGCTCCTCTTCTCGCCGTGGCAGAAGATAGTCGGCGATATGAAGCCCGATAAGGTCATCGACGCTAACGACGCCTCGAAGATACTCATCGAGTACGCAAGGCTCTCGACCCTCTCCGATACTTGATTCGTCACTTTAATGCGACACGAATAAACATATTTAAACCATATTTTCGTATAATTTTTCTATATCCGTTTTCCCCGCTCGGGTATTGACAGAACGACAAAAAATTGGTATCATTAAAGGTAATATAATATACTAAGGAGGAGGAAGTATTATGCTGACCGACATGAACAGTAAATTCCAGAAGGAGGGTCTGACCTTTGACGACGTATTGCTCATACCCGCAAAATCAGACGTAACTCCCAATATGATCAAGCTCGGCACCAAGCTCACCAAGACTATCACCCTCAACACGCCTATCATGACTGCCGCTATGGACACCGTTACGGATTCGCGTATGGCTATCGCTATCGCACGTGAAGGCGGTATCGGTATCATTCACAAGAATATGACCATCGAGCAGCAGGCTGAAGAGGTCGACAAGGTAAAGCGCTCGGAAAACGGCGTTATCGTTGACCCGTTCTCGCTCACCGAGGACCACATCGTTGCAGACGCGGACGAGCTTATGGGCAAGTTCCGCATCTCGGGCGTTCCGATAGTTGACGGAGGCGGAAAGCTGGTCGGCATAATCACAAACCGCGATATGCGCTTCCTCACCGATTTCAACGCGAAGATATCCGAGGTAATGACAAAGGACAACCTCATCACCGCTCCTGTGGGCACTACGCTTGCACAGGCTCAGGAGATACTCCGCGCTCACAAGATAGAGAAGCTCCCCATAGTTGACAGCGAGGGCTACCTCAAGGGACTCATCACCATCAAGGACATCGAGAAGTCCGTACAGTACCCCAACTCCGCGCGTGATTCGCAGGGCAGACTTCTCTGCGGCGCCGCTATCGGCGTGACCGCAAACGTCCTCGACAGAGCAAAGGCTCTCATCGAGGCTCAGGCTGACGTTCTCGTGCTCGACTCCGCTCACGGACACAGCGCGAATATCCTCAAGTGCCTGTCCATGATAAAGGAGGCATACCCCGATATGCCCGTTATCGCAGGCAATATCGCCACCGCAGAGGCGGCTGAGGACCTCATCAATGCAGGCGCTGACTGCGTAAAGGTCGGCATAGGACCCGGCTCGATATGCACTACCCGCGTCGTTGCAGGTATCGGCGTTCCGCAGATAACCGCCGTTTACGACGTTGCGTGCGTGGCTCAGAAGTATGGTATCCCCGTTATCGCTGACGGCGGTATCAAGTACAGCGGCGACATCGTAAAGGCTCTCGCGGCAGGCGCTAACGTAGTAATGCTCGGCTCACTTCTCGCAGGCTGTGCGGAGGCTCCAGGTGAGACCGAGATATATCAGGGACGCCAGTTCAAGGTATACCGCGGCATGGGAAGCCTCGGCGCTATGGCAAACGGCTCCAAGGACAGATACTTCCAGGAGGGCGCGAAGAAGCTCGTTCCCGAGGGAGTTGAGGGACGCGTTCCCTTCAAGGGTTCCGTTGCAGACACTGTATTCCAGCTCGTCGGCGGTATCCGCTCGGGTATGGGATACTGCGGCTGCGTTGATATCCCCACTCTCCATGAGAAGGCGCAGTTCATACGCATCACAGGTGCAGGACTCAAGGAGAGCCACCCCCACGATATCTACATCACAAAGGAAGCTCCCAACTATTCAACACAGATATAAAACAGCTAAAGCCCCGCGATATGCGGGGCTTTTCTTGACATAAAATGTCGG
>Ga0247608_10000212_pt1 | contig 105093 bp, 112 predicted proteins | sample 176DNAGHGlowgp2_FD_193490 | JGI IMG/M metagenome (GOLD analysis project Ga0247608, IMG submission 193490) | Sheep rumen microbial communities from Palmerston North, Manawatu-Wanganui, New Zealand - 1766 DNA GHGlow gp2 | ecosystem: Host-associated > Mammals > Digestive system > Stomach > Rumen... | reverse complement strand
AGAAATCCGGTTCAACAGCTCCCGTAAGAAACATATCATCATTAAAGTATACAAACTGCTCTGCCAAGTCAGGTATCCTGTGAAGATTCATGTCAATACATCTGCTGCTGAAAGTAGGCAGCCACTCTTGAGGCAGATAGTCTTTATGGTTTACAATATGGATCTTAGGGTGCTTGGTGTTCAGCCATTCAGGCAGATGCCCCCATGTAACGACATGGACCTTTCTTACCCAAGGAGCAAATTTATCTATACTTCTGAAAAAATACCGAAGATTATCCCACTCTCTATACCTGTTTTTGTTTACATCAGATGTGGAGCCCGGGGTATATTTGCTTTTTTCCTTTTGCCATTCTATATCATTAGAATCTAAATAAGTAAGTACGAAATCAATGTCAGCCATAGATCATTTCCTCCAATAATCTGATCAATACCGCCCGCCTGTAAATACAGAGAATGTTTTGGGCAGCAATCGTTTCCAAACTAATATTACTATTACGCATAGAGCAATAATCAGGAACGGTACTATTAGAAAAGCAGCAGTAGCTAAAGGTACAGATATATGTTTCATAGCAAGTAGCCGCATCGTTGTAGTCATTGGATATTCATGTAATAAGTAGATAGGAAAACTGAACGGAATCGCTTTTTTTGCAATTTTTCTGATATTATTTTCAACAGCGAGCATCTCTGATATTGTTATGATAAATATCGCCATAAGCAAAACTGATATTTTCCAGGCTAATTCCCCTTCAAAAATAATGGGAACAGCAAATCCGACAACAAACAGACCTACAACATAAAACCGGTTTGTTATGACAGGGATGCTCTTTTTGAAGCCAAAATACATTCCGACTATAAAGAAAGGTATCGAGTACCGTATTATCTGAGGTATTGGCAGGAAATATACAACTGCCATTGCGGGTAATAATATGTACCCAGGGATTTTTTTTACAACCGGAACAAGTATGACCGAGGCTATATTAAGAACCAGCAATTCTCTTACAAACCACAGTGGTCCATAGAAGGACGGAGCTATTACAAACGGGATACCAAATAAATGCATAATCCAATCATTTGCAGTAAACTCTTTGAAGTTGTCAAAAAAACTCGGCAGTGCCAATGCACCGACACAGCTGATTATTGCGTATAATGCTGTAAACAGCAAATATGGGATCACCAAACTCTTGACCTTTTTCTTGATGTTTTTCTTATAATCCCAATTGCCTTTAAACGTCAGAAAGTATCCTGACAGCAAGAAAAACACCGGGACTCCACAGGAAGCAAACGCATGAAAGCCTCTTAAATAAAAAACCGTTGAATTATCTACCTCCATGTATTTGAACAACTTATATGAGTGTGTGAGAACAACACTGAATGTCGCGATTATTTTTGCCAGTGTTGCGCCATCAGATGATAAGCTGGTAAAATTTTTGCTTGAATCCATATTTCTCAATGTCACCTCTGATTTTAGGTATTTCAGTATGATCGCGGTTTTGAACGGCCTGCATGCTCAGCTGTATTCAGCTTTTATTTTGCCCGTGTGTTTTCATTAAGGATAGTCAATGTTTCTCTTATTCCTTTTTGCAGGTCATACTTCCCGGACCAACCCAGCTTTTTGATCTTCTCAGTATTTAAAACACAATTCTGCGGTTTGGAAAAACCTTTGCTTTCGATCTCGTCCGGAAGCTCAAACACTACTTCAGTCCCGGCTTGATCTGCTATTGTCTTAGCCAGCTCAGCAATAGATGCGATTGAGTTTTCATTTGCTACGTTATATGCTTCTCCTGATTTTCCCTTATAGAGTATGGCAAACAAAGCACTTACAGCATCCATAACATAGCAATAGGATCGAACCTGTTCACCTTTGCTTTTCAGGACTATGTTTTCACCAGCAAGAGCATTGCGAATGAATTGAGCGTGGGCTTTACTGTCATCGCTTTTCATTGTCGGCCCATATATACTTGACAGTCTTGCAATAACACAATCAACATTGTACTCATCAGCATATGACTTAAAAAGCATCTCTGCAGTCCGTTTGCTTTCCGGATAGCACGAGCGGATCATATTTAAATCTATGATTCCGTAATGAGTCTCATCATATATATCTTGTTCGAGCTTTCCATACACTTCGAAAGAAGATGTTAACAATACTCGAGTATTGTTTCTCTTGCAATACTCAAGGACATTTATTGCCCCTTTGATATTAGTTATTATTGTTTCCGCAGGATAGAGTGCATAGCTCCTCGGATCGGCATTACTTGCTGCATGGATAACATGATCCAAACCATCTACTGTTATGGGTTCAGTCACATCCTGAACAACAAAATGCAGATTATCGTTTTTTCCAAATCTGTTTAACATCTTTTCTTCGCTCCTTCCCAGAGCAAAGATCTCATATTCTTTACCAAACGAAGCATTAGCAGCTAATAACACATCAATGATACAGGAACCGATCAGGCCTGTTGAACCAGTTACCAGTATTCTTCCGCCTTTGGTGCTGATCTCGGCTGCTACAGCATTTATTGCGGTCTTATATGTCATACAATCTTTGATCATCAGTGCAGCCACTCATCCTTCTTAGCGTTAAGCAAAGCTTTAAAGATTTCGATATCCTCAGTGGTCGTCAGTTTAAGGTTCTTCTCAGAGCCGCGTGACATATACAGCTTCCTTCCAAGTTCAATATACAGCGTGCATGATGCAACTGAATTGGTTATACCTTTACTCAATGCCTCTTTGTGGGCTTCAACGATCTCGTTCAAAAAGAACGCCTGAGGAGTCTGAGTGATCTTAAGATTATCCCGCGGCACCTGTTCCGTGGTAGAAAGTGAATCATAAGTTTTCAGCATAGCGGCAGTACAAGGAACGACTGTGATCGCATTTCCGTGTTCTCTGCAAACTTTGATATTGTCGGTGATAATCTCCTGACTGACCATTGGTCTGATAGCATCGTGGATGAGTACGATGTCATCATCACTGTGATGTCGTTCAGCAATATCATATAACCCATTTCTAATGGAATCTTGCCCGTTCTTTCCGCCGCTTACTACATTTTCAAGTTTTGCTATACCAAACTGCTTTGCATATGCTTTTAAGGCTCCTTGCCATTCATCAACACATACTATCTCGATGGCGTCAATATCCGGGTGTTTCTGAAAAGCCTCCATAGTATACACGATCACCGGCTTATCATATACGTTAAGAAATTGCTTAGGTATATCCTGCCCCATTCGGGCACCCACGCCTCCCGCTATTATCAATCCAATATTAGCCATTACTATTTTCCTCCGTTAACAAAATACTTTTTCCCTCGATACTTCTTATAAGGAGTATTCAGATCCAAAAATACGATCCTATGTTCTGGATGTCTGTCCTTCTCCGGAGGTAATTCCATGTAATTGCCATACCTGGCCTTCAGATACTTTTTAGCTCCTATCGGGATCGGCAATTCTGTATCCTCAAACCGTACCCATTTGACATCGTCAAACCATTCTCTTCTGAACTTCAGTTTTGGAAACATGCTAAGCTCTTTAACATACTCTGCGGAATCATAATACTTGTTTGGAACTTTTGCTATTCTCTCAAAAAACCGATACATGTAATACTGGCTATTTTCAGTTCTGAAAATACCTAGAATAATCTTTGCAGCAGCCTTTACTGGTCTACTTTTCCTAGCTGGAATCCTTCCTGCCTTAAATAGACCCGCTCCAGCTCCGCAAATCATTTGAACAATTTCTCCTAGCCTTGATTTTGCACAAGCTGAACACACACCAACATCTACAGCAAGTCCTTGATTTACATCATAGTTTACGGTGGAATCAGTAATAAATGTCGTATTATTATCTCTTATAGAAGCAGATAATGTATGGTCGTTGTGTCCTTTACTCTGTTCCCAAAAGGTAAAACGCTCCTTATCAGCATATTTTCTCCAAACCACTCTAAACTTTTCGTACTCCTTAGGTGTAAATTTTATATCCATATCATCGTCCCAGGGAATAAAACCATGATTTCTTACTGCTCCCAGGCAAGAACCACCATATAAGAAAAACTTAACATTGTGTTCTTTGCATAACTCAGCGGTATATTTCACAATATTCAGACTTTTTCTTTGCAAATCCTTCAGTTCTTCATCCTTGAGTTTTATCAGTTCCATTTTAATTATCCTTTCACTTCTTCTATCTATGACATTCCAAACAAACGTCTAACCGATTTATATGATTTGCACCCTTGAATAATAAGCCTACTTAGTAACATGGTCACAACAAAGATTATGAATTTGCTGCAAAGGACGTTCGGGGCTCCTGTAGGAAGGCTTCTTAGGCAGTTGCTCATAATCAAAATAAACAGCTGATGCGTACACAGAATAACTATGGAATACTCTCCAAGATTGATCAATTCGTTCTTGAGTACCCCCCCTAGTCTACTTTGAAACGCCACTATGCATTTTGCGATTCCGAAATAAACAATTGTACCCAAGATACCGTTAATGAAATAGAGTGGAGCAATGTGAAAACGTGCAGATCTAAGATCGACACTTCCATTTACAAACGCTAATGCAGCTTCAATCAATAGCAAACCAATTATAAATAGTTTTTTTGATAAAAATGTCTCATAGGGGCAGTTCTTTTTTATATATTCACCCGTCAACATAAAAAATAACGCTGCAGCAGTTGGCTCTAATGTTAATGGAAGCATGTAGTCAAAAAAATGGGAATATACTGCTCCACATACTGAGATAAGCAAGACAATTACAGCCTTAGTCTCGAACTTGAATATGTCAAGGAAACTATAAATAACACTTACCAAGAATAAACAAGGAAGGAACCACATTGCCGATGCTATTGGCATATTAGCGTTGTCAGTTGGAAATAATACAATTGCTCTCAGTGCCTGCATAATATCTATCGTCATGCCGTCTTCCAAATGTAAAGTTACTTCAATTAGCAGGAAGAAAACCATAAAAATATAGTAAGGCATCAATAATGTCTTTGCTCGTTTTTTTAAGATGTCCTTGGTGGACTTGGGTTTCCAGAGATACCCACTTACCACAAAAAACAATGGCATATGGAAACTCTGAATATAGATAAACACTTCTTTTCCCCAGCTGACATGGTTAAATACCACCAGTAGAATACCAATGCCCTTCAAAATATCAATACTTCGATCTCTAGTGTTCGTCTCCATATAAGCCTCTTTATGTTACCTTTAGCACAGGACTTTTTTCCTATACCTGCTATTTTGATCATTGCATTATGCTGAGATACTTTTTGAAATAATCAACGTCTGTTTCTTTATAAGATGCCCTTGAGCTTTCATCATATCCTTCATTCTCCGCAACTATATATCTTTCAATTATCTGCTTAGCACTAAAGTTCTCATGAGTTACCGTACGTTCCGGATATCCGATACTCTCTGAAAAGTAGTTTAATTTGTTGTTCCAAGAAAGAGCAATGTATGGTATATCCAACGAGTAAGCAACGATGCATGAATGAAGCCGAGCGGTTATTATCCCTTTGAATCCGCTTATAATCTTCACTAATTCATAAGGAGTGTGCGGTTCGACAATACAATCCTCCGGTTTTAGATTTAGGCTATTGCATATCTCAACAGCATTCTCGTAATCGGCATTCAGGCCATTAGTAAACATTTTCCAGCGCCGCCCATTTAATTCCAACAGTTTAATTATATATATTATCGTCTGATTGTATTGCTCATGAGAAACGCCTTTTTTGAATTCAGCAAATCGCTTATAAGTGATCATGCCAATTCCTACCAAATTGCTATTTTGATCTTTTTGTATGTCAAATGTTTCAGAAGACCAAACTCCTATATCTGCCACCTTATCTACTAAAGTCTTTGGATTTTTTACGTACTTTCGAAGCTCTGGTAGATTATCTCTTGTCGTCACTACTTTATATGCATCGCTGCTCAAAGCATTAGACAGCCTTCTGCATCTTTTATCAGATTGTATATAAGGATTCTCTACACCACCAGAATGTACGACAACGGGGATATTATATTTTTCAGCATATTTTGCAACCAATGCATAGTAAGGTCCACAATCCAAACGAACATCATAAGTAATTGTTCCAGCTGCCACAATTACAACCATTGAAGCATCCTTAAAATGTTGATCATAATATTCTTCACAGTGCTGTCGTCGTCTCTGAAAAGCTAATTCTTGAATTCTTGTGCCTATGATCCCCTTTAAAAAAGCATATATACTTTTAATTACTCTTTTTGAGACGCTATTAGTACTGTTACTCTCTATTGATGCCCTTCCATAAAAATCCAAATACTCAACTTCGATAGTTGGATCAAGCTTCTCTATAATATATTTTGTACAGTCAAATGATAAAGGATCTCCTAAATTACTCTCATATAGCAATCCAATTAATACTATCTTTTTCATTCCTTTATCTCCAACTCATCAACTATTGTTCTGCCCATAATAGGCATTAGGTCCATGCTTACGCATATAATGCTTATCTAAAACATACTGAGCTATGTTTGCCTCTGGGTTTAGAAACAATGTCTTCAAATTCATCTCTGCTACTGCTTCCATCACAACGGCATGATATACGGATGCAGCAGCATCCTTTCCCCAGCTAAATGGCCCGTGATTCTTTACCACAACACCGGGCACAGCCATCGGATCTATCTTCCGCTCTCGGATACATTCAATAATTACTTTACCGGTGTTCAGCTCATATGCTTCCTTGACTTCTCGCTCTGTCAACTCTCTCGTGCATGGGATTGGCCCAAAGAAGTAATCAGCATGCGTCGTCCCTAGAGCTGGAATGTCCCTGCCTGCCTGCGCGAATGCAACTGCGTTGATTGAATGAGTGTGCGTAATTCCTCCGATTTCAGGGAATGCCCGATAGAGTTCCAGATGTGTTTGAGTGTCTGATGATGGTTTCCATTTACCTTCCACTTTTTCACCGGATACGAGATCTACAACCACCATATCTTCCGGTTTCATTCCGTCATAATCGACGCCCGAAGGTTTGATGACCATCAGACCCTTTTCTCTATCAATTCCACTGACATTGCCCCACGTATATATCACGACACCGCGTCGTACTAATTCAAGGTTAGCATCACAAACTTGCTTCTTTAGTTCTTCAAGCATATCCAGGTCTCCAATTTACATTTCGCGTAATATCTCCATCGTTTCGCTAATATCCTGTTCCAAATCATATTTTCCGGACCAGCCTAATGCTTTGATGAGCCGATCAATCCACTGGCACCAGTTATTAGAAAACGTCCCGTGTCTACAGGAATCTCAGCGGCTACTGCATCCAACTGCTCTTTTATACTTCACACTCTCATAAAGCATCAATGCATCCACTCATCTTTCTTTGCATTCAACAAAGCCTTAAAAATTTCAATATCCTCAGATGTAGTCAATTTGAGATTCTTTTCCGAACCAGCTGACATATACAGCTCTCTGCCAAGTTCAATGTACATAGTGCAGGAAGCAACAGAATTTGTAATTCCTTTACTCAGCGCTTCTTTATGTGCTTCTACAATGTCTCTAACAAAAAACGCCTGCGGTGTTTGTGTAATCTTCAAATTGTCTCTCGGAACTTGCTCTGTCGTCGAGAGAGCATCATAGGTTTTTAACATTGCAGCAGTACAGGGAACAACTGTGATAGCATTTCCATATTCACGACACACACGAATATTATCTGTTATTATATCCTGACTCACCATTGGTCTTATGGCATCATGAATAAGTACAATGTCGTCGTCATCAGTATGCCTTGAAGCAATATCATATAAGCCATTTCTGATTGAATCCTGCCCGTTCTTTCCGCCGCTGACCACATTCTCTAATTTGGCTATCCCAAACTGTTTTGCATAAGCCTTTAAAGGTCCCTGCCATTCATCAAGGCAAACTATTTCTATTGCATCGATTTGAGGATGCTGCTGAAAAGCTTCCATTGTATATACAATAACTGGTTTGTCATAAACATTTATAAATTGCTTGGGTATGTCCTGTCCCATTCTTGCTCCTACACCACCAGCAATTATAAGAGCTATATTTTTCATCGTTTCCTCCATATTAATCTGCTTTTTTTCTGTCTAAATGCCCTGGTACTCGATCTTTCTCATCAGGAAGAGTCATATAATCTCCATATCTTCCTTTCAGATATTCGTCATACCGTTTTATAATCATAAATTGCTTATCTTCAAACGCGTGAAGCATATAGTCATTCATCAAATCACTTTTGTATTTTTTACCCAGCAATCCAAATGAATCATTTGTAATGGAAACATATTCTGCCTTTTGGTTTCCCTGCTTCATCGAAATACGGTCATACCAGTTCAACTTTGTCCTCTGTGAGAAAAGTAAACCGACAATATGTGTTATAAAAATACAAATACGATAAAAAGCAGAAAACTCTTTATATCGGATATCTTTCTTCAGCATTCCTTGTAGGAATCTCAACTTCAAAAGCTTGATTTTTGGAAGAAAAGAACCATTTGGTAAATTCTCAACAATGAAAACATCTATTGTTGGAGTAATAACACCTTCAAATTGTACTGCTGAGATCCTGTACAACCATGGAGCAAGATAATGTCCTCGTGCAAGCTCATATTTTCTATTCTTCTTAAAGCATTTCAGCATTCTTTTGAAATTTTTACGATCTGTCATAATATCAATGTCATCATCCCATGGAATAAACCCCTGATGCCGAATCGCCCCAAGTAACGAACCGCCAGTCAGACTGTAATTAACTCCATGATCGACCAAAAAATCATGAATATCACTCATGAGACTCAGTAATTCCTGATGCGTTTTGGAAAGATCTATTTCTTGTCTCATTATCTTATTTCCTTTACAAACATCCGTAGTTTTTCAATAGAATTAACTGATGGACAACCAACATCCATCCTCTCCTGATATAATCCATCTTGGTTAGCAAAATAAACACTTCTCATTCCAAGTTGCTGCGGAGCGTGAAAATCCTTTACAGGATTATCCCCAACATAAACAATATCAGCGGGATTCAATCTCCATCGCATTATCATAATTCTAAATGCAATATCACAAGGCTTACGGAATTGAATACCTCCAAGCTCATCAGTAATGATTACATCATCAACATTTAGACCAAGAGCCTCTAACTTATTGCGCTGACCTTCCGGCCTACCATCAGTGATTATTCCCACCTTAACACCTCTGGACTTCAGGTCACAAATCATCTCTGCCACACCAGGAAAGAGATGAATGTCAGGTTTATGGGAACGATAAACAGACAGGACTTTGTCCTTTTCTCCATCGCAGTTAAGCTCTTTCAGCAACTCATCAATTGCAGGCTTTCCGGCTTCAAAGAAGCTCCATAGCATTTCTTCGTATCCACCGCCAAGATAATCACTTACAGCCTTATAGCCAGACCTCACATACTCCTTCTCGGAATATAGCGTATCATCAAGATCGAAAATTACACCTTTTATCTGTCCCTTGCCTTCGGTAATGCACACGGACTGATCAAATCTGCTGTAAACAGCGCCGTCTTCAATTCCGAACTCGCTGTATGATGTTTTTTCACCAAGCAGCATTTTAAGTACTGTCTCTGCCGATCTTGCGCCAGCTTTCATCGAAAGGGGAGCACCGCCGCCATAGCGGGGATTGATCTCTATATAGAAATCCTCTCTCGTCTTATCATCTCTGATAAGCTGCACCGTCATCGGGCCGCAGGGCTTGAATTCTTTTATAAGAGCCTTTGCTTCCTCGATCATTTTTCTGTCAAGGCAGATCTTGGTCTTCAAGACCTCTCCTGCTCTGACCTGCATCCGTTCCCGAGGGACGATATAAACAGGCTCACCATTAAAATCGCAGAAAATATCTATCGTATACTCTGTGCCTGCAACGAAAGGCTGAACGATATAGTCCTCAATCTGCTCGGCATATACCGGAAGTTCTTCGGGAGTATCGACCTTAAAAGCATTGATACTACTGCTTCCATCTTTTGGTTTTATAAATGCGGGAAAGTCGCCGTTATAAAGTCTATAATCATTGACTGGCATCGGAGCTTTCAACCCGCAGTCAACAAAGAACTGCGATGTGTTGTTCTTATCTCTGCATATCCGTATTTTATCGGGAGCGCTTATCAGTACTATTGTCCCGACTGCTTCTATTTCTGCTTTTCTTTCGGCAAGTACAAGCAAGTCGGTATCTATGGTGGGTATAAGTAAATCTATCTTGTCTTTGCGGCATATCTCTGTAAGTTCACTGATGTAGGATGCTTCCTTCATACCGCATACCTTGCGTGTGAAATCGCAATAAGCTAAAGCGGGAGCTGTGCCTGCCATATCAGCTCCGTAGATTTTCAAATTGCAATCAAGCACCAAAGCTGCCTGACGAAAGGCTTGTATAAGCTCTATACGTCTGCCAACACCGGTGAAAAGTATATGTAATTCCTTCATACAACCGATTCCTTATACCTCTGTTCCGTAAAACTCTTCCATCGTAGCCGAAGTTTTCGAGCTTATCCCATCTTTCTTCAGCACGACCTTAATCGTATCAATTATCACCTTTGTATCGCCTGCAAAAGTAACATTATCAACATACTTAACATCCCAGTCAAACTTTTCTTCCCAGCTGATGGCGTTTCTGCCATGCACCTGGGCAAGTCCAGTAAACCCAGGACGGACTTCGTGTCTGCGCTTCTGATGATCGTTGTATCTGTCAAGATACCTCACCAGCAATGGCCTCGGTCCCACAACCGCCATATCACCCTTAACGATATTTATCAGCTCCGGCAGCTCATCAAGGCTTGTCGCCCGAAGGGCCTTGCCAAACTTAGTCAATCTCACATCATCGGGAAGAAGCTCGCCGTTCTCGTCGCGTTCATCAGTCATCGTCCTGAATTTGTAGAGCTTGAAGATCTTTTCATTTTTACCGGGACGATCCTGCGTGAACAGCACCGGCGACCCCAGCTTTGTCTTTACAAGCAGCGCCGTCGCCCCTAGCACTGGGCTCAATACGATCAATGCTCCCGTACTCAGCGAGCAATCCAGCGGGCGCTTGATGTACTTTTCATAAACGCCGTATGGCTTGTGCTTGTTTGTGTCTTTTGGAGCCTTTGCTTCTTCGATGCGCTCCTTCACAAATGCCGCACAGCCTGTTGTTGCTGCGATCGCAGTGACACCGCCGAGTATTTTCAATCCGCTACGGATAAGCTTATTCATTCTTCTCACCCCCGATTTATTCAAAGCAACTTCTGATTATCTGAATGATTATCTCCTGCTCCTCCGCCGTCATTTTATTATCAGACGGCAGGCACAGCCCGCGCTCAAAGATGTCCGCGCCGACATCTATCATCCCGGTCTCCTTGATGTAGGCATTGCTCTTTGCCCTGCCGTTGCCGTTTGCGGTGATGAAGGGATTGCCGCGGTAGATCGGCTGCATATGCATCGGCTTCCAGATCGGACGGCCCTCTGCATTGTACTTTGCCAGTGTCTCAAGGATCTCGGTCGGACAGGTCTTGCCGGGCTCGTGTATGTAGAGCGCCTTGTTATCGCTGCGCACCTGCCTGCACATAGCATCCTTGTCTATCATCATGCAGGAGAGCCAGAAATTCGGCTCGCTGTTCTTTTCATCATAGGGATTCATAATTACAGGCAGTCCCTTGAAGCCCTCTTTGTAGCGCTCGTATATCGCCTTTTTCTGGGCGATATGCTCGTCCAGGTAAGGCATCTGACCACGCACGATACCCGCAATGATGTTGCTCATGCGGTAGTTATATCCGATCTCCTCGTGCTGATACCAGGCAGCATCCTCACGGCTCTGAGTGCTCCATTTGCGTACCTTGTCCGCGTTCTCCTTGCTGTCGGTAAGGAACATTCCGCCCGAGGAACCGGTGATTATTTTATTTCCGTTGAACGAGATACATCCGTAGTCACCGAATGTACCTGTCTGTACTCCTTTATATGTAGCACCGAAGCTCTCAGCTGCATCCTCGACAATCAGGGCACCGTGCTTGTCACAGACAGCTCTGATCTCGTCGATTTTTCCGGGAGTACCATAAAGATGTGCGACTACAACGAGCCTGACCTCCGGATAGATCTCAAACGCCTTTTCAAGAGCCACAGGATCCATGTTCCAGGTGTCATATTCGGTGTCAATGAAAACAGCCTCGCCATCCTCATAAGCCACGGGATTGACGGTAGCATCAAAAGTCATATCAGAGCAGAAGACCTTATGTCCCTGCAGTGTGCCCTGATTTGGCTTCGGCATACCGTAAAGTTTCTCTCCCGCAAGCTTTACTGCAAGGTGAAGCGAAGCCGTACCGCAAGAAAGGCCAACTGCATACTTGCAGCCCACCTTCTCTGCTACTATCTTCTCACACTCGTTCAGGTTCTCGCCTGCTGTAGTGATCCAGTTTTTGTCAAAAGCATCCTGCACCCAGCGCAGCTCATCGCCGTGCATTGTGGGTGAGGAAAGCCAGATTTTCTTTTCAAAAGGTTTTATTTCCAATTTAATCGTTCCTTTTCATTCCTCCAACCGCCCTGTGCCGCCTTGCAAACGGCACAGAACAGCTGAGGTAGGATTTATATAGCTGCTGCCACGATGGCAGCTTACGCCCTTTAATATGATCCGCACAAGGCAGAAAGAACCGCCCTAAACCATTACACTTCTCGTAAAGCTCTCTATCCTGCGATACCAGGCTGACAGGAGCTGCACCTATTATAAATGGGCATACTCACACCATTTAATAATAACACAATAGCCGCTTTTTGTCAAGTTGATGTGCCTGAGATTAACTTCCGGCGCGATCAAATCAGCATTTTAGTATAAATCTTAGCTGTCAGGATTGAATTTTTGACTATATTGTAAAGGAACAAAGAACTTTATATATCACATTGCTCTGGATATTTGTTCGGCTGGCAGACTGATGTCACGGTTGACAGCTGTTTGACGGGGGCTGCACCGAAACAGCGGCTGCACCGGTCCCCCGATGCAGCCGCCGTTCTTATTCCTTGAGCAATTCACTCATCAGCCTTGCGCCGGCCTTGAATCCAAGCGCAAATTCATAGTGTCCCACCACCGACATCAGCCGGAGCTGCTCCATAAGGTATTCGCGGAGCTTCGGCGTTTTGTCGCAGAAGTTGAATATCAGATGGCTTTCCAGCTTCCTGACCTGGTCGGCAATATCAAGGGCAACACCGCACGACCCCTGTGCATCAGTATGCGCAGCCTCAACTGGCGTTGAGGCACAGATTTTCGTCAGATTGCCTAAATTCAACGCAGGCTTGCTGACGCAAGTCAAGGAGAATTTGGGTAATATGACGGAAAGCTGGCAAGCAGATGATGTGCAGAGGCGTTAGCCGCGGGTCGTGCGGTGTTGCCCTAGATATACTTCCTCCAGTTCGTCAAGATCCGCTTTCGGGAATAACCCATGTTCCTGCTCTTTTTCCTTGTTCACCTTTTTTTCGATCATAAATTGTCCTCCTTCATAAGTTTCAAAACATAGTCGTACAGCTTCGGATCCATCAGCACAGCCTTGACTATCGGGGATACCCAGAAGTCAAAGACATTTGTCCCGATAAGCCCGAAATACAGCGTCGAGTCTTCTTCGCCTGCGCGGTCGATTATACTTTCGGCCACATCCACCGGCAGAGCGATCCGATTTATCAGGTGTGTTTTGATGTATTCTTCTCTGCCTGCCCGGTCATCGAGCCGATGCCTTTCGATGATCTGTTTGCCTTCAAGCATAACCAGCCTCAGCACCTCTTTCATCTCCTCAATGACATACTCGTCTATGGTGGTGCTTTCGCCCTCCCACATATAGAGCTTCTCGGGATCGATGATGTCGGCGTTGCGCTCGTCCATTTTTAGAGCATCCTCGCCGATGACAGAATACATCAGCTCGATAAACCGCTGCTTATCAAAACGGCGTCCCTTTCCTGCCAAAGCATCGGCAAAAAACTTGTCGATGTTTTCATTCGGGAAGTGCTTTCTTATGACCGCTTTCATATCCTCCAGCGGGATATATGCGTTGATGATACGCCGCCTGAAATCCATATCGCCTGCGGTTTTTCTCGCATTTGCCATTGCCGAGGTGTCCGCTGTTATTTCCGAAGGTATGGTGAAGTCGTAAAGCTCCAGCTCCGATTTTTCCTTAACGTGGACTTTGCCGAGGATAAGACAGTCCACAAGCTGCTTCGCATCGCAGCCTTTCCAGAGCTGCCGGTACGCTCTGCAAAGTCCCTCCGATGACAGACCCAGCTCCAGCCACCCTTTGACAAGCCCGAACACATCTGTGTAGTGGCGCTTGAAATATTCCGTAAATTCATCCTCAAAGAAGTTGCTTTTCATCAGCTCACGAACTTCTTCCGTCCTGATGCCTTTATATGTCGTCAGGAACCTGTCCAGCAGCTCGATGCCGGTATGACCCCTGTCACGGAACGCATCAAACAGGCGAATACAGTCATACTGTATCGGCATTTTTGTATCTCTGCCCGTGGCCTCTTTTATCAGACGGCAAGCCTCCTGACACTGCCCCTGAGTTATGTCGCCGTACACAACGGCTGCCTCCGGGAACTCGCTTGCTATCAGCACCGCCATTGCCAGCAGATATATGTGCGGACGTGAACCGAAGGTCTCGGTGTCGAAACAGGGCACGAAATACTCCTCATATTCGCTGGTGCCGTTGTAAAGGCACATATACAAGTGCTCTGATACCGGAACTCCGGGCAGCGGTTTTACGCCTTTCAGGATATACTTTGTCACGTCGCGCTCAAGCTCACAGTCCTGAATACACCTGCCCTGGATCAGGTCTCCGACGATATGCAGCTTACCGTCCTTCTCCCGGACCGGCACAAGACATTCCAGCTCTTCCCCGCGGACGGTCACACTCTCTATGTCCGCAAACTGTCCCGCCTCAGCGATCTTTTTGCAGTCCTCAAAGACTGCCTCCCACTTTTTTCTGTCGATGTTTGCAGCGTTCAGCTGCGCAGAAATACTTATGCTCATAGCATCATAACTCCTTTCATCTCACAATATTTTGAGGGACCCCCGAAAGGATCCCTCATCCGTAAACTATCCGCCGCTGTAAGCGGCTTTTCTTTCAGGCGCATATACGCCCTTTTACTGCGCTGTCCCATAAGGACAAACCACCTCCCTTTTACATATTTCGGAGCAAAAATAAAAATACCGGGCCCCAAATTTGGAACTCGGTACTTTTCACACTTTTGCTTACAGGTACATTTTATCACAAATTGTTATATCTGTCAATAGCACTGCGATAAAATTCTTCACAAACATACATATCACATTTTGTGATATTTTCACAAATATCACTTGATCAGATAGTGTTGAATCGTTGTGTCGCTCCTGAAATGGTGCAGTATAGTCGCGCTGACATAGAGAACCGCCACCCTGTCAAACTTAAACTCACGCCCGCGGCTCTCCTGCATAGCCTTCCCTGCTCCGCGGAGAAAATAGGGCTTGTCGAGGTTCTCCCGCAGCTGCTTGTTGTGTTTTGCGAAGAACTCCACTATAAACCTCTTATACTCCTCACGCTTCGCCGGGTCGTCTTTGATCTCCGACATGACACGCTCATACTCATCTATTGCACATTGGGCGCGGGCATGATGCAGGTCGGCATCGTGGTGCATCTGCTCCTTTGTCAGCAAATTAGCCCGACCGTCAGCTATCGCATCACAATAATATTTCGTAAGAATATCCAGCTTTGCCGGGTCTGTGATATAGGTTTCATTATGCTTGCCGCCCTTGCCGATGCTCCTTATAGTGGCGCTTTTCTCGCCCTCCCACGAAACATCAAAGATAGTCACCCGCCCAAGCTCCGACCTGCGGAGACCTATGGCGCGGTTGAGCTCCAATGCCTCTGCTGCGCGGTGATCGTTGAACTTATCCCGGACAGCGGCTTTTACTCCCCTTGTCACATCTGCATAGCGCCGTTCCGGATGGGTATAATCGACAACGTATTGCCCGGTGGCTTTGCAGACTGCGGACAGTTTCAGGTTTATGGTGTTCGGAGAGTTGCCCTTATATATAAGGTAGTCCACATAGGGCTGTATATATTTCACGCTGTCCTCCACAGAGGTGCGGGAGGTACCTGTTTTCTCTGCGACGAACTCCGCAAAATCCGCCACAAATCTGATATAGGAGCGCATCGTCCCGTAGCTGAATATCTTGTCCTTGGCGGCGTCGATATGCAGCAGCGCCTTCTCGATCTCCTCCGGGGACTTATGCTGACAGATCAGCTCGTTCCTGGCTCTCCGGCGCAGATCATTGGTCTGCTGACGGTACTGATACTTGCTCTCTCCGTAAGCGGTCATCCTCTCCAGATTCTCTCTTAGTGCAAAGGTCAGCTGCTTGTTGCGTGTTTTCATATAGATCTCCTCCTGTACGATATTTCGGACTGTTAAATCGAATGCCGCAAATCATAACACTATTGTTTTTTCCTCAAAGCGGGAATGGGAGTTGGTCCTCTCCCGGCGGCGGGCAGTGCAGTTTTACGTCAGCACAAAGACGCGGGCTTTTATGGGCGGGCCCTTGCAAACCGTATAGAAGCCTTTTCAAGTCGTGCTTGTGACCGTCAGCACCAAAAACCTTTCAAAACAATGCTGACCAAGTTTTTGCTTGCGGCGCAACCCATAAACGGGATCACTACGCCTTGTCCAATACTTCATTTAACAATCCAAATCGACCGCCAAGCACTTATGGCGTGCCGCTTACCGTCTTTGAACGGCTATCCTGAACGCTGTGCAGAAACGTTCCCAATGCCGCCCCCGAGCACTTACGGAGCGCGGAAAAACTCTGCAAGCCGGTTACACCTCAGCTCTCGCTGAGTTATAACCGTCTTGTTTTCACCCATGAGGGAGAAGATCTATATAAGAGGGCGCTGTGGCTGACCCTCTGAATTGTTATAACGCAAAAAAGCCCGAAGCTCCCTTGCGGTAGAAACTCCGGACTTAAAAGTAAATTTGTACTGTCTATATAATATCACATAATGTTATATTTGTCAAGGGGTTTGAGAAAAAATTTTTGCGGGCGACCCCACCTCCCCTGCATCCTATGCTCCCAGACTTGTAAGTTGTTCCCCGGGTATTGATTTTTGACCCCGCATAAATTATAATGATCACATAGGGCAGAAGAAAGGGGCATACCTGATCGTCCCCGACGAGGACGACAGTGAGCACCTTATCCCCTCCCGGAAGGTAATGAAATACGCCGCCGATTCAGCGACTCTGATAATAGACTGGTCAAAGCTGGAAGAACTTTCATAACGAAAAGACAAAGCCGCGCAGCCCTGTCCGACTGCGCGGCTTATATTTGTCTCTTTTCCTTATGCCGTTAACTTTGCTATCGCCTCGATCATCCTGCTGCACCGGCTCAGGTCTATCTTTCCCTCCCGATACAGTATCTTAGCCCAGGCCTCCAGCGTCTTCTTTTTGAGCTCCAGCTCGGATGATGTTTTCTTACTGCTCATGGCATCCTCTCCTTTCTGCGGAAATCCTTCCGCCTGTATTATTGGAATCATACGGGAACTTATACGTCAAAAAGAAAAGCCCGGAGCTCCCGCTATGGAACTCCGGACTTGTTATACTTTTTCTGACTGACTATATTATATCACATTTTGTTATATTTGTCAAGGGGTTAGAGAAAATTATATGCAAAGCTCCCTGCTGTCCTGCTGCTATCTTTATCCCCCTTTAGGATGTCAGACACCGGCAAACGCAGGCTTATCTGATCTCTCGGAGAGAAAAGCTGTCAGCTAAAAAAAAATCTATGACATATTGACAAACTTCGATATGTGCGCTATAATATAGAAAATCATCTATATGAGGTGAGCAAATGGAACTGACAAACAAACAGATCACAGCGATATTCAAGGCTCTCTGCGACGAAAACAGAGTGCAGATATTCAGGCTTCTGCAAAACGGCGAGAAATGCGCCTGCAAGCTGCTTGAAGCAATGCAGTGTACCCAGCCTACGCTTTCCCACCACATGAAGATACTCTGCGAAAGCGGCCTTGTGTCCGGCAGAAAAGAAGGCAAGTGGATGTACTACTCCATTTCTGCGGAGGGTACGGAAAAAGCCGTGAACTGTCTGCGTGAGCTGGCAAAGGTACCTGAAAGCGGAGAATGCTGCTGCAAATAAATATCCGTTGGCCACAGATAAAAACGATTATAGAGGAGAATAACCATGACACACACAGAGATTGCAAGCGAGCTTTTCTCAAAGCGGTATTACTGCTCTCAGGCGGTGCTTGCGGCATTTGCCGAGGAGCTGGGGATGACAAAGGAACAGGCACTTAAAGTCGGAGCTTGCTTCGGCGGAGGTATGTGCAAGGCGGAGGTCTGCGGAGCGTGTACGGGTGCGCTTATGGCTTTGGGACTGAAATACGGTATGTGCAAGGACGGTGACTTAGAAAGCAAAGAGAGAGCAAACAGCTATGCCGTGCGTTTCCTTGATGAATTCGCAGAGCAGAACGGCTCTTATATCTGCCGCGAGCTGCTTGACTGCGATATCGCCACCGCCGAGGGCAAGGCTTATGCACGGGCAAAGGGGCTCTTTGCGACGGAATGTCCTAAGATGATAGAGAGTGCCGTGCTGATCGCAGAAAAGCTGATAAACGAATAATTCTGCCGTATGAAAAATACGGCTTTTTATCCCGTGAATAAATCGACTGATTTCAATTTATCTATGGAAGGGGGTGCTTTATGGGAATTTGGGACTTCATACAAGACGAGATTCTCGGTATGAAATGGCTGAACAGGCTTATCGGCTCGTTGCTGAATGCCTGCGGTCTTGATACAAGCGAAAAAATCGGCGGAAGTGTGCAGTTTTTCATTTATGATGTGATCAAGATCATGGTGCTGCTCGGAGTGCTGATATTCCTTATATCCTACATTCAGAGCTTTTTTCCGCCCGAAAGGACAAAGAAGATACTCGGACGGTTTCACGGCATCGGTGCGAATTGCATTGCCGCCTTGCTTGGTACGGTCACACCGTTCTGCTCCTGCTCGTCGATACCGTTATTCATCGGCTTCACAAGTGCTGGACTGCCGTTGGGAGTGACATTCTCATTCCTGATCTCATCGCCAATGGTCGATCTCGGCTCTCTTATTCTTCTGATGAGCATATTCGGCTGGAAGGTCGCTGTGGTGTATGTGATCGTCGGGCTTGTCATAGCTGTGGTCGGCGGCACGCTGATCGAAAAGCTGCACCTTGAAAGTGAGGTCGAGGAGTTTATCCGCAACGGCAAGAGCATTGACACTCCGCAGAATAAGCTGACAAAGCGTGACAGGCTGAAATATTCATGGGAACAGGTCACGGAAACTGCGAAAAAGATCTTTCCCTATGTCATAGTTGGTGTGGGTATCGGTGCAGTTATCCATAACTGGATACCGGAGAAATGGATCTTCAAGGTACTTGGTAGCGAAAATCCGTTCGGCGTTATCATAGCTGCGATCTGCGGTATACCAATGTATGCAGACATATTCGGCTGTCTCCCCATAGCCGAGGCTCTGCTTGCAAAGGGTGCAAGGCTCGGAGTGGTACTCAGCTTTATGATGGGAGTTACCACGCTGTCGCTGCCGTCGATGATAATGCTGAAAAAAGCGATCAAACCGAAGCTGCTTGGCATTTTCATCGCAATCTGTACGGTTGGAATTATCCTTGTGGGATATTTCTTCAATATCATTCAAAACTATATAATTTAGGAGGAAACATTATGGCACTGTTTGGAAAGAAAAAGGAAGAAACAAAGGCTGAAACAACTTGCTGCTGCGGAAATTCACAGTCTGCAAGCGAAGTCACATCGACCTGTTGTGGAGAAAAGGTCAATGGTATCTGCTGTATCAAAGTCCTCGGTTCGGGCTGTAAGTCCTGTCATCAGCTATATGAAAACAGTCTGAAAGCTGTGGAAGGGTTGGGCATCGAGGTCGAGTATGTCACCGATCTGCAAAAGATCATGGAGTACGGTGCAATGTCCATGCCTGCACTTGTGATCAATGAGAAGGTCGTATCGGTGGGCAGAGTATTGAAGTCTGCGGAGATCTCAGCTATGATAAGCGATATGACAGATAAGTCGGGGTGCATTGATGAATAAACCAAAGGCGATTCAAAGCAGGGATTTATCCAGAGGGCTGTGCAGCCCAGCTCCCTGATATACGGGAGCTTCTGGGTTATCCCGCTGATATTCCCGATACCGTCGCCGTCCGTGTCCTTGAAGGATTGCGGATAAACCTCATAAAACACCGCGTTATCAAGCCATTCAGGTCTTTTTGACATAATAGTTACCTCCGTTATCCGGTCTGAAGTTATAGCCTCCGTCTGATATTATACTACACATGAAAGAGTAAATCTACACATATAATACCAAAAGCTGATACTATACTATTTTATTTGACAATTCTGAATATCGGAAAAGCGCCCGTGATTTTTTCACGGACGCTTTTATTCGCCAAAACTGCCCTCACTTCCCGAACTTCTCGCCGTTCAGAAGGACTACATTCATTGTCTCGACTTCGATCTTCTGCCATACGCCCTCGATCACATAGGGCTCGTTTGCAAGGTATTCATCGACAGCGGCGCGGTCGGTGAATTCAACCACCAGAGCCGAGCCCTTCATCTTCCCCTCATCATCCAGCAGGCCGCCGGCGCAGATGATATGTCTGCCCAGCTTTGCCATACCCTCAAGATGGCGGGGACGCACCTGCATCCTTTTTTCAAGCATACCCTCTCCGTCATAGGCTTTGATAATAAACTGCATGATCGTTTCCTCCTTAATATATTTACGGCCTGACAGCCCGCAGGACATTATCCGTCAGGTCTATCTGAGATCAAGAAGCTGCCTGTATTCGTGATCCGGCTCTTTTACAAAGAACATCTTTTCTTTACATTCGGATATATCACAGCTGATAAAGTTATAGATATGCCAGCCGTAATACCACCGCTGGCTGTCCGGGTCTACATATCTGTTGTTGTAGATCATCCGTCCGTACCGGTTTTTCCCGAGAATGAACGCCGTCTCATTGAGAGAGTCTCTGTGATAATAGATCGAATTTCCGTCATTGAACGCCTCGTTATGTCCGCGTCTTTTCATTGGGCACCACTCAACGTTTTCATCACAGAACATTATACTGTAACTGTCCTCTTCCCTGAAAATGCGGATGAACTTTATCAGCTCGTTATAGTTTTTGTATCTGTCCCTTGTGCCCTCGGTAAATATACTTTTCCCGTATTGCTTATATGTTTCGTTATACGGCTTTGCCTGTGAGGCTCCGCCGTCAGGATCATATCGTAAACTGATGAACTGGGCAAGCACCTCGCACTCCCTGATCCTGCCCGGGTCGATTTTACGGAACAGGTCTGCGGTCCTCATCCGAGCATATTCCGAGGAGCGCTCCTGTTTTTCATAGTATGTATCTAGAGACTGAATGAAAAGCATCTCACCGGCACCTTATCATTTCGCTCTGCATTTATGCCCCGAGGCCGCTTCAAAGTTATATCTGACGATACCCAGATCGATCTTTGCCAACGGGAATCTCTGAGCGGTGATGACAGCTTCCTCGCCGTCGATATCGATAAAAAATCTCTGCTGGTTCAGGGCTGTGGGAGCGAGGGTCGCCGCGAGCATACCGTTTTTGAACCATACCGGCATATCGTCCTTTTTTACAGCGCACAGCTTAGCGAGGGGCTTTGACTTATGGGGCACGCCCTCCGTCTCGCCGTAGCCGACAGCTATAACGCAGACGATCTTTTCTCCGGCGGCAGTATCGGCCTTGCACTTCCCTTTTCCGTAGGTCCCCGCCACCCAGCAGGTATTGAGCCCCAGCATCTGCGCTTCGAGAGCTATCCGCTGGCCGTAGTATCCCGCACGCTCATCCAGGTCATCAATGGACTTGCTCCCCACAAGGGCTATATAATTGACTGCATTCCTGAACTTGCCGTAGTGAGCAAGCATCGTGTTGAAGCAATCGGGGTCGTTTTCTATGAGCTGGATGTTAAGGCTGCTTTCTGCGTTGCATTCTTCGATGATCTCCCGCAGCCTTGCAGCCTCGGCTTCACCGACAGGCATATCCTTGAACTGACGGACGCTGTGTCTTGCTTTGATAGCTTCTCTGATGTTCATAACTGACCTCCTTTATTATATCTCTTCTGTTCCGTGCAGGGTCTCCCGCTTATCGCCTATATTATATCACAACAACGGTGATACGTCAACACAAAAGCAAAGCCTGTGACAGAGTCAACTGCGCTGATAAGGTCAGCACCATAATTGTTTTTGCTGCGAAAAATATCATATTTGTTTTAAACTATACTTAAGGTCGGTGATATATACTGTGTATAAGCTCAAAAAAGACAGGAGCTGAAACGATACAAAAAAAGAAAGGATGATCACCATGAAGGTATCAAGAAAAGCAGCAGCTTGTATCTGCGCACTGATGATGGCAACATCTTCCGCCGCAGCATTCGGCGTTAATGCAGCAGACAGTGAAGGTCAGGCAGTTTCCGCATCTCAGACCGCCGAAGGATCCGGCAGCGTCAAGATCGGAAAGGTAACAGAGGCAGATGGCAGCCGACTGACCGTCGCTCTGGGCGAATTCTCCGGAAAGAAAGCCTCTGCCGAAGCCTCCGATGCCGGGGAGAGCTCCGATACTGCGAAAAAGGCCCGCCGCTCCGGAAAAGACAAAGCTCAGATGACCGATGCGCAGTCCGATGCCGAAACAGAGGAAGGCTCTGAGGCTGCTCCCGCAAATAAAGGCAGGAAGGCAAAGTCAGGCGAGGCTGCCGATACTGACGAGTCAGCGGCCGCTGAGGAAAAAGCCAGCGGAAAGGGCGGAAGAAAACACGGCGGCAAGGGCGGACATCGCGGTAAGTTTACAGAGAACGGCACTACCGAAGAAGTAAATATCACTGACGACGTAGCTGTCACCAGGAAGGGCGAGAGCGCATCTGCTTCCGATATCGCCGTCGGAGATATCGTTAAGCTCAAATACGATGAGAACGGATCCCTTACCGAGGTCAAGGTCTCCGGAAAACACAGGCACCACAGCAAGACCGCGGAAAGCGCAGAAGCAGCAGACCCTGCAAACGCATCCGAGGAAAGCGCAGCTACCTGACCCTGTGCGGTCATACAGAATGTGGCACAGTTATAGATAAACAGGAGCCTGACACTGCCCGAAAGGCAGCGTCGGGCTCTTCTGTTATTCGGAGCACAGGCGGATCGGATCAAAATGATATCCTGTGGGTGCAGGGATCCCATTTCTGATTTTAACTCTATTTAAGCCGTGTGCTTTATAATGTAGAGTAACAGGATATAAAACCGAGAACACAAAACGGATGTGATACAGATGACAGACAAGAGCTTTGATATATTCCGCAGCGAATACACCCGGGCGCTGACCCGGATAAGCGAGCAGAAGATGGAGCTGCCCGAGCTGAAATACTTTTTAGATACGCAGTACCTATGGGCTTGCTGCAAGGCAGATCACAAGCCGCAGACAGTCGTGCTGGGGACAGGCATCCCGGAAGAGCTGGTCATAGCCGCGGGGGCTGTACCGTACTGGCTGACCGGCGGGAGCCTCGGCTCGATCTCCTGGTCGGACGAACTGGTCCCCAGAGATACAGACCCTGTTAGCCGCTCGGTGCTGGGGTACATCCATCAGCCGGATGGCGCGGATTTTTCGGGATCGCTGTTCATAATCCCGCTGGTCAGCGACAGTATGCGAAAGATCGCCTATCTGCTCAGCCAGCAGGGGCGCAGGCTCTGCCTTGTGGATATACCCCCGCAAAGAGAAGAAAAAAGCAGCGAGCGCTTTTTTGAACGGCAGATGCTCCAGATGACCCGGGCTGTATCGGCGCACACAGGAGCCCGCACGACAAAGCGATCGCTCATATCGGCTGTAAGGCAGGTCACAAGGGCACGCGCCACACTCAGAGAGTTCCTGAACATTTCCTCCGACCGCACCGATATCATATCTCCGGCGGCGCGTATGCTGGTGCAGGACAGCTATTACAGAACATCCGACCTTGAGGGCTGGACTTACAGTCTGCGGGCTCTTACCGCACGGACAGCCGGACTTGCAAGGCGGTACGCCCGTATGCAGAACAGACCCTGTGTTGCCGTAATGGGCTCCCCGATAGTGTTCCCGAATTACAAGATACCTTTCCTTATAGATGAGGCCGGGATGGATCTGACAGATACCGTTGACAGCTCGGTGCTGAAACAGCATCTCCGCCACAGCAGCAAGGCTCTGCGGGGCACCCGTGACCGTATTATCCGGAACATCGCATCGGAATGGTATTCTGCGGACGGATCCTCTGCATTCGTTCGCAGCGATACGCTTTACAGATATGTTTCGTGGCTTGTGCAGAGCAAAAAAATCGAGGGCGTCGTGTATCACGTACTCAAAGGGCAGATAGAGCCGGATTTTGAACTTGAGCGTTTTGAAGAGCTGTTTTCTCAGCTTGGCATCCCCGTGTTCAGGCTTGAAACAGACTATCAGTATCAGGATATTGAGCAGCTCCGCATAAGGCTGGAAGCATTCTGCGAGATGCTGGTACAGAAGAGGTACAAAGAGGTGAGAAAAGCAAAATGAGATCTCGCAAAAGGATCATAATCACGCTGCTGGTCTGTCTCGGGCTTGCAGCACTAGCTTATTACGCATATCTGTTCCCCTTCTATGAATTTGAGACGAACGATTATGAAGCCAGCCGGGAAAAGCTCTTCTCTGCCGAATACCTGAAAACTCTCCTGCCGCTTTTTATCATCACTGGTCTTTCGGCGCTGGGGATAGTCCTGATAATCCGGCTCAGAAAGCTGATGCTCAGAGCCGACGGGAAATACTCCCGCTTTGCTGCCAGACAAAAGAGCAAAAAAGCTAAAGCCCCGAAGCAGAAGCCGGTGCCGTTTATGATCGTCCGCTGGCTGATAATGATAGTTTTCTCGTTCCTGATGATATGGGGCGGCCTGCTGTTCGGGCTGAAAATGTCCAGCATCAGCATACCGATCCTTTCCTGCCCCTGGAACACCGAGCAGATGACCGAATCGAGCTGCTACTATCTCTCCCACCTCAGCGAACTGTTTGAGATGCCCGTAAAGAGCATACTCATCTTCTTCGGCAGCACCCTTGGGTTCATCCTCCTGCTGGGGCGTGCGGTCTGCGGATTTCTCTGCCCTATGGGTCTGATTCAGGACATAATGGACAAGATACGCAGGAAAACAAAGACAGAAGGCATCAGCGCCAACGAAAAGGTATACAGTGTCCTCACCCCGATAAAGTGGTGCATGGTGCTGTTATTCATCGGGCTCTGCTTTATCGGCGGCAACTTCTGCAATTTCTGCCCGGCGGTCGCGACATCCCCTATCCTTGCGGGAATGAGCACAAGCCTTTATGTCAGCGGCTTTCTTATGATATTCGCGCTCATCGGAGGGTTTTTCAAGCGCAGGCTTTTTTGCAGCGTATGTCCGCTGGGATATATCGTCGGGCTGTTCCACAAGGTCTCGCTTTTCCGTATAAAGAAGGACTGCACAGCCTGTACGGAGTGCGGAGCCTGCTACGAAGCCTGCCCTATGGGCATCAAGTCGATCTATACCGAAAGGGAGAAGAAAGATGTTACCGAGGCGAACTGCATAATGTGCGGCGAATGTGTAAAATGCTGCCCGGAGGATAAGGCTCTGTCGCTGACCTGCGCTGGCATAAAGCTCTATACATCGTCACGCAAGGATATAATGTCCGGCTATGCGCCGAGAAAAAAGTGAGGGAGCAGGAATGATGATCTCAACAAGAGAAATACAGCGCAAGGAGCGTCAGGACAGGCGGTTCGTCAGCAAGCAGACGCAGACCAGCGCCAAATATCTGCGGCGCATCACCGAGCTGCCCGGTGCGCCCGAGGGCATGGAGCCCTTCATCGGGACCCTGCAGCGGATATATGTGGATATGCAGGGCGTGAAGGCAGCGCAGGGCGTCAGAACTGTCGGAACATACTGTGTTATGGCGCCCCAGGAGCTCATCTATGCGGCGGGAGCGATGCCCGTCAAGCTCTGCAGCGGAAACTATACAGCGTTTTTCGTCGGCGATGACATTGCTCCCCGGGATGCCTGCCCGCTGGTCAAGGCCGCTGCGGGCTTCCTGCACACAGGCCTGATGCCGATCTACGATGAATGCTCGCTGATGATAGTGCCTGTGACCTGCGACTGCAAAAAGAAAACAGCAGCTATGCTCTCAAAGAAATGCAATGTTATGACTATGCATATCCCGGCATCACGGGGAGACGACGAGATAGACGGGTTCACAGATCAGCTTTACGAGCTTGCGGAACGTCTCGAAGATACAACAGGCAGCAGGATAACCTACGACACCCTTGCCAACGCTTTCAGCACCGTCGGCCATGCACAGTATGAGCTTTCCGAATTCATAAGGCTGAAAAAGCAGCACCCCTATCTTATCAGGGGGACTCACGCCATGACGATAATGAACGCAGCGGCCTATATGTCCGCCCCCGCATGGGCGAATGCTATGCACAGAGTGAACGCTTCGCTGAGGGAAAGGGCTGCAAAAGGTCAGACAGTTACAAGCAAAAAGCTGCCGCGTATACTTCTGACAGGCTCACCGATAGTTTTCCCGAATATGAAGATACCTCTGCTCATTGAGGAAACAGGAGGGATAGCAGCCGCCGACGAGACTTGTATGGGAGAGCGCGGGATGTGGGATCCGCCTGTCATCACCGACAACAGCTTTGACGGCATGATGCGGGCGCTTGCCAACCGCTCGCTGCGCCCCTGCCCTTGTCCGACATTTGCGGACAACAGCCAGCGCCTGTTCAGGCTCAGACAGCTTATCAGGGAAAACCAGATCCAGGGCGTTATATACCATGTTCTGCGGGGCTGCCTTGTTTACGATTTTGAATACAGACGCATAGAGGAAGATCTGGGCAGGCTCGGCATACCCGTTATTCGTCTTGAAAGCGACTACAACGAGGAGGATGTGGAGCAGCTCAGGATACGGATAGAGGCATTCATAGAGCTTATCAAGCTGCGGCAGGCTCCCGCTGAAAAAGCAGCCGTAAGGAGGGACTTTAATGAGCAAATACTACATCGGACTTGACGGCGGCTCCACATACCTCAAAGCCGCACTTATCGGCGAGGGTCGGGTCATAGATACAATGGTGCATAACACCGGGATCGACAATGACGGCACGGCACGCAGGCTCGCGGATGAGCTTTGCACAAAGAACGGCATCCGTCCTTCGCAGATAGGCTATATCATGGCGACAGGATACAGCCGCAAGGTGCTTGAGGTCGCTGACGACGACATCTCGGAGATAACCGCACACGCTTACGGTGTCCGGATGACCGCGCCGGCAGAATACCGTCCGGGGATGATAATAGATATCGGCGGACAGGACTCAAAAATAATCTATCTTGACAGCAATTACGCGGTAAAAAATTTCAGCATGAACGACAAATGTGCGGCGGGGACAGGCAAGTTCATGGAGGTCATCGCACAGATACTTGAAACGACCATAGACCGTGTAGGCCCGCTTTCGCTTGAAGCGACAAACCCCTGCGACATTAACAGCACCTGCGTTGTGTTCGCCCAATCAGAGGTCATATCCCTGGTGGCGAGGAAATACGACAGGCGGGATATCCTGGCGGGGATGCATATCTCAATGGCAAGGCGCATCGTCAAGATGATGAAAAAATCGGAAAAGGACGGCGACATCCTGATGACCGGCGGCGGCTCACTGAACATTGGCCTGCACAGAGCCTTTGAGGAGGAGCTTATGCGGGATGTTTATGTTGCATCATATCCGCAGTTCAACGGTGCGATAGGTGCGGCGCTGATCGCAAGCGAAAGAGGGTGAGTTTGTGGGGATATCGCTGTTTTTTGAAAGCATAACGACCGCTGCATCTGTCGGGATGGGCTGCGGCACCTGCTGTGGCTCGGGGATAAGCGCAGCGCTGTACGGCTATCTCACCACCCATACACAGAACGTCCGGCAATCGGCCAGAGCCTTTTTCGATTTTTTCTTCGGCAAGTTCATTGCGGTCATACTGCTCTGCTGCACAGCATCGGTCCTCGGCGGGAAGATACTTGACGAAAACGGACGGCTGCTGGGTGTAAAGGTCGCAATTATCGTTGATGCCGTTATGCTCCTGACGGGGATCCGTTTCCTTGCCGGATGGATAAGCGAAAGGCGCGGCAGACACAAATGCAAAAGCTGCAAGGCCTGCTCGCAGGGCAAGGCAGAAGCGCTGACCGAAGAAAAGGCACATCACGGTGCGCTGATAAGTATGGGCTTCGGTTACGGCATCTCACCTTGTGCGCCGCTGCTGCTCATAACAGGCTATGCGGCTACTCTGCCGCTGGGTCTTGCCGCTGTGCTGGGCGCTGTTTTCGCAGGAGCAAGCACCATCTCCCCTGCACTGCTCATGATGCTCCTTTCGGGGGCGCTCGCCGGGAGGATGCGGAAAGAGATACCGCAGTACATCACATGGTTCAGGCTGGGCTGCTATCTGCTGCTGACCGTGATATTTGCCATAGCACTTATAAAGGAGCTGATCGCATTATGAGGAAGAAGACAATTGCCGCTTTTGCAGCGGTATATATCACAATATGCCTGACCTACGGTACGGTCAGCGGGCTCGCACTGTCTAAGGGCTCAGATAGCGGCACAGTAATAGCTGCGGAGGACAGCTCTCAGGTGCAGACGGCCGCCCCAGCCGCTTCTCCCGTGACATCGGAGGCTCCCGCCGAAACACAGCAGGAGACCCAGACAGGCCGGAGCAGGAAGGGAAAACGCTCAAAGACAGCCTCCGGTGAATCCCGGACGGTGACGACCGAGGACAACACCCAGAGCGGCCAAGAGATACAGGAGAGCGCTCCCGACAAGCAGACACAGGAAAGCGAGGATGAAACAAAGCTCGAAGAGCCCACAGCCCAGCCCGACATACCTTCCCTCGAAGAGTATCTCGGGAAAATGCGCTGCGGCGGCTGCGGGCACGGATGCAGCCTGCTCAATCCGAGATGTATGAGAGGCGCAAGGAAGCAAAGCACAGCGAAAAGCGAATACAGCGAGATGTACGGATAGTTTTTTGCTGCCGTCCCGTCACAATTTACATATATAGAGATCGCCCCGCTGATCCCCGGCGGGGCGATCTTGCGTATAATGATATTTCACCCGCACCTTTCATCCCCCTGCCTGATGAAAACCCGGCGTTTCATATTGACTTATAGCTGCGATAACTGTATAATTAAGTTGATGATAATATTGCAGCAAAATAAAAAGGAGTGACGTACATGACAGACAGGATGAAATGGATAAGAGAGCCTGCGGAGTTTACCGTCAGCGATGAGCGTATAGAGATAGTTACCGAGCCGCATACAGACCTCTGGCAGAGGACATACTATCATTTCCGCAACGACAATGCCCCTGTCCTTCAGATCGAGACAGATGAAAAATACTTTTCCTTTGTTGTAAGGACAGATTTTTCCGACAGTCATCACCGCTTCGATCAGTGCGGGATAGTTATGTATCTCGACTCGGACAACTGGCTGAAAGCCTCTGTCGAATACGAAAACGAGAAGTTCCAGCATTTAGGGTCGGTAGTCACCAACCACGGCTACTCCGACTGGGCAACGACGGCTGTCCCCTCCGATGTCAGGGTGATGTGGTACCGTTTCAGCCGCCGCGAGGACGATTACTGCATCGAGTGCTCCTATGACGGAAAGGATTTCACCCAGATGCGCGTCTGCCATATGTGGGAAGGCAATGGAAAGATACGCTTCGGTGTCTATGCCTGCAGCCCCGAGGATTCCAGCTTCAAAGCTGTGTTTACAGATATGGAGCTCACGGAATGTGCATGGAAAGCCCACGACGGTCAGCAGCCTGACGGTAAGTAAGGCACACATACTCAAAGGGGGAAACAAATGGAACTGCGTTTACTGGAATACTTCCTGACAGTAGTGCGTGAGGAGAATATATCAAGAGCCGCAGAGCTGCTCCATCTGACTCAGCCGACTCTCAGCCGGCAGATGAAAGAGCTTGAGGAGGAGCTGCATACCACTCTTTTCATCAGGGGCAAAAGGCTGACGCTGACAGATTCAGGCGTTATGCTCCGCAGACGAGCCGAGGAAGTCGTGTCGCTGATAAACAAGATAGACAGTGAGTTCCGCGAGCAGGAGGAGGTCAGCGGAGTGGTCTCGGTCGGGAGCGGAGGGCTCATGGCAGCAAAGATACTGCCGGAGCTGATAGAACATTTCCGTGAGCGCTATCCGCTGGTCAGCTTTGAGATCATCACAGGCAACGCCGACAATATCAAGGAACGTCTCGAACACGGTCTGCTCGATTTCGGCATCCTGTTAGAGCCGATAGATATCGGGAAGTTCGATTATCTGCGCCTGCCGGCAAAGGAAATATGGGGCGTTCTGCTGCCTGCCGGCCACAGGCTTGCGCAGGAAAAGGCTGTCACAAGAGATCAGCTCAGAGAACTGCCTCTGGTCATCACCAGCCGAACTGCTCTGCGCAGCGAGATAGAGGAATGGCTCAGATGTCCTGTTTCGGAGCTTGATACAGTTGCGACTATGAACCTCATCGACAATGTCGCGCCGCTGGCGGAGCGGGGCATAGCCTGTGTCCTGACCATTGAGGGAGCTGTGGATATGTACGACCCCGCACGCTTTGCGTTCCGGCCGCTGACACCCGAGCTTTCCATGACATCGGTGCTTGCATGGAAGAAGCTGAGCCCCTATGCAGGTGCGGCAGGCAAATTCCTTGAATATATCAAAACATACAAGACCGCCGAATAGCGCTGTCACTTCGGGAACTATGGAGGAAAGACGATCATGAAACTGAAGAAACTGGAGCATAGGCTCACTGTATGCAAGGTGGCATCAGTTGAGGATATAGATCTGAGCAGCGAGCTGTATTTCATCGGCAGGACGGATGAGGAGCTGTCTCTCGTATGCAAAACAGAGGACACGCCGACACACACCCTTGAACGCGATGACGGCTGGCGGGGATTCCGTATACAGGGAGTCCTGGACTTTTCACTGATAGGTATCCTGTCAAAGCTGTCCTCGATCCTTGCAGAACACAGGATCGGTATCTTCGCAGTCTCGACATACAACACGGATTATATCCTCGTCAAGGAAGAAAACTTTGAACGGGCGCTGGAAATACTGGGCTCGGAGGGGTATTCGGCAGTATAGAGCAGCAGGGCGGTAAACAAAGGTCCCGGAACAGATCAAGAGGATCCGTTCCGGGAATAACTGCTGACAAAGTGAAAGAGTTTTTTATATCAAGGAGAAAGCTATGACAACTTACATCATAGACGGGAATAATTTTTCCGACATAGAAGGCTTCTACTGCGAGATAGACCGTATCATGACAAAAGGCCTGAAATTCAGGACCGGACATAACCTCAATGCGTTCAGGGATATACTGTCCGGTGGTTTCGGATTCCATGAGGCCGATGAACCTATAGTTATCAGATGGCTCAGCTACAGGAAAAGCAGAGAGGATCTTGGCGACAGCCTGATGCTGGCAATACTCGATACCATCGCTGACCATAACGGCAGCGAATATGACTGCAAGCTGGAGCTGTACTGATAAGAACGGTCCCGCAGCGGCGGTAAAGCCCGTAAATACGCTGTGTTACGGAGAGTAACACCGATGTTCGCAGACGTCCCTTGTCAATTCCTGGGCCCGATGATATACTAAAGTCACAGCAAGGGGACGATCCGCTGAATACAATTCCGGAGGTACAGCACTATGACATTTGGTGAGAAATTAAGAGACGCAAGACAAAAGGCGGGGCTGTCACAGGAACAGCTTTCGGAGAAGCTGCACGTTTCACGCAGCGCAGTAGCAAAATGGGAAACGAACAAGGGTATGCCTGATATTGAGAATCTGAAGGCTGCTTCACAGCTTCTAGGTGTCTCGATCGACTATCTGCTCGATGACGGCGAAATGCTCTCCTTCAGCTCTTTCAAAGAAGCCATTGATCTTGGCGACTATGAAAAAGGCGGCAAGTGCCGTTCAAGACAGGACGCAGCGGCAAAAGCCAAATTCCCGCAGGCGGTGCAGATCTATCCGCTGATAAGGAAGAAAAAGCTGTCAAAGTTCGAGAAATTGCTGGAATGGACAGTCATGCCGGGATTTGGGAGCTTTGAAGCAGCAGACCAGCTTAATGACGTCTGCTCTTATTATCTTGCCGAGACAAACAGCAAGCAGTTTTTCGTTACTGTTTCAAAGGATTTTATCGAATACAGCGAGCTTTCAAAGAAGGTGGAGGGCAAGAGATTTGAGATCGGGAACAACCGCTTTTCCAAGGCGGGATATGACTTGATATGAGAGGTCTGAGGGATGTACGACAACATCTGTCCCGGAGCATGACACTGACGGTTACAGTCATTGCAGCAAAAAACATTCAAAGCCGCAGTTCAGAATACTGCGGCTTTTTTATTTTGAGGGCTGAAGGGGAGCAGTTACTTAAGGCAATAATAGACATTGACAAATGACAGCAAATTAATTATAATACTTTTAGATGTAATACCTTTGCCAAGGATGAAAACAGTTCCTGTTGTTCAGGCCCTTTCTTATCTGAATTACAATTGCATATTATTCGTTTCACTTAACGATTATATTTGGATGCTATATTCTTCTTTGGGAGGAATTTCAATGAAAAGCAAAAAAACAATCGCAATTGTTACCGCCGCTGTTCTTCTTGTAGGAGGGATCACAGCGTTTGTGCTCACTAATGTTCTGAAATCTGATGACAGTAATGATTCATCATCATTGACTGCTGCTGTTAATGACAAGACATATGATGAGAACAATATAGGTGAGATCTATTATTCTCCGGTTGATGAGTCCCATGTTGCAACTGATGAAAATGGTATTAAGTATGCTGATAACGAAGTGCTTGTGGTTGCTGACGAAGGCGTTACTAAGAAACAAATTGTGAAATTAGCCCGCAAATATGGTGCAGAAGTGGTTGGTTATATTGAGCAAACAGGTGATTATCAGTGGAAAATGTCAGATGTATTAGATCGAAGCAACGTACAAATCACAATTGATAACATAAAGAATAAAGATAATTTGTCCTATATACATACCCACAGCCTGCCCCCCGGGCAGGCTTTTTTGCCCCTAAAGGATTGACAAAATTCAGCCAATGTTGTATAATCAAGACAGGATAGTATTATCCGAATAAGAGTGAAGGATATGATAATATGAAAAGGATCGTTTCGATGTTGGCGGCGGCGGCCTGCTCACTGGCGCTGCTGACGGGCTGCGGGAATTCCGTCGTGGGGAAGTGGCACTGCGTAAAGTATTCGGAGAACGGCGAAAAGTACACCAACAGCGAATGCAAAGAAGACAACGGCTACGGCCTCAGCGCCTATTATGAGATCGAGTTTGAAAAGGACGGAACAGGTACCCTTTACTACAGACCGAAGGGCCGCGAAAGAAAAGGCAGCTTTGAATACGAGAGCGACGGCGACGAGTACAGTCTGGAGTTTACAGAAGGGCGGGTGACCGGCACGGCGTCCTTCGATGACGGTAAGCTGGTGTTAAAGCTCAAGGAAGGCGGCGGGAAAAGTGTCATCACATTTGAAGAGGGCGAGAGCAAGGAGGATTACACTGCTCCGTCTAGGACTCCGACAGCCCGGATGAAAAGCGCCAACAGCAACGCAAAGCTGGTGTTTACGACTGTGAGCAGTGCCTGCGCTGATGCGGTGTCCAATGGCGAATTCAGGAAGCTCAAAAATCTCTCATACTGCGGCCTGGTCGAGGATCTCCCCGATGAAAAAGACTACAAAGACATCGGCTATATGGTCAGAGCTGCTCTTGAACAGAACGGAAACGCCTCCGGCTATGTTTACTGGGAGGTAGACACGAGCAAATACAAACCCGCCGTTGCTCAGTGGGCAGACGAAGAAGAGGGCATAGTCGGACAGTATCCCGACCCTGAGTCTGATCCCAAGGCCGAGCACGAAGTGGGAAGAAAATTCTGACATTATATATCCAACGAAAGCCTGCCCCTGCGGCAGGCTTTTTTGCCCCCAAAGCGTTGACAAAATGCAACGGAAATGGTATAATAGTAACAGGATATTGTGAAATATCCAATATTTTGCAAAGTAAATGATGATATGAAGAAAATTCTCACAGCGATCATGGCACTTATGATGGTAGTCAGCCTTGCAGCCTGCGGCGACAGCGACAGCAGCAGTAAGGCGGACTCTATACTAAATAGCACAATGAAAATTGCCGATAATTCCGATTGTCGGCTTTTTTGATGGTGCTATGCATCATCAGGCGCGGGCGGGGTCGCTCCCCGAGGGTAGGTTAAACGTGTTCTTCCCTACCCTTTCCTGCGCTTCAAAAAAGAACACACAATTATCTATATCTTTCTCTGATAGACGTATCAGAGAAAGAAGAAAGGAATTGATTATATGAAGAACACAAAAATCATCGCGGTCGCTAATCAGAAAGGCGGCGCAGGCAAGACCACAACCGCAGTAAACGTAGCTGCTTCAATGCAGGAAATGGGATACAAGGTGCTGCTTATACAAATTCCGCAGAACATAAAAGAATAACCGTAGATGGCGTTAAGGAATGGAAAACCGATAAATACGGACATTATGAGATCCTTCTTCCTGAAGGAGATTATCTGATAGAAGCCAGTAAAGATGGATATTCGGGTAAAACAGGGAATCATTCTGTTGCTGTAAGCGTTAAGCCAAATGAGGTAACATACGCAAAATGGATAGAGCTATTTCCTGATAGCCCTTCTTCCGGACATAATGAGCAGGGATCCTCAGATGGCTCAAATAATAACGACAGTATTACGGTTGCCTATCTTGAAGATATGCCCTTGATAGCAAGCGATCGGTATACCGGTAATCAGGGCGACAGCTTTGTATCAAAGATCTTCTCTCGAGGGACAGAGGCTGTCGATGGCAACAGCTACTCTCACGGCCTTGAGCTATGGATAGCAAGATGGAACTATGAGGACGAGCTTTCCTGGGCATACAGTATATATGAACTCGGAGGGAAATACAATTCATTATCCGGCAAGGGGATCCTTATTCGCAGCTATAACAATACTAACTTTGATACAACGCTCGAATTTTATGGAGACGGCAGACTATTGAAAAGCTATCACATGACACCTGATAGTTTTTCCTTCGACATTTCTCTAAATGTTGGAGGCGTAAATGAATTGAAAGTCTATGCTTATGATAATAGAGCTGTATCAGGAGGAACATCTTTCGGACTTGCAGATATGATCCTTTCGGACGATTTGAGCGATAAGCCTGAAGAAAATGCCCAGTCCGACGCTGAAAAAGCGCACAGATAGTTCTTGATGTAATAGGCTTTACTATGGAAAAGGCAATTAAACGAATTGAAGAGATTGGTCTTACAATAAGAACTATAAAACTAAGTGGTATGGGCGAGAATAATAAGGGCTTAGTAATTGAGCAGTCTATAATTGACGATTATGTCGATAGTGGAAGTGAAATTACCATTTATGTTGGGGAATAGCCAATATAAATGATAAGTCTCCAGAACTGCAGTGTTCATAAACGAAGAAAAGAAGCTAAAACCGAATAGGATGAAAAAACAAGCCGAGAATTGTTGTAAAACAGCGATCATCGGCTTGTTCTGTTTTTAATCTAATTTTCTGCTTACTGAAGCTGGCTCGATCTGTCATTAGCTTTTTGTCTGAAAATAAGTTTCAACAGCGCTTATCAGTTTGTCCTTGCTGTCTGTATAAGCAGCTTTGCATTCTAATTTGTACGGCTCATATTCTTTCCTGTGAGCGAAGAATTGCTCCTCTGTTAAGTTCTGATCGCTTATCGTGCTGCCTTCTAGCTTATACAAACAATACTCTCTTGATGCAAATCCAATGTACTCTTCTCTTAGTATCAACGAATATCCCTTGTCGGTATTGTCCTTAAATCTGTAAAACATTTCTGATACCGTTCCATCTGCCTTGTTATGTATCACTGCACCGCCTTTAAAGGACATTAGGATATTTTCGTGTTTCTTATACTTGATTATGATCGTAGATGTATGATTGTTGAGCTGCTCTTCATATTCAGGGTTTAGGTCATAGCCGTAGCTGACATCTATCTCGGATAACCCATCGCCGTCGAGGTCCTCAATTATATACCGGATATCGCCGGCATCATCGGGCACCAGTTTTTTGAGCATTTCAATGTATTTTATTTTACACGCAGAAAGTTCGGCTGCATGAGGATCCTCGGAAGGTTCAGAGCTTTCCGTTTTGCTGCTGGTAGTCTGACTTGACACTGCCGAGGTCGTTGTCTGCACGCTGGTAGTTACAGTAGTTACGGTAGTTTCCGATCTTGATGTTTCAACAGACACGATGCTTGATGTTTTGTCATCGCTGCCTTTGTTAATACTCATAAGAGCGAAAGTACCGGCACCTATTGCCGCAGCTGCTGCGACCGCAATGACAGCGATTTTGAGTCCGGATATTCCCGTGGTGACAGCAGCTGCTGCTTGTGAACCGACTCCAGCTGCCGCCTGACCGGCTGATGAACTGCCTGCCGCAGAACTGCCTGCGGCTGTGTTTTCAAACATATCGCTGAAATGCGGTATAAAGTTCGTGAACGGAACAGCGCACAGCACGATGCCTTTCTTTTTGAGTTCTTCAAGTTTCTTTTTAAGGTTGCTTCGTGCGTAGCTGAGGTTTGCTTTTACGCTGCTTTGCGAAGAACCCGTAAGCCCTGATATTTCTGCAATACTTTTGTTTTTGTAGTAGAACAGGAAAAGCGTTTCCCTTTGTGCAGGGCTTAGTGAGTTTATCTGCTCGGCAATAAGCCGCTTGATGTCCTCGTTCTCGGCGTAATCGACTGGGAGCATCACGGTATCTCCGTAAGCCTCCTGAAAAGCAATATCAACCGCTGCCGAGTCGCCGCCGCTTGCAGACCCGTTATCGCTGTCACCACTGTTAAGCTCAACACGCTGATGCCGCCCTGCTTTTTCCCTGTATTCGCCTGCTGTGCGTTTTGCTATCGTGTGGAGCCATGTGCTGAATTTTGAGGTGTCCTGAAGCTGTCCGATACTGTTCATAGCCTTGATAAAGGTCTCCGAGACAACATCCTGAGCGTCAAATTCATTCAAGCCCTGTTTGATAACGAATTTAACAAGCGGCTCGCTGTAAGCTCTGTACAGCTCGTCAAATGCAGCCTTGTCACCGCTTTTAGCCCGCTCTGCCAGCTGCTGTGTGTTTAAGTCGTTCATTTTTCCTGCTCCTCATCATTTCTGTATTTTTCGATCATATCGTCGAGCAAACCTTGCTGTGCCATATATAAAAACACAGCGATCAGAAATTCATCGAAGGTCATATGCACACCTTCTTTTGACGATAATATCAGCTGATACCATATTATATCACTCCCCGTTATTATATTCAAGAGACCGCCGCCGCGGTATGCAATGCCCTCGCCGATAGGTTTTGTGCATAGTTTTCATTTGATTTGGCTCGGGGCAGAGCTGCCCGCGATCGTTTTGCACTAAGCTGCCTCTTTGTATATTAGAGGCTCCGGCAGCTCAAAAGGTTAACGGGTAAAATGATTTTTTTATTCAAAACAGCAGCCTGCACTTTTCGCACAGACTGCTGAAATGTATTTATCAGATAGCTTCAAACGAGATCCCTTTTTCTTTTGCGAATGTCTCGGCTTTACTGCCTGCTTTACCTTTGATGACTTTAAGCTTTTTACAGTTGTCAATATATAAAAATCTTAGCTCTCCGGGAATAATTATCTCTTCGAGAGCAGGCAGATTTGTCATCTTAAACGACGTAACCGTAGATGATAGCTCAACGCTTGTAAGATTCTCACACTTTGCGAACATATCTGTGACTTCTGTAACACCCTCTTTGACAATTACCTTTTTAACGAGACTGTTTTCTCTGAACACTGGGGCTTTAGCACCTTCTCCATCGCTAACATAATAATGCATCTCTCCGATGCCTTCTATGACAACCGTTCCGTCTTCATAGAGCGACCACTTTACATTGTCTCCATTCTTACCGCAGGTTCCTGTCTGAGTGGGTTCGCCTATTTTTGCTTGTTTAGTCTCTGTGTCTGAGCTTTCTGCTGTGCTCACATCACTTACGCTTTTGGATACTGAACTGTTCTTCTTTGAAGAACTGTCATTGCTGTCCCCGCAACCCGTAAAGCAGGCTGCTGCCATTGTGAGTGAAAGTACGATCGCCAAAATTCTTTTTTTCATGATTATCTCTCCTTGTTTTAATAATATTATGCCTTTATTTTACTGCGATTGGTTTGAGCGTTTTCGGGTCAAGCGTTATCTCTCCCGAATATAGCTCCTTTTTTTCAATTTCGTCAGCTATCTTCAGTTCAAATATCTCGCTGCCATTTGCATCTTTTTTATCTGTCGGTGTCAGGTCGAACACAACACTTTCTTTGCCTGTGCATACCGTTCCGTCATTGAGCTTGAAGCCTACATACCATTCCTTATCGGCATTATAGAGATTATCGTAGCTCGTTACGGTGATGTTGTTTTCGTCGGGCACTACTGCTGCCCAGCTTCCTCTGCTCTGTGAGGTGTGTTCTTCGGTAAAGCTTGAAAATACAAGCATTTTGCCGCCGTCAAGCTTGAAGGCCTTTGTTCCTTTATCGCCTGCGCCCCTTAAACCTGCCGAAACGTAATACTGATAAGCATAATACTCACCGAGCATATTGCTTGTTTCCGTACCGTTTTCGACATTGGAAATAAACTCGGGGTCATCGACCGTATGCCAGTTCTTGCCGTCCTCGGTCACTGCAAGAAGATACCTATAAGGAGTAGATGTGTATGTTGACCCGTCCCACAAAAGCATATATGCTCTGCCGTCATCGCAGATATTGACAAATTTCTCGTGGTTCTTTATGTACAGCTCATCTGTCTGATATTTTCCGCTGACTTCGTATTTCCATTCTCCGTCTGCCTTTTTATAGGTGCGGGCTTTGTCATACTCAATAGTACCCCTGGACTTTATGATGCTTTCAAGATCACTTGGGTTTTCTTCGGGTGATTGCGTCGTAGTTTCAGGCTCAGGCTGTGTTTCCGAAGCGGTCTTAGTCTCGGGAAGTGTAGTTGTTTGCATTGTCGTCGTCTGCGTCGTCGATTTCTTGGATTTATCCTTTTCTTTTTCCTTGAACGGCGTGCTTGAGCTATCCCCGCAGCTCGTAAAGCAGGCTGCTGCCATTGTGAGTAAAAGTATGATAGCTAAAATTCTTTTTTTCATAACAAATTCCTCCATCTAATTGTTAATGATTGTAGCATATATATGTATATATATGTAAGGCAAAACGTGAATGAAATGTAAATACGCTCGATTTTATGCCTAATACTACTGTATCGAGTCTTGTGAAACGTAGCCGACAAATTTACCTGCTGCGCTGAAAACGGGTATTTTCGGTACATCTACCGGCATAAACAGATCAAGTATTTTCAGGAATATCGATAGAAGAATAACAGCGCCTACGATCATCAGTACAAGGTAAACCACATTCATCAACAGCACTAACATTGTTGATGCAGCAAGAAACAGGACACTTTTATGATGTTCTTCCTCGATTTTGTAAAGTATGATCGCCGCAATTTCAGCACAAGCAATCACAATTCCTGGTATCATAACGTTCAGTGCAGGGAAAACCGCCTGTGTCTTGTACTTGACTATTGTAACGATGACCGCACAGACTATCTGCACTGTTCTGACTGCGAGCATACCTATCTTAAGTCCTTTTCCGTCAGCGTTGATAAAGAACGATATCGTATTGAAAATGAATGCTGCGCCAAGCACGCCAAATGCGATGGTGTAAAGCGTTGTTTCACGAAAATCCGCATCGAGCGGATACATTAACAGGTCGCTCAAAAAGTTGTCTGTGCCCCGCTCTTTCAGTTCCTGCGCCTTTATGACCATAAGCTGAACAAGATTGCCGACTGAAATGAGCCCTGCGATGACCGCACCAACGATTGAAATGATACTTATTGATCTGTGTTTCATAATTCTTCCTCCATTATTGTTTATTCTGAGATTTTTCTGTTCTCTGACTATTAGAGGGTGCAGGTCTGAAAAAGGTTAAAAGAAATCTGAAAAATTTTTTAGTCCCTGCTATGCTCTCTCTGTATATTAGAGGGAGAGTATCTTGAAAAGGTTAAAGTGTTTTTCAGATTTTTTTCAATAGTTTATGTCAAAAACCCGCAAACAAGCAAATAGATTGTCGCAATTGCGAGGAAATTACATATGCTGACTGTTTGCTTGTTTACAGAATAATTGTGCAGTACAATTTGTGTCACAAAACTATACACTTTTAATTTCACGACCTTATGATCGAGAAAGTGTCATTCATAGGCTCAGCAACAGTTCTGTGCGAACTGCTCTATCGCAAGTAAGGCGGACAATACTATCCGAGCCGAGTTACCCGTGACCTTGTTTGGCACACCGAGGAACTGAAAACGCTCGGAGTCAACTTTACCTCGACTCTCAACCACGGAACCGCATCATCAAACTTTAGTATGACATCTCGGGTGACGTTAAGTCAAAAGCTCTGCTATATAGCGAGGTTGAGAACATTAGTGGCACCCAAAATCCCGCAAAGGCTTTACCTACGGTGATTGAGCAAAACACCGGGAAGCAAACGGGTGACGGCAACTGCCCGAATGGGTGACGGTAGGGTGCCGGTAACTCCCGCGCTGTGAGCCGAAATTTGCCAGCCCTCTACCTCGGAAGACAAACTACCCGACCTCGCTGCACAAACTGCCGCACAGGGCACCGTGGCGCAATTGTGAGCGTAAGTGCTGGGGTGTATCTCCAATTTTGCCGAACACGCCGAACAAAGTGGTTAAAGGGTAGTATAGCAATATATGCAAAAATCTCCGAGGAAAAAACTCCTCGGAGATACCATACATATTTTGTTCGTTAAAGGACACTGCCCAATCTGTAAGACCCTTTCTTCTATGCTGAATTATTTTGTCACTTATCTCTCAAATGACAGCCAATCCGGTATGACTTCAGCCAGGAGCAATGCCAATACAAATATACGTTCCAGGCATACTAATGTATTAAATATAAGCATTTTACATATCAGCAAATCTATGCTATAATGAGTACAGAACAAAAACTCTGTACTCTTTTTCTTTTGCCGGAGGTGATCAGATGAAGGTGACGATACCCGAAATAACCGATAATGAACTGGCAGATCTGCTGAAAAGCTCGGGGATGACAGACAGCGAGGTAAAGTCATTCCTCCGGCACTGCGAGAACAACTGCTGCTGTGCGGAAAAGGTGCGTATCCTGCGGAAGACCCGTAAAGCGCTGCTGGATAATATCCACGAGAAACAGGCTGTGCTGGACAAGATAGACAATCTGATATGGAATATGGAAAGCGGGGGTGCGCCATGAAAAAACTGTTACTGATCCTGGCTATATGCGGCTGCGCGTCGCTCTTTACAGCCTGCGGGAGCTCCGGGAGCAGCGCATCATCGCAGCAGAACACCGGTGCAGGAGCAGCGGATAATACCGCCGAAAGCTCCGTGGCCGAAACGCTCCCGTCCGGCGAAAGGAATGATGATATGAAACTGAAAATATCCGTAAACGGCAAAGAGCTTACCGCAGAGCTTGCTGACAGCACCGCTGCAAGAGAGCTTGCGGAGAAGCTGAAAGCCGAGCCTGTCACCGTTTCTCTCCATGAATACGGAGGATTTGAAAAGGTCGGCAGCCTGCCCTGGGCGCTTACGAGATCAGATGAGAGCGTGACCACCGAGGCGGGAGATATAATGCTCTATCAGGGAGATCAGATGACGATCTTCTATGACTCGAATTCATGGAGCTATACAAAGCTGGGGCACATCGCCGGCATCAGCGGAGACGAACTGGAAGAACTGTTCGGTGAGGGAAATATCACCGTAACGCTGTCATATTGAAACGGGGGTATCGCTATGAAAAACGAAATGCTGACATTGACACAGGAATGGGACAAGACCTTTCCGAGATCGGACAAAACAGATCACAGGAAAGTGACCTTCCGCAACCGCTACGGTATCACCCTCGCAGCAGATATGTATATCCCAAAGAATGCCGGAGGGAAGCTCCCTGCTGTCGCTGTCTGCGGGCCCTTCGGCGCTGTCAAGGAGCAGTGCAGCGGTCTGTATGCTCAGACCCTTGCAGAGCGCGGCTTTCTGACCGTTGCCTTCGACCCCTCATTCACAGGCGAGAGCGGCGGACAGCCGAGATATATGGCCTCCCCTGACATCAACACCGAGGACTTTCAGGCAGCCGTTGACTTCCTCTCCGTTCAGGAAAATGTGGATGCAGACCGTATCGGCATCTGCGGCATCTGCGGCTGGGGCGGACTTTCGATAAATGCAGCGGCCCTCGATACCCGTATCAAGGCGACTGCCGCAGTTACTATGTATGATATGGCCCGTGTCAATGCCAACGGCTATTTCGATTCCGAGAACACAGAAGAAAAGCGTTATGAGAAGAAAGCCGCTCTCAATGCGCAGCGCATAAAGGATTATCAGAGCGGCGAGTATACCCTCGGCGGCGGCGTTATAGATCCTCTGCCGGAGGATGCACCTTTCTTCGTCAAGGACTACCACAGCTACTACAAGACCGAGAGAGGCTATCACCCCCGCTCTCTCAACTCCAACGGCGGCTGGAACGTTATCGGCTGTATGTCCTTCATGAATCAGCCCATAAATACATACTCAAACGAGATCAGAAGCGCTGTCCTCATCGTACACGGCGAAAAGGCGCACTCCTGCTATTTCAGCAGGGATGCTTATGCCGCTATGACAAAGGACAGCAAATATACCGGCAACAAGGAGCTGCTCATCATCCCCGATGCCGTCCACACAGACCTCTATGACGGCGGCGGCAAGGATGCTATCCCCTTTGACAAGCTGGAAGCGTTTTACCGTGAATATCTGAAATAAGGAGAAATACTATGGCTAAAAAGGTACTTGTCATATCGTCCAGCCTGCGGGACCGCAGCAATTCCGAAACACTGGCAAAGCAGGCAGCAAAGGGTGCAGAGGATGCAGGGCACGATGTTGAGTTCATAACTCTCAAGGGTAAAACTCTGAATTTCTGCAAGGGCTGCCTTGCCTGTCAGAAAACCATGAAGTGTGTCATCAAGGACGATGCTTCGGAGATATGTGAGAAAGTCGGCAATGCCGATGTGCTGATCTTTGCAAACCCGATCTATTACTATGAGCTTTGCGGCCAGCTCAAGACCTTGCTCGACCGCTGCAATCCCCTTTATCCCTCGGATTACAGATTCAGAGAAGTCTATCTGATAACCGCCTCCGCCGAGGACGGCGAGGAGGTCTGTCATACAGCCAGGGGCGGCTTGCAGGGCTGGGTCGCCTGCTTTGAGAAAGCAAGGCTCGTCAGCGTGCTGTCCGGCGGAGGTCTGGGCGATCCGGCAGATGCGGAAAAGAACGGGTCTTACATGAACGCAGCCTATGAGCTTGGCAGAAATGTCTGACAAAAAACTGCCGCTCAGCGGCTGTAAATGTGAGGTGCAGGATGAGTATTACCGTTAATCTCAGATATACCGGCAGAAACGGCTCTGCAAGAGCCTTCGCAGAGGAAATGACTTCCGGCGGAACGGTCGGAGCCATACGCAGCGAGGACGGAAATCTGCGGTATGAGTATTATGTTTCCCTTGACGATCCCGAGACTGTTCTGCTGATAGACGAATGGACAGATCAGTCTGCCATAGACCGCCACCACGCATCGCCTATGATGAAGAAGATCGCAGAGCTCCGCGATAAATACGATCTCCACATGACAGTGGAGCGTTATGTCAGCGATGAGGGCGGTCTGCCTGACAAAGACGAACATTTTATAAGAAAGTAGGTATCACAATGGCTGAAAAAATAGTGCAGACAGCAGGAAGGACTCAGCTCGGAGAGTTTGCTCCCGATTTTGCCCGCTTCAACGATGATATCCTCTTCGGAGAGAACTGGAACAACACCGATATCGACCTGAAGACCCGCAGTATCATCACAGTAGTCGCTCTTATGTCGCAGGGCGTGACAGACAGTTCCATCCGCTACCACATCCAGAACGCCAAAAATCACGGCGTTTCCCAAAAGGAAATGGCTGCGGTCATAACCCACACAGCCTTCTATGCCGGCTGGCCTCATGCCTGGGCGGTATTCGGTATCGCAAAGGAGGTCTATGCAGACAGTGCTCCGGCTCTTTCCGAAAAGGAGAGCTTCCAGAACGAGATAATGTTCCCCATAGGCGAGCCCAATCCCTACGGCAAATTCTTTACAGGCCAGAGCTATCTTGCGCCGGTCTCCTCAGAGCAGATACCGATCTTCAACGTGACCTTTGAGCCATCCTGCCGCAACAACTGGCATATACATCACGCAAAAAGCGGCGGCGGTCAGATGCTCATCTGTATCGGCGGACGCGGCTGGTATCAGGAATGGGGCAAGGAAGCCAGAGAGCTCCGCCCGGGAGATGTTGTCAATATCCCCGCCGAAGTCAAGCACTGGCACGGCGCTGCCAAGGACAGTTGGTTCGCTCATCTTGCAGTCGAGATACAGGGCGAGGACAGCAGAACGGAATGGTGCGAGGCTGTTTCGGATGACGACTACAACAAGCTGAAATAGTGCTTCAAGGCGCTCTCTGAAATTACAGATAAAAGCGGCGGGAACTCCCCGCCGCTTTTTCAAACTACCGAACAAAATAAAAACAGCAATGAAGCGATCTGTTTCGGATGACGGATACAACATATTTAAAGGCAGCCTTACGGCTGCCTTTTCTCTTTCATATCATTGACCGGGCAGCACTTCTCCCTGCCCGGTCTGTTATGCAAACCACGCTTTCATTGTATCAAGCACCTTGACCAGTTCCGCCTCGCTTATCACATAGGGGACCATAGCATACATATATTTCAGAAAAGTCCTGCTGAATACTCCGTGTTCGTATGCGAATCTCCTGAAGCCTTCAAGCACTCTGCCGTCATATACCTCTATGCAGACACAGCCGCCCATGATGCGGACTTCCTTGATGCGAGGGTCAGAGAAGCCTGCCATCTCTCGGCGGGTTATCTCCTCTATTCGGCGTATCTTCGAGATATAATCCTCCCGCTCGAAAAGCTCGATGGATTTGAGAGCTGCGCAGCAGGCGAGGGCGTTGCCCATAAATGTCGGGCCGTGCATAAAGGCATGAGCAGGGTCGTCGCTCCAGAAGCCCTCCCATACCCTGCGGTTCGCTACTGTCACAGCGTGACCGATATACCCGCCTGTCAGAGCCTTTCCCAGAACAAGTATGTCCGGCAGGACAAGATCAGCCACAAAGCGGTTGCCTGTACGTCCGAAGCCTGTTGCGACCTCATCAAAGATCAGCAGCACATCATACTGATCGCAGAGCTGCCTTGCTCTTTCAAGGAAGCTGACACCGTACATCCTCATTCCCCCCGCGCCCTGAAGCAGAGGCTCGACTATGAAACAGGTCAGACGTTCTCCGTATTCCGCAAAGGCTTTTTCAAGCGCCGGGATCTCGGTTGGTATATGGACAACTCCCCGCTTTTTCTCACTGTTGACTCCGAAGGCGAAATGATAATCCTCATCGTCCCCGACCTCCATTGCCTTGAAGGTGTCTCCGTGATAGGCGTGTTCAAGAGCAAGGATCGTATCCCTTCGGGAGCCCCGGTTGGTGTTGAACTGCAAAGCCATTTTCAATGCGACTTCGACCGCCACACTTCCAGAATCGGAGAAGAAGCAGTAGTCAAGGTCTCCCGGCAGCCATTCCGCCAGCTTGTCGGAGAGCTTCTGAACAGGCTCGTGTGTCAGGCCGCCCAGCATAACGTGAGCAAATTTGTCGAGCTGCTCCCTGACAGCGGCATTTATCTCCGGGTGGCCGTAGCCGTGTATCACGCTCCACCATGAGGACACCGAGTCGATCAGATCGTGACCGTCCTCTGTGTAAAGATGCACCCCCTTTGCGCTGGCTATCTTTATGGGAGCATCCAGTGTTTTCATCTGAGCATACGGATACCAGATCATTGTTTTCCTCCTCTGCCGCAGATGCTTCTGAGTACATCTGCCGAAATATCTATATCGGTATCGTTCTCACCGACACAGGCGATAACAGGTATCCCTGTCAGCTTCTCGCACATCAGCTTGTTGTCCTCCTCCATTATATCGCCCTTGTGAAAGTTGTTCAGTATCAGCCCCCGGATATCCAGACCGTGTGCTTTCATGTATTCGCAGGTAAGCACCACGCTGTTTATCGTCCCGAGGCCTGCGTCTGCCGTTACGACCGTCGGCAGCCCGAGAGCTTTGATGATATCCTCCAGCATTATCTTTTCCTCATCATAGCGGATGGGGCAGACGATACCGCCGCTGCCCTCGCAGATGACATATCCGTATTCTCCGCAGAGCTTTTCATACTGCGCCTTGACAACGCTCAGCTCCACAGGGCTGCCCTCTTTCCTTGCGGCGAGGTGTGGAGACACCGCAGCCTCGTAAACATAAGGGCACATCGTTTCCAGCGGCTGATCTGTGCCGGATATTCTCTTTACATAGGCAGCATCCCCCGGTATGAGCCTGCCGCTTTTATCCCTTTCGTTCCCGCTGACAGCCGCCTTGAAATAGGCTGTATCAAAGCCCGCTTTGCGGAGCTTCCTGACCAGCAGAGCCGTAACATAGGTCTTCCCTATGTCCGTTCCTGTCCCGGTAACGAACAGACCCTCAGCCATCGTTATCCCTCCCTGTGTGATAGGTTTGATAGCCTATCTTTTCCAGCATAGCTATATCCTCCCGGATGCGGTTGCCGGAGGTCGTAAGCATATCCCCGGTAATAGCTGAATTTGCTCCCGCAAGGAAAGCACGCTCGCCGCAGTTAGACATAAGGTTTCTCCCGGCGGCAAGGCGAATGTCCGCTTCGGGGACGATAAAGCGGAACACAGCGACAGTTCTGAGTATATCCGCCTCGGTGATACGCTCCAGGTCTTCCAGAGGCGTGCCCTTGATGGGTATCAGAGCGTTTATCGGTATGGAGCTCACGCCCAGCTCGCTGAGTGTCAGAGCCATGTCGATTCGGTCCTGCCAGCTTTCCCCCATGCCTATGATGCCTCCAGAGCATACTTCAAGCCCTGCGGCCTTGGCTCTGCGGATACATTCCAGCTTATCCTCAAAGGTATGTGTCGTGCAGATGTTCCTGAAATTCGCTCTCGAAGTCTCGATATTCGCATGATACCTTGAAACTCCCGCCTGACGCAGCAGGGCAAACTGCTCTTTCTCAAGCAGCCCGAATGAAGCGCACAGCCCCACTTTGCTCTCCCGGGCGAGAGTACGGTATGTATCCAGAGCCTTATCGAACTCTTCCCCGCTGAGCTTCCGCCCCGCCGTAACTATCGCAAAGCGGTGAACGCCCTGCTCCTCATTATGGCGGCATTCCGCCGATATCCTCTGCTTATCGAGAAAGCCGTATTCCTCGATGCCTGTGCAGTGCCGCGCCGACTGCGCACAGAATTTGCAGTCCTCCGGGCAGCGCCCGCTCCTTCCGTTGATGATGCTGCAAAGGTTCGCCCTGTTCCCGCTGAAATGTCTCCGCAGCTTGTCGGCACATCCCATTAGCTCCTCCTGCCCGACGGTCAGGAGAAAGCTCAGGTCGTCCTCTCTTGTCAGCCTTCTTCCGTTTATTATTTCTTCGGTGATCTCCCTTATCTCCATTATACTGTTCCTTTCGAGTGAATTACAGGCATGAGCCGTTTTGCCAGAGCCGCAGACAGTAAGCAGAGGGCAATATCCCCCGGGACTGCCAGCACAAAGCAGTACAGGAACAAAGCACCTATACCGACAGGCTCGTTAAGATAGACCGCACTTATCACATAGTAATAGATCATTCCCAGCGCGTAAACCACTGCAAGCCCCGCAAAGCAGCCCATAAGCAGCCGCCTGGTATCTGCCTTTCCGCTGCGGGCGATCGCTCCGGTGATGTATGAGCCCGCTATAAATCCGATAAGATAGCCGAATGTCGGCTGAAGCACATACGTCAATCCTCCGCCGCCTGTAAAAACAGGGAGCCCTGCCAGTCCGAGAACGACATACAGAGCCGATGCGGCAGCTCCCCTGTTCTTCCCGAGTATCAGCCCCGCTAGGGTGGTAAACAGGAATTGCAGCGTGAAGGGGCAGACAGGTACAGGGATACGGATATATGCCCCTGCGGTTATCAGTGCGGTAAACATCGCGGTCATTGCCATGTCTCTTGTTTTGTTTGCATTATTGATTTTTATCACTTCCTCCATTCAATATTATAGCATCGCTCCGGACTGTTGTCAACCGTTATTTTGTAACAGGTTTACAATTGCGGCGTAAAAAGCCACTATCCCCGGAAAAAACGGCCTCCGGAAAGCACAAAGCAGCCTGCACGAATTGCACAGACTGCTTTTGGTTACTGCATAGATCCTATTGTGTTGTCTGCATGACAGGTGTCGGGCACTTTCGTCAATCCCTGCCGTTTCTGTCTTCTCTTCTCCGCCGCCTGTTGCTCTTGTAGCGGTACATCTGCTCGTCAGATTCTTCCAGAAGATCCTCAAGGAGAGCTTTCGGGTCTTCGGTATCATTTATCCTGCCCACCGCGCAGCCGATGCTTGCAGTTATCGGATAATGTCTTCCTGAGCTTCCGGACAGCTTCTCAAGCACCGAGCAGAACTCGTTTATATGTCGTTCCCGGTCGAAGCTGCCGCATTCGCGTAGACCGAGTATAATAAACTCATCTCCCCCTGCGCGGCACATGATATCTTTCTCCGCAGCTATCGCTCTTACTGCATCGGCTATACAGATTATCCCTTCATCCCCGGCTGAATGACCGAAGGTGTCGTTTATGTATTTCAGGCCGTCCATATCTATCGTGCTGACGAATATCTCCTTTTCGCCGGATATACCTGAAACGAGCTTGTCATATTCGCTGTATAAGCCCCGCCTGTTATAGAGCCCGGTCATCTTGTCATATACCGAAAGGACAAAAAAGCGGTTCCTTGCCCTGGACATTTCGAGAGCATTGTTTACGAATCTCAGCCAGTTGCGATAGACGATATTGAATTTGCTGCTGTCGCAGTATCTTCTCTGCAATACGGCATAGCCCAGAGTCTTATCCGAAAAATGGGCAGCCGAAAAATAATATGCAGAAGGCTCATCTGTCTGCTCAAAAAGCTGCGGGAGCATGACGGATGTATCGAAAGTGATCTTTTCCTCCGGCCTGTATCTATCGTTCCGGCCCGTATTGGATCTCAGGATGACCATATCTGTTTTGTCTGGGTGCCCCAAAATGATATCTTTATTCGGGTCCAGCCAGTCCGGGCTCAGGCATAGATAGAAATTCAGGAAGGGCGAGATAGCATAGGTCGATTTGTAGATGTTCTCTATACATTCGTCAGGTGTATCGGATGCGGTAAGCTGCTCGGGAATGAAGTTTTCCAGAAGCAGACCTATATCTACATTATCCTCAAAGACATCCTGCGAGTAATATCTTACAATGTGATACAGAGAGGTCCTGATTGCCTGCACCATATCTTCCATATCGGGTGTGCAGCCGCAGCTTTTCCCGAAATGCATCATTGTACTGTTATTCGTTTCGTACGGCAATATACTCATATCCGGCTCGATGATCCGTCTGATATGATCTACTGCATCAGCAGCACATTTTGCAAAGTTCGACTCTATCGAAGTCAGGGGGATATCCGCCAGCATAGCATCATTCGTGGCCTCAAACCCCAGGACCACCATATCCTCCGGGACGCGGCGCCCCTGCTTTGTATACTCATCGATAAAGCCCAGCGCCATGTGATCGCTGGCGGCGATAACAGCGTCCGGCTTCCCTACAGCTCCTGAGATTATATCCTGCGCCAGCTTTATACCGCTGGTGTACCAGAAATCGCCGTATATCCTGTGCTCATCAGAGACTTCAAGCCCCTGCTTATGCAGCTCGTCCAGCATGATCTCCAGCCGTTCCTCCGCCTCGTGATTATCCTTCGGCCCCGTCAGTATACATATATCCCTGCACCCGTGTACCCGGGCTGCGTGACGGCAGATCTCCCTGAGCTGTTCATCGTTGGAGTTGCCGATGAAATCCAGATCTTTGTAAGGTATGCCTATACATACAACAGGCGCATCAGCTTCTCTGCCGATCTTTTGGCAGAGCATATCCATGACCTCAGTCAGGTCTGATGACATAAGGTTCACAGTATCAAGTATGACACCGTCAAACAGGCTGAAATTTATAAGATCATAGATGTTTATCTCGCCCCGGGCATAACTCTGATAGTAGAGATCAAAATTCACCATCGAAGAAAAAACAGCCAGATCGTAGCCGTATTTTTCGCACTGGGCAGCTATTCCTCGGCTGATACGCTTTCCATGGTCTGTAGTAAGCTGAGATGATACAAGGCAGATAGTCTTTCGCTTAGTGTTTTTCATCAGAGGCCCTCCTTCTGACGGAGCATAAATAAGGTCGGTATCGGGACAAATATCGGCGGGTATCAAATTGCATTTTCGCAGACGGGTTAATATATACAGATTATACCATATTAACACTAAAAAAGCAACCCCACCCCACGAAAACACGCAATTAACGTCTTTGCCCTACCGCCCTTCAATCGCTTTGGTCAACAAACGGTCAACTTTTACGCTGCTGCAAGTTATCAGAGCTTGCATTTAACGTATCTTCCCGTAAGCTGTCAGCCAGTCTTTCGCTTGGGCATCTTCGGAATAGCTTTGGTAACTACCTCGCAGCAATGACGGTCGTTGTCTTTGAGCGTGTGACTGTATGTGCGAAGGGTTACATCGGGTCGAGAGTGCCCGGCCCTCTTTGCCGCTTCGGGTATGCTGATACCGTTTTGAAGCTGCAAGCTGATAGCTGTGTGTCTGAACTGATGAGGGTGTATCCTCGGCAGATGATTTCTCTTTGTAAATTCATGCAGCCATGCTCTTGCTGTACTGGGGTTCATAAAAAATCCGGGGTTATGTGTCGAAAAGAAAACGGCTTTTGCAAAGTAATTCCACTTGCTGCCGTAGGCCTTAGCGACCTCATCATAATGTCTGCGGTATTCCTTCAGCATATCCATAGTTTCATCGTCCATGTAAAGCCAGCGGTCACCTGCGTTTGTCTTACAGCCTTCCTCAATGCGTGTGCCGGTGCTGTCTTTGATGAAATGCCTGCAAATATGTATTCGATTCTCGTCAAAATCCACGTTATCCCATGAGAGCGCACATAGCTCACCGATTCGGCAGCCCATTGCGAGCAATAGGCTGAAAAGCACTTGAAACGTATAGCTGTGAACAGAGGTATCCTCGTAAAGCAATTTGAAAAATAAATCAAGCTGTTCCTCTGAAAGTGCATCGACCTCGGGCTGATTCTTTTTTGGAGGTGTGGCTGCATCGGCATAGTTGCGGGGGATAAGCCCCTCCTTGAAAGCCATTGCAAGCATAGCGTGTACAAACAAGTGCATTGCATAGACCGAGTTCTTAGAGAAGCCGATTTCAAGCATTGCAGAGTATGCACTGTTAATCATTGCAGGTGTCATCTTCTTTAGCTGAACATGACCGAGATAGGGTGCGATACGCTTTTTACTGCTGCGGTAGCTATACGCTGTTGACGGTGATATGCTCGACTGCTCCTTGATCCTGATAGCGTAGTCACAATATTCATCAAAAGTCACTCTTGAGTCACTTGCGGTCTGTTCCTCGATACCCTTTTCAAAGATCACCGCCTGCTTTTCGGCATTTTTCCTGTTCCATGCTGTCGACTTGATATCGTCATACTTTACAGATAGCGTTCGGAAAACCTGCTTGCCCGTTTGAGCGTCTCTGTGGTCAAACACCCTTATGCGATATGAGGTGATCTTGCCCTCTTTGTTTTTGCGTTCTTGTATATTCATTCCGCCACCACCTTTCGTGTGGTGGTATTTTTCTGCTGTCTTATCATTTTAACTCCTTTCCGACAGCGGAATATATCGTACCCTCAGTATAACACATTCCGCTGTTTTGTTCAATATATAAGTTGCGTTAAATCTTTGAATATTTATCGGCGGTGTTTATTTTTTGGGGGCTGCTTTTTCTGCTCCTGCTCCCTGCGGAGTTTTTCTTCCTTTACGAGCTTTGAAATATAGTCTCCCTGGGATATTTCGTTGTATGTATCCTTAATATCTTGATATACTCTTAACTTTTTCAAACATTCCTCACCCTTAGTCTTTTCATACTCTTTTCTCAACCGCAAGATCCTCCCCTCCAGATCACCTATGGACGAAATATGATCCTTATTGATGACAGCCAACATCTCTGCAAGACGAAAAGCGTCAGGCTGATTTTTGATAGGCTTTGCAAGTCGAGGTTTTCAAGTGACACTCAGCAGCTTGCTTTTCAATCTGCTCCCATTCCTCGGCTGAATACACTATCTCCTTTCGGCGGAGCGTTTTGTTTTTTCTTGATATTTTCATCAGTCCTCTCTTTTTATGTATTTCAGTTTTTCGGCTCGATTTTGCCGAGCCTTCGTTTAGGGCTGCAAAGCCTCTAAACACCGCAGAGTTAACATCGTTAACGCCTGCGGGAAAGTACCGGTAAAATGCCGGGACTTTCTGTACTTGCGTAATTATGTAAATCAAAAATGCTATTATACACATTTACACGCTTCACCCTGCCGTCCTGGGTAGGGTCGCTTTTTTGTCGGTCAATCTGCTACTCCAAGATACTTTAGCAACGAGTCTTTACTTACCAAAATCTTACCCCTCACACCGCTGCCTGCACGGACATAGGCGACTTTGTCCTGTGCAACAAGTTGGCGGACTGTGTGCTCAGATAAGCCGTTTACAAGTGCGGCGCACTCCTTGACGGTGAGCATTTCAAGAGGCTGAGTTTCGCTCGATTGAGGATTTGGTGCAGGCTCAGGCGGCTGCGTTTCAATAAGTTGTTCTAATAGAAGAACTATCTGCGAAATGATCTGCTGTTTTTCTGTTAAATTCAAATGTCATTCTCCTCTCTGATTTTTATTCTGCCTGACTTGGCGATAGATCAAGCGTTATGATGTTATTTGTCAGTTAGCTTTTTAATGTACGCCGCTGTTTCCTCCTTTTAGGTTTGAATGGTTAGATGTATGACTTTGTACTTTTTTCTTCTGCTGGCGAGGCAGGAAAAACTATGTGCCTTTCATAAGTTAATTCTGAATGACGAGCGTAAAAGTTAATTGGGTTTTTAAAAAATTGTTAGATTGCACAAATGGCAAGTGTGAGGGCTATTAGTTGTTGAAAAACATGCGCAGACAATAGCGAATGCAACATAGCCTTCATTAGTAACGACACTTTGAGGCGATTATATAAGCGGTTTCGAGAGAATTGTAATAATCATCTCTGTATTAAACAAATCAGCCCTATGGAAAATGTGTGACTTGCACAGCTTTTTTGATAAAGAGGAGCTAAAGGTCTTATCCATAAATTTCAATAAAAAATAACTCTCACTTATACTTAGGATTTTAGTGTGAGAGTTAAGGCAAAATTATAGGGTAAAAGAAAAAATCTCCATTTTCAACAATTGTATTGAGAGTGCACAAACAATCTATGTTCGTATTGACGTATGCTTGAGAATGGTATACTTCTTTAGGAGATTAACTTCTGTATAAAAAATAGACCACCCACTCGGAAAAGTCTGCTGTGTCAGCTCATTATTAGTATTTCTGCTTGATATTGATAAGTGCTGCAATACCCATGTCTATGGCTGCACCTGTTGCAGGGGTGGTGTTCATGCCATTTTCTGTGTTATTGGGCTTTGTGTTGTTTGCTCTGGGGGTGCATCGTCTATTGCCTGCTATCTGGACTTGAAGCGGCTAAAATATAAAAGCCGGGGGTTTTAATATATACTATTCGCCGAAATAAAGCTCATTTAATTGACAGCGGTAGGTTTGCGTGATATAATGGTGAAAAAACTTGGAGTAGTTATATTATTTACATAAGGTGATGTAATGAAGAATGTATAGCCGAACAATCAGCCACAGGCAGAGTCTGTCGTCGTCGTGCAGATGATGTCTGCTTCTATGCCGCAGAATATGAAGGAGATATATTTTTGAACATAGCTCTTTGAAATTTATAGAGCGAAAACCATTCTGCGGGATCGTAAAGTACTACACGGCATTCTAAGCATGTAAAATCGGCACTTGAAAAATCCTTCAGTCCATGCTATACTAATACATAATATTTTGATTTGTCAGTTCAGGTGATCGGTCGATAACTCAAGGGAGGCTTTGCTATGAAGGTAATATACAACAGAATACCAAAGCCTCTTTGGCTGTTTTTTTCTTATATGCTTTTTCAGCTGACCATTCTCGGGCTCGGTAACCGTGCAGGAGAAGGCTATCTCTCTACAGTGCACAGGGAGAAGGTCTACTTTATGATACAGCTGTTCGTTATCGGCGGTTATATCTCCTTTTTTGTGGCGGAGTCTTTCTTTAAGCGCAGTCCTGTAAGAAGCATGCTTCAAAAGCTTATCGCAGTTTTTCTTCTGATCGGCTCAGTAGTAATGCCCTTGGCGAATAAGGGTTCGGCCTTCTATCTTATAGTGACTTTTGTAAGCTGTTTCGGGCTTGGCTGTCTCGGCGGAGCCGTTCAGCAGAGAATGTCCCAAGGCGGCGCTGCAGGCGAGCCGCTTGCGCTTTCTATGGGCGGTGGAATGGCTGCTGCGATACTGCTCCAGTATCTGTTCGGCATTTGGCGTGGAGAGAGCAGAGCTCTTATCGTGATGCTGCCTGCGGCACTGCTGCTAACGCTCTATATGCTCCGCATCCTGAAACTTCCGGATACGCAGCCGGGTCAAGCGGTCAACAGGACTGCTGCCAAAAGTGTAGTCTTCGTCTGCCTTATCGCAGCCTCACTTCTGCTGCTGGCAAGCTTCTATAACCTGTATATCCACCATTTGCAGATAAAGAGCGGCTATACGGATTACAACGTCTACTCCTGGCCAAGGCTTATTATGATCCCCTGCTACATACTTTTTGCCTATATTGGGGATAAGAGAAACGGCAAGCTTGTGCCTTTGACAGCCTTGTGCATAGCTCTTGCAGGAATGCTGAACTGCGTGCTTATCGGAAGTTCGGGGACTTATTGGCTGAATATGTGCCTTTTCTACTTCTCTCTGGCGGCAGCAGTTTCCTACTATTATATTACCTTCTGGAGAATTGCGCCAGGTACTAAGTTCCCTTCCCTGTGGGCAGCTATGGGGCGTATAATGGATAGCGTTATGGTGCTTGTCAGCGCAGGCATAAAGCTTTCAAGTTTTTCGGCACCAATGGTTCTCGGGCTTAATCTGGGAGGGCTTGTTCTGACGATCGTGCTTTTGGCGGTAAGCGGCGGATTTGACCTTTCCGCAGACTCGAAGGCTGATGCTGCTCCTGCAGCGCTTTCCGCTGATGCAGCACTGGAACGGCTGCGTGAACAGTATGCCCTTACCTCAAGAGAAACTCAGGTGTTTTATGAGCTTGTCACCACTGAAGACAAACAGGCAGTCATAAGCGAAAGACTGTCGATAACGGTAAAGGGGCTGCAAAAGTATGTTACCTCACTCTACCGCAAAACAGACACCTCTACCCGTTCGGGACTGACAGATCTGTTTCACAAGACCATGACAGGAAAATGATCAAGGTTCTGCTCACGCTGACCTTGATCTTTTTTTGTCGATCGAAGCTGTCGGGCGGCACAGATCAGCATTTATCAATAACCCTCATATTTTCGCGATCTGCGGGGATGGTAGGGGTTTCCCTACCTTTACAAATAGTCTATAGCATGCTATGATTAAATTGGCTTATTGTATATATTTGCTATTTCAACATAAATGGAGGGATGTAGTATGAAACTGAGTTTCGGGAAAAGGTCTCTGTCGCTGATGCTGGCAATGCTTATGCTCATGAGCTTGATGCCCATATCTTTATTGACAGTTTCAGCAGGCAGTCAGGAATGGCTCGAAGCCAACTGGTATGACAACAACCGTATGGAGGACTACGGCTACGGAACTAATGACGGATATCTGACCAGAGATCCATCAGGCGGAGTGGATCTGTCTGTATCCGCATTCGTTTCCATTTCGGGAAATGATACTATCAAGGGCATCTATCTGGTCGATGCCGATACTAAGGCCCAGAAGTACGACCTGCTGGCCTACGGCGGTGACGGCAAGCCTGAAGTGTTTTCCTATGACAACCCTGACACCGGCAAGACCGAGTACGGCTTGGATATCTGGATCCAGAATATCGCAATACCCAGTGTCGCAGTAGGAGATTACAGGCTGAAAGTGGTCACGAGCAGGGAGACTTTCTATACAGAAGCCTATACAGACGAATATTACAGCACTGACGGCATTGTTCATGTTGTCGATGCAGGTGATCTTAAGCAGCCTCCCACAATAACTACGTATGCTCTCCCCGAAGCCAAGAAGGGTGCGGCATATTCGGCCAAGCTTGAAGCGGATGCTGTCTATGGCGGAGCTATAACCTGGGACGCTCCCGGACTTCCCGACGGACTTAGCATTAACAGCACAACAGGTGCTATTACGGGCAAAGCAACGACAGTTGGCAATTATTCATTCAAGGCAACTGCTACCGAAAAGGGCGGCAATTCTGCAAGCAAGTTCTTCACTATAAGTGTCAAGGATCTTGACCCGCCCAAGATAACTACAAGCTCACTGCCTTCCGGCAAGGTGGCTGTGGATTATTCTGCTTCTTTAACGGCAACACCTGCAGTCTCGGGCAAAGCTGTTACCTGGAGCATTGCAAAGGGCGAGCTGCCCGCAGGCCTTACACTCAGCAGTAATGGCAGTATTTCGGGCACACCCTCAGCTAAGGGCAGCTACAGCTTTACTGTACGTGCTGCCGAAGCTGACGGCGGGGTGGCTGACAAGCAGTTTACTGTCACGATAGCTACAGATCCGCCGGTTATCACCACGCAGCAGCTTGCTGACGGCACAGTGGACGAGAAATACTCCGCTAAAGCAGAGGCAACGCCTTATGTTGCAGGAAAGGCGCTCACATGGGATGCCACAGGTCTGCCTTACGGTCTTTCTATAAATGCCGAAACAGGCGTTATATCGGGTACACCGTCAACCGTGGGCAGGTACAGCGCAACTGTTACCGCTTCGGAGGCAGACGGTGAAAGCGCAAGCAAGACATTTATTATCAACATTGCAAACAAGCCGATCGCGCTTGACGGGAACAATACCCCACAGATAGTGCTTTCGTATGTGGGAGATACCCTTTTGCGTGATCAGGGCGAATACAGCGTGTTCCTGTATACTAATCGCAGCTTTGAAGCTGACGAAACAGCTTCGGGCGTTATGCGCTATACAGACAAAAAAGGCGCTTCAAAAACTGTAGATTTTAAAATGACTGTCTACACCTACAGCAACTATGCCTATTACAGAAGCACGATCCCCGCTGATGCCAAGAGTGTTGACAGCTTTGACCTGTTACTGAACAATGAAAAGATCTACAGCGAGGATATAAACCTTGACGTTGCCCCGACTATGACCATTTCCTTTGAAGGGGAGATCACCTCTGGTGCAAGACCTTATCTGTATGTTAAGAACACAGACGGATACATTGTATATCAGTCCTACATAGACGATACTTCAGCACCTGTCACACTTAGTAACATCGCCTCTGGCAGGTATACCCTTGAGGCTGTGGCATATGTGTCTGATTACGGCAATATGACGTTTGGCTCAGAGGAGATAACGCTCCAGAGCGGCATTGATAGCCCTGTTATCCTGAAGCTCACCGATCACAGGGCAAAGAGGGTATATGCAAAAGCGACAGCTGACGGAAATGGCGTTTCCTGGTGGGGCAAGAGCTATGAATGGTATTCCGACGCTGACGGCAAGCAGCTTCTTAGCGAGGCTGACAACTATACAGTACTTGACGATGAAGCGGTATATCTCCGTGCAGTACCCAAGGACAGCTATGCCGTACAGTATGTCGAAAGCGAGCTTATCAAGGTAACACTTGACAGTGAAAGAGAAATAAGCGTACCCTTTGTAAAAAGGCCCAGCATGACTATGACAGGCTTTGTCAAGGCAGAGGATCTGTCGGGCGGAAGCTATGGTGATGATTTCTGGTATTACCGGATAGATATATCCAGACCGGGTGAAAACAGTGCTATGGTAATTGAGTCAAAAACATTCCGGTCAGGGGCGCAGTATTCTATTGACGGTATAACCGAGGGCACTGTTATCACTGTGAGCGTTTACGGCGACTATCACCAGAGTGTCAGCTATACCGTGACCGCCGAGGACATAGCAGCAGGAAGCCTTTCCAAGGACTTTAATGTTCCGCTTCGTGAAGGGCGTATCTATCTCGATGTGACCGTTGTAGAGCCTGACGGGAATAACAGACGGGGACGAATAATTGATTTCCGTAAGGTAAAGGTCACCAAGGCAGACGGCACTGAACTGGCGGCTAAGATCACAGAAAGCGCTGTCACGGTCTTAGACACCGATCAGATAAAGGAAGGCGACAGGCTGACCGTTTACGCCGAGGGCTGGCCGGAAGCCTGCGGCCCCGAATACGACGGCACCGCCACAGTCACAGTCCGGAAGGACAGCGAGGGCAAGCTTTATGCCAAGGGCGGGCTTGACTTTGTTCACCGCAGGACGGTATATCTTAACCTTCGCAGACCTATGAACGGGGCTTTGCAGCTGCTTGTCTACAACGGCAAGGGCGAGCTTATAATTAACAGGAATGACTATTTCAACAGCAGAGCAGGCGACCAGAGCAGCTGGGCAGGCGGACTGCTGCCGGATAAATACACATTCGTGGCTGTGAACAGAGAATACTTCAGCACCCTGCTGCCCGAGGATTACGACACAGCAGCAGAGGGCATGGCGCTAAAACACAGCGGCTATACCGCTATAGATGTCACCGACGAAAACAACTATAAGAGCGGCACCATTACCCTGAGTACCGAGGCCTCAGCGTTCAAAGGGCAGGGCAAGGTAGATCGGGATATCTCAAAGGTAACTATGTCAAAGACATGGGGCGGTTTTATCACCGTAGATGCGGACATTGTTCCCAAGGAGGGCTTTGAGCCCGACAGCGGCGTGACAATCCGCCTGATGACCAACCAGCCGCAGGATAGTCAGGGTATGGGATATGTGAACACCTATGCTCTGTCGGTCAACGGAACTCCTCTCCAGATAGACCGCTGGGGCGGCACAAACGGCATCATACAGCAGGACGGCAGCATAACTCTTACATTCAGCAAGGAACAGCTTGAGGCTTTAGGCGGCTTCCCTATGACTGTTTCGACTGTTATCAGCCAGACCGAATTTGAGAGCATGAGCTGCTATGCTTTCTTGCAGTATGATGAAAACAGGCAGCTGCACACCGACCTGATAGGCTCATTTGAGCAGGACCTTGCAGTTATAAGCCTTGAAGCCCCACCTGATACAGCAGACGGCACATTCACCGTTTACGGGCAGGCTATGCCGTCAACCAAGGGATTCCAGGGATATGCACAGGATAAGCAGCAGGATTACAATATTGTTATCTACTGCAACGGCGCACCTGTCGGCAAAACCACAACAGACTACAGAGGTCAGTACAAGGCAAAGGTGAGCGTAGACACATCAGTGTTCGGGGAATATGACTCTATGGAATTCACCGCAGCAGGCGCATATGATGACGGCAGCTTTGCAAGAACATCTGATACCGTACCGGTGCTCTACACACCCGGTGACGGTGTGCTGAACAAGTATGAGCTTTTCTGGGAGAACCACAAGGGCGATGCCGAAAAGGGATGGATGAATAGCATGGTCATCTGGGACGACGGTGATCCTGTAAGCCGTGACCTGAGCTGGTACAGAAGCGCAGGCAGCAATGAAAAGGCGGGCGTTCAGTGGAAAATGACCTTTGACAACCCCGAACAGATAGCTGCGGCAGCTGTCAACATACCGAGAAACGGATATTTGATGATAATTGATGCCGTCAAACAAGAGGACGGCACATGGCTCACACCTCTGACTTATATTCCGGGCTCTGCACCGGACGGAGCTTATGTGTCATATTCTGTAAAGACAAGACCAGACCACATTTCAAAGGCAGAGGAATCAAGCTATACCGAAGCACAGCTGAAAAGAGTCTATGACAGGCTTGAAAGCACAGACCTTATATCTGACCTGACAGTTGTGGATGAGGATCTGTTCTTTGACCTTAAAGGAAAAACTGCAAAGATACCTGTTTCAATAACACAGAATACATTAATCTGGGATCAGGACGAGGCAGATGACCTTATGCTGTTTGAAACGCCTGCATTCAACTACGGTGATCAAACAGGCGATCTTGCACCAAATGTTGTTCTTTATCAGGAGGGCTGGTTCAATGCAGCCTATCAGGACGGCTTTGAGGGTGATGAAGATCTGTTCGGAGTAATGACCATCAAGAGGTATGATGAAAGCTTCGGTACAGTATTCAAGCAGACAATAATGACTGCGACACGCACTGTTAAGCTCACATGGGATCTTTCACAAAAGAAGAAGTACATAACTGTTATTGATATCGGCGGAAATGTTCTTCACAATCCTTCCTCCGACAAGGAACTTGACGAACGAATAGCAAACAATGTTACCATAACCGACGAACAGAAAAACTTAGCAGTATCAGCAGGCTATGCACAGCAGATATATGATATCTGGACGGTCTTCTACAACCAGTATGCAAATGCTGTAACTCAGGCAGCAACAGCTGAAAAGAACGGTGAAACCATTACAGACAAGGCAACCGTAAAATCTGATAATGTGAGCGTTATCGCAAGTATAATGGCATACGCTTCAGGAAGCCTTAAAGCGGGCGCTAAGGGCTTAAAGTTCAAGACACCCGAGAAAAAATGGGATTGGGATGCTATAAAAGATGCCGCTGATAAGCTAAAGGAAGCCAAAGAAACAGGCGACGACATGGCTGAGTGGATGCAGGAGATCGACGTTACCAGTGAGGAGATCGAGCAGCTCCACAGGTTCCTTAAAGACAACTACTGCTTGCAGATGCTTTATAAGATGTATTCTTCAAACGGCGATCCGGGTCCGTTTGATATCGTGCCGGAAATACGCCAGATGTTCGGTGAGCGCATGACGCAGGAGGTCAAAAACGCACTTGACACAGCTACCGAATTTGGAAAGGATTTTTCAGAGAAGGGTATCAAGGCTGCATGGGACAAGGTAGTTGAAAACCTTGATCCGGGAAAATACACCGAGGATAAGTTCAAGCAGGACGTTCGTGAATACGCATGGGGACGCAAGTCAAAGAACCTGGGAAGGCGGCTCTATCTTGCGGCAAGATATGCCGAGAAATACGAGCGCAATATCAACAACGGCGGGCTATGCTCCGAAGGAATCAACTGGAAGAACTGGCCAAAGAAAATATACGATCCCAATGCATGGGACAGCTATGATGACCGTGAGCGTGAGAGCAGGCTGCTCGACCGCTATCACAATAAGATGATGACACCAGTAAACTACAACAAGGTAAGTGCTCCCTCCGGACCAAAGGGAAGATATGATCCCTCAGGTTATGTTTACGAGGCAGTTCCGAGCAACCGTGTTGAGGGCGCTGAAGTTACTTTGTACACCCTGTACGGAAGCGTTGATGTTACAAGAAACGAATACGACGTGGCAACAGGGCTTTCGGGAGGAACAGTTATCGTTGCAGACTCAAATGAATTCGGCATAGAGCCTAATCCACAGATCACAGGCGAGGACGGACGCTATCAGTGGTTCGTACCCGAAGGTTGGTGGAGAGTAAAGGTAACAGCCGAGGGCTATGAAGACGCAGACACAGGCAGTAGCAAGGATTTCGGACTTGACGCTGTCAAGAACAGCACAGACGGCTTTTACTATATGCCCGTTCTGCCCGTTCAGCTTGATGTGAATATCCCTCTTGTAAGCTATGAAGCACCGAAGATAAAGAACGTTAAGGCAACCACTTTGGGCGTTGAGGTGATATTTGACAAATACATGAATGAAAGCACGCTTAAAAACGCAAACTTTACGCTTCTTGTAAACGGCAGGCCTGTGGACTTTATCATTACAAAAATAGACAGCGAAAAGAGCAGTGCAGATGAAAAAGCACCAAGCTACACAAGCGATCTGCTTCTGACCTATAAGAATTCAGCAGAGGGCGACAAGATACAGCTTGCAGTTGAAAACCTTGTAGAAAGCTACGCAGGGGTTCAGATGGACGAGCGATATGACAGCGGTGAGCTTACGGTTACAAAGCCCGAGCAGGTGAAGAAGCCCACAGCAGATGTAGAAGAAGGCGAAGTTGAGAAGAACACAGGCGTGATACTTTCCACACAGACAAAGGGTGCTGTTATAAGATACACAACAGACGGCAGTGAGCCTGATGAAAACAGCACCGTTTACAGCTCGGCTATCTTCATTAACGAGGATATGACTATCAAGGCAAAGGCATTCAGAACGGGCATGAAACCAAGTGATACCCTGACAGTAACCTATACCGTTACGGCTGACACCACAGTCCCCGCAAAGGTAGAAGCCACTATGAACGGCAAGACAGTCAAAGATAATGACACAGTTTCAAAGGGCTATCTGACACTTACCACTTCGACCCCGGGTGCAGTTATCTACTACACCACCAACGGCATATGCCCGAAGGACGATCCTGAGCATATTCTTTACACAGGCCCGATATATCTCGAAGCGGGAACATACTTCTTCCGCATACGCTCGAACTTAGACGGTGTATGGTCTGACGGGCTTCCGCTTCACCTGACAGTCGTTGACGGCAATGTTTACACAGTTACATTTGACACTGACGGCGGTTCTGCTGTGGCTGAACAGACAGTTGAAGAAGGCAAAAAGGCTACAAAGCCCGAAAACCCGACAAAAGACGGCTTCACATTTGAGGGCTGGTACAAGGATAAAGACTTTACCGCAGCATTTGACTTCGATGAACCGATCACGGCGGACACTCCCGTTTATGCGAAGTGGGCAAAGACAGATGATACCGTAGTTCCTGAGATTGAGAATCAGAACAGCGAGTCAGAGCCTGAAAGACCTGCCGACGATACGGTGTCAGCTTCCGATACGAAGTCAGCACCTGAATACGCAGGCGATACTGCCGTCAACCCGATAACGGGTACCGAAGGCGGAATGCTCTCGATCGTGATGATAGCTGCTATCATCGGCATCATCGCAGTTCAAAGAAAAAGGCGCAGTGAGCGAAAATAAGTAAGCTATGAGCCTGCGACATAAGATTTAAATACAGCGATTCGCAGGAAACTGCGGAGGCTTACATGTGAGCGTAACAAAGGGGCAGATCTCGATCTGCCCCTTATATTTTTGGAGTGGATAATAAAAAACTGTATGTGATCGGCTCTGATATCAACGGAACACGCCTGAGTGTATACATAAGCAAAACTTATCATAAATTCCCAAAATCCAGATTGATTTATCTGAAAATCTGTTATACAATATACTTACCAAATAAAACACGGAGGTAATCACTATGGCTAATATTCTTATCGTTTACTATTCCCGCAAGGGTGAAAACTACTGAAACGGGGGCTTGAAAACAATTGCAAAGGGCAACACCGAGCGAGTTGCTGAGTTCATTCGTGATGCTGTTGGCGGTGATCTCGTTGAGGTGGACACCGTCAAGCCCTATTCCGAGAGCTACATGACTTGCATTGAAGAAACAAAGGCTGAGCTTCGTGCGAAGGCTCATCCGGAGATCAAGGCTTATCCCGACAATTTCGAGGACTATGATACGATCTTTGTCGGCTACCCAAACTGGTGGGGCACTATGCCGATGTGTATGTTCACGCTTCTTGAAAAGTATGATCTGTCAGGCAAGACGATAATCCCGTTCTGCACCAACGAGGGCAGCGGTCTGGGTTCAAGCGAACGTGACCTGAAAGCTCTCTGCAAGGGTGCGACAGTCAAGGCAGGGCTTTCTGTTCACGGTGCCGAGGCTGCCGAGTCTGAGAGCAAGGTATTGGCATGGGCGAAGAAAAGCATATGACCGACAGAGAACAGATTATACAGCTCTACAATGAGATGTATGCCGCTATGGTGAACAAGGACAGAGCAGAGCTTGAACGTGTCCACGGCGACAGCTTTGTGCTTGTTCACATGACGGGTATGCGGCAGAGCAATACGAAAATGGCTATGTATATGAGCTACTATCGCATGAGCGAGTTCTTTATGTATGACGGCGACCCCGACAAGCGGAAATATTACGAGCTTGCCACAAAGCTTTTCTACGAATACTACGCAGATTATTTTGAGGGCGAAAATGCAAGAATAGATCTGACGGAGATGCCGTTTAAAAACGTGAAGCTGCCGGTAATGCACGTCAAGCCCTTTGGCAAAAGCAAGGGCACGATACTGCTCCACGGCGGCAACGACAGCTATTTTGAGGAGTTCCTGTTTTCGCTGCTTTACTTGCAGGAGCAGGGCTTTGAGGTGTATATGTTCGAGGGTCCCGGTCAGGGCGGTGTTATGCGTGTGCAGTGTATGCACTTTACCCACAAGTGGGAGCAGCCTGTCAAAGCAGTGCTTGACCATTTCGGGCTTGATGATGTGTGTATAGTAGGTATCTCTCTCGGCGGATACTTGGCTCCGAGGGCGGCTGCATTTGACAAGCGTATAACAAAGGTGGTCGCTTGGTCGGTGTTCCCTTGCTTTCAGGACGTTATCGTGGGTATGCAGAAGCCGGTCATTCAAAAGGCATTTCACGTTCTTATGGCTCTCGGTGCAAGGCGGGCGATAAATTTCATCTTCGGCAAAAAGGCGAAAAAAGAGCCCGTCATCGACTGGGGTCTGAAGCACGGCTGCTTTGCTTATGAGGCTAAAGACGCTTACGATTACGCAAGAAAGCTAAAGCTCTATGACCTTGCTCCCGTTGCAAAACGCATAAAGCAGGATATGCTTATCCTCGGTGCAAGTGAGGATCACTTTATCGACTATCATCTTGTTGACAGGGAGATAGATATGCTCACAAATACCAAGAGCCTGACCTTCCGTCTGTTCACCGCAAAAGAGGACGCACAGAACCACTGTAACGTCGGCAACGGCAAGCTCGCACTTGACACTATCTGCAAATGGATAGTGTCGGTCGATGAAAAGTCGGCTGAACAGCTGTCAGAGGGTAAGCTATGAAAACTGTCAGCAGTTCAATTTTTTACAAGGGTCTTTACAAAGACCTTGAAGCTAGGTTCGGCTATGACGAGGCACACAGGATATGGGCGCTTGCCGAGCGTGTGAACAGGCACCTTTATGAAAAATACTCCGCCGATGATAAATACGGCAATGCAGATATGCTTTTCCCGGCGGCTGCGGTATATCTTGCGCTGCATAAGCGGCAGCCGGGTTTTCCTGCTATGGATATGCTCAGAGCATACGGCACTAAGACCGGTGAGCGAATGAGAAAGCTGATACACGCCGTCACTATGCTGCCGGGTGCTCCTTACCTGATATGGAAAAACATAGGCAGTATAAGCGATTATATGAGCAGCGAAAAGCTTGGCTACACAAGACAGGGGCTTGCGGTGACAAAGACTACCTCGCAGGTCGATGTCCTTAGCTGCCCTATCCATGAGCTTGCGAAGATGATCGGGTTGCCTGAGGTATGTCAGACGATATGTGCTATGGATAAGGTATATATGACGGGCTTTAGGCACATTCAGTACCGCCGCACCAAGTCGGTGGCAGAGGGTGACGAGTGCTGCGATTACCGCCTTTGGTGGGACGGGGAGAAGAAATGAGGAATAGCTGGCCGCAGTCGGTGTTTGTCATCGGGATATGACCTGCGGCAGACTGATAATGATATTCATAACCAAAGAATTAAAGCTGACCGGATAATGCTTTGAAGGCAATACTCGGTCAGCTTTTCTGATATTTTTCAAGATATATTCCGCTGTCTTAGCCTGTCTTGGACAACTTTTGGTCAACAAAGTTATATGAAGCTGCCCGAAGATGTACGAATGTGATTTGGGTTATCTTCACTTAAACTAGCGATTTTACTTCGTTTGCGAGATGATGCTTAACGTTTGCTTATGATATAAAAGCCGGGGTTTTAATACCAAATCTATCCGCATATTTCAAGCATTTAAGGCAGTGCTGCCGGGTATTTTTTCGTGCTCCCCTGCCCCTGAAAAGCAAAAAATCCGGAGCCCCTCTTTTCAGGAAGCTCCGGACTGTTATTTCATCTGTACTGCTCAAAGAAGAGCTGCGTCAAGCCTGTTTTATACTGTTCCCATCGGACTGCACCTCTGTCATACAAAGAGCTTATCTATGATCGCATCGACCTCTGCCTGCTTCTCCGGAGAGTTATCTCCGTTAAGCATCATTTTTCTGAGCTGCTCTTTCAGCTCGTCTTTGTTCAGGCTTTTCTGTGTGTGATATCTCAGCGGCTGGTTAAGGATATCCTGAGCAGTCCGGCCTCCTGCTACAGCAGCAAGCTAGTCAAGATCGATCTCGTGTTCAATATTGGTCATGTTGTTCTCATTCTTGTTCGTGTTTTTGTTCATTGTCATGTCCTCCTTTATTTTATAAGAGTGTTTCCCTTTCTGTGACCTCATTATACCACACCGAGCTTTGCGGAATCTTTGCAAAACCCGGTGCTTTTCAAATTTTTTTATTTTTTGAAAACTATCCGTCGAAGGCTCATTTCCCTTCAACAAGAGGGATGACCTTCTTCTCAATAAACTCAACCCGGTCAAATATCCTGGGCTTGAATGTGCCTGTCATACCTACCGATATCCCTTTTTCCGGGTCGGCATATATGATATTGCCGCTGTCTCCGATCGCAGCGAATACAGGCTTGTCCTTGTGGGGTCTGTACCAGAGGTAGCCGTACTGCATATTGCCGAACTTCTCGTCGAGCTGTATCTTTGGCGAGGTCATACGGCTTATCCACTCCCCGGATACGATTTGCTTATCATTATATACTCCGCCGTTTATGAGCATATATCCGATCCTTGCCATATCCTGCGCCGAGAGCGTCAGCCCCCAGCCGGCCGTAACAACGCCCTGCGGGTCACTGTACCACTCATTCTCACGGGGGTTCTTGTTCATCAGGAAATCGAACTGGTCTTCCTTGCTGCTGTCGCCGTGTATCCTGTGCTCTGGGATACCCATAGGCACAAAGAGATACTCGTTGGCAAAATCAATGCACTTCATCCCGGATGCGTTTTCGATGATCCCGGCAAGTATCTGTATCCCCAGAGTTGCATACCTGAATTCGCCGGTCATCCCTCCTCTGCCGCCCAGCAGGTCAAGAGCCGCCTTTGTCCAGTCCTGAGAAGTGCAGACCTTTTTCCAGGGCTCGGAGCGGTATTTATACGGAGCGGTCATGGTCAGAAGATGCTCTGCCGTCACATCGTAGATGGTCTTTTCTCCCCTCTTGACGGTGTAGTCCGGGAAGAACTCCATGACCTTCTGTTCTGTGCTCCTGATATAGCCCTTATCCAGAGCTATCCCCGCCAGCAGAGCCATTATACCCTTTGTCACGGAATTGACGTTCACGGCGCTGTCGGTACTGAACCCTCTCCAGTTGTCGCAGTATACCGTCTCGCCGCCCCTGACAGCGCATATCTGACAGATGTTGCTCTCATTGCCTGTGCTTTCTTCAACGAACCTGTGAAATTCGATATTTGTCATAATAGACCTCCGTTGTTTTTTCTGTATTTTCGATCGAATTTTCATACAGTGAATTCATTGTATCAAATCAATTTTTAATTGTCAACACCTATATAAGGTAACACCGCACGACCCCTGTGCATCAGATGCGCCGTCCAGATTTTCGTCAGATTGCCTAAATTCGACGCAGGCTTGCTGACGCAAGTCAAGGAGAATTTGGGTAATATGACGGAAAGCTGGCAAGCAGATGATGTGCAGAGGCGTTAGCCGCGGGTCGTGCGGTGTTGCCTTAAAATAAATTCCGGTCCGGACGATCGCTCTCCCCCGAGCCTACACCCCGACCTGCATCAGGAACTCCACCGTCTCCTTATGCCCGGCCTTCCGCACATTGTTCCGGGTGAAGCGCCATTGTTGTTCTGTACTCATCATGTTGACCATCTGACCGCCTACCGAGCCGGCTTCACGGGAGGTAAGATCGCCGTTGTAACCCTGCTTGAGGTTTACGCCGACCTCGCTTGCCGCTTCCATCTTGAATCTGTTGAGGGTATCTCTGCCCTGCTGAGTCGTGATGCCTTTCATCTTTAACACTCCTTTGTTTTCTTTTCGGGTTTGCTCTAATATTTTGTGCGGAGCCTGCGGCATTATAACAGGAATTTTTTTCAAAGATCATATTCGATGCCCCGGGATTCTACGGAGCGTGGATTGACCTGACAGCGATCATGAGTTATAATATGTTCAGAGCCGGAGAAAAAATTTTCAGGAGGCGATATCATGGATCAGATAAAGACCGGCAGGCTGATAAAGCAGCTCCGCACCGAGCTGGGGCTGACACAAAAACAGCTTGCCGAGCACATCAATGTCAGCGACAAAGCAATCTCAAAATGGGAGCGCGGCAACGGATGCCCGGATGTGTCTCTGCTGGCGGAGCTGGCAGATGTTTTCAAGACCGATGTCCGGACATTGCTCTCGGGAGAGATAGACAAAAACGAAAACGAGAAGGGTAATATGAAAAAAATAAGATTCTATGTCTGCGGCCGCTGCGGCAATACCGTTACAGCGACCTCGGATGCCGCAGTCACCTGCTGCGGGAATATACTGGGACCGCAGATGCCTCAAAAAGCCGATGACAGCAGCAAACTGAAAGTCGAGGATATCGGAGGTGATCTCCTGGTCTCCTCCGACCATGAGATGACAAAAGAGCATTACATTTCCTTTGTCGCTTATGTCAGCGATAACAGTGCTCTGCTTTTCAAGCAGTACCCGGAATGGGGAGTGCAGGTCATGCTGCCGCCCTACCGCTCCGGCAGGCTGCTATGGTACTGCACAAAGCACGGCCTGTATTATCAGGATATCAGGCTTTGAACCGCAGCAGCCCCCGGCGCGGCGATCGCATCGGGGGCTGTTTTCTGCCTGAAAATAAAGATTGACAGCATCTGCATTGAGATGTATAATATAGTTAATACATAAACAGTCAGGAGCTGATTTATTATGAGCAGATCCAGGATCAAGGCACTGCTTCTGGAAAGATTCCCCCTTTGCACAAAATCCGGCACTTTTCCCGTTCTGACTATCCCCAACATCCCGGAAAAGCAGATGAAACACATGGCCAAGAACCTTTCTGTCCAGGAGGATATCATCTCTATCTGCGACACCTCCCTCTTCGGCAGAGGCAAAAACGGCATAGCGTTCACAGAAAAAGCTGTCTATTTCAAGGATTCTCTAAGCAGCGTCAAAAAGGTCTATTACAGTGAAGACTGGCAGATCGGCAAGGACGATGCCTACGCGACCCTCGGCATAGCTCCCAGCCATGTGTTTTTTGACAACTTCGCACTTACCGACCTCATCGACGAGCTGGTAAGGATCGCAGCGGAAGAAAGCGAAGAGGAGCCTGAAAAAGAAGCCCCGGCAGAAGCCGGGCAGGGATCCCCCGCCCCCGAAGCAGAGCCCGAGCCACCCGCCAAGCCCGCCGATGACAGCGACGGAGACGAAGATGATGACGACGACGATGACGACGACAGCCCCGGCTTCCTCGACCTTCTCGGTATCGCAATGGATGTCACCGACGACCCCTCGCGCTAGATCCCATAAGATATAAAAAAGCCGTGCAGCCAGATTACTGCACGGCTTTATATTATTGTATTACTTTCTCTTCTTGGAGATGATAGCTGCTGCTGCTCCGAGAACAGCGATAGCTGCTACGGAAGAAGCTGCTGCGCCTGTACCGGAAGAAGCATCAGCGCCGCCGGCATTGCCGCCGTCAGTTGTACCGCCGCCTGCGTTGCCACCGTCAGTTGTACCGCCGCCTGCGTTGCCGCCGTCAGTTGTGCCGCCGCCTGCGTTGCCGCCGTCAGTTGTGCCGCCGTCAGTGTTGCCGCCGTCTATATTGCCTTCGGTGTTTCCACCCTCAGCGCTGCCGCCTTCGGTGCTTCCGCCCTCAGGGCTGCCGCCTTCGGTGCCACCCTCAGTGCCGCCTTCGGTACCGCCTTCTGTACCACCCTCGGTGCCGCCTTCTGTGCCACCCTCGGTGCCGCCTTCAGTGCCACCCTCGGTGCCGCCTTCTGTGCCACCCTCGGTGCCGCCTTCTGTACCACCCTCAGTGCCGCCTTCTGTGCCACCCTCGGTGCCGCCTTCTGTACCGCCCTCGGTGCCGCCTTCAGTGCCACCCTCGGTGCCGCCTTCTGTGCCACCCTCGGTGCCGCCTTCAGTACCACCACCCTCGGTGCTGCCCTGAGTATTCTCGGCGTAAACGCCGTCTGTCCAGGTGCCCATAAGGACTGTACCGTTGTAAAAATCAATGCTGTCTACCTCGAAAGCATTGACAGAATTGTCGCTGATACCTGCATACATGATCTGATACCAGGGATTTTCCTTGTTGGGTGCAAAGGGGATCTCTACTTCAAAAGGGCCTACCTCAGAAACAACTACTGATACATTACCGCCCCACTCCGAATCCTTGAATGCTGTTCCGCCGAATTGGACTTGCTGCCATTGGCTGTCTCCGGCATTTGCAGCAAAAGCACCATTGTTCCAGCCATAGTTAAGATCTTTAGCATTGGCTTTGATAATGATCTTTGTAGCTCCGGTCAGATCAACGCCGGAATCATTGGCAAACAATACGACCCTCGTATCGTCATCCCAGCCTGCCTTGCCAAGCGGTGTGCTTGCACTTGCGGGGATCGCCAGTGCAGCTGCAAGAGCCGCCGAGGAAAGCACCGCAAATATCTTTCTTGTCTTCATTTAACATTCCTCCAATATTTTTACTGTGACAGGTGCTTCAGACCTGTTGTCACTATAAAATAATTATATCATATTATTTCGGCCAAATCAATGAGACTTTTCACTAAAACGCCGCAGTATCGGTTGTCAGTTTTCAACAAATCATCCGCATGATCTTTTGGTAATGCGCCGAAAGCTGTTCTTTATCTCATCAGCCTCTGAGGAATCCGTCGATGATCTTTCTCTCCGCCTCTTCTTCCGTAAGCCCGAGAGTACGCAGCTTGATTATCTGCTCTCCGGCGATCTTGCCTATCGCCGCTTCGTGTATAAGCGAGGCATCTATGTCTCCTGCGAAGAGCTCCGGCGAAGCGTTGACCTTGCCGTTTTCCGCAAGGATGGCATCGCACTCGGAATGGCCTGTGCAGCGTGCGTTGCCGCTGATCTTGGAATGGTATTCCTGATAAGAGTTTCCTCTTGCAACAGATCTCGAAACTATATCCGCTCCGGAATCCTCGCCGTTAAGCTCGACAGCGAAATCGGTCTCCGCTCTCTGCTCCTTATCGGTCAGTATCCTTTCTTTGATGACCAGCTTTGCTCTCTTGCCCAGCTTGCCTGTGGTCTTGCGGAAGGTGCTGTCTATGCCGCCGATCTGTATGGTATCCATCTCCAGATAGCTGTCCTCTCCCTGGATGATGTCGGTAACAGGGTCGATACGCTTGGCTCCCTGTCCTGCTCCTGTTCCGATATGCTTCTCCTTGTAGAGGACTCTCGAGCCCTTGTCCAGGATAAAGCGGTGGATACCGTTGTGTCTTACATCGTGCCCGTCGGAGGTATGAACTCCGCAGCCGGCGACTATGGTAACATCCGCTCCCTCTCCGACATAGAAGTCGTTATAGACCAGATCGTCGATGCCGCCTTTGGTAACGCAGGCCGGGATATAGACCGTCTCGCCCTTGGTATAGGGCTTGATCTTTATTACCAGCCCGGGGGCTCCTTCCTTATTCTCGATGAGTATATTTTCGGAGGACTGTCTTCCTGCGCAGGCGCCGTCCTCGCGGATGTTATAGGCTCCGGTGAATTTCCCGCTCCAGTCGGAAACTATCCCGAGGAGCTCTTCTGTCGTTTTGTTCATCAGGTATTTTCCTCCTTGTCTTTTCCAAGCGGGCAGCGGACTGCCTTCTCCTCACCCAGCAGGCCGCCGAGTATCTCTTCTCTCGTGCCGTACTTTGTGACCTGCCCGTCAGCGATGACAGCGATATAATCCGAGATCTCGAGGATCCTTTCCTGATGCGAGATTATGAGCAGAGCCCTGTCCTCGGTCTCCTTGAGCCTCTCGAAGGCCTCGATAAGGCTCGTAAAGCTCCAGAGATCGATGCCGGCTTCGGGCTCATCAAAGATGAGCAGCTTTGCATCCTTCTTCGCAAGAACTGTCGCTATCTCGATACGCTTGGCTTCGCCGCCGGAAAGGGACGAATCGACGACTCTGTCCAGATATTCATTGGCGCAGAGCCCGACCTTCCCCAGCAGCTCGCAGATCTCTCTGTCCGAGAGCTCCTTCTGCGCCGAAAGCTCCAGCAGATCGCGTACATTCAGCCCTTTGAAGCGGACCGGCTGCTGAAAAGCGTAGCCTATACCGCCCCTGGCGCGTTCTGTTATATCCCAGCCGGTTATATCCTGCCCGTCGAGGACGATAGAACCGGAGGTCGGTGCTTCGAGCCCTGCGATCAGCTTTGCAAGAGAGGTCTTTCCTCCGCCGTTAGGGCCGGTTATTACTGTCATTTTACCGCTCTCGATGTTGAGAGAAACATTTTTGAGTATCTCCTCGCCCGAGCCGAGCCCCCAGCAGAGATCCTTTATACTGAGCATTTTATTGCCTCCTTGTTTCATTTACAGGCATAGCCTGTCCGATAATATATTATACCTCTTTAGTAGGGATTTGTCAAGCAAAGCTCCACTGCCGCGTACAGCCCACAAAAAAATTATTCGTTAATTGCCAATTAGCATTTGACTTATTAACACAGGTGTGCTATTATAATGATGGATTATAGCATATTTAAGAAAGGTGCGATCTTTATGATAAAAGCTGCCGCTGTCTTTTCGTCGAATATGGTCTTGCAAAGAAACAAAAATGTAGCTGTCTGGGGAGAAAGCGATGAGCCCGGCAGAGTGTCTGCGTCTGTAAACGGCGTAACAGCCTCGGCCGATGTCATCAACGGGAGCTGGAGGCTCACTCTCCCGCCTATGCCGGCAGGAGGCCCCTATGTCCTTGCTCTTTCGCTGGACGGCCGCGAATTTGCCCGCTTTGAGAACGTAATGATAGGCGAGGTATGGCTCTGCGGCGGGCAGTCGAATATGGAGCTGGAGCTCCAGAATGCCGGAGGCGGCAAGGAAGAGCTGGCTGCCCTGACACCGGATATGCCGATACGCTTTTACTATACCAACAAGGTCGCCTCGGTCGAGGAGGCTGTCGAAGCCGAAAAGAATACCGGCTGGAATGTCTGCGGCCCCGAAAGCTCAAAGGCCTGGAGCGCTGTGGGTTATTTCTTCGCAAAGAAGCTCTCCGGAGAGCTGGGTGTAACAGTCGGGCTCATAGGCTGCAACTGGGGCGGCACCTCCGCCACCAACTGGATCGACGAGGAGCACATCCGCGGGAACGATGAGCTCAGATCCTATATGGACGAATACGATTCCGTTACTGCCGGCAAGACCCCGGAGCAGCAGAAAAAGGAATATGACGATTACAAGGAATACGAGAAAAACTGGAACGAGAAAGCCTCGGTCTATTACAAGACCCAGCCGGCGATAAGCTGGGAGGAGCTCCAGAAGATTCTCGGCCCCAACAACTGGCCCGGCCCCAAGAACGATTACAATCCCTTCTCGCCTTCAAAAATGTATCATTCTATGCTGATGCGCGTCTGCCCCTATACACTGGCAGGCTTCCTCTATTATCAGGGCGAATCGGACGACCATAAGCCCCGCACTTATTACACCCTCTTCACAACTCTCATCCGCCTCTGGAGAGAGCGCTGGGAGGACGACAGGCTGCCCTTCCTTATGGTGCAGCTCCCCGCATTCAAGTTCCCTAACGACCCGGATTACAAGCATTGGTGCCTCATCCGCGAAGCACAGATGAGAGCCTTTGAAACTGTCAGGAACACAGGCATTGCTGTCATACTTGACTGCGGAGAGTTCGGAAATCTGCACCCGCTGGATAAGAAGACCGTCGGCGAAAGACTGAGCCTCCAGGCCGAAAAGCTGGTCTACGGTCTTGACTGCGATGCCTTCGGCCCGCTCTACGATTCCTACAGGATCTGCTCAGATAAGCTGATCGTATCCCTGAAACACTCCGAGGGAGCATATTTCAAGGACGGCAAGGCCACAGGCTTCGAGCTGGCCGGTGCCGACAAGAGATTCCAGCCCGCCCGGGCAGAGCTCAGAGGCAGCGAGCTCTTCCTTCAAGCAGATGGAGTCGCCGAGCCGGTATACGCAAGATATGCCTGGGGGAATTTCCCGGAATTCTCGCTGATCGGTAAAAACAATATCCCTCTTGCACCTTTCCGCACATCAATGAACGACGAAGACTGACCTGAGACAATCTTACGGGAGTGGTTCTCATGAAAACACGCAAAAGAATCGGTGTCATCATCGTAAATCCCGAGCAGGTGTATCAGCACCGCATAATGGACGGGATCATCACTCAGTGCAAACGCTATGATTATGATATAGTCGCATTCTCTCCGCTGGTAGATATCTGGTTCATGGACAAGATCTACCTGAACGCAGAGATGAATCTCATCAAGCTGATAAATTTCGACCTCATCGATGCTCTGCTGGTAGTCACTATCTCGCTTACAAGGAACGACGATTATTCCGAGGTCAGGAAGCTGGCAAAATACCTCAAGGAAAACTGCCCGAAGCCTGTGTCGTCAGTAGATATCCCCATCGGAGACAACCCCTGCGCCGTAACCGACGACGCTCCCGCTTTCAGACGAATAATCTCCCATGTCCTCGATGTTCACGGCGTCAAGCCGGAAGAGCTTTATATCCTTACAGGGAGACAGGGCCTGCAGATTGCCGAGAACCGAATCAAAGGCTGCATGGAAGAGCTGAGAGCACGGGGTCTGGATACATCTGCTGTCAAGGTGTTCTACGGAGATTTCTGGTTCCCGGGAGGAGCTGAGCTCGCCGAGAGGATAATCTCAGGAGAGCTGCCTGTCCCCCGCGCCGTAATCTGCGGCAACGACTTCATGGCTATCGCCCTCACCAACAGGCTCATATCGGCAGGGATAAAAGTCCCGGAGCAGGTAATCGTCACAGGCTATGATGCAACACAGGATGCTGTCGTCAACGAAACTCCCATAACCTCATTCATCCCCAATATCGGAGGCTCGGCACAGGCAGCCGTCAATATCCTGCACCGCCGCCTTGAGCCGGATGCGCCGGAGATCCCCCCCGACGAAGTCAACGATAACGCCCTCTGCATAGGCGGGAGCTGCGGCTGCAGCACCAATATCAACTATATCCGCCATAATTTCCAGCAGGCGCTCTATAAGACCTCCCACGATTATACCAAAGGCTATACCTCCGATACCGGAGATATGGCAACGATCATCGAGAGCTATATGCTGGAAAAGCTGACCTCATCCAAGACACCCGAAGAATGTCTCGAGGAGATCTCCCGCCACACCTATCTGCTTGCACCTTACCGCAATTTCTACCTGATCCTCCGCCCCGACTGGCTGGACACCTACAACAGCCTGAAAGAAGGCTATCCGCCTACCGTCAGAGCTGTCGTCCACACTATCCCGGCAGGCTCTGTCTCCGAGGACAGGCTGACATACCACAAGGACGACCCGCACCGCGATTTCCCCACCTCAATGCTCCTGCCGCAGCTCACCAACCCGCGCGAGAACCCTTCGGTATTCTATTTCGCTCCGGTACACTTCCAGGAGGATACCCTGGGCTACTGTGTCCTCCAGTGCGACCTGGATCAGAATGTCAAGCTCTCGGCAGTGTTCCGCAACTGGGTAAGAAATATCAACAACGCTCTTGAAATGACCAGAGTCCAGAACAGGCTCATCAGCTTCTCCCTCTACGACAGCATGACCGGGCTCTACAACCGCCGCGGTATGGACAGAGCCTTCAATAATCTCTGCCGCAGCGCCACAGAGCGGGATAGCTGCTTTGTCTGCGTTATTGATATGAACTGGCTCAAACGCATCAACGACGATTACGGGCACCCGGAGGGCGATTTCGCCCTGCTCCGTCTCGCCCGCTGCGCCTCGGATATAGTCACCGATGAGCGCTTCTGCGCAATAAGAGCCGGAGGCGATGAATTCTTTGTCATCGGCATCGGCCAGTTCAGCGAGAATATGGGCGAGCAGAAAAAGCAAAGGCTGCTGGAAGCTATCGACCGCACCAACCGCACCAGCGGCCGCCCCTACAAGATCTCCGCAGGCATAGGCTACTGCCTCAAAAAGTATACCCCCGGCATAAAGCTGGAGGAGCTCATCCATGAGGCTGACCAGAATATGTATGAGCATAAGAAGCTCATCAAGGAATCGGAGACCTGACAGCTCTATGTGATCCGCTATCCGGAAAAAACGGTATATCTTCCCGGCACTTCCGCCGGGAGATATACCGTTTACGTTTATCTATAGGCTCATTTTTCTGCAAGAGCACTTATGACCTCAGCATCCAGCGGGTCTTTGATCTTTCCTGTCTCCCGCAGATAGAAATTGCCGGAAACATCCCAAAGCACAGGGACAAACCCTTTCTCTGTCAGCTTCTCCAGCACCAGCTTCAGACATTCCGAAGAGGTCTTGTATTTTGCTCCTGCCGCAAAATTGCTGTCCGGGTATCTCGATGTCGTCTCCCCGAGAAAAACAGGTATCCCCTTCTGCCCGAAGGCCTTTTCCAGCAGCGCTATCTGGCTGTCGGTATATCTGACCCATTTCTCGGAGCCGATCTGATTTGACCAGTACATCTCGTTGTCAACATAATGCACCGACACCATCAGCCTGTCAGAAGCAGTGTCCTTCGGCATGATAAAAGCCGGAGCTGTAGTCTTGTCGATATTCGTCCAGTACCCGGAAACGATCAGCACCCTTTCGACGTTATTGCCGCCGGTCGCTCTGACAGCGTCAACAAAGGTCTGATTCAGAGTGTTTGTGAGAAGATAGGCTTCTGTCTCCGAGAGCTTCCTGAGCTTACCCTTATCGTCGAACTGTTCTCCGCCCAGGTATTCGTTATATCCCTCGAACACCAGCTTTGAAGAGCAGTCCTTGAAATACTCGGCTATCTGGCTCCACAGCTTGGTGAAGATCGTCCTGCAGCTCTCAAGATCGTTCCTTCTGATGACGAACTCATCGAAATGATGTATGTTGACTACCGCATAAAGGCCGTCATTCATGCAGTAATCCACTATTTCCCTGACTCTGGCGATATATTCCGGAGCTATCGTCCAGCTCCCGTCATTCTGCATCATATTTCCCCAGAACACCGGGATGCGCACGGTGTTGAAGCCCGCTGCTTTGATACCGTCGATCATCTCCTGAGTCGTGACAGGTGCGCCCCAGCAGGTCTCGTAGTTGGCAGGCTTGTTGCTGCCTCTTACAGGTATCCACTCATAGGTTATCTTTTCGCAGTTTGAGGACTCGTATGCCTCCATGGTGTTCCCCAGGTTCCAGCCCAGCCCCATATCCTTTGCGACCGCTGCGGCAGTCGGGAAGGTCTCCTGCGCCGCAGCGCCCTCCGAAGAGGATGCGCTCTCCGATGAACCTGAGCTGCCGCAGGCTCCCATCATCAGAGCAGTCAGCCCTACCAGGACAGTTTTGAACAGTTTTCTCATGATCCCGCTCCTTTCGCTTTATCATCTTACGATCCTTATGCAGAGAGCCTCTGCATTCCGACGGATGTAAATATCTTTGCATATATTATATACTAAGTATCCCGGGATATCAATAGTTGATAATTAAAGGATGCAAATATATGAATGTAAATTCTGCTGCTTTTCCCTGCCCGGCCCGGCAGCGGGATGAAGATACTTGACCTCGGGGCGGGCAGCGGATATCTTTCCTTCCCCATAGCAAGAAAAGCACCGGGCGTCAGGTCATCGGGCTGGATATAGTCAGCGAGGCGCTGAAAGCAGCTCAGGCAACTGCTGACAGCTTCGGGAGCTCTATACGCTTCCCCAGAAAAAAGGAAGCATCTGCCGGATATGAGGAAGTTCTGAAAAGACTGGAGACCTTCTCGGAAAGCATAGTCTCGGTATATCCCTGCCACGGCTCCTGCCCTGTCAGCAAGGAGATCATCCCCAGGCTCATTGAAGGAGCCGAAAAGGTCGAGCGCGGAGAGATCGCCGGTGAGGCGGAAGAATTATTCGGGAACAAAGTCGCCGCCTGCGATATCGGAGCCGCAGTGCTGCTCTGCGACGGTTGACTCCGGGATATCCTACAACTAAGCTCCCCCTCTGCCGGGACGGCGGAGGGGGAGCTGCATTTCAGAAAGCAGCCCGCAAGGGCTGTGCGCTGTTGTCTATACTATTCCATATCGGGATGCTCACCGGACCAGCCGCGCTCCGGCAGGCAGGAGAGATAAGACATATCCTCCCCGGAGATCGTAAAGCCGAAAACATCCAGATTTTCTTTCATCCTCCCGATGCTTGAAGCCTTCGGGATAACCGGGATGCCCCACTGGATAAGATAGCGGAGCAAAAGCTGCGCATTTGTGCAGCCGTATTTTGCGGAAAAGACAGATATCTCAGGATCTCCCAGCAGCTTCGCCCGCCCGAGAGGGCTCCAGGCCTGAGGCAGTATTCCCTGCTCTCTGAGATATGCGAGGGTATATTCCTGCATATACCCGATATGCAGCTCAAGCTGATCGACCATAGGACGGATGCGGGCGGTCTCCAGCAGCGGCATCAGATGGTGCGGCAGGAAATTCGATACTCCTATCGCCCTGATCCTCCCCTGCTCATAAAGCTCCTCCATAGTCTGCCAGGCTTCTCTTACCTTTCGGAGCCAGTCCTTGTCGCCGGGGTCGTTCTTCGGCCAATGGATGAGATACATATCGAGATAGTCTGTCCTCAGCTTCCGGCAGGAGGCCTCAAAAGACAAAAGCGTTTCCTCTCTGCCCAGCTCTGTCGGCCAGACCTTGCTGCAAAGGAATATCTCCTCTCTCGGTATGCCGGATGCGGCTACCGCCTCTCCGATCTGCTCCTCGTTTTTATACATCTTCGCTGTGTCGATATAGCGGTAGCCTGCTTCGAGAGCATCGGTTATGGCTTTTGTATCCTCTCGCCCGGTGAGATATGATCCGAAACCGACGGCGGGTATCGCAGTGCCGTTTTGCAGGATAAACTCCCTCCTCGACCCGGTGTAGCCTGAAACATCCAGGATCCTGTCCAGCAGGCGCATATTCTTTAACGAAAACTCCTCCGTGATATGCGGCTTTGCCCCGTTCCTGATGCAATCGTTGAGCTGCTCCAGCTCCAGGGAGTAATTCGATCCGGCAGTTACCCTCTCGGTGCGGGTGATCCGTTCACCCTTCTCATTTTTGACAGTTACATCAAAGGACAGCCCGCCCTGAGCGTTATACTCGACTGCCGAGCGGATACAGCCCTCGGAGCCGTGGATAAACAGCCTGTCATAGCGGTCGGCGGTGTCGATGCCGAGATTCATCCCGGCGTTGAAGGTCGCCCGGGAGCCGTCCTCAAAGCCGATCATCACAGAGGCCAGACGATCGACTCCGGCGCTGTCCAGCTCGGCATCCGCCTTGACATACCTGACAGGGCTGTCGATCAGCGAGAGTATCATGGATGTGCAGTAGCATCCGATATCATAGATACCTCCGCCGCCCTGCTCCTTGTGCAGGCGGAAATCCTCCGAATAGTCCTGAGTCAGGAAAGCTGTGTCGATATAGTCGATCTTCCCGATCTCGCCGCCCGAAACGATCTCCTTCAGCCTTTCGGTATACGGGCTGTGGAGATAGGCGAAGGCCTCCATGAGTATGACACCGTTCTTCTTCGCTGCCGCGAACATCCGCCGAAGCTCAGTTTCGTTCATAGCGGCAGGCTTCTCGCAGAGAACGTGTTTTTTCGCATTAAGCGCCTTTATCACCCATTCGCAGTGGATATCGTTGGGCAGAGGGATATAGACGGCCTCGACCTCCGGGTCTGCCAGCAGAGCATCATAGCCCTGATAGGCTTTTGCGAACCCGAATCTTTCCTTGAAGGCTTCGGCCTTTTCCAGGCTCCTGCCGGCGACAGCGTAAAGCTCGCAGCCCGCAGCCTGCTGCATCCCGGGTATAGTACACCCCGCAGCTATGCCAGCAGTCCCCATAACGCCCCATTTTACAGGCCGGATACTGCCGTTCTCAACATTCATTACACATTCCTCCTTGACGATAGGATAAGCTCAGACCAGAGCGTTTGTAATATTATACCATTCCAGGGTGCCCCTGTCAACAAGCTGATACTGTCTTTTCACAGAGCGCCGCCTCCGTGCCCTCTTCCGGCTGTGCCTGCTTCGGGCTGCAGCTCACCCTGTACTATTATATATAATAAACCGGCCTGCGCTGGGTATTATATACGACAGCCCGTAAGGTTACAAAAAGCAAGCCGATCACCGACATTTTCAGTCCGGATTGTGATTTGATGCTCAAAACCGGCGGGAATATTTGTAAGATCCGCCGGGATCAGGCCGCGGAGAAGCCCGGAGCTCCCCGCTCCATGAGGTGTGAAGCTGTCTGTATTCTCAACAAAGATTCGTTAGCTTTCGCTAACCGTTTTGTGTATGTCTACAATTATTTCTTTTTTGTCAGGTCTTCAAAATGAAACGGGCTTGACACAGCAAGCCTTATGTGGTATCATATATCTAGGTTAGCCAATGCTAACCTATTACAGCGAGCAATAGTTAGCTATAGCTAACGCAGACGGGAGATGAGGAAATGTCGGTCAGCGAGAACCGCCGCTTTGAAATGGCTCTGGCCTACCACGCGGCACCGACTCTTATGGGCGAAAAATGCGGCAGCCTGCTGTCCCTTTCGGAGGAAGAGTTCGACATCCGGGGCAACGCAGAGCTGTTTCTCGGAGAAATGAGCGGGCTGGGGCTGCGGATGCGGGTCATACCGAAAAAATGCGGGCGATCTCTTGTGTATGTGTATTCTGTCAGTCTCCTTGAAGAACGTCTGAGATGCAGAGCTGTCCGGAGCTTTCTGGGAAAATACGGATACTCCGGGGCTGCGGATACCGAGCAGCTCCTTGACCGTCTCTGCGGGCGTCTCGAAGCCGACAGCTTCCCTCACGAGATCGGCATTTTCCTTGACTACCCTCTGGAGGATGTGGAGGGCTTTATCCGCAACTGCGGCAAGGACTGCAAGTTCTGCGGGCTGTGGAAGGTCTACGGAGATGTGGAACGCGCCAAGCAGATGTTTGAACGTTACCGATGCTGCCGCGCAGAGCTGTGCGGCCAGCTTGAAAGCGGCAAAAAGCTCATAGCCTGTGTGGCGTGAGGTTTGCATAGAAATTGGAGGAACAATTATGAAAACAGCAGTTATCTACTGGAGCAGCACCGGGAACACCGAGGCTATGGCAAAGGCGATAGCGGAGGCGGCAGGAGCCGAGCTCTTCGCGGTCTCGGAGTTCAAGGGAAAGCTCTCCGACTATGACAGGATAGCCTTCGGCTGCAGCGCTATGGGCGCAGAGGAGCTGGACGACACCGAGTTCGAGCCTTTCTTCGCATCCGCAGAGAAGGAGCTTTCCGGGAAGAAGATAGCCCTCTTCGGCTCCTACGGCTGGGGCGACGGCGAGTGGATGAGGAACTGGGTCGAGCGTGCAAAGAGCGCCGGTGCCGAGATCATCGGCGGCGAGGGGCTCATCATTCAGGAGGCCCCCGATGCAGACGGCCTTGCAAAGTGTGGGAAGCTCGGTAAGGCTCTGACAGATCAGACCTGAAGGAGTTGAGACTATGAGCAGTTCGGTTCAGATCGCTGAGGGGCTGCTCATCCCTTTTGCGGGGACGACGGCGGGGGCAGCCTGCGTATTCTTTATGCACCGGCGTCTTGGACGGTCGGCAGAACGTATCCTGACCGGGTTCGCAGCGGGAGTAATGGTGGCGGCAAGCGTATGGAGCCTGCTGATCCCTGCGCTGGAACAGGCGGATAAAAAGCTCGGGAAGCTGAGTTTTATCCCGGCGGTGATCGGTTTTCTTGCAGGGATATTCTTCCTGCTCCTGCTGGACAGGCTGATACCTCACCTGCATCTGGACAGCGACTCCCCGGAGGGCCTAAAGACCCGCAGGCTCCCTAAAAATGTTATGATGCTCCTGGCTGTGACTCTGCACAATATTCCCGAGGGAATGGCTGTCGGGGTGGTCTATGCGGGGTACATTTACGGCAGCGGCAGCCTGACCTCGGCGGGAGCCCTGGCTTTGGCTGTAGGTATAGCGATACAGAATTTTCCGGAAGGCGCCATCATTTCAATGCCTCTCCGGGCAGAGGGTATGAGCAGAAGGCGGGCCTTTGCCCTCGGAACGCTCTCCGGAGCTGTTGAGCCTGTGGGCACGGGGCTGACCATACTTGCGGCAGGATTTGTCATCCCTCTGATGCCCTATCTGCTCAGTTTCGCGGCAGGAGCCATGCTCTATGTCGTAATTGAGGAGCTGATACCTGAGATGTCCTCCGGGGAGCATTCCAACCTGGGAACGATCGCTTTCGCCTTCGGTTTCGCAGCAATGATGGTGCTGGATCGTGCATTAGGATAAAGGAACTGAGAAAGCCGCAGGCTCAGATAAGGTCACGGTCTGCGGCAAAGGAGGTCATATAATGCTTCTGACTATCCTTCTGGGGCTTTCGCTCATAGCTGGGATAATGCTGATGCTGTTTGCAGCGGTAGCTCTTATTCAGGACAAAAAATTCTTCGGCTCTGCCCCTAAGGACATACAGGAGGCTGTCCTGCCCAAGCCCGAGCGCTTCAAGGGGCAGCACGTTCTGGGGTATTTCCTGATAGGAGCGAGCTTTATCATCATCGGCGGGACAGGCGTTGCCGCGGTATGGAACGGCTTTGCCAACGGTTACGGCTTCATGCAGTTCTTCGGGAGGTTCACGGCGATATTCTACATCTACAAGGCTTTCGATATGATCTTCCTCGATTACTTTCTGCTGATAAAATCGCACTTCTTCGAGCATTATTTTCCAGAGATCGCGGATACAAACGCGAACAGAAAATACGGTTTCAACCTGCGGTCGCAGCTTATAAAGCTGGCCGTATTCCCCATAGCCTCTGCGATAGCGGCGGGGATATGTGTGATCGTGTGAGGATAAAATAAGAGAAAAGGACAGACCGGTATGCACAAGGAAACAAAAGAAAACTATCTTAAAGCTATCATAGGGCTGACAGGCAGGAAAGGCAAAGTCAGGAATACCGATCTTGCAGCGGCGCTGAATATCTCAAAGCCGACTGTGACAAATGCGCTCCATCAGCTTGCGGAGGAAGGGCTTGTCACCCTGGACAAAGTCAACGGCATACTGCTCACCGACACAGGCAGGGGCATTGCAGCGGCGACTCTTGAAAGGCATCAGACCTTCAGTACGATACTCACCCGACTCGGTGTTGAGAAAAAGACCGCCGAACGCGATGCCTGCGCACTGGAGCACTGCGTAAGCGACGAAAGCTATGAGGCATTCGTGAAGATAAGGGATATGGTAACAAAGGAAGCGGAATAAGCTGCTTACAGAACAGCAGGAAAGGCTCCGATACTTTTTGTAAGGCACTCGTATTATTGACGATACGGGGCCTTTTTCGTTATTCCGATCCGCTTCCCGCAGATATCAGAGCTTTAAGTAAACGCTCCCCCGCTTCATTTACAAATTTTCTTTTAATTATAGAGGCCATATCTTTTATCTTGCAGCACACCGCCGCATTCCTGCCGCTTATGAAACGAAAGGGCTTTGATCTGCTTATTGAAAAGGGCGTATCTGCGTGGTATTATGTAATCGCAGCAAGGGAAACAGACCCGAAACAATGAAACAAAGGAGGAAACTCAGATCTACACTCATGTAACATCATCAAAACAAAAAGAGATCATAAAAAACAAGCATCCGAGAAATAAGATCAACTTTGCTTTTTAGTCATTTTTAGTGTTAATTGATCGGATCGTATTTATAATAACGATCAAAGTAACCTAAACATGACATTATTTCAAAAGAATCTGCGTATTGTACAAATTAGGAGAGCAAAGGCAGTGTAATTCATCCAGAGCTTTTTTACTGTATCCTCCCGATAACCCCCTTATCCATCTCATGCACCGTCTCGCACAGCACCGAAATATCTTCCGCAGAGTGGGAGCAGATCAGAATGGTCTTGCCCTGCTCCTTGTAGCCGAGAAGATACTCTCTCATCTCGGCAACGCCCTCTTTGTCAAGGCCGTTGAACGGCTCATCGAGGACGAGTATCTTCGGGTTCTCCATTATCGCCTGCGCCAAACCGAGCCTCTGTCTCATACCGAGTGAATACTTGCGAACATGACGGCGCAGATCGGGATCGAGCCCCACCTGCTTCATGCTGTTACGAACTTCTTCCTTGCCGATTTTGTGGTTGAGGCCAGCGAGAAGTTTAAGATTTTTATACCCTGAATAGTACGGAATAAATCCCGGTGTCTCGATGATTATCCCCATATCCTTCGGGAAGTCAACGTCCTTGCCCACACGCTTGCCGTCCACGATGACCTCGCCCGCTGTGGGCTTTATAAATCCGCAGATGCACTTCATCAGCATTGTCTTGCCAGAGCCGTTTCGCCCGATAAGGCCGTGAATTCTGCCCTCCTCGAAAGAAACGTTGATCTTTTTGAGAATGTCTGTTTTGCCGAGGGTCAAGTCAAGGTCTTTTACTTCGATTATGTTCATTCTGTTATCCCCCTTACGTCGCTATTTCTGCCACGTTGTCATAGTTGAATTTCTTTATAGCGATCACGCACAGCACTATCAGCACAGCTATAAAAGTGCAGAGATATATCACCGAGAATGTCATTGTCACCACAGGCTGCCGGAAATACTTTGTGAAATGCAGCCAGATTATGCTGTTCGCCATCGGCATTGACCACATCAGCACCGTCTTGATGGTACAGAAAGCTGTTCCCAGAGATATCACCGCGCCGCAGATAACAAAGCCTGCGGTCTTTTTCTTTATCAGCGAGAAGAACAGCAAAAGCAGACCGATTATCATAAGATAGGCGAACACCAGCAGATAGCTTTTCACCGCCGCTTCAAAGACAGACAGCTGATTGTAGAGGTTCTCCGGCAGCAGCGAGACACCGAAATTTCCTGCCTTGTCGGGGAATCTGACGATGTACTGCGTTGCCACGTTGCTCCAGCCGTTGTACCAGAAGCCCTGCCCGATCATCGGTATCACCGCTCCCGCAAATATGAAAGCGAGATAAGAAAGCGCCATCATCACCAGCTTGATGATCTGTCCAAGGAGCCAGTTCACTCTGCCCACTCTGATGATGTAGAACACCGTATTGGTGTCGATCTTCGGAAAGTCGGCTATCAGCGTGAGAAAAACGAGGGGAATTATCAGCAGTATCATTCCAGAATTTGCAATGGCTATGAACGGCTCGAGGATGTTCAGCGGCTCGCCCATTTCGTTTGCGTTTTTGAGCAGGGGTTCAATTGCAAATGTATAGATAAAAATGACAAGCACTCCGAGGATTATCATTCTCGCATCGCATACCCACTTGATGTACTCCGTCCGGGCACAGGAGAAGGCTTGTTTCAGATTTATGTTTTTCATTTCAGCCGCCCCCCTAATTGCCTTTATCGGTGCGGAGATTCATTATCAGAATGAACCCTGCCAGCAGCACCGCAAGATAGATGCCGTTGAAGATCAGAGAATATTTCACCGTTTGAGTCATATCGTCAAAGAACGCATTGACGATATACCGCGGCGAGCTCGGATTGAAGGCCGCGAGCTTGTCCATAAGGTTTTGGTCAAAGCCGCCGCTCATTATGTTCTCAAACATCTTGGCCTGTATCTTATTGATCGCAGTCTGCCAGACATAGACCAGCATAAAGGGCAGGCAGGTTATGATATACGGGTTCTTGCAGAAGGACGACAGGAAGAACGCCGGCAGCGTCGAGAAAGCACCGTAGAGAAATGCCGACAGCAGCACTCTTACTACCGCCTGAAACTCGCCGTGAGGGAGCGTCCATTTCAGCTGCTCGGGGTCGATGTTATAGCTGGAGATCGGCGGGAATGAGAACCGCAGGATGATCCCGAATATCGCCATACCAAGCATGACCGCAAGCCCTCCGCCGAGAAATGAGGCCGAAAATTTGGACAGATAATATCTGAGCTTGCCGGTGCGGGTGATAGTGAACCTCATCAGTCCGTTGTTGCGCTCGGCACAAAAGGACACCATAAAGGGGAACGCCACGATGATCGGGATGAACATCGTTATGTACCCGCCGAGGCCGTTTCCGAACAGTCGGAAGGAGGAAAAATCCTCTCTCGATTCGATGAACCTGCGGTCAAAGGAAAAGAAGGCTTCAAGTATCGAGTAGCTCTTGTCGTTGGACTCGTCGCGGTAGGCCGAGCCGGTGAACGCCAGCAGGCAGGTCATCAGCGTGGCTCCGATGAAACCGGCGTTGATGATGGTTTTGTTCAAGTCCTGGCGGAGGGTGTGAAGGAATTTCATATCATCACTCTTTTCTGCGGAGCAATACTTATTTTTCTGTAGAGCTTTTTTCCAATAAGAATTTACTTGAATCACAGTAATATGTGTCACCGCTGACAGCGTCAACGTAGACCGTCACGCGAGGAAAAGGAACAAATGCCGATGCCCCTTCTTTGTATTCTGTAATTACAAAGCACCACATAGGACGGTATATGTGGTTTTCCGTATCAGTTCTTTGGATACAGCAGTATCTCAGCGCACATTCCAGCACCGTGGCTTTCATTTCCTCGGCAAGTGATGCGATCATAACTTTTTCAGCCTCAGCTATCCCTAACAACTCTTCTACCTTATCCTTCTTCATGACTCCGTCCGAAAAAGAGTTTCTGAGCTGACCTGGCTTATCATCTCCGACAAAGACCACCTCGAAGAACGGATCGCGCATCATATCCACATTTTCTTCACCGTTTATAGCACCTCCGTCATCGACCTCAAGGCCGTAGCGCACCTGATTATAATGCAGTATGAGCACCGAGCCGTTTTCGGTCTTGTTTACCGCGATACGCGAGAGCTTTACCGTTTCTCCGTCATCAAACATATTTGCATCGGAAAGGATACCGATATATTTATCCGCATCGGAGATAGCCTTATCTATCCGAAGCGAAGAGCCGTCTGCCATATTAAGCTCTTCCTTGGGATAATCTCCGCGAGAGTAGCTATATGTGCTGTATTCTGTTGTATAGATGTTATAGTCGGGTACCGCTTTCATATTCTCTATATGATTTATCACAAAAGTTGAGCAATTCGGGTAGATCGAGCCATACAGGAAGTCGTCTTTGTAAGACACAAAAGCGTCTCCGCCTTCTCTGAGCTTTATTTCAATATCATCCTGCTCTTCTTCTGGGATATCAAACAGTTTGATCAGAGTGTTTTTCATTTTTTGCCCGTCCTGCTGGGTGGCCATTGTTTTAAGAGTCTTGTTCATGGTAAGAATATAGACTTCATCTGCTTTGATCTCCCCCGGAGCACAATTAAATTTGATTTGATCATTCCCCTTGAAAGAATAGCTTTCTGTCTCCTTCTTTACCTCATCATATGGTTTTGTTTCAACGCTGATGCTTTGAGAGCACCCGGCCAAAGAAAAGAGAACTAATAACGCTAAGAGCACACATTTGAATTTGGTAAACATATCCTTCTCCTTATACTATGATTTCAGAAAGCAATAAAGAATAAAGGCAGCATCAGAGCTGTGGCAATCAGCAGTACACAATATCTCACATTGCCGCCTCTCTACTGTATCAAAGCGTTGAGCTCAAACTCAAAGTGCATCTCTCCGGTCAGTGCATCCACCTGAATATATTTCTTAATGTTTCCTGATTCCGCAAGTGCGGGGTTTTTTTCGAGCATATCCTCCGGGAAATCTAACGCAAGCTGCCATATAAGATTTCCTTTAAACTCTATTCCTTCGTCATAGTAGACCTGCAAAAAATCGCTGTTCGGATCATCCTTGGTGTATATAGGCTGCATAGAGTAAATCAGTTTTACGCCACTGATTATTTCCTTGCTGTTAAAGTCGGTGAACTTCGCCTCAATGAAGCTCATTACCTCTGACAGGGGGATTATCTCCGAAATCTGCTCTCCCTTTTCAGGAATTATCATTCCCGTGCCGTTGGTGAGGGAACCGATTTCGTCGGAGCGAAACATCTGCATATATAACGTGCTCGTGGTGCCGATGACACGGTGGGTCTCCGGATCCTTATCAAAGCATAGGCTGTTGAGAGGGACACCGTCCAGCAGTTTTTCAGCGTATATGTCAAGCTTGGTCTCCCCCGTCTCTGTCTCACGGGCAATGACCGTCGTTATCCTGAATTTGTAGTCCGGCTCCAAAGGAGCATAGTTTTCCTCCACCCATGCAAGAGCGGTTTGTGCAGCCTCCTGCACTGTAACGGTTTTGTCGGCTAGCTGATAGCTGTCTGAAATATCTCCGCCGGACAGGAGGTCATAGATCTTCAGCTTTTTTCCGGGTGCAAATGAATTTGCAAATGCGGAAGGCTTCAAAAACGAAATGAAGCCGTTGCCCCCCACAGCACCGTATAACTGCCCCTCCTGCAGAAAACTTGCATAGTTTTGCATGTCCAGCCCGGCTCCATCGTTGATCAAGAATTCCTGGGAATTGACAATTTCACGGTCAAAGAAATGCTCCATAACTGCGCCGGGATCGCTGTTATAGTTCTCAACCTGTTTGAAATCATAGAGGCAAATAATCTCTGGCACGCTGACGGAGACCCCCGATGTGAATTCAAATTGGGAGTAGTTTTTATTTATGGCCGCTTCTGCATCCGCGTTTACTTTTAAAATGGAGATCCTGTCAAATACATAATCCTTAGCATCGCCCATCACGGCAGGTGTATCTTGCTTCACACGACTTTTGTCGCGTACATTTTCCGGCACATCTGTGCAGGAGGTCAGTATCGTTATGGCGGCAAGTGCAGTCAGAATAGCTGTTTTCTTCATGTTTATTCTCCTCTTTCAACTGATGATGCTGTTGCAGCAAGAGACAAAGATACCGCCATCATAAGAGCAGCGCCCGCTGCCAAAATTTATTTAACATTTTCATAAGACATTCCTCCTTGTTTTCGTTAGTTTACTTCTACCCATAAATACGACGTTTTTTTTAAAACCACTCACATAATTTGAAAATTTGTATGGGTGCACAAATATAGAGGAAAGCGTTTGTTGATTATTACGACTTTGCCCTCTTGGATCGATATAGGAACATCGGGATCAAACCTGCATTCCGTAAAATGCTTCTTCAATTATTCTTTATAGAATTTTTGATTTGATCAAAGAACATTTACCAGAAAGCGCGTCGATAACGAAGGCATAATCCTGATGCTGATCAGGCGCATAGAGGAGTATTTCCCAGACGGGTATGCCATGAGTTTCAAGTTTGCATCTTGATTTTCATTAACTATTATAGTATCTATTCATTGCAGATCTCACACGTCATTTGCTTGGAGTCACTCAGATATATTGTTCCGTCAATTGCATCAACAAACAGATCCTTTGTAACTACTGAATAAAAACTGTTGCCTTCTGTTACTTCAAGTAAAAAGCACCACATCGGACGATACTCATTTGGACCTTTGTTTGTTTTGTTCGTGGAATGCACACAGTATTTTAAACGCACGTCCTTAACATTGAACTCTAAGTTCGGTGCAAGCCCTTCTGCTGCTTTTTTTACAGCTTCCGATAAAGGCAGAATCATTGTGATCTCGTTTTTATCGGTCTTAACAGTTCGAAACATACCTGTTGTGCAAAGAATTGTTTTTTCATCGGACATTTCGACATCAATATATGTAGGGCGAATGAAGTTTGTTGTTACTGACGGATTCGGATCGGGATCAACAAAACCGTTTTCGTTGATCCTCACTCCGCTGACGGTAGATGCAATGCGAACGTGAAAAGAATAGTATTTGCCGTCAGAGCTTTTTACAGCAATAGAATCAGAGATTTCAACCCCGTCTTCGACGGGATCAAACATATCCGATAAATTATCTTTTACCCATTTCTGTGCATATTCCGCAGCAGTTTTTACATTGATGTCCTTCCCATCGATGATATATGTTTTTCCCGATTCGTCCTTACCATTAAATATGATATGGGTGCTCTGGTCTGTTCCGTTCACATTTATCCCAAGCTCGGAATTCTTTCTCAGAAGGCCAAAATACGAACGGGTCGCAATAGAAAAACTCTTATTGGCGGAGACCGTTATTTGCAGCTGATCGGGTTCCTCATACAAATATGAACTTCCGTCAGCAACGACCTGTGTTTTGTCGATCTTCTGACCGCAGAATTTCTCGGAATATTTAACGACCCTTTGTATCGCCTCTTCTCTTTCAGCGTCATCATTAAACTCCGAGGGTGATTTACTTGTGAAAGTATAGATCTTATCGAGTTTTTGGAGTATCGGTGCACACTCAAAATGCAGGTTTTCTGTATCAGTGAATTTGTAGCTTTTCATTTCTTCACTTATTTCACTTATTTCCTTTAGATTATCATTATTTGAGCAGCTTGAAAGAACAAATATCATAAACAGAAACGAACATAATATAATAGTATTTATGCGAATTGATTTCATCTAACTTCACTCCTTCCTGAAAATTCAACATAATCGAGCTCTGAAGAAATTGCATTTTGTCTTATCATAAATTTCACTATTATTTCTGCAATCCTTCTCATATGAACACCTTCTTTCATGTTTATTATATAAATAATAGATTTTCCTGTCAAGAGATTTTGCCCCAGGTGCAGGTTTGTTGCACCAAATACAAAAACAGCCCGGTTAGACCGAGCTGTTGCTTATTCTCCGTAGTATAATATGCAGACAGAATGTATTGTTTTGTTCATAATAATCGCATCTGCCGTTGTACTTTTCTGCTATTTCTTTAATAATCTTTATTCCAAAGCCGTGCTGCTGTTTCTTTTCTCTTGTTGTCTTTAACTCAGGATTTGATTGGATTACCGATGACCGTATAGAATTCTTGATCATAAAACTGTAAGAATCTTCTTCAGAAGTTATGCTTAAAAAGATATGCTTTGGAGTATCATCTTCTGTTTCCATACAAGCTGTTACGGCATTGTCCAAAGCATTGCTGAGAAGGTTGCAAAGATCAATATCATCAATTCCGGCTATTTCATAGACAGAAAAGCATGATACATTTATTCCAAAAGCGGATGCAGCATTCAGCTTTGAATTGACCACGGCATTGACAACACCGTTGCTTGTATTGAGATATGTTTCTGACTGTTGAAGTTGATCAATATTCTGATTAGTAAGTGAAATTGCAGTTTTAATATCACCCCTCTTTAATAATTCGCTTATCGCAGAATAATTGTTTTTTAAATCGTGTCTTATCTTTTTGATCGAATCATATTGCAAATTTGCGTTCTCAATAAATTGTTTCTGATAGTGCTCCTGCATCGTAACAATTTCTAATTTCTTTTCAAGATCGTTCTTCTTCCTGATAGAATTGATCATGTGATATATCAAGGTGTTAAATGCCAAAAGCATCACAATTGATATATTGATCAATATCCGCGATGCATCATTGCCGATATATTTCGCGAGATAATGAATAATCCCGGCTTGGATCATCGAAATTGTCATTACCGATATGATTATTCCCCAGTCATATAATCCAAGCCTGTTATTATCTGTTTTAAACAGTTTTAAAAGTATTCGCAGTATAAAGAAGATCAGTGTTTGAATTGTCAGGAGCAAAACAATTCTTGTTACTCCTTTGTTAGTTACTATTATCTCCGGAATAGTCATACGGTTTATTGAAGCAAAAATGTTTATTGTTCCAACCTTAACTTCAAACACAGTACAAAGAGGTAAAACACAAGCAAACAGTTTCTTTATAACATTTCCTTGAAGCATAAAAAGCGCAAAAGTAAACAACTCAGCTGCATATAAAGCTCCAGCTACTCCTTCATATACTGTAATATTGTTAAGTATGGTTATCAAAACTGCTTGCAAGCCTCCGCAAGAGAAATAATACAGTTTTTTATTAACCGAAGGTTTAAATGAAAGAAAAGCACCCACAAAATATGAAAGCAGAAAGCCCTGATATACATTAATCAGCAATTCAAATGCCGTCCAAATAACATCTTTCATGATTTTTTCCTCAGATACAATGTAAATTCCTCATCAGCTTTATGCTTGTAATTTCTGCTTGCAGGAAGTCTTGTATGGTCCTTGAATTCAACATATTCTTTAGAGATATTCACATTGAACAAATGTCTCATATTAACAAGATACCTTTTATGTATCCGAACAAATCCAAGTTCGGAATACTCATTTTCAAGAGCTGAAATACTTCCAGGGACTTCTATCGGCTCAGGATAGTTCTTTATATAATAGATAACATTGTGCCGGCTGCTTTCAATGTATTTTACATCAGAAATACTTACTGCTTTCTTCCCGATATGATCATTTTCAAGAATAATTGCTTTTTGCTGCAGCATATGTTCTTTTATTTGTATTACTACCGTATTAAGGCGCTGCAGCATTATATCTTTATTTCCTTTAGTAATAAAGTTTAGTGGCTGAAATGCAAAGCTATCATATACAAGTTCATTGTGATTAGTTACAAAAACAAATAATGTATCGTTACTGAATTCTTTTAATGCAGATGCAATATCAAACCCATTGATTCTGGGCATATCTATATCAAGGAAAATAACATCAAATTGTTTTTGGCGATGATGATCAAGCATTAAAGAACCGGAAGAATAGTCTGAAATATTTACGGCCAGATCATGCTTTAAAAAGGCAGCTTCAACAAGTCTTTTGAATTCCTTGACAAAGATGCTGTTGTCATCACATATGGCTAATTTCAACATAGGACTGTTCTCCTTTCTGTATTTTTATTTGTGTAAAATGTATTAATATGAAGTGTTATACTAAAAGAGCAGTCGACAAACGCCCAAAAATCTGGTAGAATATAAATAATAAAACCAGGAATGGAAGTCAAACACGGATAGACCGTCCTCATCAGACGGCTATCCGTTTATTATTCCGCATACCCACAATCAAGCACCCTCAGCTTTGTATGTCCTCCGTCCTGCGGTGGGCAATATCATGTAAAGCCCTGCCAGCGCCATTTGTTCCTGAAAAAAGATGCGAACTACATTTACTCATTACTTAGCCCTCCCCGCAAACACCTTGCTTGTCTTGCTGGGATAGGCAAGAATCTTAATGCCCTGCTTTTCCAGTTCCTTGAAACAGGGGTAATTATCCGAGCCGTATAAGATGATCGTATGAGGGTGAAGCCGTTTTACTAACTCTTTCAGCCCCTCCTCAAAGCGATCACGATCTTTGAGCTTACGGGGACTTCCGCCGACAGTGCCGATAGCGACAGCACTGTTTTTCAGGTATGCCGTCAAAGCAATACCAGTAGGTTTCGGAAGTACCCCAACGGACATTGTTGATAACAGCGTGACCGCAGAGCGTACCGGACCAATAGCCATATATTCATTATTTAAGGCAACACCGCACGACCCGCGGCTAACGCCTCTGCACATCATCTGCTTGCCAGCTTTCCGTCATATTACCCAAATTCTCCTTGACTTGCGTCAGCAAGCCTGCGTCGAATTTAGGCAATCTGACGAAAATCTGGACGGCGCATCTGATGCACAGGGGTCGTGCGGTGTTGCCTCAATGCTTGCGGGGGCTTCTCCTTCTGACCGCAGCGGCTGCACCGATGATAGCTGCTGCGGCTGCGGCTGCCGCTGCCGAATTGCCGGTTGCGGGGTTACGGCTCTTTCCGTCGGTGTCCTTATCTGCGGGTGCCTGAGCCTTGACCCAGACCGCTGTTAATGACAGATCATCGGCGGGTACTCTGTCCGGAAGAGCGGGCGACCAGCCAGCGAAGGTATAGCCATCTCTTTCGGGAACTGCTGGAGGTTCAAGGGCAGTACCCCAGGGAAGGCATATATTTTTTATCACCGAGCCGTCATCGTCAAGGAAGGAGACTGTGGAATATTCCTCCGATTCGGTCACTGCATCTATCCAGAACCAGTCAGATACGAATTCACCGCTCCTGACACGGACTCTGTAAGCGCCTGCTCCGGTGAAGCTCACTGTGCCATCCGGGGCGAGCTTTATCCCCTCGGATCCATCAGCCTCCCAGATGTAGGCAGCGTTTATCTGCTTGCCTGTCCCGTCATACGCATCGACCATAAGCCGCCTGTGAGCAGGGTGTTCCTCGGGGAATTCGGATATGCCGACCGGCTCCGGCTCTGAGGGCTTTTCAATACAGTCAGGCTCGGCTCCTACAAGACCTGTGTAGCTGCTCCTGATGACAAAAACCGTGTTCTCATCGGCCTCGGCCTGCGGGGGATCGGTAAAGTCGATCTCGTCGGCATCGCTGCCGTGGTACTGCACTCTGAGACTGGCCCAGCCGGAATAGACGGCCTTTCCCGTTCCGGTCCTGTATATTGCTCTGACGTGAAAACAGCCTGATCTGGTAAAATAAAAGCCTGCCGTTATAATCCAAGGTCACGCCGCTGCCGGGCAGCTCCATAACATCCCACGAGCAATTGCTCTCGGAGAGGCTCCTGCCCGTGTGATCTGTGACAGTGATGCTGAACAGATCATCGAGGAATACGGGAACTGACCCCACAGCCAGCTCAGGCAGCCTGCCCTTCGGAGCGATCCTGACAGCGATGCCGTATTCGGGAGCCTCCTCTATGATCTTCTCCGCAGTATCCGGGAATTCCGCGTTTTCCGCCCTGCCGAACACGAGCATTCTGCTGTTCTGGGGAAAGAACGTAAAATTCGATGAGCCTGACCGGAACCAGCGGTAAAAGCTGACATCGGTCTCGGACGGTGAGACTGAAAACGGGTCAAAGCCGTTGAAGCCGATATATACTGTGCGCTTGCGGCTTTCTATGATATCGTTTACCCAAGTCTTTGCGGCGACCGGTATATATTGCTCAGCACCCTTGGGGACACTGATGCTCACTGTATCAAGGAACTCAGCAAAGGTGATGCCGGGATATCTGCTGCGGCTGTATGAAAGCAGCTCTTTTATTGTATCTGCATTTATCGCACTGGAATCGAGGTCAGACTGCACCTCGCTTTTGCCTGACGAAAGCAGCTGGTCGCAGGTGCTGAAATCGTAAGAGTATGATCTTTGAGCCTTGTATTCCTTCAAGCTGCCGGCTATCGGAATATTTGCTGTTCCCTTGTTCACGAAAACGTTTCTGTCATGCTCCTTCCGGTATCTGAAAACGCAGTAGCGGCTGGCGATGCTGTCAGGGTCCTGAGCGTTCAGTATCTGATCGGTCATGCTGTTCAGCTCGTTCTCAACAAGGCTTGCGGCCGATACTGTATTGAAATAGGCGTTTTTTGCCCTTGCCGGGAGCGCCTCCACCTGCTCGTCTGTAAGCCTTGAAACAGTGTCTGCCGCCCCTAAGCAGTCGGCAAGCACGGTATAGGCCAGCATATACTCGTACATCACCCGGTCGATATAGGGCGATGCGGCATCATAGGCCTCGCCGCTGAACATAACGTCCGAAGCGGCATTGTCGGTGACGATCTGATAAAAGTCCCTGCCCTCCATATCAGCAAAGCTCCTGCCGGCCAGAACGTTCCCGAGCGTCTTTATCCTGAACACGAGGGAGCCGTCCCTGTTCCATTCGGTGTTGCTGCCGATCTGTGCGGCAATATTTATTGCCCGCTCCTCCTCGGACATAGAGGTATCCTTTTTGAGCACCTCTATCTGTCCGGCAATGCCTGTTACTGAGGTGTGCAGCTTATCAAGCTCAGTACCCATACCGCTTATGAACGTCTGATTTTTGATCTTGTTGAGTATCTGCTTTGTGCTGTAGTCAAGCCGGCTTTCAAGCTCGTCGATCCTTTCGTTCATCTCATCCCGCAGCTGAACGATGTTTTCATTTATTGTGCTGAGGGCATCTGCTGTGGTATCAAACAGCACATCTGCCAGAGGGTCGAGCATCTTTAAGGCAACACCGCACGACCCCTGTGCATCAGATGCGCCGTCCAGATTTTCGTCAGATTGCCTAAATTCGACGCAGGCTTGCTGACGCAAGTCAAGGAGAATTTGGGTAATATGACGGAAAGCTGGCAAGCAGATGATGTGCAGAGGCGTTAGCCGCAGGTCGTGCGGTGTTGCCTTAACATCGGGAATGCTCCTGACAGTGCATTGATACCCGTTTTCCAGACGGTCCTCAATACAGGCTTGGTCACATCAGCGCCTGCACACACACTCACAAAGGCGGATGACCGCGCCGGCAGTGCAGCAGTGCTGACTGTCATGATCCCGGCAAGCAGTATACCCGCAGCCCTTACAGCGATTTTTCTTTTCACGGCAATACCTCCCCGCATCTGTATGATTTGAAAAGATTATAGCATTTTTTTGTTTCTGTGTCAATTGCCGGCGGAGCTGTTCTGATGATCGGCAGCGTAAGTGCCTGACTGAAAAGATGTGGGCAAAGATACGCAAAAACGGGCACTCTCTACGAACGGTGAGAGTGCCCATTTTCGCTGTAAGCTTTCACTATGTTTTCTATTCATTTTCATATTCATACGGACTGCCATAATAAACGTTGTCCTGTTCCGATCGGCTGCTGCTCATGACGTGGCTGCTATGATACCTATTGCGGTAAGCTCTCCTGCCAGTATCCCACCAATAGCTTCTGCTGCGAGTGCAAATATACCAAACATGATCAATTCTCCTTTCGATACCGGAATTCAATATTGTTGGCATCAAAGCTGTGAATAATAGGGAAGCCGTTGTAGTTGATACCGATATCTGAGCCCGTGTGTTCATTGCAGCAGGCATAAGCGTTGAAGCCGGCGGCAGTTGTCATTATCATTACTCCTGCCACAGCGGAAACGGCTGCCCGCCTGATCTTTCCCTTTGATCTGTTTCCTGTATTGTTCATAATGTTCTTTCCTTTCTTTGGATTGCTGTTACGGTTCATCTCTGCGGGATTTCGCAGCTTATGAAAGTATACCGTAGATGAGAGCTGCTGCTGCGCTTCCGAACAGTCCGATTCCAAGAATGCAAAAGCTGATCATTTACTATCGCTCCTTCCTTATCAATTGCATTTTTATATGCTCAGATACTGCTGATAGCATAAACTATCGCTCCGATAAGTGCTGCACCGGCACAAGCACCGAGAAATAGATCATTCGTTTCACCTCCTTTTATAGATTTGTTATTTCCTTTGCTGTGTCTGTATAATAACATACCGACCCTTGCATTTTCCTTGCAGGGACCTGTGTTTTTTCAAAAAACCGAAAAATTTTTCCGGGGATAAAAAACCGGCTTGCGCTTTGAAGCACAGACCGGTTCTGATAACTGTATTTATCTGTTGAGATTCGTCATATATATCGCATTTGAAGGCTGTTTTCACCAAGTTCCGGTATATCCGGACATACAGTCAGCCGGGTCATTGAAGTTTGTCATATAAATATCCTGCGAAAGAGAAAGATCAATATAGTTCTATGATAGGATAATCGACCGGCTGCTTATACCGTACTTTGGAAACAAGAGACTGCAGGATATCAAGACGGCTCATGTTCAGGGCTTTATCAATCACCTTATGGAGCTGGATCCCGAACACGCATCAGCCACCAACAATACGGACAAGCTCTCGCCAAGCACAGTGAGGCGTTACCTGACTGTGCTGCAAAGCATTTTCAATGCGGCATACAAGCTGGAACTGATAGCGACAAACCCTGCAAAGGGCGACAAACTCACTATCCCCCGTGTTGTCAATCCAAAGATCGAGATCTTTACGAAAGACGAAGCCGCAGAAATGCTGAACTGTCTGACAGAGGAAGACCTGCCGTTCCAAACATACATTCAGCTTGCGATCATCACAGGTGCAGGGCGCGGAGAAATGGCAGCGCTCAAGTTCAGCGATTTCGATTTTGATAACGGTCGGCTGACAATTTCGAGAGCGGCGATAAAAGTATCGGGTCAACCGATACAGATCAAGCCGCCGAAGGATTATGAAGTGCTGACGGTAACGGTCAGCAAACATTGCATCGAGCTTGTGAAGATGCTGAAAGCACAAAGGGCGCAGGAACGGCATTTGCTGGGCACGAAATGGGCGGGATACGAATGGCTGTTCACACAATGGAACGGCGAGATCATGAACCCACAGACGCCAACCAAGCAGTTCAGACAGTTCCTCAAGAGACACGGACTCAAGCACCGCAAGCTACACAGCCTGCGCCACACATCAGCAACGCTTCTTCTCTATGGCGGCGTCAACATAAGACAGGTGCAGGCAAGGCTCGGACACTCCGAGATCGAGACTACGCAGAAATATCTTCACTACCTTTCAGATGCCGATGCAGAGGCGGCGAATATCCTCACCAACATGATAGAGGAAGATGAAAGCCACCACATCGACATTGGAATGGCGCAGTGAGGCGGTAAGCAGAGAGGGGCTGTTGCGCGTTCATGCAAAAGCCCCTTTTATATTATTTTATTAATAATTATTTTTCTTTGAAATCTTGTTAGTAGTTTGTAAGAGGCAGTATGATATACTTAAATCACAGCAAGGGAAAACCCCGGAAATACAGGCGAAAACACAGCTCAAAATAATTTTTGAAAAACACAAAGATCTGTAAGTAGTTTGTAAGAGGCACTGTGATATACTTAAATCACAGAAAGGGAAAACCCCGGAAATACAGGCGAAAATACAGCTCAAAAATTTTTTTGAAAAACACAAAGATCTGTAAGTAGTTTGTAAGAGGCACTGTGATATAATAAAATCACAGGAAGGAAAACGAACCGGAAACAAAAGGAGAGTTCACGATAAAAACACAACTAAGAAAAAAGCAGCAATAGGCGCAGCAGTAATGCTGATGACAACATTAACTAAACTTAATTGAAAGGAGGAAAAACAATGATTACAGGCTTTTGCATATTAGGCGGCATCGCAGCATTTGAAGTGCTTCTGTATCTGATCAGTCCGTGACAGGCTGACGGAAGTTCGCACAAAACAGTATTGATACCAGACAGATCATATCAACGGCAGGCCGATGAGCCGTAGGAAGCAGAGGGGCAAAATATACGTAACGAAGAAAAAAGTAATGTCTGATGAGATTGAAGATTTGTATGAAGAATAAAAATCGAAGTGGGCGATTCAGGCGATAAGCAGAGAGAGCAGGGCATACAGACCCTGCTCTTTTTGCGTTATACATAGCTCAAAAAAGAAATGGTGCCCAAGCAGCATATTTTGAGCAAAGGGCAGATTTTTCGGGATCCTTACGAAGCCCCGAAAATGCGTGGTTTTCAAAAAAATCAAAATGGTGCCCAAGACCGGTTTTACAAAAGAAATACGCTGTCTCAGAAAGCTCTGAAACAGCGTATTTACGTGGTTTGTGCTGGTCGGAGTGACGGGACTTGAATTAAGGGAGAGGCATTTTGCAAATTATTCCAAATTGCTCTAACCTGCGGTTCTGCGCAGTTTGCACATTTAAGAATATTTGACTTTATCGTAACTTTTCATAAGTTTTAGCAAGAATAATGGACAGATTAAGGCCAACACTCCCTTATCACTCCACGTATCTACGTCATTTCCGCACTTTTTTCATCTAAGAATAAACCCTTTGGTCAACAATTGGCCAACTTTTAAGATACAACAAGTTAGTGGTATCGTTTCTGTCATTTCTTTGACCTAACCTGTCTTATGCTTTGGCATGGTCGGCAGAACTTTGGTAACGGCTTCGCAGCAATGCACATCGTTGTTTTTGAGCGTGTGAGCATATATTGAGAGTGTAACATCGGGCCGGGCATGACCTGCACGTTTGGATACATCCGGTACACTTATCCCTGCCTGGAGCTGCAAACTGATCGCAGTATGCCGAAACTGATGTGGGTGATAATTCGGTAGCCCGTTCTTTTTCAGAAAAGTCTGGAACCACATTCTGACAGTATTAGGCTTGGTAAAATCTCCGGGGTGATGACAGTGCGTAAAGAACACTGCGTTTTTGAACCAGTCCCACTTGCTTCCGTACTTCTTGCCTGTCTGGAAATAATAGGCTCTGTACTCTTTCAACATATTCATTGTGTCATTATCCATATACAGCCAGCGCTCTCCTGCTGTTGTCTTGCAGCCCTCGTCAATATGCCAGCCGTTATGATCTTGAACGAAATGCCTCCATATATGTATCCTGTTCTTTTCAAGATCAATGTCTTTCCATGTCAGCGCACACAGTTCACCAATGCGGCAGCCCGTCGCTAAAAGCATACTAAAAAACACCTGATACATATAATGCTCCTTGTCTGCGTACAGACAAGCGAAAAATCTGCCAAGCTCTTCTTCACCGATCGCCGATATATTCGGACGTTCTTTTTTGGGCGGAAGTGCCGCTTCGGAATAATTCCGAGGGATTATTCCCTCACGCAGAGCTAACTGCATTACGTTATGGATAAAAATATGAAGCTCATGAATGTATTTCCTTGTGATGCCGCTGTCAACCATATCGGCATAAGCACGGTTCAAAGCATTCGGCAGCAAATTTTTTAGCTGGATATGCCCGATAAATGGTGCGAGCTTATTTCTTCTGTATTTATAGCTGTATAGTGTCGAGCTTTTTATACCCTGCTGTTCCTTTATCCTCAGAAAGTATTCGCAGTAATTGTCAAACGTGATGCGAGAATCACAAACTGTCTGTTCCTCCACACCTTTTTCAAAGACCGCACCCTGCTTTTCAGCGTTCTTACGGTTCCACTGTGCCGATTTAGTATTATCGTATTTTACGGATAAAGTTTTGAACACCTGCTTGCCCGTCTGAGCGTCACGATGATCGAAAACGCGAATACGAAACGAGGTTATCTTGCCTTCTTTATTCTTGCGCTCCTGTATATTCATTCTGCCACCACCTTTCGTGTGGTGGTTTTATTCTGCTGTCTTATCATTTTAACTCCTTTCCGACAGCGGAATATATCGTACCCTAAGTATAACACATTCCGCTGTTTTGTTCAATATAAAAGTTGCGTTAAATCTTTGAATATTTATCGGTGGTGTTTCTTTGTTTGTGGCTGCTTTTTCAGCTTCTTGCGTTGTCTTTCTTCCTCTACCAGCCGTGAAATATAATCACCACGAGATACTTCCTTGTAAGTATCCCGAATATCCAAATACTCCTTCAGTTTCTTCAGACATTCCTCACCCTTAGACTTATCATACTCTTTTCTCAACCGCAGTATCCTCCCCTCCAGATCACCGATCGAAGAAACATGATCTTTATTTATGACAGCTAACATCTCCGAGAGTTTGTAAACATCAAGCTGATTTTCGATTGGCTTTGCAAAAGCCCGTAGCATATCAATTCTCGCTTGGATTGATTCTTTGGTATAGTCCTCCCCCAGCTTCCACAAGCTGACCGACCGCTGCTGTCCGGGGGCTTTAATCAAAATGCTATTATCACGCTTGACGGTAAAGCCAAGCCTTTCAAGCTCCGCAATCAGGTCATCAAAGTTGCTGACGCTGGGTATCAAGCTGTCAATTGCTTTTCTGATTTGCTCTTTCCATGACGTGCCGTTCTTTTTATGCTGCCATTCGGAGTAGTTTATCGACATACCCTCATTTTCAAAATTAAGTGCAGGCTCAACTCCAAAAGCACGGCACACCCCATTCGTAACCTCACGCATTTTTCTGACGGAACCCTTGTTATCATAAAATCGCTTGCCTGTGAGCGAGTAAGAATTTATCAGAATATGATTGTGAACGTGATCGGTGTTAATGTGCGTAGCAATGACCGCCTGCACATCGTCGCCAAACATCTTGCGGACAAATGCCATACCTATCTTGTGAGCAAGCTCGGGCGTGACGTTCTCGGAATCGGCAAAACTCATTATGTAGTGGATCGCCTTGACAGGGCTTTTGCCGCTTTTACTCGGAGGGTCATCATAGCTGCGCCTTGCGTACTGCTCATAAACCGCCTTCATCTGCGTATAGGCGTACTCGGGCTCGGTCATGCAATTTACCGAGATCGTCAAAACTCGCTCGTCGGTCTTGTCGGGATTCAGTATGTAGGTCAGCGCTTGCTTGACGTTACGGTGGACAGCCACAGATTTACAGTATGGCAAAGCTGGCTCATATCTCCTCTCAACTTTTCCACATCGGCAGCATAAATGCTGCACGTTTCGTTTGCTTTCTTCGCCACCTGATTGATATTTCTCGAGATGACCCTCATTCCGTTAAGCAGGGGCGCAAGCTCTTTCAAATCAATATTTTTCACTTCACCATTCAGTGACATCGCTCTAATAAAAGTTGAGGTTTTCAGATGACATTTTGCTGCCTTATCTTCGATCTGCTCCCATTCCTCGGCGGAATATACTATCTCCTTGCGGCGGAGCGTTTTGTTTTTTCTTGCTATATTTATCAGTCCTCTCTTTTTAGTTTTACGTTCTAATGGCTCGCTTTTGTCGAGCCTTCGTTTAGGGCTGAACAGCCCCTAAACACCGCAGAGGTTAACCACGTTAACACCTGCGGGAAAGTGCCGGTATTTTGCCGGGACTTTCTGTACTTGCGTAATTATGAAAAATAGAAATTCAAATAAACGCATTTACACAGTTTTCCCTGCCGTCCTCGGCAGGGTCGCTTTTTTGCGTTTAGCTTTTGATACCGAGATAATTGAGCAGCGAGGCTTTGCTCACCAATATCTTGCCCCTCACACCGCTGCCTGCACGAACATAGGCGACCTTGTCCTGTGCGACAAGCTGACGGACTGTGTGCTCAGATAAGCCGTTTACAAGTGCGGCACACTCTTTGACTGTGAGCATTTCTATAGGCTTATCCTTGATGTTTGTTTGCTCTATGTGCTGTTTGGGCGACAGCGATTCGATAAGCTGTTCCAATAGCAGGACTATCTGTGAAATGATCTGCTTTTTTTCTGTTAAATTCAAATGTCATTCTCCTCTCTGATCTTTATTCTGCTTGATCTGGCGATAGGTCAAGCTTTATCTTGTTTTCTTTTGTATGTGTTTTTAATGCACGCTGCTTTTCCTCCTTTCAGGTCTGAACGATTTGATGTGTGACTTTGGACTTTTTTCTTCTGCTGGCGAGGCAGGAAGAAATATGTGCCTTTCATAAGTTAATTCTGAATGACGAGCGGAAAAGTTAATGGGTTTTTGAAAAACTGTATGGTTGCACAAATGGTAATCATTGAGGGTGTGCAGTTATTGCAAAATATATGCGAAGTGCGGAAAGCAACATAGCCTTCGTAAGTAACGACACTTTGAGCCAATTATATAAGCGGTTTCTGGAAAGTTGTAATAATTATCTCTGTATTCACTAAATCAGCCCTATGGAAAATGTATAGTTTGCATATAGATGCTGTGGCATACTCCCTTTGCTTAAATGTACTTGGTCTGCAAAGTGACTTTGCTAAACATCCTTCCAATAGACACTACACAATGCGCCATATTTTTAAGTGGTTTTACGCTATCCAAAAACAAATTCTCTGTATTCAACAAATCTAACCATGGAATATTGATGTATTGCACAGCATTTTGATTAAAGAGGGCTCTGGCGGTTTGATAAAGACAAATTTTCATTGAGAATAATAGCCTCTCACTTATACCTAGGATTTTGGGCAAAAAGTTAAGGCAAAATCGGGCGTGTTTACAAAATATTTAGATTTACAACAGAATTCCACCCTGATAAAAAAGAAGCAGGACGCTGGTTCATTTGCGAACCCAGCGTCCTGTTTTCTCATTATTATTCTTCATCAGTTATGTTGATTATCCGTTTGCCTTGTATCTCGGCATACTGTAGAGTGCGGTATGCTCCGCCGCTATTATGCTGCACACAGCACACTACAAGGTCGGAACGGTCAATCATACTGCGGTTGCGTATTTGAATTGCCGCTTTTGGATGAGCTTTGGAAGATTCATAGCAAACATCTACCTCATCATAATAGTCAAGGTACTCCTTTTCGTTGTCGCGGTATTCCGCTTTCATATATGGAAGGACAAGCGTAAAATGGGTATTGCCGTAAGCATATTTATTGATAGCTCGCTTGATTGCTGCAGAAGCAAGAATATCAAATTCTCCTTCCCGTCCGATAATGAATTCGATATATTCTTTTTGCATTATAAGGTCATGCAGGAGTTTGTCAAGGCGGTGTTCTATCTTCAATCCACGCTCTATGTATCTATGACCGAAAAAGCTGACGGTGTAAATGTTCATAGCTATCACCTTTTATATAATACTATATACATAGTAACATTGTATATGTATATTGTCAAGTGGTAACATTAAATATAGAATAATATAGAGGGGTGATGTTATGGATAACTCTAAATCGGTCATCACGATAAAGGAATACGGCAGTATCAGCATACACCTGAAAGAGATAATGGACAGCAAGGGTATCACACGGAACTACCTTGCAAGAATATCCAATACTCGCTTTGAGGTCATCAACAAGTGGTATAATGGTGTTGTAGAAAAAATGGATTTGGATATTCTCGCTCGTATCTGTTATGTACTGGAATGTTCGCCTGCCGATATAATCAAATATGATAATAAGTGAAGCGTTTTAGCCTGTATAGGTTGAAACGCTTTTTTGTTTCTATCCATCATATTTACGAATATAATCACAGCATAAGGAAAGGGCTATGTCCTCCGTGACCGTATACGGAAGGCATAGCCCTTTTTCATCGTTTTTTGCTGTATGTCCTATGCTTTTACTAATATGACCTTACTATCCTTTCATGCTCATTGTTCTGCACTTGTCCCGGATAGACCTTTCAAGCTCTCTGGACGCAATGCTCAAAGCATATTCGTTATTCTTTATCAGACAAATATATCGTGTCGGCATATTCTCCTTGATCTTCAGACGGCAGATATTATCAGCATTCCCGTCAAGAAACGGCTCAGGCACAAATCCGATGCCAAGACCGTTCTGCACCATAGGAAGTATCAGGTCGGCTGTTTCGGCTTCGATATCAGGCTCAAACGGCAGAC
>Ga0247608_10000208_pt1 | contig 105731 bp, 93 predicted proteins | sample 176DNAGHGlowgp2_FD_193490 | JGI IMG/M metagenome (GOLD analysis project Ga0247608, IMG submission 193490) | Sheep rumen microbial communities from Palmerston North, Manawatu-Wanganui, New Zealand - 1766 DNA GHGlow gp2 | ecosystem: Host-associated > Mammals > Digestive system > Stomach > Rumen ... | reverse complement strand
TGTTCGACGCGCATATGAGCTTGTTTACGGGTATGCCCATGTGCTTTGCGTAGTACGCCGCGAGGATATTGCCGAAGTTGCCCGTGGGAACTACGATGTTTATCTTGTCGCCGAGCTCTATCTCGCCGTCCTTGACGAGCTCCGCGTACGCTGATACGTAGTATACGACCTGAGGAACGAGCCGTCCCCAGTTGATGGAGTTGGCGGAGGAGAACATCTTGCCGTTTTCCTCAAGCTTTGCCTTGACTTCGTCGTCCGTGAATATTGCCTTGACGCCGTTCTGGCAGTCGTCGAAGTTGCCCTTTATCGCGCATACGCCGACGTTAGAGCCCTCCTGCGTCTTCATCTGACGCTTCTGCATGGGGCTGACGCCGTCCTCGGGGTAGAATACGAGGATAGATGTGCCCTCGACGTCCTTGAAGCCTTCAAGTGCCGCCTTGCCCGTGTCGCCCGAGGTCGCAACGAGTATGACTATCTTCTTGTCGAGCTTTATCTTCTTTGCAGAAGTTGTCAGGAAGTAGGGCAGTATCTGGAGTGCCATGTCCTTGAACGCGCACGTCGGACCGTGCCACAGCTCGAGCATATATGTGCCGTCGAAGAGATGTGCCATTTCAGCGATGCTCTCGGTCTCGAAGTTCTTGGTGCTGTAGGCGTTGTCGGTGCAGTAGTGTATCTCAGCCTCTGTGAAGTCGGTGAGGTACTTTGCGAAGACATAAGCGGCTCTGTCGGCGTAATTCATCTCGCCGAGAGCCTTTATCTCGTCGTTTGTGAGCGCAGGAATGCTCTCGGGGACGAAGAGTCCGCCCTCCGCAGATATACCCTGCGTGATAGCCTCCGCGCTGCTGACCTTTACGCTGCTGTTTCTTGTGCTGTTGTAAAACATAGGATCACCCTTTTATTATATTTTGCCGTGTAAAATCGGCGTTTTTTAACAATTTGATTTTGTAGTGGCGCATTCCGTGCCGCCTTGACTTAAATTCTGATATGCGGGCGCTCGGAAAGCGCCCCTGCAACGGGATATCAGAAAAACACATCATACCCCGTCGTATCATAGGCGTTTTCGAGGTAGTCGACCTCCGACGCGCCGCCGTCCTCGAGCGTGACCTGTGCCGTGTCGAAGCGCGGCTGCAATATGCTCGGATTCCGCCGCAGATACTCCGCCGCCGCGCGTATCACAAGCCCCTGCTTGCGCCTGTTCACAGCCTCAAAGCCGCTCACCATGCTGCCGCGTCTGCGAGCCTTGACCTCCACGAACACTATGTAGTCGCCGTTTTCGGCGATGATGTCTATCTCTCCGCCTTTTATGCGGAAATTCCGCGATATGACGCTGTATCCGCGCTCCGTAAGGTATGCGCACACGCGCTCCTCGCCGAGCCGTCCCGCCTCGGTCTTAGTCATTGCTCTCACCGAGTATCTTTTTCAAGAACGTCCTGCGGTGCACCTCGCTCGGACCGTATTTCCGCAGCATTTCGCAGTGCAGAGCCGTTCCGTAGCCCTTGTGCTGCTCAAAGCAGTATTCGGGGTACTTCTCCGCTATCTCGCGCATATAGCGGTCACGCGAGACCTTCGCGAGCACCGACGCCGCCGCTATCGAAGCGGAGGTCGCGTCGCCCTTTATCACGCACCGCGTGGGACAACCGAGCTCGGGCAGTCTGTTGCCGTCCACGAGCGCTAAATCGGGCTTTATGCCCAGTCCCTCGACCGCGCGCTTCATCGCAAGCATGGTCGCGTTCAGTATGTTCAGCCTGTCTATCTCCTCAACTGAGGCGGTCGCCACGCAGTACGCCCGCGCCCTCGCGATGACCTCGTCGTAGAGCTTCTCGCGGCGTGATTCCGATATCTTCTTGCTGTCGTTGAGGTAGTCGATGAGCGTCTCGTCGTCGAGCACCGCCGCCGCCGCGTACACATCTCCCGCGAGAGGTCCGCGCCCTGCCTCGTCGACACCGCATATTATCGGGAACTCCCTGCGGAGCTCGCTGTCGTAGTCGAAGAGCTCCTTGTGGAGGATTATCCTTGCCATAGTTACTCCTTTGTTGGCGGGAGCTCGAGCGTTATGCGTCCGAGCTTGCCGCTCCTGAACTCGTCGAGCACGGTTATCGCGGCTCTCTCGGTGTTTATCTCGCCGCCCGAGACGACCATTCCGCGCTTTCTGCCGACCTTTTCGAGCAGTGCAAGTCCGTCATCCTCAGCGCTGAGCTCTATCTTATAGCGCTCGGTCAGCGACTGTGGGTAGGTCTCCGCGAGGTAGCTCAGGAGCTTCATCGCGAGCGTTTCGATGTCGAGTATGTCGTCGCTGATAGCGCCCGTGAATGCAAGTCTTATCGCCGCGGACTGGTCCTCGAACTTAGGCCACAGTACGCCGGGCATATCGAGGAGCTCGGTGTTGTCCTGAAGCTTCACCCACTGCTTTGTGCGGGTAACGCCCGGTCTGTCCTCGACCTTTGCGCGCTTGCCTCCCGCGAGCCTGTTTATCAGCGAGCTCTTGCCGACATTCGGGATACCGAGTATCATCATGCGTATCGGAGCTCCGCCCATGCCGCTTCTCTCGCGCTTCTCCATGAGCTCGCGCAGAACGGTCGCTTTCAGCGTAGGCATGAGCCTGTTCAGACCCTTGCCCGACTTGCAGTCCACCGCAAGAGCCGTCACGTTTTCACTTTTTAAGTAGTTGACCCACGCAGACGTCGCGTCGGCGTCTGCGAGGTCGCATTTATTCAGCAGTACGATACGCGGCTTCTTCCCCGTGAGACCGTCTATCTCGGGATTGCGGCTGCTCAGCGGCGCGCGCGCGTCTATGAGCTCCGCGACCGCGTCCACGAGCTTGAGGTTGGCAGTGATAGCCCTCCTCGTCTTCGCCATATGCCCCGGGAACCACTGTATCGTTTTTATATCGTTGTTTTCCACTGTTATCTCCTTTTGCTGTCAGACCGTGCCGAAGCTCGAAAACGGGTAGAATCTCAGCACCACCCTGCCTATCACGCTTTTTTCGGACACAAATCCTATCTCCGACGAGCGGCTGTCCTTCGAGACTGAGCGGTGGTCGCCCATGACGAAGTAATAGCCCTCGGGCACGGTTATCGGGTACTGTCCCGTGAAGGCTCCGCCGTCGGCGTGTGTGAGTCCGAGGCGGACGTAGTCCTCGCGGAGCTTCTCGCCGTCCACATAAACTATGCCCTTGGTGAAGTCAATATCGACGGTCTGACCGCCGTGCGCTATGACGCGCTTGACGATGATGTCGCCGACTCCCTCGCCCCTCGTGACAGAGCCGTCCTCAGCGAGGGTATAGCTGCTGTCAGCACTGATTAGGACGATATCGCCGTTTTCGGGCGACTTGTCGAGCAGGCTCACTATCACCTTATCGTTCGGCATGAGGGTATTCTCCATAGAGCCGCCCTTTACGGAAGCTATGCGGAAGATGTAGGTGAACACGAGCGTCACTACGAATAAAGTTATGACAAGGGTCTCTGCGATGTCGGCAATGCCGCTGCGCGGAGACCTTTTGCTGCTGTCAGAGACCTCAGCCATTCTCGGGTCCCTTCCATGAATCTGTCAGTATGTCGAAATCCTTCAGCGGCGAGTATCTCACGAGAGCCTTGCCGTATATCTGGTCCTTCTTTACGAGACCGACGCTTCTTGCGCGGCTGTCGGTCGAGTGGTTGCGGTTGTCGCCCATTACGAAGAAATAGCCCTCGGGAACGGTTATCGGGTACTGGTCGCTGAACGCCCCGTAGCCGAGGTCAGCCGTAGTAGCATCGGTATTGATGTAGGGCTCGTTGAGCACCTTATCGTCCACGATGACCTTGCCGTCCCTGATATCAATGGTCTGACCGCCCGTAGCGATAACACGCTTGATTATGCACTCGCCTATCGCATTCGAACCTGCGCCCTCGGGGATATAGGGATTGCCGTTATCGTCGAGGAGGTAGTTGACGTCCTTGTTTATGACGAGGATATCGCCGTAGTCAACGTCGAAGAACACGGTCGACATGAATATCTTGTCGGTGTTTCCGAGCGACGGGTCGTAGTCCTTGTTTAGGGTGGGCACCATTGAATGTCCCACTATATTTACAGGGTGGAGGACATACGTGAAGACGAGCACTATGATGAACACCGTCACGAGCGTAGACTCGATTATCTCGACGATATCCGTGAGTATATTCGTCTTCTTTGCAGCCTCTCCCTGCTGATTCTCTATCTTTTCGTTATTGTTTTCCATAACGTGACCTCGCAGAAAAAAGAAATATGTAGCAAAAAAGGGACTTCACGTCCCCTGTGTCCCCCGCGTTCCACTGGGGATAAGTCCAAACCTGCCGACGGATGCCGCCGGCAGATCTGGTCTGCACCGCTCTTAGCGGATCTGCTCCTTGACCTTTGCAGCCTTACCAACTCTGTCTCTGAGGTAGTAGAGCTTAGCTCTGCGGACCTTACCGCTTCTTACGATCTCAACCTTGTTTACAACAGGTGAGTGGAGAGGGAAAACTCTCTCGATACCGCAGCCGTGAGCAACACGTCTAACAGTGAAGGTCTCGCTGATGCCGCCGTGCTTCTTGGCGATAACAGTACCCTCAAAAACCTGTATACGGCTCTTGTCGCCTTCCTTGATCATTACGTGAACCTTTACGGTGTCACCGATGTTGAAGGCAGGAACATTTTCCTTCTTCATGCTTGATTCGCTGATAAGTTTGAGTGCATCCATTTTAAAATCCTCCTAAAATTTCCGAACATTCATACCCGTTCCGCGCAATGAGTTCAGCATACAACACTGCACGGGAATAATCAATAATAAGGTGTGGGAAGCCACACAGGTCACTGACGTGACCCTCTGCATAAGCAGGTATCGGGCAGCGGACTATCCGATTTAATGTCTTTCGGCATTAACCCTCGACCGTATGTGAGATATACGGACGGAATTTCAAATGCTTTTATATCATACCACACTTTGGCATAAAATGCAAGCGATTTTTCAAAAAAACATATTTAATTTATTGTTCTCCCGCTTTAGGGGCGAGTTCCGCTCGCCCGCATCTTGCGGTCAAACACAGTCGGGCGCACGGAATGCGCCCCTACAGGCTATTTTTTCCGCAGCACAGCCATTGCCGCGTGGTGGAGGATATCGAACTCCACGGGAGCTGATTTTTCCAGCATTTCCATGTGCTCACGCTCCCAAGCGGCTATCTCGTCGGGAGCAAGTGAGGCTCCCACACCGCGGCAAGCCTTCATTCTGCCGTTCCAGCTCTCGCGCGTGAACCGCACGGGGAGGTCGTAGTCCTCGGCCGCCTCGATATCGAAGAATTTCTTCGCAATTTCGGGGATAAAGACGGGTGAGCGCTTATATCCTCCTCCCGTCCACTTGGGGTTGAATCTCAGCACGAGCTCCTCGCTCGCGCGGGCGAGGGCATCGTCCTCGGGCACCCATGCCATAAACAGGATAACGAGCCTGCCGCCGTCCTTGAGCAGGCGCGCGAGCTTCGGTATCACGACGTCGTAGTCGAAGTAGAAGAAGCACTGGCAGGCTGTGATGACGTCGAAGCTGCCGTCGGGGAAGTCGAGCTCCTCCGCCGAGGATACGACGAATTCGATGTTCATTCCCGCGTCCCTCGCGAGAATGCGCGCCTGCTCTATCTGGTTCGCGGAGATGTCGGAGCCGACCCAATCCGCGCCGTAGCGGTACATATTGCGCGGCACTACGCCTGTACCCGTGCCGAGGTCAAGGACACGCTGCCCCTTGACGCACAGCCCGCACTCAGCGACCCTGCCGAAGAATATCGGCGGGTAGATATCGCGGTATTTCGCGTAGTCCGACGAGGTGCGCCCCCAGTCGAAGCCCTTTCCGCCGTCGATGTCTTTGCTGAATATGTCCATTTTTATGCTCTCCTTTCAGCATCAGAGTTGTAGGGGCTGATGCCCGCATCAGCCCGCTCACAGTTATTCAAAAACACTGTTGTCCGCGCAGAGTATAGCCGTGCGGCGGATATTTGCGGGCTCGAACACGATGTCCGTAGAGTTTTTCAGTGCCTCGATGAACAGCGTGGGATTGTAGTTCGTCTGCGTGCCCGCGGGCAGATACATCGTGATATCGACCGATTTGCCCGTATCCGTGCAGCTCAGCAGCTCCGTGTCGGGCTTGATATCGACCGTCTTTATGCCCTTTTTCGTCTTTTTCTCGATGAGTATCTCGGGAGCGGCAATAAGGCTCTGCACCGCCTCATACAGCGCCGCGGAGTCCTCCGTCACGAGCGAGAATGCGTACTCCGCCTTGGCTATCGCTGTTATCTTCTGCTTCTGCTCCGCGACCCTCACTATCCGCATACCCTCGGGCATTACGGCGTTCAGCGCGTCGCGTATCGCCTCCATGGACATATCGTCGTCGGTGATGTTGAAGTCCAGTATCTCGCAGCTGCTCTCGAATCCCAGCGACAATGCCAGCGCGAAGCTGTAATACGGGTGCGGGTTGAAGCCCTCCGTGTACCATATCGGTATGCGCGAACGCCTGAAAGTCCGCAGCATACAGCGGTTCAGGTCGAGGTGGGAGATGTACTTCGCACGCCCTTTTTTCTCAAACGTTGCTCTTACCCGAAGCAAAACATTCCCTCCCCACTTTTATGTTCACTCCGCAACCCGAGCATCTCTGTCGGCAGTTGGGAGTGGTCTTTGATTCATGCGCAGTCTTGTTCTCGCGGACGAGGAACGCCTTGTCCACGAGGTAGTCGAGGTGGTCCCACGGGAGTATCTCGTCGTAGGTGAAGCGGCGGTTCGCGTAGAATGACGGGTCAATGCCGCAGTCAGCGAACGCCTCCAGCCACAGCTCGGGCTTGAAGTATTCCTCCCAGCTGTCGAACTTGCAGCCCTTCTTCCACGCCGCATATATCGCGGGACACAGCCTCCTGTCGCCCTTTGCGAGTATGACCTCGAGCATACTCACGTTCGGGTCGTGATAGCTTATCTTTATCTTCTTGCTCTTGGTCGAGCCGAGCAGCAGCTTCTGCTTGTGGTCAATCATCTCGCGGGTGTCCTGCGGCTCGAACTCAAACGGCGTGAACGGCTTGGGCACGAACGTCGCGCAGCTCACAGAGACCTGTACGCCGCCCTTTCCGCGGGGCCTGTCCTTGATGCTGTAGAAGAGGTCGACGATACGCTGCGCGAGCTCCGCAATGCCGACGATATCCTCGTCCGTCTCGGTCGGGAGTCCCATCATGAAGTAGAGCTTGACGCTGCTGTAGCCGCCCTCAAAGGCGATGCGACAGGTGTTCATTATCTCCTCCTCGGAGACGTTCTTGTTGATGACGTCGCGGAGGCGCTGAGTGCCGCCCTCTGCCGCGAAGGTGAGGCCGCTCTTGCGCACCTTCTTTATCTTGTTGAGCAGCGACTCCGAGAAGTTGTCCACTCGCAGCGACGGCAGGGACAGATTTATCTTCTCGCCCGCCGTGTAGTCAATGAGCTTTGTCAGCATATTGTCGATGTCGTAGTGGTCGCTCGTACTCAGCGATGCGAGCGAGACCTCGTCGTAGCCCGTGTTCTCGCAGAGGCACTTGGTCTGCTCGTATATGGTATCCGCCGATTTTTCGCGGAAAGGTCGGTATATGAAGCCCGCCTGACAGAAGCGGCAGCCGCGTATGCAGCCGCGGAGCACCTCCACGGACACGCGGTCGTGGACTATCTCCGTGAACGGGACAACGAAATTTTTCGGGTAGTAGACCTTGTCATAGTCGCGGATTATGCGCTTCTGCACGGTCGCGGGTATGCCCTCGTCGACGTCGAGGCGGTCTATCGTGCCGTCCTCCTTGTAGACGAAATGATAGAACTGCGGCACGTAAACTCCGCCTATCTGAGCGGCAGCACGCAGGAATTCGAGCCTTGTCGCGCCCTTCTGCTTCATCTCGTGGTAGAGGTCCATGAGCTCGAGGTTGACCTCCTCGCCCTCGCCGAGCACGAACAGGTCAAAGAAGTCTGCGAGCGGCTCGGGGTTACAGACGCATGGACCTCCCGCAATGACTATCTGACCGAGCTCCTGCGACCTGTCGCGGGCAAATATCGGTATCCCCGCGAGGTCGAGCATATTCAGTATGTTCGCGTAGGAGAGCTCGTATTGCAGCGTGAAGCCGATGAAGTCAAAATCGCGTATGGGGTCGAGGCTCTCGAGTGCGTAGAGCGGTATGCCGTTCTCGCGCATTACAGTCTCAAAGTCCTCGGACGGCGCGAAGCAGCGCTCGCACCAGTAGTTCTCGCGCTCGTTGGTCAGCGAGTACAGTATCTTCATGCCGAGGTGCGACATTCCGATGTCGTATGTGTCGGGGAAGCAGAACGCGAAGCGGACGTCGACCTTCGACTTGTCCTTTATCACGCTCCCGACCTCGCCGCCGATGTAGCGCGAGGGCTTCTGCACCTCGAGAAGGTGCTTCTCAATTTTTGCTTTTAAGTCCATATATCCACCTTTGGGTATCATCAGATATGTGTAGGGGACGGCGTCCTCGACGTCCCGCAAATCAATTGCCTGTAGGGGCGGATATCATCCGCCCTGTCTGTTCATTTTACAGCGTGAATCGCATCGGCAGGAAGTCCGACAGCTTGAACCACCCGTTCGACAGTATCACCACGAGGTCGTCGCCGCAGAACTCGCTCAGCACCTGCAAACACGCTCCGCACGGGGGACACGGCTTGGTGAAATCACGCGTGGAGCTGCCTGCTATCGCGATAGCCTTGAACTTCGTCACGCCCTCCGATACCGCCTTGAACACAGCCGTGCGCTCGGCGCAGTTCGTCAGCGAATATGACGCGTTTTCGATATTGCAGCCCGTGAAAATGCGTCCGTCAGCCGACATCAGCGCCGCTCCCACGCGAAAGTGCGAGTACGGGCTGTACGACTTCTCCGCAGCCTTGACTGCCGCGGCAAAGAGCTCCTTGTCCGTCATTTTTTGCCGCCTCCGACCTTGTGCTTCTTTCCGTCGGGAGTCATGATGTAGGTGCGCTCGAGCTGCTGCATGAGATTGCCCGTCACGGAGGCGCGGTACTCGTTGCGGAGCTCGGTCTGCTCGGCTTTTTCGGCTTCGGTGAGTCCCTCCGCCTTTGATTTGCGCGCGAGCTCGTTTATGCGGTCTATTTTTTTCTGTTCCATGATAACCTCGCTGACCTTCCGCATTCTGCGGAAAATGTAGTTATTGTAATTATAACCCGACAAGGCGCAAATGTCAAGGCGCGGCAATGATGCCCTCCTAATTGTAGGGAACGCCGCCCTCGGCGTTCCGCAAATACGCGTACGGCATACACGGGTGAGCTCGTCCAAATAAAAACGTCAGATTTCTCGTTCGCAAACAATCCGGTGAATTGTTTGCGAACATGATAGCTGACTTTTCAATGCGGGCGCACGGAATGCGCCCCTACAGCAGAACGCCGAGGGCGGCGTTCCCTACAACGATACGCATAATTACACATTACAAAAAATGCGAATTTTTTTCGTAAAATTATTGTAAAAGCTGTCGGTATATGATATAATAAATAATGTATATGATTTTTTCAGCCACATTTGGCAGAACGGAGCTTGATATGGACAACATCATTACCTTCGGCGGAAGCATGACCAAACAGATAAATTTTGCCATGCAGCAGAATTATGTGCCTGTTTTCCGCAATATCACTCTCACCAACAACACCGACGAGGTCATTCCCGCAGTTAAGCTCAGGATAAGCTTTGAGCCTGAATTCGCCAAGCCGTTCGAGTCGCTGCCGACCGACCTCCTCCCCTCCCGTCCCGCGGAGATAGCTCCCGTCAATATCGTCCTCAACGCCGACTACCTGTTTAGCCTCACTGAGAAAATGGTCGGCAGCGTGACCGTCGAAGCCATAAATGGTGACGAGGTCATCGCCTCGCAGGTGAACACCATCGAGCTCCTCGCCTACGACCAGTGGACAGGCGTGCTCTTCATGCCCGAGATGATAGGCGCGTTCATCACTCCCAACCACCCGAAGGTGAAGGAGATTGTCGCCGAGGCGGGCAAATATATGCAGAAATGGAGCGGTTCGCCCTCCTTCACGGGCTATCAGGACCGCAACCCCAACATCGTGAAAATGCAGATGGGCGCGATATACGCCGCTTTGCAGGAGCAGAACATCGCCTACAGTGCTCCGCCCGCAAGCTATGAGACGGCTCAGCGCGTGCGCCTGCCCGAGGACGTTCTCACGGGCAAGAGCGGCACGTGCATAGACCTCGCAGTGCTGTACTGCGCCTGCCTCGAGGCGATAGAGCTCAACCCGCTGCTCTACATCGTCAAGGGGCACGCATTCGCGGGCTGCTGGCTGATAAACGAGACCTTCTCCGACTGCCTGCAATACGACGTTTCCGCCATTTCCAAGCGCATCGCCAAGGGCGTGAACGCGATGAGCGTGGTGGAGTGTACCGACTTCACCGCAGGCAAGAGCGTTGACTTCGACACCGCCGAGGCTCACGCCGCAAAGCACCTCGAAGCCTTCGACGACTTCTACTTTGCGATAGACGTCACACGCACAAGAGCGGGCGGCATTCGTCCCATGCCCGCGCGTGTTTTCGAGGACGGCGCGTTCAAAGCCGTCGACTACGGCGAGCGCAAGCGCAGTGAGATAACCTCCGCGCCCTCGGAAATGGACATAATCGGTGATATACAGCTCGACGGCGAACCGCGCGAGGTCACGAAGCAGGTCATCTGGGAGCGCAAGCTCCTCGACCTCAGCCTCCGCAACAGCCTCCTCAACTTCCGCCCCTCCACGATGAACGTGCAGGTCATGGTCACCGACCTCGGCGAGCTCGAGGACGTGATATCACAGAATGAGGAGTTCAAGGTATGCCCCGTCCCGAACGATATGTCGTTCCAGATGGCGGACAGCAAGATTTTCGAGACCGAAAACGACAAGGCGCACATCGACGCCGTTGCCGATTCCGAGTTCAAGAGCCGCCGCCTACGCACCTTCATCAGCGAGGCAGAGCTCGAAAAGATAATGAAGAAGCTCCACAGACAGGCTAAGGTCAGCATAGAGGAAAACGGCGCTAATACGATATATCTCGCGCTCGGCTTCCTGCGCTGGTATGAGACCGACAAGAGCGAGAAGGCGCGTTATGCTCCGCTCGTGCTGATTCCCGTCGACATCAACCGCAAGGTGCAGGACAAGTCCTACACGATAAAGGTACGCGACGAGGAGACGCAGGTCAACATCACCGTGCTCGAGATGCTGAGGCAGTTCTTCGGCATTGACATAAAGGGGCTCGACCCTGTCCCCATGGACGAGAACGGCGTCGACCTCCCGCTCATTTTCAGCACTATACGTCAAGGCATCATGGCGCGCACACGCTGGGATATCGAGGAGTACGCCTTCATCGGTCAGTTCTCCTTCAACCGCTTCATCATGTGGAACGATATCCGCAACCGCGCCGACGAGCTCGCCGCGAACAAGGTCGTAGCGAGCCTTATCTCGGGCAAGACAGAGTGGGACGGCGGCGATATCTCGATGACTCCGCTCGACCTCGACAACAAGGTCGCTCCCGCTGACCTCGCAGTCCCTGTAGCTGCCGATTCCTCGCAGCTCGCGGCTGTTTACGCTGCCAACGCGGACAAGAGCTTCGTCCTGCACGGACCTCCCGGAACAGGCAAATCCCAGACGATAACCAACATGATAGCGAACGCCCTCCACCACGGCAAGACCGTCCTCTTTGTCGCCGAGAAAATGGCGGCTCTCGAGGTCGTGGAGAAGCGTCTGAACAAGATAGGGCTCGGTCCGTTCTGCCTCGAGCTCCACTCCAATAAAGCGCAGAAGCGCGCTGTGCTCAAACAGCTCGAGGACACGCTCAACGTCGGCAGGGTCAAGACTCCCGCCGAGTTCGAGGCTGAGGCTGCGAAGATAGCCTCCCTGCGCGCCGAACTCAACGACACGATGTCGGAGATACACAAGGTGCGCCCCTACGGTATGTCGCTGTACGACGCGGCGGTGAAGTACGAGCAGTTCAAGCCCTACGGCGGCAAGTTCAGCTTCTCGCAGTCGCAGATAGACGCGATGAACGCCGAGACATACTCCAACTGGCGCGGCGAGCTCGAACGCCTCGCTGCGGCGGGCAGGGAGTTCGGCGACGTGACCGCTACTCCCCTCACCTGCTGCCGCCTGACGGAGTGTACTCCCGATACGCGCGGCAGGCTCGAAAGCAGGCTGAATTCGTACAAGTCGGCACTCGCGGCGGCGGGTGCTCACAGCGGCGAGCTCTGCACAGCGGCGGGCTCCGCGGGCATGAGCTATGCCCAGTGCAAGGCTGTCGCCGACGTCATCGCTGAGGCGACTGCGGACGGCTATATCCTCCCGCAGATACTCACGGGCAGCGACTGGGAGCTCCGAAAGGCGGCGGCTGAGCAGCTCGTTGCCTCGGGACGTCAGCAGCGCGCGCTCAAGGCAGAGGTGCTCGGACAGTTCGAGCCGTCCGTACTCGCATACGACGCGAGCGGCGCCCTCGTCAACTGGAAGACCGCGCAGAGCAAGTGGTTCCTGCCCAAGCTGTTCGGTACGAACAAGCTCGTGAAGGAGCTCGCGGCACACGCAAAATCGCCCGCAACGGTCACAAAGCAGAACATAGTACAGCACTACGAAAAGCTCAATCAGCTCGGAGCGCTCAGCGGCGACATAGTCAACGCTCAGCCCGACTTAACGGCGGTGTTCGGCGCTCTGTGGCAGGGCGAAAGCTCCGACTGGGACACCATAGAAAGGTCGGTCGCGCTGTCGGATAAGCTCCGCGGCGGACTTGCGGCGGCTCCCCTCAGTGCGGAGGAGAAGTCTCACCTCGCGCAGTCACTCGTCAGCGGATACGGCGACCCGACCGCAAAGCAGTCCTCAAAGGCAGGCACAGACAAGCTCACGGCAGACTTTGCCGCTCTCAATAACGAGGTCTCCGCTCTCGGCAGCGAGTTCGCACTGACTCCCGACGCTCTCGGCAGCGAGGGTGACTGGTCTGCGGCGGCTTCGGCTCAGGCTAACAGCATCATCGGCGCGCTCCCGCAGCTCAAGGAGTGGACGGGCATCGTCACGATATGCAACAAGCTCACGGAGCTCGGCATCGGCAACGTCGCCGACAACTTCCTCGCGGGCAAGGTGCGCTCAAACGAGCTGCTCGGCGGCTTCGACTGCGACCTCTGCCGCGCTATGGTCACCTCGACTATCTCCGCGAGCCCGATTCTCTCGAAGTTCCAGGGCACGCTGTTCGAGGAGACTATCCGCAAGTACGGCGAGGTGCTCGACAAGTTCTCGAAGCTCACGATAAACGAGCTCGTCGCGGAGCTGTCCGCGAAGATACCCGCGGCAGGCGCGTCGGCGGCAAGCTCCGAGATAGGCATACTCCAGAAGGCGATAAAGAGCAACGGACGCATGATGTCCATACGCAAGCTCTTCGACAGCATACCCAACCTCCTGCGCAGAATGTGCCCCGTAATGCTCATGAGCCCGATATCGGTCGCTCAGTACATCGACCCCTCGTACCCGAAATTCGACCTTGTCATATTTGACGAGGCTTCACAGCTCCCGACCTGCGAGGCTGTCGGAGCTATCGCGCGCGGCGAGAACGTCATCGTCGTCGGCGACCCCAAACAGCTCCCGCCTACCAGCTTCTTCTCGTCAAATCAGGTCGACGAGGAGAACTACGAGAAGGAAGACCTCGAGAGCGTGCTCGACGACTGCCTCGCGCTCTCCATGCCACAAGAGCACCTGCTCTGGCACTACCGCTCACAGCATGAGAGCCTCATCGCGTACAGCAACGCCAAGTATTACGACAACAAGCTGTTCACCTTCCCGTCGCCCGACGACCAGATATCAGAGGTCAGCTGGGTACACGTGGACGGCTTCTACGACAAGAGCTCCACACGAACCAACAAAGCCGAGGCAAAGGCTATCGTGGACGAGATATCCCGCCGACTGGAAGACCCCAAGCTCCGCAAGCTCAGTATCGGCGTAGTTACGTTCAGCCAGCCCCAGCAGAACCTCATAGACGATATGCTCATGGACGCATTCAGAGCGCGCCCCGAGCTCGAGCAGTGGGCTAACGAGCAGTACGAGCCCATCATAATCAAGAACCTCGAGAACGTGCAGGGCGACGAGCGCGACGTTATCATGTTCTCTATCGGCTACGGTCCCGACAAGGAGGGCAAGGTCAGCATGAACTTCGGTCCTCTCAACCGTGACGGCGGCTGGAGACGTCTAAACGTCGCTATCTCGCGCTCGAAGTGTCAGATGATAGTGTTCTCGGTCATCACTCCCGAGATGATAGACCTCTCGCGCACACGCTCCGACGGCGTCGAGGGACTCAAGGGCTTCCTCGAATTTGCGGCTAAGGGCAGGAGCGCTCTCGCCGTAAGAGGCAACACCTCTGCAAAGACTGCCGACTTCAGCAATGTGCTCGCGGAGGAGCTCCGCAAGCGCGGATATACCGCCAACTGCGCGGTCGGCTGCTCCGACTTCAAGATAGACGTGGCAGTCGCTGACCCCGAGAATACCTCGCGGTACATACTTGGCATAAACTGCGGCACGAAGTCCAACTACGTCAACGGCACCGCCAAGGACAGACACCTCTCGCAGGCGTCGGTACTGCGCGGTCTCGGCTGGAATACGATGAACGTCTATATCCTCGACTGGCTCGACAACAAGGACAAGGTCATCAAGAAGATAGAGGACGAGATAGCCGCGATAATCGAGCGCAGAAATGCGCCTCCCGAGCCCGAAAAGGAGGAGCCCAAGCAGCCTAAGCAGGAGCTCGTCTTCGAGACCGAGGAGGTCAGCCCGCTCGCCGAGAGATGTGAAGCCTACAAGCCGTTCAAGGTCAAGGAATACGGCAAGAGCGAGAGCTTCAACGAGACGGGCGAGGTCAAGATAGTCAAGTGTGTCAAGGACATCCTCGCGGCAGAGGCTCCCGTAAGCAGGGCGGCTCTGACAAAGAAGCTGTTCGCGTGCTTCGGCGTGGCGAGGACAACTCCCAATACAAAGGCGACCGCTGACACCGCTATCGAGAAGTGCGGCGCTGTCGTGACCAAGGCGGGCGAGAACGACTTCCTGTGGCTCCCCGACCAGAACCCCGAAAGCTACGACATCTGCCGCGCTAAGTGTTCCGACGAGGACAGGCGCGGTATGGACGAAATAGCTCCCGAGGAGATAGCGGCGGGCATCAAGCTCATTATGGCTGAGCAGTTAGCCATGCTCCGCGAGGACCTCATCCGCGAGACGGCTCACCTCTTCGGCTTCACGAGGGTGACTCCCACTATAGAGACTGCCGTTTCACTCGGCATTCGCGAGGCTAAAAAACGCGGATTTGTCGAGTTCTCCGAGGACGGACGCATTAGTTATACGGAATAATGTAGGGGCGGATATCATCCGCCCGCAATAAATGGCACTGTAATACCGCGCGGAATAATTCCGCGGGTAAAGCAATTGAGGACTTCTACAAGGGGAGGCTCTCTCTTGCAGAGCCTCCCCTCTTTCAAAACAGTCCACTGGACTGTTTTGAAATTCATCCCCTTGCAGAGCGCACTTCGTCGCGGGACGCTGTCCCACACCCTGCCAAAGGCTCTGCCTTTGGAATCCGCCAAGGAGCACAGCCCCTTGGAACCCAATGTTCGCGCTGTAGTTCATTCAAAACGGAAGCAATCTCCGCGGATCTTACAAACAGAAAACCAAAGAAAGAAGCGATAAATTGAACAGACTTCTGATACTCATCGGCAAAATAATAGTCGGCGTTCTGCGCCTCCTCGGGCGCAACGCGGGCAACCTCCCGGGCATTATCCTGTGGCACCTCACAAACGGAAAATGCTGCAAAATGTTCAAGGTCGACTGCCCCATTATCGCCGTGACAGGCACCAACGGCAAGACCTCCGTCACCAACTGCGTCGCCCAGCTCTTTGAGCAGAGCGGCAAGAAAATCATAATCAACCGCGAGGGCAACAACCTCGACACGGGCATATGCTCCCTCCTGCTCCGCCACTGCGACGGCGCGGGCAGAGTCGATGCGGACTACCTCATTCTCGAGACGGACGAGAGCCACGTCCCCGTGGTGTACTCTCAGCTCAAGCTCGAGACGCTCGTCGTGCTCGACTTCTTCCGTGACCAGCTCGACCGCAACGGCGAAATGGAGACCCTCATACAGAAGATAAACGGCTTCTGCAAGACCTTCAGCGGCAACCTCATCCTCAACGGCGACGACCCCAACACCGCCCGTCTCGGCAGGGCTAATCCCGACAACAAGAACGTCAGGTATTTCCGCGCGGAGAAGTACGCCTTCGCGACCGAGAAGATATTCGAGGCGTCCGAGGGACGCTTCTGCCCGTTCTGCGGAGAGCCGCTCGGATACGAGTTCTACCAGTACTCGCACATCGGCAGATTTGCCTGTCCCAAGTGCGGCTTCGGCAATTATGAGACGTACATCTCCGCGAGCGGCATAGACCTCGAAAAGCCTGTATTTACGGCTGACGGGCACGAATACTCGCCCAAGCTCAACAGCATCTACAACGTCTACAATATGACGGCGGTAGCGGCAGTCGCGAAGCTCTACGGCATCGCGCAGGACGTCACCGAGAACGTCATCAACAACTACACCGTCAACAACGGACGCATGGAGACATTCACGCTCGGCGACAGGCTCACCACGCTCAATCTCGCGAAAAATCCCGTCGGAGCGAACATGACTCTCCGCGTGATGAACGAAATGAAGGGCGAGAAGGAGCTCCTTTTCGTGCTCAACGACAACATCGCGGACGGTCTCGACGTGTCGTGGATATGGGACATCAATTTCAGCATCTTCGAGCGCGTGACCCGCGTAGTTACGTCGGGGACGCGCGCCTACGACATCGCCGTGCGAATCAAGTGCGCGGGCTTTGACTCTGCGAATATCGTAGTCCGCCCCGACCTCGACGAGGCTGTCGAGGAGCTCGCACGCACCGAGGGACGCAAGTTCGTCATCGCGAACTACACCGCCGTCCAGCCGACGCGTGCCGCGCTGAAGCGCTATATTTTGAGCCACGGAGGTAAGTGCGATGAGTGAGATAAGGATACTCCATATGTACGCGGATATGCTCGACCTCTACGGCGACGGCGGCAACATGGAGATAATCAAGTACCGCTGCGAAAAGCGCGGGATAGGCTGCGTTATCGACAAGTATTCCATTGACTCGGATATGCCCGATTTCAGCAGCTATGACGTCATATACATCGGCGGAGGCGCTGACCTCGAGCAGCAGCACATCTCCGCAGACCTGCTCAGATGCAGGGAGCAGATAAAGGCTGCATATGAGGGCGGAACGTTCCTTTTCCTCATCTGCGGAGGCTACCAGCTCATGGGGAAATACTACCGCGACGCCGACGGCAACGAGATAGCGGGGCTCGGACTATTCGACTACTTCACCGTAGCTCCCGCAAGCCGCAAAAAGCGCTGTATCGGCAATGTCGTGATACGCACCACGTTCACGGGCGCGACCGTAGACGTCGTCGGCTTCGAGAACCACGGCGGTCAGACTCAGGAAGTGAAAACTCCGCTCGGAGAGGTGCTCTGCGGCAACGGCAACTGCTCGAAGAGTCAGTACGAGGGCTACTTCGAGAAGAACGTCATCGCAACGTATATGCACGGTCCGTGCCTGTCTAAGAACCCCGAGCTCTCGGACTATATCATCGGCTACTGCCTCGACAGGCGAAGCGGCTCGCACGTTGAGCTTGCAAAGCTCGACGACACGCTCGAGCACGACTGCCGCCGCGTCATGACCGAGAGATTACTGAAGAAATAAACCAATGGAGATAATATGAAACGCTACAGAATCGCAACTATTTCACTCGCGGCACTGCTGCTTACGGGCTGCGGCAAGAGCGTGGGAGCCGAGAGCTCCGCGCCCGAGACTACGACTGCCGCGACCACTACGGCTACTGCTCAGACGACTGCCGCAACCACTACAGCGACCACCGTCACCACCACAAAGACGGTCAGCACAGATATCCCTGACGATGTCGTGCTCGAGACCGAGGCGGAGATAGAGGTCTACTCGAATACGACTATCGCGGAGCTCGTCAACGACAACAACGTCAAGCTCACCGCTCCCGCCGACCTCATCGACACCGAAGGGCTCGGCGAGAAAAAGACTAAGGTGCTCTTCGAGTACGAGGGCAGGGAGTACGAGAAGGAGGTCAGCTACACCGTGGTCGACACCACTCCCCCGCTGATACTCAACTCGGGCTGGAACCCCTATGCAAAGGTCGGTGAGCACTTCGACATCGACAAGATAATCGGCTATGTCGACAACTATGACCGCGCTCCTACGGTGACATACGAGGGCGAGGTCGACACCTCCGAGGTTGGCAGAAGCACGCTCGATGTGACCGTCACCGACAGCTCGGGCAACTCCACGCGCTTTGACGTGACGGTGCTCGTACTCAACGAGATACCGCGTCCCGAGGACAACAACCCGCGCGTCGCCTACTCCGACTTCATCGACACCTACAGCTATCTCGGCGACGTCAGCTTCGGCATCGACGTCTCCGCGTGGCAGACCGACGTCGACTACGACGCCGTAAAGGACGCGGGCTGTGAGTTCGTGCTCATGCGAATGGGCTACTACTACCGCGGCGAGCCCGAAATGGACGACTACTACGAGCAGAATATGAAGAACGCCACTGCGGCGGGGCTCGATGTGGGAGTGTACTTCTACTCCGCGGACAACACCGAGGAGGGCGCCCGCGAGCACGCGCGCTGGGTCATAGACCAGCTCGACGGCAGGGAACTCGACTACCCTATCGCCTTCGACTGGGAGGAATGGGCTACGTTCCAGGAATACGGCATGAATATCCACGACCTCAACAACGTGTTCGAGGCGTTCTGCGACGAGTGCGAGAAGCACGGCTATTCGGCGATGCTCTACAGCAGTAAGAACTTCCTCAACAACTTCTGGGAGAACAGCGGCGACCACCCCGTCTGGCTCGCGCACTACGTCGACGAGACCGACTACGAAGGCGCATATGCGCTCTGGCAGGCGAGCGCCTACGGACGTATCCCAGGCATCGCGGGCGACGTCGATATGAACATCCGCTTCAACTCGGAACCGCTGGAATAATGACCTGTCTGCACAAGATATACAATACATGATAAGGGTGAAATATATGAAACGAAACAAAACCATTCTTGCCGCCGTTTCTGCGGCTGTGCTCCTCGCTCCGATGACCTCATGCGGCACCGTAGTCGAGCGCGCAGGAGGTCCTGACTCCGTCATCGCCATGGCAACGGGAACTGCCGCCGCCACAGTCACCTCCGACGGCGGGACTGAGACAACTACCGCGACGGCTGACGCTCCAAAGAGCACCGATATCATGCGCGGTGACCTCATCGACGCAAGCGGCAAGGTGCTGATGTACAGCACCAAGGACGATGCGGGTAAGGAGGTCCGCATGACGAACGACGCTAACAAGGTCGCGTTCGCGAACGTGCTCAACGAGATGTCGGAAGGGCTTGACCTCACCTATGACAAGCTCCTTCGCACCCAGAACCCCTCATCACATATCGGCGACAAGATCGGGCAGTCGATACAGCTCACCTTCGACTCCGCCAAGCAGGTAGCGATATACGACTACATGGCAAGCCAGAACCTCATCGGCTCGGTAGTCGTGATGAGAACGGACGGCTCGCTCATGGCACAGGTAAACTACCCGTCCTACGACCCCGACCTCTACTACGGCACCGACACCGATGAGGACCTCGCGTGGGGCAATTACGGCAACAAGGCTTTCCAGAACGCCGAGCCGGGTTCGTGCTTCAAGATAATGTCCGAGGTCATCGCCGACAAGCACGGCATCACCTGCCTCTACGACGAGGGCACGTGGGAGTTCGACGGCGTTGCGATAGTCAACTGGGACCACGACAAAACGTGGCAGTACCCCGTGTATGAGCGCACGCTCTACTCCGCATTCGTCAACTCCAGCAACATCTTCTTCGCCAAGGCTTTCGACCAGATAGGCAAGGACGACGTCCTCGCCGACCTCGAGAACATCTTCCACTTCTGCTCCGATATCGACTGCGACTTCGGCAAGCTCCACAACAACGTCGAGATATACTGCGACGACGACCTCAGACGTACAGCCTTCGGGCAGTCCTACGTGCTGACCTGTCCGCTGTATCTCGCGGCTCTCGGACGTGAAGCCGTCTTCGGCGATATGGTAACGCCGTTCACTATCGTGAAAATAGTCGATACGAACGATTTATCAAAGACAGTGAAATCGGGCACAACTCCGAACAGCAAGATTTGCAGTATCCCCGAGGAGTGCCGTCAGAACCTGCTCTCGGGTATGTCGGGAGTTGCGGGGAATATCGGCTTGTCCGTACCCGCAGGCTACGAGCTCTACGCCAAGACAGGCACCGCCGAGACGTGGAAGGGCGACTTCCTGTACATAACGGGCGTGCTGAAAAACCCGAGCGATAACGGCTCGGAAACGTGGTCGGACTACGGAAGCTATGACGGCTCCTACGTCGTAGTGATGCAGGTGCAGAATCCCGACTACTTCGGCTACAGCTTCGCGAGCGACTCAGTATCGCTGTATCAGAACATAATCAATATCGTAGCTGAATAATTCGGCTCAAACCGCAGATAATACCTGCGGAAGGAGCTGATAAAAATGCGGCGAAAGAAGTCCATCCCACTCCCACTCCCCGCCCCCGATAAGCAGGGATTCGAGTACTCCTGTCCGTCAGCCTCGTGGGGCGATATGACAGGTCTTATCCCGACAGGCGAGGGCGACAACAAGGTCGACGAGGTCCGCGGGGACCTCTATCCCTACCTCCACGGGCATCACGGGAGCGATAAAACGACTTAAATCATTTAAAAAGGCACTCGGAGCTTCGAGTGCCTTTTTTGTGGATATTATGCACAATCGGCACTGAAAAATTTGACTGTTCCGACGAAATCGCTCAGAGGTACTTTATTTTTTACTTAAAATATGGTATAATGTGGGAAGTTAATTAAACCTTGATAAGGCGGAGAAATATGAAAAACGGCATAAAAATGCTCGATATCGCAACAAAGCTCGGCGTAAGCGTAGTTACGGTGTCAAACGCCCTCGCGGGACGCGACGGCGTAAGCGAGCAGATGAGAAAAAAAATCTGCGATACCGCAGAAGAAATGGGCTATAAGCCCTCGAATACAAAGTCGGGCAAGAAGAAGCCCGCCGTGCCTAAGCTCGGCAAGAGCGTCGGGATAATCACCTCCGAGCGCTTCGTCGGCGCACGCGGCACCTTCTACTGGGAGCTCACCGCAAACATCTCAAACAAGCTGTCGGCGATGAACGTGCTGACGGTATACGAGTGCATCACCTCCGAGAGCGAGAAAAGCGGTGTCCTCCCGAATATGATAACCGAGAAGAAGGTCGACGGCATAATCGTCATCGGGCAGATATGCAGGGACTATATCCACAGACTCAGCCAGATAGACCTCCCGCTCATTTTCGTCGACTTCTACGACAACCGCTACGAGATAGACTCCGTCAACTCCGACAGCTACCACGGCGGCTACATACTCACCGATTACCTCGTCCGCTGCGGACACAAGAATATCGGCTTTTTTGGCTCGCTCAACGCCACGAGCAGCATAAACGACCGCTTCCTCGGCTATGTGAAGTGCCTCATGGAGAACGGGCTCGAGTACCGTCAGGACTGGACTATCCCCGACAGGACGGAGCGCAGCCTCCTCCTCGACAAGATAGACTTCCCCGACGAGATGCCGACCGCCTTCGTCTGCAACAGCGACGAGACTGCATTCCGCGTGATATCGGCGCTGAAATCGAAGGGCGTGCGCGTCCCCGAGGATATATCCGTCGTCGGCTACGACAACTACACCGTCTCGAGCATATGCATCCCCACCATAACCACTATCGAGGTCGACCTCGAGAAAATGGCGTCCGAGGCGGTAAAGATAATGGCAAAGAAGCTCTCCGACCCGTCCTATACCGCGGGCAGAAGGATAATCAGCGGCAGGCTCATAATCAAGAACAGCGTGCTCGACATCAGCGAAAATTGAGGTGACACCATGCTTTTACACAACTTCTTCGGACACCTCAGCACCGTCACACGCCACCGCCATATGGTCATGGTACACTGCTTCAAGGCGGGTATCATCAAGCGCGGTCTGCTGCACGACCTGTCCAAATTCTCGCCGACCGAGTTCATACCGGGCGTGCTGTACTATCAGGGCAGCCGCTCTCCGAATGAGAAGGAGCGCGAGGTCACGGGATATTCCCGCGCGTGGATGCACCACAAGGGCAGGAATACCCACCACTTTGAATACTGGACGGACTACAGCACCGTCACGGGCACCCTCGACCCGATGAAAATGCCCGATATCTACATTTTTGAGATGTTCTGCGACAGAGTCGCCGCATCAAAGATATACAACAAGGAAAAATATACGGACAGCTGCCCGCTCGAATACTTCCTCAGAATGCGTCCCAAGCGCGCTATCGAGCAGTCCACGGCAGACAAGCTGGAGTTTCTGCTCCGCCTACTTGCCGATAAGGGCGAGGACGCCGCATTCAGATATATCCGTAAGAGAGTCAGGAAACTGAAAAATGAAAAACACAAGACCAAATAAGCTCATCGCCCTCGCACTGGCGATGACCTCGCTCCTCGCGGGCTGCGGAAGAGATATCCCCAACGCCGAGGACACCATAGCTACCGTCGGGACGACGGAGCAGACGCAGGTGAGCTCCACCAGCAGGACAACGTCCGCAAAGACAACATCAGCAGGCAGGACGACCTCCGCTTCCACTACCTCGGAGGCGACCACAGCTTCAACTACTGACAAGGAGGAAGAGCCCGTGCTGACCAACGCTCCAGCTTCGGGCAACGAGCCCTACTCCCCCGGTATCGAGAATCCGCCTGACAGCGGCGGTTATTCTCCCACGCCGAACTATACAAGACCTGCCGTAACGACTGCTAAGCGCACGACTTCGGCTCAGACCACCACAACAAAGGCTCCCGTGAAGCCGTCCCGTCCGACCGACGCAGACGAGCTCCTCGCGGATATGAGCCTGCACGAGAAGGTCTGTCAGATGTTCATTGCAGCTCCCGAGGGACTGACGGGCTACGGCTGCTTCAACTACGCCGACCCGCATACCTACGACTGCTACGACAATTACCCGATAGGCGGCTATATATTCTTCGCGAACAATCTTGTCAGCTCGGAGCAGACCCGCAATATGCTCTCGAATCTGCAAAATTACGCCAAGTCCAAGGGCGCGGGAGTCTTCCTCGCGACCGATGAGGAGGGCGGATACATAACCCGCGTCAGCTACAAGCTCGGAGCTCCCGCGGTTTACAATATGTCCTACTACGGCGGGCTCAACGACTACGACGAGGCTTTCGGCGTGGGTACTACGATAGGCACCTACCTCGCGGACTACGGCTTCAACGTTGACTTCGCGCCCGTCGCGGACGTCAACATCAATCCCAACAACGAGCTCGGCAACCGCATTTTCAGCTCCGACCCGAACGTCGTGGCGGATATGTCTGCGGCTGTGGTCGAGGGACTGCAAAGCAAGGGCGTCAGCGGCACGCTCAAGCACTTCCCGGGTCTCGGCGCGGGCGGAAGCAACACCCACTACGGCACTGTCATCATGGACAGGAGCTACGAACAGCTCCACGATAATGAATTTGTCGCATTTCAGGGCGGTATCGACGCGGGCTGCGACTTCGTCATGGTAGGTCATCAGGTAGTCACGGGCGCGGGAGACAATATGCCCGCCGACCTCTCAAAGGTCATCGTGACGGACTGGCTCAGAGATGACCTCGGCTTTGACGGCATCGCTATCACGGACGCTCAGGCTATGGGAGCTATCGTCAACACGTACGGCAGTTCCGAGGCGGCTGTGCTCTCTGTGGAGGCGGGTATCGACATAATACTCATGCCCGCAGACCTCGCTGCGGCAGTCAGCGGCATAGAGCAGGCGGTCAGCTCGGGACGCATCAGCGAGGAGCGCATCGACGAGAGCGTGCTCCGCATACTGAAGCAGAAGGAAAAGCTCGGGCTTCTCGGATAAAATGCAACAGTCAAAGGCTCTGCTTTAACTGAAAAAAGCTCTGAAAAAGCTAACGCTTTTTCAGAGCTTTTTGATTATGAGCCCGTTCCGTTGTACTTCATCGCGCCGAACATCCATATCTTATAGCTGATAAAGAAGAATACGACTGCAATGAGCGGCGAAAGCCACGACAGCAGCTCCACCTCGTCGGGACGCAGTATAACAAGACTCGGATAGTACGCGATGAACGCGATTGGCATAATGAATGTGAACACAAAGCGGAATGCCTTGCTGAAAATGGTCACGGGGTATTTCGCGTAGTCCTTGAACTTCGTCACAAGGTCGAGGATATAGAACGAATTCTGTATCCAGAAGCACGTCGCCGCAGCTGCATTTTGCAGCGCCACCATTACCAGCGACGCCGTGAGCAGGAATATTACCATTTTCACGAGCATGAGCGGCGTGAAGCCCAGTCCGAGCTTTATCCACGAGTAGATGAGGGTGCCGAGTCCGAATGCGAGCTGTCCCAGTCCCTTGATGTCGAAGACCTCCGACTGATAGTAGAAGAACAGGTTTATCGGGCGGAAGCAGTATTTGATGAAGTCGCCCGTGTAGACGTACTGTCTCAGACTCCAGTTGTTGTCGAAGAGGCACTGCACAGGCGTCAGCGCGACCAGCGAGAAGCCGTACAGGAACAGCATCTCATAGTAGCCCCAGCCGTTTATCGTGGAGAAGTTGCGGAAGAGTATCCAGAAGCTCACAAATCCCGCAATATTGGTGAATATCATGCCTATTGTGGATATGATGAAATCGGCGCGGTAGCTCATCTTGCTCTTCAGGTCCTGAGCGAGTATCTTGAAATACAGCCGCGTGTAGAATAAAAGTCCTTTTCTTTTCATGTCATCAGCCTCCGTTCACCGTTATCTGCGGAAGCGATATCTTCCAGAACAGCTTGCTTATCGCATATGTGACCGCCAGCCATATGAGCTGAGTGCCGATAGTGACCGCGACGTCCTTGATATCAGCCGACTTGCCGAGCAGAAGCGTCAGCGGAGCGTTGTATATCGACTGGAACGGCAGCCAGTTCACGATATTGCGTATGGTCTCGGGGAAGAATGCGAGCGGTATCGTAGCTCCCGAGAGCAGCAGCACGATGACCTGCTTCATTATGTTTATGCCCCATATCGACTCCGTGTACAGGCATATCGTGCCGACGAAGAAATCGATGTTGTAGTTTATCATCACCGCTATCACCACCGCGATAACGAAGTAGAGCAGGTTCATTCCGAGCGGCACAGCTCCGCGCGTGACGACGTTCACAACGATGAATGTCGGGAGCAGCGTAGCGCAGAAGTTCACGACAAAGTTGCCCGAATACTCCCAGAACATATATCGCCTTATCTCCATGGGCTTGAGCAGGTACAGGACTATCGAGCCCGACTGTATCGCCCTGCCCATCTGCCATACCGTGTACATCTCCATGAAGTTGAACAGCGCAGTCGCGAGGACGAGGTATATCAGCGTATCATGGAAGGTCATGCCGTTGACGACCTCCTCGCCCGACGAAGCGTATATCGCCTTCCACAGGAAGTACACGACCACGAGATAGAGCAGGTTGCCTGCGAATATCACAAGCATGGAAAGCCTGAACTGCAGCGACTCCATAACGCCCATACGCGTGAGGGTGAGGTACTTTTTCAGGTTCATTCCACTCCCTCCTCGTATATCTTCTTGATGACGTCCTCGGTGGATATCTCCTCGAGCTGCATATCGCGGACGCGGCGCTCCTTCTGGAGCTTCGTGAGCACCTCCATGACCGTTATTTTCGCCTCATCTACGAGTATTGATATCCACTCGTCGTCCGCGCTGACCTTACAGACGGGGAACTCCTTCGCTATCTGCTCCGACTCCTTCTTGAGGTCGCCGTCCACGCGTATTTTCAGCGTGCGGTACGAGCCGAAGAAGCCCTTGAGGTGCGATATATCGTTGTCGTAGAGCATCTTGCCCTTGTCGATGATGACTATGCGGCGGCAAAGCGCGTCAACGTCGCCCATATCGTGAGTGGTAAGTATGACGGTAGTGTTCTTCTCCTTGTTGAGAGCCTGTATCAGAGTACGTATCTTCGCCTTCATCGAGACGTCGAGACCTATCGTCGGCTCGTCGAGGAAGACTATCTTCGGGTCGTGCAGGAACGCCGCGAGTATATCACTGAGCGTGCGCTGTCCGAGCGACATCTGACGCACGGGCTTGTGCAGTAGGGGCTCGATGTCCACGAGCGACTGGTAGAGCTTCATCATGCCGTCGTACTGCTCGTCGCTTATCTGGTAGATATCCTTCAGCAGCTTGAACGACTCCACGAGGGGCAGAGCCCACCACAGCTGTGAGCGCTGACCGAATACGACGCCGATATTCTGCGCATTCTTTGACCTGTTCTTATAGGGCAGCCTGCCGTTGACGAGTATCTCTCCCGAGGTGGGCTCGAGAACGCCCGTCATCATTTTGATAGTGGTGGATTTGCCCGCGCCGTTTGGACCGAGATAGCCTACTATCTCGCCCTGCTCAATGCTCATAGTGACGTTGTCGACCGCCTTGACTATCTTGTAGTCGCGCGAGAACAAGTCCTTGATGCTTCCCGCGAGACCCTCGCGGCGGTTGAGGACCTTGAATTCTTTGGTTATGTTTTTGATGTCGATTACAGGTGCCATTTTTTTCATCTCCTATTTTAAAAGTATTTTTCTATTATATCACAACAATTATTAAAAAACAATTAAATGCAAGTGATTTTAAAGTTACAATATTATTACAGCAGAGCCGCTCTGAGGCGGAACGTCAAGAAATTATCACACTCGCCATTTGTGTAAATGATATTCCCCGATATGCCGCAATTTCAAGTCAATTCATTTTCGCAGAGGTCATGATTTTACCATTTTTGTCACAATAATAATATACAAAACATTCTGTGTACTGTATAATAAATTTGTCTAATGCATACGTTGTTAATATTATGTATGCAGAAAATCGAGTATATTATTATAAGGAGAGGGGTCTTATATATGAAGAACCACAGCCTGAAGCGCTGTATCGCAGCTCTGTCCGCAGCTGCAATGATGGCTACAGCAGCGCCTTTCGTGTCATCTGCAAGCTATGAGAACAGCAGTCTCTCATTCGCTGATGTCACAGCAAACATCAATGCCGAAAGCACGCTCATCGGCGACGCTAACCTCGACGGAGCAGTAACAGTTTCGGACGCTGTTGCTATCCTCCAGTTCATCGCTAACAAGGACAAGTACCAGCTCACAGAGCAGGGCAAGAAGAACGCTGACGTTTTCTACCGCGGCGACGGTATCACAGCTGCTGACGCGCTCACTATCCAGAAGTACGACGCAGGCAAGATACACGAGCTGCCCGAGTCAGTAAGTCCCGAATACCGTGAGGACGAGACGACAACTACCACAACTACAACGACTCAGCCCACAACAACTACTACAACTACAACTCAGCCTACAACTACCACAACAACTACTACAGAACCCACTACTACGACAACTACTACCACTACAACCGAGCCCACAACTACTACGACCACAACGACAACCACAACTACCACGACCACTACAACTACTACCACCACAACTACAACGACTGAGCCCACTACTACCACAACAACTACAACTCAGCCTCATCAGAACGGTATCCCCGACCTCGGAACTCCCATGAACGCTAACGCGACCATGGTATCCAACTTCAAGGCGGGTCAGGCAGGCGACTTCTTCGCTTCCGACGGCTGGACAAACGGCAAGCCGTTCGACTGCTACTGGTACAAGAAGAACGCTGAGATAAAGGGCGACCACCTCGAGCTCCTCATCGACCAGAAGTGGAACGCTTCCGACGGAAATCCCGACTGGATGCCTTCTTACTCGGGCGGCGAGTTCCGTACAAACGAGTTCTACCACTACGGCTACTACGAGACCTCGATGCAGGCTATCAAGAACGACGGCGTTGTTTCTTCATTCTTCACCTACACAGGACCCTCCGACGTAGTAAACGGACAGAAGAATCCGTGGGACGAGATCGACATCGAGATACTCGGCAAGGATACCACAAAGGTCCAGCTCAACTACTACCGCAACGGACAGGGCGGTCACGAAAAGATGATCGACCTCGGCTTCGACGCATCCGAAGCATACCACACCTACGGCTTCGACTGGCAGCCCGGCAAGATAACATGGTACATCGACGGCAGAGAAGTATGGTCGATGTCAGGCGATATCCCGGTAACTCCCAGCAAGATAATGATGAACGCTTGGCCCGGCAAGACCGTTGACGACTGGCTCAGGGCTTACAACGGCAGAACTCCGCTCATCGCACGTTATCAGTGGGTGACATACGACAAGAACGGCAAGAACGGTCAGGGTCAGCAGCAGAATCCCTGGCAGGACCCCAATCAGGGACAGCAGCAGAATCCTAATCAGGGTCAGCAGCAGGACCCCAATCAGGGTCAGGGTCAGACTCAGACAGGCATGAACAGAAATGCCACAATGGTATCTGACTTCACAACAGGCAATGCAGGCGACTTCTTCGCTTCCGACGGCTGGACGAACGGCAAGCCCTTCGACTGCTGGTGGTATAAGCAGAACGCTCAGATAAAGAATGGTCTCCTCGAACTAAAGGTAGACCGCAAGTGGACCAACGACTCCAATCCCGACTGGAATCCCAAGTATTCGGGCGGTGAGTTCCGCACAAACAAGTTCTATCACTACGGTTACTACGAGACAGAAATGAAGGCTATCAAGTGCGACGGCGTAGTATCCTCGTTCTTCACCTACACAGGTCCCTCCGACGTAGTCAACGGACAGAAGAATCCTTGGGACGAGATAGACATCGAGATTCTCGGCAAGGATACCACAAAGGTACAGCTCAACTACTACCGCAACGGACAGGGCGGTCACGAGAAGATGATAGACCTCGGCTTCGATGCTTCGCAGGGCTTCCACAGATACGGCTTCAACTGGCAGCCAGGCAAGATAACCTGGTACATTGACGGCAAGGAAGTTTGGTCGATGTCAGGTGATATCCCCGTAACTCCAAGCAAGATAATGATGAACGCATGGCCCGGCAAGACCGTTGACGACTGGCTCAAGGCATACCCAGGCACAACGCCTCTCACTGCATATTATAAGTGGGTAACTTATAACAAGCAGTAAATAATATACCCGAAAAAGCGAGGACTTATGTCCTCGCTTTTCTCGTTTTGCCGCGCAGATTTTTGCTTAGTTCAAAGGCAAAGCCGCGCAATAATTAAAATGGTAATTTAATTCCGCGGGTATTGCAATTATGGTAAAAATATGATATAATGATTCTATCATCAACGTTGGAGGTACATCATGAACAGCTACTCCCAGCAATACCTTGCTTCCCACCTCTTCTCGCGCCGCGAGGAGGACTTTGAATATGCCTCGTTCGACCGCGAGATAGCCTTCTACGAGAGCATCTGCGCGGGCAATATCGAGCTCGTGCGCGTGTACGCCACTCCCCTGTGCAGCGAGGGCTACGGCGTCCTCAGCAAGGACCCGCTGCAAAACCTCAAATACCACTTCACAGTCTCCGCGGCACTCATCGCGCGCTTCTGCATAAAGAGCGGCATGACTCCCGAGGAGGCGTACAGCCTCAGCGACATCTACATCATGAAGGCTGACGAGTGCAGGACTCCCGAGGACGTCCACGCCGCGCATACCGAAATGATAGAGGAATACTCCCGCCGTATGCGCCTTGTCCGCAACAGCAACATCTACTCCAAGCAGATACTGCGCGTGCTCGACTACATCAGCGAGCACCTCCACAGCCGCATCATGATAAACGAAGCCGCAAAGCACCTCAATATCAGCTCGGCTTACCTGTCGAGGCTGTTCAAGGCTGAGACGGGCATGGCATTCAGCGACTACGTCAACCGCAAGAAGATAGAGGAGGCGTCGAGTCTGCTGCGCTTCTCGGAGTACACCGACCTCGAGATAAGTACGCTGCTCTGCTTCAGCTCGCAGAGCTACTTCATCAAGATATTCAAGAAGTACGTTGGAATGACTCCGCGCGAGTACAAGAAGCGCTACCGTCTGCCCGAATTTCTCACCGACGGCGACGCAGAGGAGTCACAGGAATAACAAAAAAGGACGTCCTTAGTATGCTTCCCTTAGCGGAATTTGTGGGCTACCGAGCCGTAAGGTTACGGCACCATATTCGGTATCCTGCGAAACCGCCAAAGGGGGCTCCCCTTCGGACGTCCTTGATTTTTTATTGCATCTCCGCGAGCAGCTTCTCCGCGCTTGCGAGCTTTACGCTGATAACGAAGAGCTCGAGAGCCTTGCCGAGGTCCTCTATCGAGGGATACGTCGGAGCTATGCGGATATTCTTGTCGTCGGGGTCAACTCCGTAGGGGAAGGTAGCGCCTGCACCTGTGAGCGTTACGCCCGCCTCCTTGCAGAGCTGAACTATCCTCTTTGCACAGCCGTTGAGCGCGTTGAACGACACGAAGTAGCCGCCCTTGGGCTCAGTCCACTCGCCTATTCCGAGCGGAGCTATCTCCCTCTCGAGAGTGCTGCACACGAGCTCGAACTTGGGAGCGATTATCGCCATGTGCTTCTTCATGTGCTCCTGCATATTCGCAAATGTGCCGAAGAACTTGACATGACGGAGCTGATTCATCTTATCGTAGCTGATGATGCTGATACCGAGGTACTTTCTGAGCTCCTCGACATTCTCCCTGCTCGCGCCCATTACTGCGACGCCTGCACCGGGGAATGTTATCTTTGAAGTCGAGCCGTATATGTAGACGATGTTCTCGTTGCCGACCTTCTTAGCCTCCTCGAGTATGTTGAGTACGGGCTTGGGGTCGTCTGTGAGGTGGTGTATGCAGTAGGCGTTGTCCCAGAAGATACGGAAGTCCTTAGCCGCGGGCTTGAGGTTGGCGAAGCGTCTTACAGTCTCGTCGCTGTAGCTGATGCCGTCGGGGTTGGAGTACTGCGGAACGCACCATATGCCCTTGACGGACTCGTCCTCGCTGACGAGCTTCTCGACCATGTCCATATCGGGACCCGAAGCCGTCATCGGGATATTTATCATCTCAACGCCGAAGAACTCAGTCACCTTGAAGTGTCTGTCGTAGCCGGGAACAGGACACAGGAACTTCACCTTGTCGAGCTTGGACCACGGTGTACTGCCGAGAATGCCCTTATTGAAGGCACACTGAACTGTCCAGTACATAGCGTTGAGGCTGGAGTTGCCGAAAATGATTATCTCATCGTCATGAACGCCTATCATATCCGAGAAAAACTCCTTAGCCTCGGGGATACCGTCGAGCATACCGTAATTTCTTACGTCAACGCCGTTCTCGCTGAGGAAATCGCCGTCATCGAACACGTCAAGCATACCCACGCTGAGCTCGAGCTGCTCCTTGCAGGGGTTGCCTCTAGCCATATTGAGAGACAGACACTGAGCCTTGAAGCCGTTGTAGAGTGCCTCGGTCTCGTTCTTAAAGCTGATGAGCTGTTCCTTGTTCATTTCCGATAGATTCATTTCGGGACCTCACCTTTCAAATCAAACAAAATATGAGGCAGTTCAGCGCACTGACTGCCAAATAAAAGTATACCATACCGCACATTTTTTTGCAAGAGACAAGATAACAAATAATACGGCTTTATTTCGCATTTTTTTAGCGTTTTCAGCATATTATTTCGGGCATACGTCTATATACGGCGGCAATGTGTGCGCCATGCACGGACAGTCTTTGTGGAAATTTAATGAATTTTTCTCGATATCATTGACTTATCTTTTCTATTCTGTTATACTATAGTATAGATAGATATCGGAATTGGGAAGATACTGAAGGAGGTCATGATTATGAAAAAAATATTCTCATCAGCATTTTCTCTCTTAACTTCCGCCGTCCTGCTCGCAGGAGCAGCTCCGCTCGCTTCCTTTGCCGAGGACGGCACAACGCAGTTCGTTGACATCGACGAGTCCGAGACTCTCTCAGTTGCCGAGCTCGGCGCACAGACTCTCACTGCGGACGGTGGAGCTCGGATAGCCTCGAATTACGACTACGACAACGGCGCGTACAATCTCGGCTACTACCTTGACGCCAACAACGCCGAGGTGTATATGCAGATGATGACGCTCATCAACCCGAGCCTCGATACCGTCGTGGTCACTCTGCCCGAGCCGCTTGTCATAGAGAGCTCATCATGGTATTTTGACATAAACACCGATGCCGCTACCGAGGCGGTATTCAAAGCCTGCCGAAGCGGCATAGAATGCGCTTCATTCGACATTCCCGAGATATACTGGCTCGACGTGAACCAGATACAGATAGGCGTCAAGTCGGTACAGCAGAAGCGTCTCGGCTCGCGGAAGTACCAGTACACCGTATATCAGCTAACTATCGCCCCTGCCGCCTACAGCGGCTTCACCTCGTGGGACGAACTCCTCTCGTACAAGGACAAGCTCGAGGAGGCAGTCGCAAATTTCGAGGTCAAGGGCAATACCCGCTACGAAAAGATAAAGTCGATACACGATAAAATATCCAAGTTCACGTACTATGACCTCGAGGGACAGTTCTCGGGCTCGTGTCTCGGCGGACTCGTAGTCCCGGGAGTGGTCTGCGAGGGCTACTCAAAGGCGTTCAAGCTCATATGTGACCGCGAGGGCATACCCTGCGTGTGCATATTCGGCAACTATGACCCAGACGATAAGACCGCACATATGTGGAATTACGTGCAGATGGAGGACGGCGAGTGGTACGGTATCGACGTCACATGGGACGACTACGACGGCAAATACGGCTACCAGATAATCTACGATTTCTTCCTCAAGGGTTCCGACCACTTCTTCAGCAACCATACTGAAGGCGAGGAGTATGCACTCGCATATTTCACCTATCCCACTATCTCCAAGGACGACTTCGACCCGACAAAGCCTATAGTTACGACTACGACGTCCACTGTCACAACAACTACGACCACCACCACGACAACTATCACTACTGCTGAACCCACCACAACTACGACCGAGTCAACGACTGCTCCTCCCACGACCACAACAACAACAGAGCCCACTACCACTACCACTACTACCACCACCACGACAACTACCGCACCTCCCCCTACTACGACTACAACAACTGCCACAACAGTTCCCGTCCCTGAATATGAATACGGCGACGTCAACCACGATGGCACAGTCAGCGTCGCGGACCTCGTCTGCTGTGCCGACCACGCGCTCGGCAAGTCACCGTCCAAGTGCTACGAGGACCTCACGGACGACGGCAGGATAGATATGTTCGATGTCATCGTGCTGAGGAAGCTTCTGACCACTACGATAACAGCAACAACGGACGGGATAAACTAAACGAAAAGGTCTGTGCTTCTAAGCACAGACCTTTTATAATGTCGTTCATTCTCCGTTCTCGCCGAATATCTTGTCGGGCGAGGTAAGGGTCAGGTTCTGGATGTGACCGCACTTCGGGCACGCCTCGCAGTGGATAGTGCTGCGCTGAGGGTCGGTCTTGTACTCCTGACCAAAGGGATAGAACAGAACATCGTGCGGAGTAGCTGTGAACAGCTTGCCGCTGATGAGCTTAGTTCCGCATAATTCACAAATCTTCTTATTCATATGTAGCTCCTTAAAGTTTACGAAAATCCCTCCGACACACAGTCGGAGGGACACGTTTTTACTTGTAAGACGCGGTCATCAGACCTCGTTTACCTTTCTCTTTACGTAAGAGGTGTGGAGAACCTCGTGAGCCTTGTGGCTGCCGGGCTTCTCAAAGAACTCCTCGTAAACCTTCTTGATAGCAGGATTCTCGTGTGACTGACGGAGCGGCATCTCCTTGTCGAGGTTGTAGAGGACCTTAGCTCTCTCAGCTCTGATGTCAACGAAGTTTCTGATACCCATGGGTACCTGAGGCTGACCGCCGCCGTTTACACAGCCGCCGGGGCAAGCCATTATCTCGATGAACTGAGCCTTGCAGCTGCCGTCTCTGATACTGTCGAGAACCTTGCGTGCGTTGGAGAGACCGCTTGCAACTATAACGTTAACGTCGAGGTCTGCAACCTTGTAGGTAGCCTCCTTGATGCCCTCGGTTCCGCGAACCTCGGGGATATCAATGAGAGTATCGCCAGTGAGAGTATTGTAAGCTGTTCTGAGAGCAGCCTCCATAACACCGCCTGTAGCGCCGAAGATAACGCCTGCACCTGTCGAGATACCGAGCGGGTCGTCGAACTTCTCATCGGGGAGACCGAGGAAGTTGATGCCTGCGCGCTCAATCATTCTGCCGAGCTCACGAGTAGTGAGAGCGAAGTCAACGTCGGGAACGCCAGCCGCATTCTGGTCGGGTCTGCCGATCTCGAACTTCTTAGCTGTACAAGGCATGATAGAAACCATTACGATGTTCTTGGGGTCGATGCCCATCTTCTGAGCCCAGTATGTCTTAGCTGTAGCACCGAACATCTGCTGGGGCGACTTGCAGGTCGAGAGGTGGTCGAGAAGGTCGGGGTAGTAGTGCTCGCAGAACTTGACCCATCCGGGTGAGCACGAAGTTATCATAGGAAGTGTGCCGCCTGTAGTAACGCGCTCGATGAACTCGTTAGCCTCCTCCATGATAGTGAGGTCAGCAGCGAAGTCGGTATCGAATACCTTATCGAAGCCGAGTCTGCGGAGAGCAGCAGCCATCTTGCCCTCTACGTTCGTGCCTATCGGGAGACCGAATGCCTCGCCGAGACCTGCACGTACTGCGGGAGCAGTCTGAACGATAACTGTCTTCTCGGGGTCTGCGATAGCAGCCATTACCTGCTTTGTGAAGTCCTTCTCTGCGATAGCTCCGACGGGGCAGACAGCGATACACTGACCGCAGGATACGCAGCTTGTCTCGCCGAGACCCATGTCGAATGCAGAGCCGATGTATGTCTTGAATCCGCGCTCGTTAGCACCGATAACGCCGATACCCTGTGTCTTTGAGCAGACAGCCACGCAGCGGCGGCAGAGTATGCACTTGTTGTTATCGCGGTACATATGTGCAGCGGAATCGTCTATCTCGTAGTGCTCGTTGACGCCGTCGTACTTGGTAGCGTCGTCGATGCCGTAGTCCTTGCAGAGCTTCTGGAGCTCGCAGTTGCCGCTTCTTACGCAGGAGAGGCACTTTCTGTCGTGAGTCGAGAGAATGAGCTCGAGAGTCTTCTTGCGGGACTCGATCACCTTAGGAGAATTGGTAACTATCTCCATATTGGGCGAGCAGGGATAAACGCAGCCTGCAACGAGGCGGAAGCCTCTGCCCTCGTTTACCTCAGTAACGCAGATACGGCAGGCGCCAATCTCGTTTATCTCCTTCATGTAGCAAAGTGTGGGGATCTCAAAGCCTGCGATGTGGGCAGCCTCAAGAACAGTAGTACCCTTGGGGACGGAGATCTCAACACCATTAACTTTAACTGTGATATTTTCCATTGATAATTCCTCCGCTTACTTCTTGATGATTGCCTTGAACTTACAGGTTGCGATACAAGCGCCGCACTTAACGCACTTGCTCTTGTCTATCTCCATAGCTGCGAGCTTCTTGCCGGGAGCGATGTAATCGGTCCTTGTGATAGCGGAAGCAGGACACTGCTTAGCACACATACCGCAGCCGATACACTTGTCCTTCTCTATCTCGAAGCTGAGGAGGTCCTTACATACGCCCGCGGGACACTTCTTGTCCACAACGTGAGCGATGTACTCATCCCTGAAGCACTTGAGGGTCGAAAGAACGGGGTTGGGAGCTGTCTGACCGAGACCGCAGAGAGAGTTGCTCTTTACGTGGAGAGCGAGCTCCTCGAGGGTATCGAGGTCCTCGAGAGTACCCTTGCCCTTTGTGATCTTGTCGAGTATCTCCCACATTCTCTTTGTGCCGATACGGCAGGGAGTACACTTACCGCAGGACTCGTCAACAGTGAACTCGAGGAAGAACTTGGCGATATCGACCATACAGTTGTCCTCGTCCATAACGATGAGTCCGCCCGAGCCCATCATCGAGCCGATGCTGATGAGGTTATCGTAGTCAATCGGGATATCGAAGTGCTCTGCGGGGATACATCCGCCGGAAGGTCCGCCTGTCTGAGCAGCCTTGAACTTCTTGCCGTTCGGGATACCGCCGCCTATCTCCTCGATTACCTCGCGGAGCGTAGTACCCATAGGGATCTCAACGAGACCTGTGTTCTTTATCTTACCGCCGAGAGCGAATACCTTGGTACCCTTTGACTTCTCGGTACCCATAGACGCGAACCACTGTGCGCCGTTGAGGATGATCTGCGGGATATTAGCGTATGTCTCAACGTTGTTGAGGATAGTGGGCTTCTGGAAGAGACCTTTTTCAGCAGGGAAAGGAGGTCTGGGTCTGGGCTCGCCGCGGTTGCCCTCGATAGAGGTCATGAGCGCGGTCTCCTCGCCGCATACGAACGCGCCTGCGCCGAGACGGAGGTCGATGTCGAACTTGAAGCCTGTGCCGAAGATGTCCTCGCCGAGCATACCTGCCTCGCGAGCCTGCTTGATAGCGATGTTGAGACGCTCAACAGCGATGGGGTACTCAGCACGAACGTAGATGTAGCCCTGTGTAGCACCGATAGCGTAGCCTGCGATAGTCATAGCCTCGAGTACAACGTGGGGGTCGCCCTCGAGAACGGAACGGTCCATGAATGCGCCCGGGTCGCCCTCGTCAGCGTTACAGCAGACATACTTCTGGTCTGCGTTGGGAACGATATTTCTTGCGAGCTTCCACTTCATACCTGTGGGGAAGCCGCCGCCGCCTCTTCCGCGGAGACCCGAATCAAGGATAGTCTGGATAACGTCCTCGGGAGTCATCTCTGTGAGGACCTTGCCGAGAGCCTTGTAGCCGTCACGACCTATGTACTCGTTGATGTTCTCGGGATTGATAACGCCGCAGTTTCTGAGAGCAACACGGTGCTGCTTCTTGTAGAAAGCGGTATCGTCGAGGGACTTGATGTTGTCGCCGTCAACAGTCTCCTCATAGAGGAACTCCTTTACGGGGTTGCCGTCAACGAGGTGCTCCTTGACGATGCGGGGGATCTCGTCTACCTTAACGCGCGAGTAGAACGAACCCTCGGGGTATACGATCATGATAGGACCTCTTTCGCAGAGACCGAAGCAGCCTGTCTTTACTATCTGCACCTTCTCTGTGAGTCCGTTGGAAGCGAGCTCCTTCTCGAGGCACTCGATTATCTTGGGAGAGCCCGAAGAAGTACAGCCTGTACCGCCGCAGACAAGTACGTGTCTTTCATATTTTGAAGAAGCGTTGCCATGAGTTCTGAGAGCGACCTCGCCCTTCATTGATTCTCTGACAGCCTTGAGTTCTTCAAGAGTCTTCATATGTTTTCCTCCTATATATTAATGTTTATGCTGTGTACTTAGCGAGTATCTTATCAACGTCATCAACAGTGAGACGTCCGTAAACGTCCTCGTTGACCGTGAGAACGGGAGCAAGTCCGCAAGCGCCTATGCAGCGGCAGGCGTCGAGGGAGAACTTGCCGTCGGGGGTACATTCGCCGCCCGCGATTCCGAGCTTCTCCTGGAGCTTGTTGTATATATCTCCCGAGCCCTTAACGTAGCAGGCAGTACCGAGACATACCGAGATCGTATACTCGCCCTTGGGATAGAGTGAGAACTGAGCATAGAAGGTAACAACGCCGTAGATCTTCTCGAGGGGGATACCTGTCTTATCGGAAATAATAGTCTGGACCTCAATGGGAAGATAGCCGTATATCTCCTGAGCCTTCTGAAGGATAGGCATCAGAGCACCCTGAGTGTCCTTTTTCTCTTCAATGACAGCGAGAAGCTGTGCCTCCTGTTCGGGAGTGCCCTTGAAGGGAACAGTGGATTTAGCTGAATTCATTTTAGATGAACCTCCTTAATAAATTCTGTGAAATAAATAACAAACCGTGCTGCGACGGAAATATTATGCCTCACATATCATAATGTATTATAACATATAATAAGAAAAAATTCTATCGCCAAATTAGCCTAATTAGCCTGAAATTACTTGTGCGTTTTTAACAAATATGCACTGTGCAGCCTTGTTAGTATTGCATAACATTTACAAGTGTCAAGGTTTTATATTTACCAATATTTCGTTAAATTCAGTCCTTTAAAGCGAATGTGTAAATTTTGGGCAAAAACGGGAAAATTTTTATCTGATTTAACAGTAAGACGAGCTGACAGCTCATATCATCGCAATCACTTGACACTTTAAATATAAAATGCTATAATCAAACCAATGAAAATTCATATGTTTAGGAGGGCTCGAAATGCCTTACTTCACTGACAAAGAGACGCTCGCTGAGTACACACGCAACAAAATGCTTTTAAAACGCGTCAAAAGAATAAACTCCGCCGCTTTTTTCACATATCTGATAGCAGGTCTCCTCATCATCCCCTACGCCTTCACAAGCATGGTCGGAACGAGCTGGGACTGGCTGATGAACTACCTCGGCGAGGCGCTGTTCGCGCACGTATCGTTCATACTGATACTCGACACCATCATCATCGCTCCCCTGTCGTTCTATCTGACCTACCGTGTCAGTCTGCTCCACCACTCGCTGTCGGGACTGATAGTCATAGGTATGCAGGTCGCGAACTATATGTTTATCATTTTCCTCAACAACAAGGAATTCTTCGGACGAATACACATGGCGTTCTACGCGATGTCGGCGTATTCGGTGCTGTGCATACTCATGGGTGCGGCAAATATGTGGGCAGTCATCAAGTACCACCACCTCGAGGATCAGGAGGGCTTCCCGCAGTTCGACGCCAACTTCGAGGAATACAAGGCAAAGAAGCAGGAGCGCGAGATAATGGACCCATACAAGCGCCAGATGCAGGAGATACAGCGCCGTTCGAGCGGCGAGATGACAGAGCTCGGCACTACGCAAGACGAGCTTGAGAAGTACGAAAAGATCCATGTACAAAGTGATATGGACAGTATATGAATACAGACGCGGTACAGGCAGAAGCTTGTACCGCGTTTTATTTTACAAATTAATATAAAGTTCAAAAATAATGTTCCACTAATTTCATTGACAAAAGTATACAGCTATTGTATATTTATCTTGTAAGAATATGCGGTCCTTGCTGCCTCCTGTCTGTTTTGCACTGCGGACGGGAGACGCTGTATCGAAAAAGGGAGGGTAAGATATGAACGTTCCGAATGATCCCGTGATCCTTCTGAGCTACATCAACACAAAGCTGAGAGACGAATACCCGAGCTTTGACGAGCTCTGCAAGAGCCTTGACCTATCAGCAGACGATATCGCAGCCAAGCTGGCAGGGATAGGATATTCCTACAATAAAGAAAGAAACTGTTTCGCCTGACGCTTTTCGTCGGACAGGAGGAAAAAATGAAAAAATCACATCGCAGACCAATTGCCGTTCTGCTGGCGGCAGCTGTCTCTCTGAGCGCATTCGGAGGCTTATCCCCTGCCTCTGCTGCCGACTCTGAAGGCAAAAAGGAAGTCAAGCTCATCTACAAGATAGACGAGGACGCGACCGCGGGCAAGACCACCGACCTCTCGCTGTTCGAGCCGTCGACCACCTCCGACGGTCACACCAATATCCCCGCGGGCAATTTCACAAAAAAAGGCTACATATTCTCAGGCTGGACGTATGACGACGTTGTCGGCTATTCGTCGGGACAGTTCGTCAGCCTCCCCGAGGACAAGGACGAGGTCGAGTTCCACATCTGCTGGATAGACCCGTCAGCGGAAAAGCACACCGTAAAATACGTGCTTGAGCGCGACGGCATCACCTTCGAGAACCCCGAGTGGCTCGAGGAGGAGTCCTACTATCCGAACGAGGTCTTCAATCCCAACGACACAACGGTATTTGTTGAAAAGGAGACCGAGGAGGGCACGCTCAAATACATCAGCAAATGGCTCACAGACGGCGAAAGGGTATACAGCTTCGGCACTCAGCTCGTAATGCCCGACCACGACATCACCCTCTATCCGATACTCTACAAGAAGATACAGCTCAAATACTTTGCAGGCGACGTTGACCGCCTCAACGGCAACAGCGAGTTCTCATTCGAGAAAATGGAGGGCTCGTCGGACGAGCTCGCGGGAAGAGACCGCTTCTCGCGCAGCGGCTTCGACCTCGTCGGCTGGAAGTCCAGCATCGACGGAACAGTCTACAAGCCCACCGAGACTATCGTTATGCCCGGCGATGACGTTGTATTCACAGCCGTATGGCAGCCTATCGAGTACAAGATAGTGTTCAACCCCGGCAGCGGCGGCTCAAGCATCAAGATACCTGCAAAGACCGATGATACTATCACCCTCCCCGACCCCGGCATCACAGTCGAAGGCAAGCACTTCGCAGGCTGGAAAATCAACGGCGGCACTGAGGTGCTCCCCGCAGGCGAGGAGTACAAGGTGCTCGGCGCTATATCGGGCATGGGCATCAGCTTCAAGGGCGTATGGGAGGACGGCGACGCTCCCGCGACGACTACAGCTCCCGTCTCCACGACCTCTACAGCAACTACAACTTCAACGACTGTGACCACCACAGTGACTACTGCTGCCACAACAACAGAGCCTATCGCAACAGGCACAAGCATTGCCGAGGATTGCTTCTGGGGCACATGGGCGCTCTCAAAGATACTCAACGAGGACGGCAGCGAGGCTGACTCCTCCGACTTTACAAAGGATATCTTCGTTTTCGACTCGAATCATACATTTACAGGCACCAACAGCTGCATATACAAGGGCGAAACATACAATTCCACGCTCAAATGGAAAGTCCGTGGAGTCTTTATCTACATTACAGCTGAGGAAGATGTGATAGGTATGCCCAACAAGTCCGAGTTCAATATGCACTACGACACAAAAGCCAACCACGTCCTGACGCTCACAAGCGAAAACGGCAAGAAGTACATCTACGAGGAAGTCATCTTCGGTGACGCCAACAACGATAAGAAGGTTTCGGTAGCGGACTCCGTAGCGATACTCCAGAGCATAGCCAACCGCGACAAATTCGCGCTCTCGCTCTACGGAAAGGCTGCAGCCGACGTCGACGGCGAGGCAGGAGTTACAGCAAACGACGCACTCGTTATACAGAAATACGATGCAAAAGCAGTAACGGAATTACCCGTCAAATAACAAAGAAAATCCCCGCCTCAAGTGCTGTACTTATATAGAAGTAATACGGGTATTTACTGGGGAAAACCTTTCTGAAGAAAGGTTCTTCCCCAGACCTCTTTCCAAAGACTTTTAGTCCAAATTTTGCCCCTATGGGGTGCTCTCAGAAAAGAGAAAGACTCACTCTTTTCGTATCAGGAGAGTACCCCATAGGGGCAAAATTTAAATTGAAAGTTTTAGGGGAGAAGTTTAGCTCACGTTTCTTAACGAACAATAATATTTATGATATCTCCGAGGGATAGTCCCCTCGGAGATTTTTGTCATTAAAATAACTGTATTTCGCCGTTTTCGCTTATCACTCTGTCGATTACTACCTCCTTGTCAGCCGAGAATGTAAAGCAGATGACGATGTGGTTTCCGCAAGTCCTTGAATGTTTGACTGCCTTTTCGTAGACTTCAATGCGTCCGATGAAAGACTTCAGTATCTCGGGAGTGAGCCTATGTATCTCTGTGTACTGCTTGGCGTTGTTGATGAACTCCCTGACACGTTTCTCGCGTACCTTCATCTTGTCGAGCTGTGCATCGAGGGCATTGAGCTTTGCTTTAAGCTCGCTCTGCTCCTTCTCAAAGTTAGCGGAGAGAATATCGTAGCGCTCATCCGTGATCTTTCCGTTTGACCTGTCCATGAAGAGAAGCTGTATCGCATTGTCGAGCTGACTAATTTTGGATTCATATTCGCTTCTAAGCTTTTCATTCTCCTTAAACTGCTTTTGAGCTTCAACGTCACCATTTGCCATTGCCATAGCGTAGAATTCATCGGACTTGTCGCGCGCATAGTTGACTACCTGTCTAAGATAACGAAGTACAATACTGTCAAGCACCTTTTCTCGAATATAGTGAGCGGTGCAGTCCGTGACACGGCTCTGATAGCCGCCGCACATATAGTTATTCTTCTTCGGGTCAAGCGTTCTCGCTCGGTGTAGGTAGAGCTTTGAACCGCACTCCGCGCAGTAAAGGAAACCAGCGTACTTGTCGGTCTCGCCGAACTTGTCCGATTTCTTTCTACCCTCATAGTGCTTCTGTACGACATCAAACAACTTTCTCGAAATGATTGCTTCATGCGTGTCCTCAAAGATAAGCATATTCTCGGGCTCATTCTTGAGCGTCTTTTTGAGCTTGTATGACTTTGTGTAGGTGCTGAAATTCACAGTGTCGCCGCAGTAGATTCGATTCTTCAGCATCTCCCTGACCGTTTTCAGCGACCAACGGTACGGCGAGCTTGTTTTCTGCTTACCCGACTTTCGTGCCGCATAAGCGCTCGGAGTAAGAACTTTCTCTGCGGTCAGTATGTCACATATCTTTCGGACACCTTTTCCCTCTGCACTCATTTCAAATATTCGCTTGACGATAGGAGCTGTCTCGGGATTCGGTATCAAGTGTTTGTTTTCGTCCTTCATATAGCCGTATGGAGTTGTTGTGCCGACACGCTCACCTCGTTCACCTTTGGCTCGCTGTACAGCACGTATCTTCTTCGAGCAGTCCCGGGCGTACATATCATTGAACAAGTTTTTGATACCAGACATCTCATTGAAACCGTTAGCACTATCTACGTTGTCAGTTACCGCAATGAAGCGAACATCATATGCAGGGAACACCAACTCCATGAGCCTGTCTGTCTCCAAGTGATCACGTCCAAGTCTCGACTGATCTTTCACAATGACTGTTCCGACCAATCCGTTCTCAACATCGCTTAGCATATGAACGTACTCGGGACGTGTGTTATCGGTGCCGCTGTAACCGTCATCGACGTAATACTGACAATTGCGGAAGCCGTTCTTGTCTGCGTATTCCTTCAACATCAATCTTTGATTTTCAATTGACAGCGACTCTCCTGCACGCATATCCTCTTGGCTAAGGCGGCAGTACAGCGCTGTTATCTGTTCCGTGTTTGATTCTGTTTTCATATGTCCTCCTGTTCCGAAGCGCTCGCTTCTGGAATCAAACCGAATAGGATACACCCACAGTATATCACTACTCGGTCCGAAAGTCCAGAGCTTTTTCAGCTTATTTTTTCACCGTTTATTAAGTGCTTGATCTTATCCTCAACGGTTTCGCTCGGTTTTTCAGGAGGTTTGAAAACAAGCGTCACGTCAAAGGTTTGTCCTTTTATGGTCATCTTCTTGTCAACGCAAAGAGCTTTTTCATTCGTTTCAGACTTCATATGAACTCCTTTCACGTCACACTTTTTCAAACTTACTATTCAGTTTTAAAAGCTTCTCTGACTCCTGTCACACCTCCCCAATTATTGGCGATAATTGTAGTTTTTTCTTTTTCTGACTCCAAGATTTTTCTCGTTTTATTATTTTGACGCCAATTTGCAATTTCTGCAAGTCCCGATATTTCGGCGGGCACTGCCCGTCCGAGGTGAATTGGCTGGCGCTTTGACGCCAGCCTTTTTCCTGCAAACCAAAAAGGGGCACGGGTTCTCCCGTTTCAGCGGCAGGCGGAATGCCGTCTGCGATGCTTGCCGGTCTTTCGGACCGACTTTTGTCCCCCTGCACTGTCCGTTTTTCTCCCTCTGATATATCCCCCACACTCGCTCCACGTTGCGCGACAATCGCGTTCAACGCGAGCGGTGGGGTAACTATACTATTTTCCTTTTGAGGACGGCAAACTCGGGGCTTTCTGCGCGTGTTTCAGATAATTGCTCTTTACACACTGCTGTCACAGATGTTATAGCTGAAGAAAAAAGGCGCTTACTTGATTTATAATTATCATGTAATATATATCTTCCTTCTTAGCTATAATAGTATATTATCTTGTATACTTAATATATAAGCCTATGACATCATGACACAGCCCCTATGACAATTAACTTTTAAATTTCAATGCCAACTCTGCATCATGAAGTTTGTCCTCGTCCATATCATAGTTGAGGAATGCGACCTCGTATGAGTTCTCGACCTGACGACCGTTGTCAGCATAGTTGTTGTGTATGCGAATGATGTCCTTCTGCGCAAGTGCTTTCAGTGCGCGCTCAACATTGCTCACTGACATTGCAGTATCTCTTGCAATACCTGTACGGCTTATGGTCGAGCTTTTCTTTTCACTGTCGTAGTAGCAGAGTAAATCCATCACCACCTTGAACTCGGCAGGCGTAGTGATGTTGAGGTACTCCAGCGGAGAGTTGATACCGTTTGAGTACGCTGTGCAGTTGATAACGTTCAAATCTTTCATCTACATCTTCCTTTCGCGTTTCGAGTTTTTACTTGTGATGTCAAGAGTGTCCGGACGTCTTAACTGCATTCAGTATACACCAATCCTTGACAGGAGTCAATAGATGTTGTATAATAACTCTATCGTGGTCAATCTATCATCTATTTTTATGAACAAATTGTAAACTTTTGATTTTCTGCCATTTAATTAGCAATTTTGAAACTAAAGCACGGCAATTAGCACTCCGAGCAAATAGAACACTATTTCTGAAAGGAGTTATTATGTTTGAGATAGAAGCACACTACCATGACAGAAAAATATATCTTTCCGACGGAAGAACATATCCGCTCGGCGAAATACTTCTGCGCTATTTTTCGATGAATTCAACTGCTCTTGAAGACTTGTATGACGTATGTGAGCGTGCAAAGACAGAGTTGAACATCAGTTCCTTGTTCTGCCCTGCTGACATAGGCAAGTGCGCACAGGAAATAGAATTCACATACGACAGCATCATGGATATTGCGAAGTCACTTCCGCCCTACGACACAAAACATTTCAGACACGGTCTGCTGAGAAATCTGTTCGCATATTATAACGACATCTTTGACGAGCCTTTCTATGAAGACTCGGAGTTTGAAGTCGATGACTACAACGAACACTTTGTCAATGCAGAGAGCACTCCTGTGTCCTATGAGGAAATGTATATCACGGAAGAGTTGAATGAACTGCGAGCGTTATCTGATTATGAATTTGACAGCAAGAAGGTTTTCAGCAACTACGAGAACAGAAAAGATGCTGCAGACTTCACAACTTGTATCGAACAGATGACGAATGAGTTCTCAACTTTTATCGAGGACATTATCCGTGTCAAGAAAATCTTTATGCCGTTCGTTGATGAGCTATGTGACCACAACAGTTATCCAACAACTCAAAAAGTAATTGATACTTTTCAGCGTTATACAAGTATTGTTTCAAGCGGCAGTATGTGCATGGTACACACGGTAATTGATACGAAAAAAGGTCCCATACTCTGCGAAACTTATCGTTTCACATCGCTGGGAGCCTTTCTGTATTTTGAGTTGTTCAAGTGTATCGAGGAGAAGTTCATGCCTGTCAAGTGCCGCAACTGCGGTCGGTGGTTCATCATGAAGCACACTACCTTCTCACACTACTGCAAGCGTCTTGTTAGTAGCAATCCTCCGAAAACTTGTCGTGATAATGCAATGAGCCATAACTTCAAGGAAAAGATAAAGAGTGATCCCGTATGGGAGATATACAATCGTGCATACAAGCAGCACTACGCTCGTTTTATGAAAGGTAAAATGACTAAGGCGGAGTTTTCTGAGTGGGGAGAGTATGCTATTCAGCTCAGACAGAAGGCGGCTAAAGGCGAGTTGAAGATTGAGGAGTATCAGAGGTTGATCAGGATTTAGCACAAGCCTTCATTTAAGAGAGTCTATCCTAAAATTTGTGTAAACCTCTGAAGTAGTGTATAATAGAATAGACACTACTTCGGAGGTTTTAATTATGAGCAGAAGGCGAAGAAATGAAACAGATGAGCAGCGAGCAAGAAGAGAGCTGATAAGCGATTTTCTGTCGGCAGCAAATATCCAGAGCATGGACGATATCCAGGAACTGTTCAAGGAAGCGCTTGCTGGATTTATGGAAGGGAGCCTTGAATCAGAGCTTGATTCTGAGCTTGGGTATGAGCCTTATGACGTTAAGAACAAGAATACTGATAATAGCCGTAATGGCCACAGCAAGAAGACTCTTCGCACCAGTATGGGCAAGGTGGATATCGAAGTACCAAGGGACAGAAACGGAGAATTTGAACCAAAGATACTGCCTAAGAATCAGACAAGTATCTCTCAGGATAAGAACCGTGAGTATTAAGAGACATTATCATAATATCACAGTATGTTATTACTGTTAGGAGATCCTAAGAAGCATTGTTTGACTGTACAATCGTTTGATTTTCATCAGAGGTGGTCAATATGCATTGCGCACAAAAGAGAACTCCCTCACGTGGGAGGGAGTTCTGACTGATCATTATTCAATGTACTTTTCTTCTTTTGAGGTGTCGTCTTGAATACCTGATTGAAAATGAGTATTATCATATGTCTTTATTCCTTGAATGAGTTCCTTTTTTGCTGACTCAACCCCCTGTTTAGAAATGCGTTTCTTCTTGAAGTTGTTTATTAAAGAAGTCGCTCCTCCGCCCACAAATAATGCCAAAGTTATTGCTCCAATAATAATTGGTGCCATTTCTTTATGACCTTTTTGCCTCCCTGATTCAACTAATAAGTCCATCAGCTTTTCAGGTCCGCCTGCTTCTTTTGCAGCTTTAGATAGCTTTGCGTAGTCCCATTCCATATTTTTCCCTCCTTTTTGATGTAAAAATTGAAAAAAGATTGTTTATCGCCTCACGGCTCAAAAATATACTCGATACGGTCGAAATCTGCGTTATAGACCCATATCTTTGCAACATCGGTGGTATCCTTGCCGTTGAGGTTTTCTGCGTAAACGTCGAAGTATCCGTCATCGGTATCAACTATCTCATCATCCTTATAGAACAGCAGCTTGAACTTTGCAAATGAGCCGACTTTATCGCCCGTCTGCTTGAATGTGATGTACAGGTCTTCGCCCGAGCGGTTGTATTGCACCATTTCGACCGCTTTTCTTTCGCCCGCCATAAACGAGTCCGTTTTGAAGTTGACCTGCACTTGCAGCTGAGCGGTGGATATATCATTGTCGAATCCGAATCTGAAGAAGTTCGCTTCACCTTCCGTCAGAGTTATGCTATCGGTGCTTTTTCCAATAACGCTTCCGTCATCGGCATAGGCGATAACTGTTGCGTCTACGGTCACATCCTTTTTCGCGAGCACCTTGTAGATGAGCGACGTATATCCGTAACGGACATAGGAAGCCGTTTCGGTGATATCATAATATTTATTGCTCTCGTATGTACCCTCTGTTTCAGGTTCAGTCTCGGGCTCGGTCGGAGCTTCGGTAGTTGTGGCTGCTGTAGTTTTTGCGCTTTCAGTTGTTGCCGCGGCTGTTGTAACAGGGTCGGGAGACTTTATCGTCTCGACCTGTGTGCCTGTATCAAGGCAGCTGCAAAGCGAAACGAATACGCTGATGCACATAAGTGTTGCTGCGATAGTTCTGCTCTTTTTCATGGTAGACCTCCTTTTTGTTACGCGGTTGTAAGCATTCATATTCATAGTTTTTCTCCTTTTTTATGTATTGCAGGAATGTCCATTTCCTGCTATAATCAGTATAGCAGAACTAAAACCGCTGTTATAAAAATGGATTCCGAACAAAAAAGCAGACCCTAAGGTCTGCTTGAAAATCAGTTTAATTCATTTCGTATCTCGGGATTGACCTCACGGTAAATGCCCTGTTCCTTGTATTTCTCGTTTATCGCGTCTATCTCCGCGATTATCCCGCGGCTTCGCTGCTCATCTTCCATAGCTCTGTAAGCGACATCGAGCAGGCAATTCAAGAGCTCTGCCTGCTTATCAACATACGGAAGCAGTTCTGAATTCTGCTTGCATATTTCAATAGCCTCTTCGAGCTTTTGAGCGGCTAATTGAGGTTCGTTATGGTAGAAATAGCAGTTCGCCGTCGGGATATAGATTATGTCGATTATTTCGAGCTCAGTTTTGAAGACACGTTTTGCTATCCGCGCCGCCTGCTGCGTAAGCTCCGTGGTTTTGGAGATATCGGGCTCGGCAAGTGTATAATACATTGCCGACACCATACAGTAATAGCAATGATTATCGCTGTTTTCTTCTATCAATTCAGATACCTTGTCAAGTAGTTCACGAGCTTCGTCATAACAGTCATAGGTGCTTCTGATAAGTATACCCGCCAGCGGCAGATAATACTGCGTCAGATACTTGTTTCTGCGCGGATCAGAGGACTGTTCCATTTCCGCTATTGCCATATCCATTGTATCCAGTTCATTCTGCAGAAGCTCCGCTTCCTCCTCATTATACGGGACATACCGTCCGGCGACAAGCACATCATAATACCAACTGAGCATATCGTAATACATTGCCTTGATAATATGTCGGGAGTGCTGTTCACTGTATGCTTCCGCCTCGCGGAGTATCACGCGGATATGCTCCGCATTTGCCATTCCCACATAGATGTCGATCACCTGCTTGTGGCATTCCATAACATCGACATCGTCAGCAGACCATTTCCAACTGCGCGCAGTTTCAGCGATGACAGGGTGAATACGCACTCTGCCGTCGGAGATTATCCAGCCGCTGTGTGTAAGCTCTGCCACGATAGGCACTTTGATATTCTGCAAGATGTTATACAGCAAGTCTGCTTCAAGTCCGCGCACATCGAGAAGTGAAAGCATCTTCATTGTGAGCAGTTCATCTGCTGTCATTCCGCTTGCGTCAAACAGTGCGGAAATTATCGCTGACAGAGTGTCATATACCTCCTCACCGTCCTTGTAGTTGCCGACTTTTTCCTCAGAAAAGCGTGAGAAGCCGTTCTCGCGGATAAGCTCAAGTGCGGTACGGACGCTGAGTTTCCCAGCGGCTATCTGACGGGCGATAAGCTCAAGCACGAGGGTGTGTCCCTGAACAAGTCTGATCATCTCAGCAAAGCACGCTCTTTCGTCCTTTGTCGGTTGGCGTTCAAGGTTTAATGCAATGAGTTTGAACAGTTCCTCTGTGTCAGTTATAGCTCCAACCTCAAAAAATGCAAAGCTGTTTTTCGGTGGCTTGCTGCGTGATATGATTATTGTGTCGTATCCGCAATCAATAATTGTGCTGAGCTCCTTTGTGAGCAATCCGCTGTAATTGTCAAGCACGAACAGCACACGCTTCTCGCCGCAGATACACTTGAAATGAGTCAGCTTCCGCGTGAAGTAATCGTCCGTGGATTCGTCGTTCTGACGCGATACAGTGCTTAGCCGGAGCTGCATATCATTGGTAAATGTATGCACGATATCGCCCTCGAATTCGAGGTAAACTATCACATCATATTCCGCTTTATTTCTGCTGATGAAATTGCGGACAAGCGTGCTCTTTCCGATACCTCCTACACCTGTCACATACAGCACAGGATTTGAGCGCAGCGACTCTGCAATGCATTTCAGTTCATTCTCTCTGCCAACAAAATCGGGCGAGACTGAGGGCAGCTTCGGGACTACATAATCCCTGCGTTCAAGCTCGTAGACAAGCTGTTCAAGGAGGTTAATCACGTTGCTGACATCACCGAAACGATTGGAAGCAGAGGAACGAAGTGTGCCGCGGAATAACCGTGTGAACAGCGAGCGAACGTCGGGTCTGTCAGTAAAGCGGCGGAACTCTTTTTTGCACTGCTCAAACGGATAATCAGAAAAGCCGCGGTGCTCGGATTCGGTGGAATGTCTGTCGAACAGGAGATAGAATACCATTTCGCCTATCGTGTAGATGTCCGCTGTTCTGCTAATTTTACTATGTGAATACGGATTGGTCTGCTCGGGAGCCGCCCAGTCGCGCGTGTAGGAAAAGGCTGTTCCCTCCGCCAATTCCTCCGAGCTTCGCACGCTGTCAAAGTCAATGAACTCGACAAGCTGTGTCACAGTGTCGTCGGTCGAATTCTGCATTATAAAGATGTTTTCTGGTTTAAGGTCAAGGCACAAGAATCCCGAGCTGTGGTAATATCCGACTGTTTTTGCAAGAGTAAGACAAATCGCCATATACTGAGGCAAGGTCAGCTCGCGGAGCTTGTCGAGAGTTGTTCCGCCAAAGCAACTAACATCAATAAACGCTGTTCCGTTCGCTTCAAAAATGTGGCTCACATGCGGAGTCTGATTGTTCAGCGCGGACAGCTGACGTACCTCGTTCTGACGCTTTCCTGCGGCAATGAACCGCTGTTTGCCGCTTTCAGTTACGTCGTTGTCGGCAGGAGCGTACTCCTTCAGAATGCATTTGGTTGTGAGCTCACCGAAACGGCACTCCGCAAGATACGCAATAGTATTTGCACCTCTGCCGAGCACATCGATCACTGTGTACTGACGTCCGTCGCTGGTAAGTGTATAGCCTTTTTCAAGCATTGCACAGACCTCCTTTCACCTTTGATAATAACACATTTTGAAGCGGCGTTATAAAAATCAATTCCGTCCGTAGCTGTTCACGCAGTATAATGCGTCGATCGGGTCTGACGAATTCGCGCAGTACATGAGCAGGCAGTCGAATGGGTGCCGCATATACAGCTGAGCAAAGCCGCACGAATTGAGCGTGTTGTTCAGCTCGTCGTAGAAATCCATCAGATTCTGCGCTATCACATTTTTGTTGTCATTTATCGCCTGACTGTAGAAATTGTAGAAGCGAAGGAGCATAAGGGTTTTTCTGAGCGTCTCGTATTTCACTGTTTTACCATTGATGATCTGCCCGAGAGTAACGTCATTAGGCAGGCATTCCGTGAACCTTTTCGGCAGTTTATTCTTAGCCTTGCTGCTGCCGTCAAGCTGATAATTGTAACCGAGCAGCTCCGTTACGGTCATGCTGTTCAGCCTATCCTCCGACAGGATATCCTTTTCCCTGTACCTTTTTATGCTCTCTTTTACGAGCCTTATCTCTGCGTTTATGATGCTCCTTGCAAGCTGAAACTGCTGTTCCTCGGTGTAGCAATGGCTGAATGTATATTTCAGGAAGCTCTCGTCATCATCTATCTCCAGAATGGCAGAGAAAATCTGTGAGGTCGCGGTATGTGCCTGTTCTTGAAGCGGGAACTTCTTTGATATTTCAAGCATATCCACAACAGTGCTGTACGGTCTGCTGTGATAGAGGCAATAAAGGTGTACCGCGTCGATACGGTTTTTGCAGTTGAACGGCTGCGTCAGAAAATGCTTCTGAAAGAATACTGCCGTCTGCCTGAAATCCATTTCCAGCGCCCAGCAGAGGTCGTAGTTGTTCTCGCGATTTCTAAGCCCAGGAGTTGTTCCGCGTATCCAGTTTTGTATCGCTCTCGGACACTCTTTTCCGAGCACAGTGCGGAAACGCTGTTTTACCTCGGGAAGCATAATATCGGTATCGTCAGCACCGCACGGAACGCCGAGCTCTGTCAGCCTTTCAGCCAGTCCCTCCAAGAAAACGGGACGCTCGTCGAGCTCCAATGCCCGTTCTATTCCTGCCAGCACGTCATCGACACTGTCGGGCGAGACAGGCTCGCCGAAGCATACCTCGTCGTAAATGTATTCCGTGTATTCGTCGCGCGAGAGCTCGGATAGATTGTCATTCATCGTTTTCACCTCTGTTAAGGAAAAGCTCCCGAGCTTGCGGGAGCTATAATAATATAAAATCAGTAAAATGCTTTGTTAAAGAACTCTTCGTCTTTCAGCATTTCTGGAATATTATGTTCTAATACTTCTTCTATTTTTTCTCCATATTCTTTGTATGTTTTGAAGTCTTCATCCGACAATTTACCGTCATTCTTTTTTAAAAGTGCAGAAATCTTGGAATCAAAAAAATCAAGTTTTCTGATTACATGGCGATATTTATGTGTATGTTTCTGATCTTCAAATAGGATCTCAATATGGTGCTCCAATTCATGAACAACGTCTTGCTCATCTATTCTTCCTCTTCCTCCCAATTCCATTATTACTGTATTGGGATAATACTTATCTCCACTCATTCTATCTCCTAAGATATGAATATAGTAGATTAGTGCGCAAAAACTGTCTTTTTTATTTTTGTCGCCATCAAAGTTAAAAATCTTTTCAGATGTATTAACAAGAATCTTTTTACGAATGATCCATCTTGCGTTATCAGCTGAATTATAAACTCCTTTTGATTCAGCATCCCATCCCCTATGAGTAGCTTTTCGATGATATTGATTAGATTGGTAATCAATGTCTTTTAATGATGGCAACCCTTTCACACCATATCCTTTCAGACATTTCAATTCTTCTTCGCCAGATCCATTATACTGGTCTATTGTTAGATATGCTGCTGCTTCAAGAGCTTTTATTTCATCTTCATTGTCTTTATCATTTTCGATATTTTTGAAAGATTTGAATAGGACGTCACACATTATTTTATCATGTTCTGTACGCTCATAGGCAAATGTTGAAGAAGTACACAGAAATAGCATAAGAATCGATAGAAGCAAAGGTATAATTAAACGAATTTGTTTCATATCAATCCACCTGCTCAAAATCTACAGTATCCCAACCTACTTTTCTTGATTTGAAGTTGCTGACTTTAAAGTTGATAACAAAGGGAGAATTGCTTGTATACTCACCATTAACAATCTCCACTTTGACTTGGCTATCTTCGTGCCAAGTGCAATCACCAGCCTTTTTGCTTGTATATGTGACCTTATAAGATGAAAAATCCTTTTTCGGACGTTCAACTTCATCAATCTTCCAGTCATCATAAACTATGTAACTGTCTCCACTTGTAACAGTGACCTTAATAGTTGCTCCTTCTGAAACACACGAAACAGGCAAAGTGAGCTCATCTTTATCGTATGTTGCATTAACTCTTGTTGTCGACGGTGTAAAAGAAAAGAGGTTTCGTACTGGCTCTGTCAAGAATACGGGGTTACTATGACCTGCAAGTATACCGTCGATCCTATCTTTATCTGTTTGCGAGATGTTTAGCTTTTTTGAAACTGTAAATAACAATTCACAATTCAAAGCAAGCGGCTCATAAACCTCGGGCAGCTCAGTTTCACGCTTTTCCTTTGTTGCTTTGTTGTAGGCTTTTATCTGCTTCTTTTCTTTCTTTGTCGCGTCATCGGGGATTTCGATTTCCTTAACATCTGCAATATATGTTTCGTTTATCTCGTTTTGTTTTACGGACAGATTGTTGACGTTGTTTAGTGCAAGATCATACGCAGATTTCAGATATTGAGTGTTGCCGGATTTGGCATACAAATCGGTATACAATTCCGCTGCAAAATATCTTAATGCCCATTCATCACTTTCGGTATTCTTTATAATCAAGTCAAGATACCTTTCGGAAGTCTTGATATACTCGCTTGTTGATTGAACCTCTCCGGCTGAAGCGATAGCAAGCGGAAGTGTGCGTGCCAAGCTATAATCCTTCCTGAAAATATCAGAATGCAAGTTTTCGTATTCCTTTACCGAATCCAAACATTTCTTGTAATCTCCGTTATTGTAATAGCATTCAGCTAATAGGAGCCAATAATTTCCGAAAGCGTGGTATGTATCCTTATTAGCTTCAAGGAATTGAATCTGTTGATGGGTATTCGGATTATTCTTGCATTCAACAAATTTTTCGATAGATGTTTCATTAAGAGCCAAATCACCCGGGAGATTATCCTCTCTAACGATATCTATCATATAGGTGAAAGCTCGTTTTCTGCTATCGTGAAGGTTAGCAGCTGCTTCGTCATCAAGCTCCCAGCCATCCTTTAGGTATTCCTGATTTATCTCGTTGGAATATGCGGAATAACTGCTATATGAATCAATCTCCATATAAATGAGAGAAGTAATGATTCCTTTGACATCAAGTGCAACGGTTGCACTAAGCAGACCGACAGGATCAGGCACAGCAGCTTTTAAAGCCTTAGCTTGATTTTGTTCATAAATATATTGCAGCCTGTCTCTTTTAACAGCTATCATCCTGTATTTCTCGATAATATCAAGCAGGCTGACCAAATGACTTTCCGTAAGCTCGTTAACATTAGCGGGATTGGTGTTATTTATAAGAGCGGCATATGCTTCTTCAAGGTATAACTTGCTATTCTTAGAGGAGTTGATTTCCTGCGAGATCATTGCAAGATAGTTTAACCATGCAATTGAGTTTTCTTGAACTGAATTCAGATTATTTGTCGCAACAGCATTTGTTGCAGAAGTAGTCTGAACGCTTTGGGTGCTTTCAATTGCCGTGGTAGTTGTCAGATTGGTTAAAGCAGTGCTAATAGATGTGGTTACCGCTATAACATCATTAGAGTCGACGTTTGTGGTTGTAGCTGTATTCGAGGTAGCATCCTCATTCACATTCAATGAAGAAGATTGGTTTTCAGACGAGTCACTACAAGAATACATTGTAGAAACTACAATCAAAAGAGCGGTTATTAAAGCAAGTTTTCTTTTCATTTTAACACCTCCAGTAGCACAATTAATTGTACAATACTATTGATAATATTATACATAACGACATATAATCTGTCAATAATTCATTTGTGAATATGATTTTGCATTTAATTTTTCATGATTTGGGTTGTGCCTTTTATCATCATTATTATAGCAGACCAAATTTCTGATTATAAAAATGGATTCCAAACGCTATTAAGGCAAATTATTTAGCAATATAATATGTTATAAATTGCCACATATATTATAACATATATTTTGTTCTTTTGTCAATATATAATAAAAGTGTTAGGAGATGATATGGCAATGAACAAAAAACTACAGATAACCAAGAAGAACAACCTTAAAGGCGATGACGGTTACAAAACCTTCTCTATCCGTGTCAAAGATGAAATCGTCGACAAGCTCGACAGGCTTTCTTCTGAAACAAACCGCAGTCGAAACGAGCTTATCAATATTCTTCTCGAATTCGCTGTCGAGAACAGTGAGATAGTTGAATGATTTGATTTTTATAGATCATAAAATCCCGATACTTAATGTATCGGGATTCGTTATCCTATTCAGTTTGATGTTGCCTTTTCTTCGTTAAGAATCGTGACCATTGAGGAGGGACCCTTTTTCAAAAGGGTCCTCCTCAATAGATATCCATAATACTTCCGTATAGGTATAACACTTACGGCAGGGATATTTTTATGCGCTGTTATTTTGCCTCCATCGCAGCGCGCGAATTCTTCTTTGCTTTCTTGACCTCATACATCAGCGCGTCAGCCTGCTTGATTATGCTGTAGAGGGTCTCGTCCTCCTCGGGCACCTTGATTATGCTTCCGACGCTTGCAGAGAGCGTATACGGCTTGCAGATAATGGTGTTGATGCTCTCGAGCTTGGCATTGAGACGCCTCTCAAACGCCGCCTCGTCGCCCTCGGACGCCTTCTGGTGGAACACGACGAACTCATCGCCGCCGAAGCGGGCGCATATGCTATCACTCCTCAGGCACTCCTTGATAACGTCCGCGAGGCGCTGTATCGCGAAGTCGCCCTCGTTGTGACCGTAGTTGTCGTTGATGAACTTCAGACCGTCCATATCGATGAACGTGAGCATTATCCTGCGTTTTTTCGTGACGCTTGTCCTGAACATATCATCAGCCAGCTTGATGAAGCCGTTTCTGTTGTAGACGTTGCAGAGCGGGTCGATGACGTAGAGCCTGTTGAGCTCGTCCATAGCCTTGTTGATATGCGACAGCTTACGCAGGTTCTCGAGCGAGTTGCTGATATCCATAGCGAAGGTGTGGCAGAGCAGGTTCGTTATCGGGAAATCGCCGTTAGTGATTATGAAGTAGCCGAGCACCTTCTCGTTGAAATGTATCGGCAGGAAGTAGCTGATATTGCCGCCTGTCTCGAGGGGCTCGGGGTAGACGTTGCTGCCGTCGAAATACTCGACGCAGGTAGTCTCGCCCTTTTCCCATATCAGCGGAGCAGTCATCGCGCAGTTGAAATCGGTGCTTGAATTGGTGGAGTTGAACGCCTCCTGCCAGTCCTCCTTGAGACAGAGCGCGAAGCGCTCGCAGCCTATCTCGGAGACGAAGTCCCTGATGACAGCGAAGGTATCGTCTGTATTCTGAGTCTCAGCGAGTCTTGCCGAGAGGATATTGAGCTTGTGGATATTATCGTTGCTGTCCTCAATCTTGTTGTAGGTACGCTTGCGGTACTCGCTGAACTCGCTCACGCCGCCGATACTGCCGTTTGAGCAGCCGCAGCTCTCGGTGAATACGCATTCAGCCTCCATGTGCTCTATCTCGGGCTCCTTGCCGTTGATGATATTGAGGATAGCACTGCAAGCCACGCTTCCCGCGCGTGCGAGCGGACGTCCCACAGACGTCAGCGCAGGACAGTAGTTTCTCGCGCTGTAGGTATTATCGAAGCCTGTCACTATGACGTCGAGCGGCACGCAGAAGCCGTACTTTTCGAGCGTGCTGACAGCCGTAAGAGCCATAGCGTCGTTCGCGCAGATGAACGCGTCGGGCAGAGCGAGTCCCGACTCCATATACTGCTCGATAGCGGCTTTACCGTCATACGGGCGGAATTCGCCGTAGAATATGCGTCCCTCCTCGACGGGCAGATTATTCTCAGCCATGACCTCGCGGAAGGCGTTGAGACGGTCTACCGCCTCGGGGTTGTTCATAGGACCTGATATGTAGTTGAGCACCTTAGCGCCGTGCTCCTGAATGACATGGCGCACCATATGACGCATGGCGGCGGTGTTGTCGATACTGATATTGATGAATTCGGGATAGTCGGCGCAGTCGAACACGACAGCGGGGAGCTTAGCCTCCTTGACGCTGTTGATGATGCTCTCTCTGACCGTCATATCATTGATACAGTTGGTCATAAGGATAACACCGTCGAAGAGCTCGAGGTTGGCGAGATTGTACATACTGTACTCGCCTATATCAAATATCTTACTGTCGAGCATACCCCCATATGCCGCGAAGTAAGTCACATTCACCTTATTGCGCCGAGCAAAGTCGTTGATACCCGTGATGATATTATTCTGATATTCCTCATCGAGACCCGCAACAAATACGGCAATATTAACTGTTTTTCCCATAGTTTTCTCCTTTTCACAGAAAAGTATGATATTTATATGTAAATTATAGCACTTTTTACTCAATAAAGAAAGAGAAAAATACGAAATAAAACAATTTCGTGATACTGCACAGAGAGCGGCACCTATTTTTGTTGGATTCGCATATCTGCACGCTCTTTACTTTTGGGCTTTTTTGTGTTAAAATGATTATATATGATTTACGGCTTTACAGCTTTATTGCTTTGAATTACATCACAAGGCTGAGAAAGGACAGAATACTATGCCTATTACAGAATTGCTCGAAAGAAACGCTGAATTATACGGCAGTGACGTCGCTCTCGTCGAGGTCAACCCCGAGATAACCGAAGTCCGCCGCAAGACATGGAAGGAGTACGAGCTCATCGAGCCGAACCCAGAGTGCTGCTACCGCCGCGAGATAACATGGAAGGTCTTCGATGAAAAGGCTAACCGCTTTGCGAATATGCTCCTCGAGAGAGGCGTGCAGAAGGGCGACAAGGTCGGCATACTGCTGATGAACTGCCTCGAGTGGCTTCCTATCTACTTCGGCATACTCAAAACAGGCGCACTCGCAGTACCGCTCAACTTCCGCTACACCGCGGACGAGATAAAATACTGCCTCGACCTCGCCGAGGTAGACATACTCATGTTCGGACCCGAGTTCATCGGACGCGTAGAGGAAATCGCCGAGGACATCAGCAGGAACCGCCTCCTCTTCTACGTCGGCGAGGGCTGTCCCTCGTTCGCCGAGCACTACGACAGCAACGTTGCGAACTCGTCCAGTGAGTCGCCGAATATCAAGCTCACCGACGACGACGACGCGGCGATATACTTCTCCTCGGGAACCACAGGCTTCCCGAAGGCTATACTCCACAAGCACCGCAGTCTCGTACACTCCGCGAAGGTCGAGCAGAACCACCACGGACAGACCCGCGACGACGTCTTCCTCTGCATACCCCCGCTCTACCACACGGGCGCGAAGATGCACTGGTTCGGCAGCCTCCAGTCGGGCAGCAAGGCAGTCCTGCTGAAAGGTGTAAAGCCGAAGTCTATAATCGAGACTGTATCGAACGAGCTCTGCACGATAGTATGGCTCCTCGTACCGTGGGCGCAGGATATCCTCGACGCTATCGACCGCGGCGAGATAGACCTGTCACAGTATGAGCTCTCGCAGTGGAGACTCATGCACATCGGCGCTCAGCCTGTTCCTCCGTCGCTCATCGCGCGCTGGAAGGAGCACTTCCCGAATCATCAGTACGACACTAACTACGGTCTCAGCGAGTCCATAGGACCTGGCTGCGTACACCTCGGCGTGGAGAATATCCACAAGGTCGGCGCTATCGGCAAGGCTGGCTACGGCTGGGAGGTCAAGATAGCCGACGAGAACGGCAATGCAGTCGAGCGCGGACAGGTCGGCGAGCTCTACGTCAAGGGACCGGGCGTCATGACCTGCTACTACCGCGACGAGAAGGCTACAGCCGAGACTATCAAGGACGGCTGGCTCCTCACGGGCGATATGGCTCAGGAGGACGAGGACGGCTTCATCTACCTCGTTGACCGCAAGAAGGACGTCATCATCAGCGGCGGCGAGAACCTCTACCCCGTACAGATAGAGGACTTCCTCCGCGCGCACCCCGCAGTCAAGGACGTGGCAGTTATCGGTCTGCCCGACAAGAGACTGGGCGAGATAGCGGCGGCGATAATCTCGATAAAGGACGGCATGGACTGCTCCGAGGACGAGATAAACACGTTCTGCCAGAAGATGCCGCGCTACAAGAGACCGCACAAGATAATCTTCGCCGACGTGCCGAGAAATCCCACGGGCAAGATAGAAAAGCCGAAGCTCCGCCAGATATACTGCGGCGAGAGCCTCGTGGCAAAGCAGATAAAGAACTGACAGAATGGTGCAGATGTATTTCATCTGCACCATTTCAAATAAGCAGCGGGGCGATGTAGGCATCGCCCCCTACACGAGACGCTATTAATACACGGTTTGTAGGGGCGGATACTATCCGCCCGCAATACAGAAAGGAATCATTATGAACACCATAGAAGAAGTAAGAGAGTATTTCAAGAATGACACCTTTGCCACCGACGCGGGCATGGTCATAGACGAGATAGGCGACCACAGCTCCGTGTGCAGCGTGGTGCTCGACGAGCGCCACTGCAACGCCATGGGCAATGTAATGGGCGGCGTACACTACACGCTCGCGGACTTCGCATTCGCCGTAGCCTCCAACTGGCAGCAGATAGGCGTAGTCGGCATCAATAACAGCATCGCGTACCTCTCCCCTATCAAGGGAAAGAAGCTCATCGCAAAGGCGACACTGATAAAGGACGGCAGGAGCACCTGCGTATACAATGTAGACATCACCGACGAGCTCGGCACAAAGGTAGCAAACGTGCAGTGCATGGGATTTCACGTGAAATGAGACGTAGGGGCGCCCTTCGGGCGTCCGCATATTCATAATGACGACGGACTGCCAAAGGCAGCCCCTACACCATAACAATGCATAGCACCATTCTCTGCGTTCCGCAAACAAAAATCCCGCCAATTCCGACAAATATCGCAAAAACCATTGACATTTTCCGACAAAGGGTATATAATTACAGTCGCGTGAATATTTGAAGGAGTGCTTTTTATGGAACAGTTAGAAATATACCTCAGCAAGCTCGCCTCGCATGACGAGCTCTACGCCGAGACAGCCAAGAAGCTCGGTGCAGAGCATATCTCCGACGGCGACGAGCTCCGCGGGATACTCAACTCCGTGAGCGACGACATAAAGTTTCTGATATACGAATCGAACGAGGACATGATAAATGACTCTGTGCGCGACATCATCGGCATATTCTCAGAGGCTGAGAAAAACAACTCCCACATCTCTATGGAGGTCATCGAGGACGAGTTCCTCAACATAATCGACTCCGAGGCGCACATAACCTCGGAATCCAAGCCACGCAGCCTCGTACACCGCGACGGTGAGCTCCACCCCGCAGTACATATATGGATAATCAAACGCAAGGATATGGGCATTTACGTGTTGCTCCAGAAGCGCTCGCACGAGAAGCGCATAGCTCCCGACTGCTACGACGTCTCCGCGGCGGGTCATGTAGGACAGGGCGAGGAGTTCCGCAGCACGGCAGTCCGCGAGACAGCCGAGGAGCTTGGATTGAAGATACACGGCAGCCGTCTCGAGCTGATAGGGCTGATGAAGAACTGCTACACCGCCGAGGGTATCAACGACAACGAACTGCGCGCGGTGTATCTCTGCCGCGAGGAGGTCGACGTGGACAGGCTGGTGCTCCAGTCCTCGGAGGTCTCCGACGTGTGCTGGGCGGAGATAGACGAGCTGCTCGCCGTCATGGACGAAGGCGAATTCAAGCACTGCATCTCCCTCGACGAACTGGCACTGATAAAAAAGGCGGTTTTCTGAAAAAAAAGCGGAAGGGATTTGGAATGTTCCACTTATCCCTTCCGCTTTTTATTTTTACAGCACTCCCAGTCCGTCGAGCAGGAGCTTCACACCGATGAGCACGAGCACAACTCCGCCCGCGAGCTCGGCTTTTTTCTCGTATTTACTGCCGAATCGGTTGCCTATGCCGACTCCGATGAGGCTCGTGACAAATGTGATGACTGCGATGACGGTCACGGAGCTGATAACAGGCGTTTTCTGCGCCGCGAACACAACTCCGACCGCGAGCGCGTCAATGCTCGTAGCTATCGCGAGCACGAAGAGCTCGCCGATATTGAGCTTATACTCGGTCTGAGCCTCCTCGTCGTCTCCGCCGTGAAAGACCTCGAATATCATCTTGCCGCCGATGAAGCCGAGCAGAATGAACGCTACCCAATGGCTGTAGCGGCTGATGAACTCCTCGAAGCGGCTTCCGAGGAAGTAGCCGATGAGCGGCATACCTCCCTGAAATACGCCGAAAAACAGGGCAGTCAGGAAGGCTCCCTTATAGTCTATCTTCTTCATGCTCAGTCCCTTACAGACCGAGACGGAGAAGGCGTCCATAGCAAGTCCGAGCGAAAGAAGTACAAGTTCAGTCCAAGTCATAAAATTACCTCACAAAACAAAAAATCGGGCACTCGCGTACCCGAACCAGATAAACTCAGGTACAGCAAAAAAGCCATACATGAGTCTCATTATTTAAGACAAAACCGGACCGTTAAAGCGGTCAGTGTGTCGGCTTGTCACGCGTTGCCGCGCTAACTACTCCCTCATATCACAACACTTATTATACAATTTATTCGGCTTCAAGTCAATAAATTACAGTTTGTACAATATAACTCAAAGCACATATGTGAAGATGTAGTCGTCCATGACGTAGCCGCTGCCGATATCGGTGACAACGGAATCGGTCACGGTGAAGCCCGTCCGCTTGTAGACGGCTATAGCTCGGTCGTTGTGCTTGTTGACCGTGAGATAGACGGAGCTCTTTCCGTGCTTTCTTGCCTCCTCGAAGACGCGTTCAAGCATGAGCCGAGCTATCCCCTGCCCGCGCTTGTCGACACGGAGGTACAGCTTGCTGAGGAAGAAGCGGTCGTCCTGCTCGGGCTTGACGGCGATATAGCCGCAGAGGTCGCCGCCGTCGTAAACGGAGAGGTAGGTGTAGGACTGCTCCTCAATCTGACGTATCATGGCGTCGAGGGACTGGAATCTCTCCACCATATAGTCTATCTGACCGAGGCTGATGATGTCGGTGAAGCACTCATGCCATATCTCGTCGGCGAGCTCGGCAACGCGGCGAAGCTCGGGCAGATACTTGACTTTTTTGATAGTGATGTCCATATTGACCTCCTGTCAGCGAATGGAATGCCGTTCCCTACAATGCGCTTGATTCAACATTGTGTAGGGGGCGATGCCCACATCGCCCCGCATAATACAACGCAGGGGCACACAAGGGGAGCCCCCTTTGGCGGATTCGCAGGTTACCAAATATGAGCCGTTACTTTACGGCTCGGTAGCCCACTTTTTTCCGCTAAGGAGAGCAGCCTAATGCGCGCCCCTGCACAAAAGATTCTGACAGCTGAATTATTCCTCGTCGGGCATATCCCAGTTGTGGTATACGTTCTGAACGTCGTCGTTGTCCTCGAGGTGCTCGAGCAGGAGGTTCATCTTCTTGATGTGGTCCTCGTCAGTGAGCGTGGTATATGTCGCGGGCACCATCTCAGCCTCCGCAGAGAGCACATTGTATCCCTTAGCCGCAAGAGCCTCTCTTACAGCCGACACATTCTCGGGAGCGCACTCTATCTCAACGCTCTCCTCGGAGATATCGAAGTCGTCGCCGCCGCACTCGAAAACGTCCTCCATGACAGCATCCTCGTCGAGACCAGTGTTCTCGAGGACAACGATGCCCTTCTCGGTGAACATGAACGATACACAGCCCGTAGTACCGAGGTTGCCGCCGAACTTGTCGAAGTAGTGGCGGATATCGCCTGCTGTACGGTTCTTGTTGTCGGTGAGGCACTCAACGATTACAGCTACGCCGTTGGGACCGTATCCCTCGTATGTGAGGTTCTCGTAGTTGTTCTTGTCCTCGCCGCCCGCAGCCTTCTTGATTACGCGGTCGATGTTGTCGTTGGGCACGTTGTTAGCCTTAGCCTTAGCGATGAGGTCGCGGAGCTTCGCATTGTTGGCAGGGTCGGGACCGCCCTCGCGTACAACGACGGTTATCTCTCTGCCTATCTTGGTGAATATCTTGCCCTTAGCGGCATCTGTCGCTTCCTTCTTGCGCTTGATGTTGTTCCATTTTGAATGACCTGACATAGCCTTTTCTCCTTTACTCTGAATAGATGTAGTTCTCGTCGGTATCGCGGCGGAGCTTGTATAAGCGTGCTATTTTCTCGTCGCGGTAGTCGAGTATCGCGACAATTCCCGCTCCTGCGATGAAGCCGAAAACGAAGCCTCCTACAACTCCGAGGATAATTCCTCCGAGCTTGAGACCCTTCAGCAGTCCCAGTAAACCCTTGATAAAGCTCATGACCAATACCTCCGTTTCATATCTCGGCGGACACGTCCGCGTCCGCGATTATCGTATCGAACAGCTCATAGATACGCTCCGTCCTGCCGAGCAGGAAGAGGTAGCCGAAAAGGCACTCCACAGCTGTTGCACGTCTGTATTCGACAGCGTCCGCGTGCTTGGGGACGGTGTTTCCCGTGGCATTCCTGCCGCGCTTTAGCACCGCGAGCTCCTTCTCATCGAGGACATCCTCGAGCCTGCTGTACGCCTCCGACTGGAACTCCGCGCAGACGAGCTTCACCTTTGCGGAGTGGAGCTTGGCTACGGGCATATTGGCGATACGCAGGAGGTACTCCCGCACGAGCGTGTCATATACGCTGTCTCCGAGGAACGCAAGGCTGAGCGGACTGTAGGTGTTCGCCTCACGCTCCGTAAGCATTTCTTTTCCCATATTACTCAATAAAATCGAACTCGAAGCCCTCTATGCTGACGGTGTCGCCCTCCTTGGCGCCCATCTCCTCGAGCTTGGCAATGATGCCGCTGTTGATGAGCACGCGCTGGAAGTACTGGAGCGACGACCAGTCGTCGGGGTCTACGGTACGCATTATAGGCTGGATCCACGGCGCGTCCACGAAGAATACGCCGTCCTCCTCTTCAATCTCGAACTTCTTGTCCACGCCGAGCATCTCGTCGAGCTCTGCCTGCGGTATGGGCTCAGCCTCATACTCCTTGATAGGCGGGAGCGTGTCGAGCACCTCCGACACCTTCTTGATGAGTTCCTTTGTGCCCTGAGTGGTAGCCGCCGATATGCAGAAGAAGGGTATGCCCTTCGCCTCGATGAAGCCGCGGAAATCCGCTATCTGCTCCTCTGTAGCCATATCGCACTTGTTCGCGGCGACTATCTGCGGACGCTGTGCGAGCTCCTCGTTGAACTTAGCGAGCTCAGCGTTGATGATGTCGAAATCCTCCTTGGGGTCGCGGCCTTCGATGCCCGAGACGTCCACGACATGGACGATGAGACGGCATCTCTCGACGTGGCGCAGGAACTCGTGACCGAGACCGACTCCGTCACCCGCGCCCTCGATAAGACCGGGGATATCCGCCATAACAAAGGACTTCTCGTCCTCGCCCTTGACCACACCGAGCACTGGCGTGAGGGTAGTGAAGTGGTAATTTGCGATTTTGGGCTTGGCGGCGCTGACTACCGATATCAGCGTTGACTTGCCCACATTCGGGAAGCCTACAAGTCCGACATCCGCAAGGAGCTTGAGCTCGAGCGTGACCTCGAATTCCTCTCCGGGGTAGCCGGGCTTAGCGAACTTGGGAATCTGGCGGGTAGACGTCGCGAAGTGGACGTTGCCCTTGCCGCCGTTGCCTCCCCTCGCGAGCACCTTCGGCTCGTCCGAGGACATATCCGCCATAATTCTGCCCGTATTGGCGTCCCTGACAACGGTGCCTCTCGGCACCTTGACTATGAGCGGCGGAGCGCTCTTGCCCGTGCAGTTCCTGCCCGAGCCGTTCTCGCCTCTCTCAGCGACGTACTTGCGCTTATAGCGGAAATCTATCAGCGTCGAGAAATTGTCGTCGACCTGAAAGATAACGTCGCCGCCTCTGCCGCCGTCACCGCCGTCGGGACCTCCCGCAGCCACATATTTTTCCCTGTGAAAGGAAACGGCACCGTCGCCGCCGTCGCCCGCTTTGATCTTTATCCTTGCCTGATCAACGAACATTCTACGACCTCCTGTTGTTTTGAGCCTTCAGCCATTAGCCTTTAGCCATTAGCTTGCGGTGTCCGCTTACGCGGACAAATCGAATAATTGAGCCGCCAACATCTTTCAGATACATCGGCGCAGCCGATACCATCAGCTAACGGCTAACGGCTTAAACCTAACGGCTCATTTTTAAAAGAAAATCCCAAGCAAACGCTCGGGATTTATGACGCAATAGATTGTTACTGCTCTGTATAAACAGAAACCTTCTTACGGTCACGACCGTAACGCTCAAACTTTACTCTTCCGCTTACTGTAGCGAATAATGTATCATCAGAACCGATACCTACGCCCTCACCGGGATGAATGTGTGTACCTCTCTGACGAACGAGGATGTTGCCAGCCTGAACGAACTGACCGTCAGCTCTCTTGACGCCGAGTCTCTTAGCCTCGGAATCACGACCGTTCTTTGTAGAACCAACACCCTTCTTATGAGCGAAGAACTGAATGCTAACCTTGATCATTACTTTACACCTCCGAAAATGAGATCTTGATAGTATGCGGATACTCACCGCGTATCATTTCGAGCTGCTGCGCGAGCATATCCATGACAGCGTGAACTCTCTCATCGGGCTTGTCTGCGATACAGAGCATAACGTTATCCTCTGCACCCGCCTCAGCCTTTATGTGAAAGCCGTCCGTTATGATATTTGCCGCGAGCATACACGCCGACGTCACCGCAGCGCAGACAATATCCTGTCCGCTCTCTGCAAAGCCCGCGTGCCCCGTTACACGGAAGCCGCAATATTGTTTTTCTGACTGATAGAACTCAGCTTTGATCATGCGTTGATAGCTTCGATCTTTACCTGAGTGTAGGGCTGTCTGTGACCCTGCTTCTTCTTCTCACCCTTCTTGGGCTTGTAAGTGAAAACAGTGATCTTCTTAGCCTTGCCGTTCTTGATAACGGTAGCCTTTACTGATGCGCCGTCAACATAGGGAGTACCTACCTTGATGCCGTCGTCAGCGCCGAGAGCAACGACCTTGTCGAAGGTAACAGTCTCATCAGCCTCAGCTGCGAGCTTCTCGATGAAGATTGTATCTCCCTCGTTTACCTGATACTGCTTTCCGCCTGTCTCAATAACTGCGTACATTCATTGGCACCTGCCTTTTCATAAAAACTCGCTGTCACAGGCGCATAGACATGACTTGAAAAGCCTGTTTACAAGCGGCAATAATATTTTATCACAACGCCCCGAACTTGTCAAGTATTTTTTTGCAAAAAACGGCAAAAAATCGTTTTCCGCAGTCTCACCCGAAGCTGTGGGAGATATGAGACGGCGTTATTACCGTTTTCAACAATTTCGGAAGTTCGTTTTTGTACGATTTAACAAAAATGTGCAGTGATAATCTATATATACGTCACTTGCGGCTGACCTCCAAATATGATATAATTATAAAGGTATATTGTGTATGCCAATCTTTAATTGTGAGGAAAACTATGAACAGTAAGATACAAACGCTCGCCGATTCCATAGGCAAGGTCATCGTCGGCAAGAACGACACCGTCATCAGACTCATCGCCGCTCTGCTCTGCGAGGGTCACGTGCTCCTCGAGGACGTCCCAGGAGTGGGCAAGACGCAGTTGATAACCGCGCTTTCGCGGTCTATAGGCGGCAAGTTCAACCGCATACAGCTCACCCCCGACGTCATGCCCTCGGATATCGCGGGCTTCACCATGCTCGACGGCAAATCGGGCGAGTTCATATACCGCGATGGCGCAGTAATGTGCAACTTCCTGCTCGCGGACGAGATAAACCGTGCCTCGCCGAAGGTGCAGTCCGCCCTGCTCGAGGCAATGGAGGAGAGGCAGATATCCCTCGACGGCGAGACCCACAAGCTGCCCCAGCCCTTCCTCGTAATGGCTACGCAGAACCCCGTCGAGACCTACGGCACGTTCCACCTCCCCGAGGCACAGATGGACCGCTTCTTCATGAAGCTGTCAATGGGCTACCCCGTCCCCGAGGAGGAGATGAAGATCCTCGACCGCACCGAGAAGCACAACCCTATCAACAACATCACCGAGCCCGCCATGCACGTCGACGACGTCATCGCTATGCAGGAGGACGTCCGCAATGTGCGCGTGTCGGACTCGGTCAAGAAATACATCGTGGATATCGTCGGCTCGACCCGTGACGACAGAAACGCCACCCTCGGCATCAGCCCGCGCGGAAGCATCGCGCTGTACAAGGCGGCAAAGGCGTTCGCGTATATCTACGAGAGGGAGTACGTCACCCCCGACGACGTCAAGACTGCCGCAGTTTCAGTGCTCGCGCACCGCATAATCCTCTCCCCGCAGGGCAAGAGCGAATTCGGCACAGGCGAGAACTATATAAAGCACGTCATCGAGAACACTCCCGTCCCCGCAATGTAAGGCTGTATGAGTAAGGACAAAAAGAAAAAGCGCAGCTTTGTGCTGCTCGGCCCGACCGCGTTCGACAGCTTCAAGACCATAATCGCCATACTCGCAGTAGCCTTTCTGCTGTACATCTTCACCTTCTACATCGACGGCGAAATGGGCATGATACTCGTGGCATTCACGGTGTTCTCACCGCTTGTATCGCTGTTCTTCGCGGTATTCGCGAGGAAGCGCGTCAAGGTCAGCATGAACTGCGACGGCTACGTGCAGAAGGGCAGCAAGCTGACCGTTAGCGTTACCGTCGAGAAGACAGGGCGCTTCCCGCTCGGCATCATCGAGATAACCCCGCGTGCGAGCGAGGTATTCGCGCAGAACAACAAGGTCTACCGCGTATCGCTCGTGCGCGACGACAAAAAGACCTTCACCTACACTGTTGACGCCGTAACGGGCGGAAACGGCGAGATAGCGCTTGATACGGTCTATTCGTGCGGCTTCCTCGGATTCATGCGCTTCACGCTCACGCAGGAGATACCCTCCCCCGTCAGCGTCGGAGTTATCCCCGAGATACCGCAGATAAAGGCTTCATCACAGCTCTTCCGCAACATCGCGGACGTCGTCCTCACCAGTGACGACGAGGAGGAGAACGACACCGCCCTGATGTTCTCGGCGAACACCTCCCCGGGCTATGAGCACCGCGAATACGTCCACGGCGACCCGCTGAAGCGCGTCAACTGGAAGCTGTCCTCGAAGAAGAACAAGCTCATGGTAAGGCTCGACGAGGCTGTTGCCTCCGTACAGCCGATGATAGTGCTCGACCTCTACAGGAGCGGCTCTGCCAAGCCAGAGGAGGCTATCCTCGGCGAGGAGCAGATAATCCGCTCGGTATTCGGTCTGCTCTCACTGCTCGTGAAGCAGGGCATCGCCTCCACGCTGATATACTTCGGCGCTGACGGAGAGGTCACAGCCGAGAGCGTCGACAACCCCGAGTACCCCGAACAGCTCCTGCTGAAGGTGCTCGCGCTGAAGGTAGTGCCCGACAGGCGCGTCGACCTCAACACATACAACGGCTCGGTGTGCGCGTGCGTTATCGCCTCCACCGACTGCGGCGCCGAGATAGACGACATTGCCGACGCCGTCAAGGACGACGACAACGTCAGCCTCATCGGCGTATCGCCCGACAGCCGCAACCTCACGGCTTTCCCGATGTGGTACCTCGACGGCGACAATAACTTTAAGTTGGTATAAAACATGACTGATACTGCAAAAAAGAGCAGCGGGCTCAGGGAGTTCCTGATAAGGACGCTCGCCGACCCCGTACTGCTGTACACGGTGCTGCTGATAATGTCGATAATGTACCACTACCGAAGCAGCCTCGCCTTCGCATACGGCGCTCTCGCCTATGTCGCAGGCTGGTTCGTCTTCCGCGTTTTCGACTTCGTCTGCAAGCACCATATAATCGGCTTTTTTGCCTGTGTGATACTGTATGTCACAGGCTTCAGCGCTGCGCTGAGGTGCATGGACATCGGTGCGGAGAACTACCCCATTACATGGAGCCTATGGTTCTTCACTCCGCAGGACTCGCTGAAATACAACAAATGGTATACCCTCGCGATATTCATACTGTTCCTGTTCTTCATGCTCTCCGTCGTGTACTACTTCACGCGGGTGCAGTACAGGATATTCATGAATTTCCTGATATTCATCATTCCCTTCACCATATACGGCAAGGAATATGAGAAAATGCCTATCGGCTATATCATCGCCCTCGCGGTGGGATATGTGCTGATGATGGCGGCATTCAGACAGCTCCGCGAATCCGAGAAGGAGATACTGGTCAACAAGGGCGAAGCGTGGAAGTCGGTGGCAGTGTTCGCGATGCTGTTCGCGATGCTCTCGACGCTTTTTCCGAAGCCCGTCGTCCATGAAGACCGTACCATACTCGAATCGCTCATCAACGCTGACGCGTTCACCGACCGTCTGAACCAGATGCTCGACGTATTCCGTGATACCTCCACGGGCGAACAGTTCCGCGGAAAGCAGAGCAACATTATACACTACGTCGTAAAAGCCGATATGCCCATGAGGCTGAAAACTGCAACGTTCAGCAATTACAGCTTTGAACGCGACGAGTGGAAAACAAGCGATATCGACACCTACTACCGCACCTTCACCGAGCCGACCTTCGATATCGACTTCAACGGCGAGGTCGCGGACGCAGTCCTGTTCGCAGCCGCGAAGGACAGCGGCTTCGCAGTGAAGTACGGGTTGACGTCCTATGCGGGCAAAAAGCTCGAATATCCCGAAAAGAAAAAGGCAGTCATCACCGCACGCTACGGCGTCGTAAACGGAGCAGATACAGTTCCTGTTCCGCAGGGAGCAACAGCTCTTACGGATACAAACTTCAACGGCAAGATCGTGCTCAGCCGGGCGGGAACAGTATTCACCACAGATACAAAATACTATATGGAAGATTCGTTCTCCTTCAACTATATCCCGTCGGGAGCTCTCGAAAACAAGGAGAACAAGGCTCTCGTGCAGTTGCTCGCTGACAGGGAAGACTACGCCGCTATGCTCAGTGATGCTTATGACGTCCTCGATGTGTGGCGTCCTGACGAGGAGACAGCGCATTACCTCTCCGTCCTTAACGCGAACGATGCGTTCTATGATTCCTACACCGAAAATCTGCTTGACTACGGCAGCGACAAGGACATCTATGACCTCGCTCAGACGATAACCGAGGGCTGCGATACCGAGTACGACAAAGCCAAGGAGATCGAGTGGTACTTCGTCACCAACGGCTTCAAATACGACCTTGACTACCAGAAGGCACAGGGCGAGAATGTCCACGACTTCCTCTTCCGCACCAAGACGGGCGTGTGCGTCGAGTACGCGACCGCTATGGTCATGCTCTCGCGTGCAGCAGGCATACCCGCGCGCTACTGCGAGGGCTACCTCATGCAGAATGAGATAGCGGGCGCCAAGGAGACTTCCTACAGCGTATCGGCTAACGACGGTCACGCCTTCCCCGAGCTCTATATCAAGGGCTACGGCTGGATGACCTTCGAGCCCACGATGTCGAATCTCTCGAACACCGACGCCCAAAAAGAGAAGAAGTCCACAACGACCGATATGCTGAAAAAAGCGGGCTTCGTCATGCTGGCGATAGCAACAGCGATGCTGCTCCTGCTCGTGGTGATGCCCTACCTGACCCACAAGCTGTTCATCTTCATCAACAGGAGACGCGAGCCCGATAAGGCTGTGGCAGCGATAATGCACCGTCTGTGCAGGCTCTACGGCATCCCCGCGACCAACACCGCAGGCGAGGCTTCCGAGCTGATAGCGGCTGAGTCGGGAGCGGATATATCGGCTGCCGAGGAACTGTTCAGCAAGATGTCCTACGGCGGTATCCCCATGACGGAAGCCGACAGGGACAGAGCTATGGCTGACTACATCACAGCATATGACGCTCTGAAGGAGAGCAGGAAGAAAAAACGAAAGCTGAAAAAAGCTCCGCAGGGAGGTAATTGAAAATGCATGGAAAAATAGCTAAAAGGCTCATAGGGACAGCGGCTGCCGCGGTCATGGCAGTGAGCACGCTCACTGCTGCGCTGCCGTCGCAGGCTGCCTACAAGCAGGAGGAATACCTCACCTGGAGCCAGCTCGACGAGCGCTGGAGCGCTACACCTATGGACTCCACGACGATAAGGAGCTCGGGCTGTCTGATAACGGCACTGTCGATAATGATAATGGATTCGGGCTCGCTCGACGATGCCGCAATGAAGAATCTCGGCATCAGCAAGCCCGAGGAATTCAACCCAGGCGTGCTCGCAAAGGGCTATACGAGCATCGGCGGCTTCGGCTCGGGCGGCTATATCAAGAGCTGGCTCGATATAGAGAAGCTCGTCCCCAAGGTAAAATGGGGCCACGACAAGAATCTCAAAAGCGTCGAGTCCAAGATAGAGACCACCGAGCTCAACGATGAAGGCGAGGAGGTCAAAAAGCTCGTTCCCGACAAGGCAAAGGTAGCTACGGAGGTACAGGCTCTGCTCGCGCAGGGCTGGTACATCATCGCGCGCGTCAACACCGCATACGGCGGCTGGCACTGGGTATACATACGCGGAGTGGACGGCGAAGATATCTATATGTCCGACCCCGCAAACACCAATCCCCTGCTATATGAGGTCTACCCCGACGGCTTGCAGGGTGAATACTGGGCGCTGAAGGGCGCAAACTCACCCGAGACCGACTACATTCCGCCCGAGCAGTTCGAGCCCTATGTCAACATCGAGGTAGTTACGCCTCCCAAGACGATGTACGCATTCGGCGAGGAGCTCGACCTCAGCGGCTGCACGATAAAGCGCAGCGGCAAGGATATGCTCGGCAACGAGTGGGAGGAGGAGCCCGTACTGCTGACGGAGGCTGAGGATGTCAGCTTCTCGTCCTACTTCTTCGACCCGAACTACGCGGGCGACTATGAGCTCAATATCTATACCAATACGCCCTACGCCTACGGCAATACCTCGCTCACGCTGACAGTATCTCAGCCCGTCGGCGAGTATTACCTGCGGAGCAGCGGGAAGACAGCGGTCTACAGCTCCGAGGACGGCAGCGAGCAGATAATGTCCCTGTGCAGCGGCGAGTCCGTCAGCGTGACCGAATGCCGCGGAAAGCTCGGACGTATCGAGTCTGACAGCTTCACGGGCTGGGCTGACGTCTCGAAGATGACGAAGGTCAGCGATGATGCGGCTGTCCGCGAAAAGGGCGACATCAACGGCGACGGCAGCGCTGACAAGTACGACCTCGCGGCACTGAGCGCATTCCTCAGAAGGAAGAAAGAACTTCCCGAGGGAATATCCGTGCTCACCTCCGCCGAGCGCACGGCTGCCGACGTTAATTCTGACGGAACAGTCGACGACGCAGACCTCATCGCTCTGCTCGCGGCTATACAGTATTAAGGAGGAATTTCCACGAATGGAATGGACAGAAGTCAACATATACACCACCGCTGACGGTATCGAGCTCCTGTGCTCGAAGCTCACAGATATCGGTATCAAGGGCTTCGTCATCAAGGACTCCGAGGATTTCAAGGAGTTCCTCGAGAACAAGAACGGTCAGTGGGACTACATCGACGACGACCTCATGGGGCTCGCCGACTGCGAGACCTGTATCACGGTATATCTCCCCTGCAACGACCAGGGAGCGGATATGCTCAACTCGGTGAGGGCGATGCTCGCGGAGATGAAAAGCTCCGATACCGAGGGAGTCTACGGACGCCTCGAGGCTGAGCTCGCGAGTATCCGCGAGGAGGACTGGGCGAACAACTGGAAGCAGTACTTCAAGCCGCTCAAGGTCGGCGATACGCTCGTCATCAAGCCCTCGTGGGAGGAGTACGACGACGCGGGCGAGCGCATTATCCTTGAGATAGACCCCGCCTCGAGCTTCGGAACGGGTCAGCACCACACAACGCGCCTCTGCCTCGAGATACTCGAGGGCTGCGTCAAGGAGGGCGACAGGATACTCGACCTCGGCTGCGGAAGCGGCATACTCTCAATAGCGGCGATACTCCTCGGAGCGGAAAACGCTGTAGCAGTCGACATCGACGAGAACGCCGCCGCGACCGCCAAGGAGAACGCGATAAAGAACCATATCCCCGCCGAGGACTACAAGACCTACTTCGGCAATATCCTCTCGGACGAGAAGCTCGCCGCCGAGATAGACGGTCAGTACGACATAATCACCGCGAATATAGTCGCGGACGTGCTCATCGCGATGAAGGACTACTTCAAGCGCTATCTCAGGGACGGCGGATACCTCATCGTTTCGGGCATCATCGAGGAGCGAATGGAGGAGGTGCTTTCCGCTATAGAGGAGTGCGGCTTCACGCGCCTCGGAGTGAACGTCAAGGAGGGCTGGGCAGCGGCTCAGTTCGCCAAGTAAACACCAAAGCATATTTCAGACCGTCGGTCTGTGAGAATATGAAAACATCAACCATAATATAAGGAGAATGATAACAGTGGCTTTATTCAAGAAGAAAAACAAGGAAAACGAGGAGGCGGCAGCAGCCTCCGCAACACAGGGCTTCGACTACCAGACAGCAGCCCTCGAGGCGCTCAATGCCAAGCTCAACGGCACGCTCTATGACGGCTGTATCATCATGCCGAGAGGTATGACTATCGACGTCAAGATAGGCAGGATAGAGGAGCGCGAGAACGTCAAGAGCGTACAGTTCCTCTTCCTCGTGTCGAACGACAGCTTCGACGAGCCTATCATCGACCCCGTCGACGCTCACGGTCCCACAGAGCAGGACGTTGTCAACATGGCTGCAGAGATATTCTACGGCGGACTCTGGCACCCCATTGACCAGTCCATGACCAAGAAGAACCCCATTCATATCCCCGTGACCTTCCTCGGTCAGCACTACGACTTCGATATGTACGCGCACTCTATCGTGCGTATCGGCGCAGAACAGCAGAAGGAGCCCACAATGCTCGTGGGTATCATCGGCAACGAGGTGCCCAAGTACCTCGGCTCCAAGAAGTATTACTGGATAAGGATATTCCTTGCAAAGCAGGGCGACAGACAGATAATTGAGGCTCGCGTGAACGGCTCCGTATGCAATGAGCTCGCAAAGCCGCTCAAGGAGTATGTTGACTCGTGGGAGAAGACCGACTCGTTCAGATGTGAGAAGCAGTTTGCAATCTTCGTAAACCGCGCAGACGACGAGTGCCCCTTCAAGAAGGAGGATGTCGTAAATGCGGCTAACTTCGCGCTTGAGAAAATGGTAAAGATAAGCAATCCCGAGGAGTATCAGGCGTTCTGCAAGGAGCTCGACGAGTTCACGGGCAACAAGGATATGGCTACTGAGATAAGGATATTCATTCCCGAGATATTCGCAAAGCTCACACTCGGCTATGAGGAGGGCGACAGCCTCTTCCTTCTCACGGGCGACCCCAACAGCGACGAGGGCGGCAACCGCCTCGAGTTCCGCAAGACACAGCTCCGCTCGTACTTCTACATACAGCAGACAATCCTCGAGTACCTCAACACCCGCCCGCCGCAGGAAGACGTTCAGCGCATCGTATTCAACAGCGTTGCGTTCCGCGAGCTCCGCAAGGCTAAGGAAGCAGGACACGAGCCGAAGGACCTTTACGTACCAGGTACGGCATACAAGGTCGGCAATCCCGATTACAAGGTATGGTAAAACGATAAAAAACGGCTCCCGATAAACGGGAGCCGTTCTGTTTTTATTATTTCTCGAAGGGACCGAAAGTATCAACGAACCACTGGTTCATATCGGTCTCTGTACCGCCTGTAGAGAGGTAAGCGTAATAGCTCAGGGTCGCGGAGGCGTCCTTAGCGTCGATCTTGCCGTCATGGTTGATATCGCCGAAAGCGATAACGCCGTTTGCGGCAGTATCGTTGTACTTCTCGAGGTAGTTGAGCGTGAAGGAGTAAGGACCGTAGGAAGGAGCCTTATCGTTCTTTGAAACTGCAAGAGTGTACTTGCCCTCTTTGAGAACGAGAGAGTTCTTCACGGTTATCTTGCTGTCCTTCTCGTCTTTTTTCTGGTATGTACCATGCTTTGCAAGGTCGTCCTGATTATCGTAGAGTGCCCAGTCAACTGCGCCGAGCTCGCCTGCGAAATCAAAAGTTACCCTGCCCTCTTTAGCGAGGTTGAAGGTGAAATAGTCGATGTCATCGTTATTGGATATCTGAGCGTTGTACTTTGTTTCAAGCTCTATTTCGGCAGCATCGCCGATAGCGTTGTTGCTGCCGTCGCCGGGAACGTTGAGCCCACAGGGAGTTGCAGACACCTTGAGGTCATACGGAGTTGCGTAATAGTCTTTCGCACTGTAAACATTTACATAATATGTACCTGCTTTTAAGTAAAGAGTATTCACTACCGACTTGCTTTGAGGTTGACTGTAAAGCAATGCATTATCCGATGCGCCATCATACAGCGCAAGACCAAAGATTTCTTGTGAACCCTGACACACCAAATTCACTTTACTTGGCTCAACCAGAGTATAGCTATACCAATCGCTGTCACCTCTAATTATATCAGACGAAACTACCTTGCCAAGCTTCAGCTCATCAGCCGTGAGCATTGTGTTGCCTGTTAAGTCATTATCTGCTGCAACAGCCGTGATACCGCTAAAAGGAAGTGCCGAAACTGCGAGTGTCGCAGCAAGAACTACTGCGATACCCCCACCGATTTTGTTAAGCTTCATAACTATGTCCCTCCAAATTCCGTAAAATTATGTCTCTTACTTCTTTATCATGTTAGCAACTTCGTCAGCAAGGTTATCTTCCTTCTTCTCGATACCCTCGCCGCGCTCGTAGCGGATAACGTCAGTTACAGTGATAGCGCCGCCGAGCTTCTTAGCCTCTGCGTCAACGTAGCCCTTTACGGAGAGCTTGTCGTCCTTTACGAAAGCCTGCTCGAGGAGGCAGTTCTCTGTGTAGTACTTGCCTATCTTACCCTCAACTATCTTAGCACGAACCTGCTCGGGCTTGGAAGCCATCTTGGGATCCTCAGCCATCTGAGCCATCATGATCTCCTTCTCCTTCTCGAGAACCTCAGCAGGAACCTGCTCGCGGTTGAGGTAGGGAGCGTTGAGAGCTGCGGACTGCATAGCTACGTCCTTACCGATAGGAGCTACAGCGTCAGCAGCGAGGTCAGTGTCCATCTTAACGAGAACGCCGATGCTGCCGCCGTTGTGGATATAGGAAGCGAGCTTGCCCTCAAGTCTAACGAAGCGGCGGATAACGATGTTCTCACGGATCTTCATGCCAGCGAGCTCTGTGAGAGCCTCGCCTACAGTGCCGTTGCCGCCGCTGATGGGCATTTCCTTGAGAGCCTCAACGTCAGCGGGGTTCTTCTCGATGATAGTATTTGCAACGTTAGCAACGAAGTTTCTGATATCGTCGGTGTTAGCAGCGAAGTCTGTCTCGGTGTTTACCTCGAGGAGCACGCCTGTCTCGCCCTTGACTACAGCAGCAACAACGCCCTCTGCAGCAGCTCTGCCGCTCTTCTTAGCCTGTGTAGCAAGACCTTTCTCTCTGAGGAACTCGATAGCCTTGTCCATATCGCCGTCGTTCTCTTCGAGAGCCTTCTTGCAGTCCATCATGCCGACGCCTGTGGACTTCATAAGTTCTTTGATCTCTGCAACGGATACCTTACCCATTGTGAATACCTCCTGTTATATTTAAAATTCGTTTATTCAAGTAGGGGCGGATATTATCCGCCCTAATCAATGCTTGGTTTAATGTGCGGGCGGATGATATCCGCCCCTACACATAATTATTTTTTATTCTGCGTCCTCAGCAGCAGCTTCCTCAGCGGGAGCCTCAGCCTCAGCAGCGTCGCCGCCCTGTCTGCCCTCGATGATAGCGTTAGCGATAGTGCCGGCGATGAGCTTTACTGCACGGATAGCGTCATCATTGCCGGGGATAACGTAGTCGACCTCATCGGGGTCGCAGTTTGTATCAACGATAGCAACTATCGGGATACCGAGCTTCTTAGCCTCAGCAACAGCTATCTTCTCCTTGCGGGGGTCAACGATGAAGAGTGCTGCGGGGAGCTTCTTCATTGTCTTGATACCGCCGAGGAACTTCTCGAGCTTCTCTATCTCAAGGTTGAGCTTAACAACTTCCTTCTTGGGGAGGAGGTTGAAAGTGCCGTCCTCTTCCATAGTGTGGAGCTGCTCAAGTCTCTTTATACGTGTCTGGATTGTCTTGAAGTTTGTGAGCATACCGCCGAGCCAACGAGCATTTACGAAGTGTGCGCCTGCGCGTGTAGCCTCTTCCTTAACGGAATCTCCAGCCTGCTTCTTAGTACCTACGAAGAGCACCTCGCCGCCCTCTGCGGAAAGGTCGCGAACGAAGAGGTAAGCCTCCTCGAGCTTCTTGACTGTCTTCTGAAGGTCGATGATGTAGATACCGTTTCTCTCTGTGAAGATGTACGGTGCCATTTTGGGGTTCCAGCGTCTTGTCTGGTGTCCGAAGTGAACGCCAGCCTCAAGGAGCTGCTTCATTGAAACTACTGACATTGTGTAGTCCTCCTTAAAAATTGGTTATTATTAATCCTCCGCATGGCTTGACTTACGGGCAACGGCATCACTGCCGCACCAACCCGCAAAAGCGCGTGCGTGCGAATTGCTTTAATATTATACCACATTCCTTATTTTTCCGCAAGGGCTCGGCGAAAATTAATCAAACAAACTTTTAAGCCTGTTTCTGCGGATATTTGTATGATATGTCAAATCCGTACATCTCACGAGTATGGTCTCGGTGCCGACGACCTCTATCGCGGCGCACGGTATCTCGAGGTCATCGCCGCTCGGAAGCAGTCCGAACAGCCTGCTTCCGCCGTATATGACCAGTGCCGCGACCTCCGACGTGTCCGTATCGAAGCGGATATCGTCGATATAGCCGAGCCGCTCGCCCGTGCCGAGGTCGATGACCTCCTTCGAGCGCAGCTCCTCAAGACTGCAAAGCATAGAAAAACACCTCCGCAACATCATATGCGGAGGCGCAAGTCCATTATTTTCAATTACGAATTATTCCTCGTCGTCGTCATCTTTTTTTCTGAACATCGCCGCAACAACGGTCACAGCCGCTATCGCCAACGCGATACCGCCCACGATGAGCAGCTTCTGCGCGGGGAAGTTGTCGCCTGTTGCGGGGACAGCGAGTAAAAGCTCCGATACTATTTCCATTTTGTTTTCCTCCTGTTTTTCTCAGTCAGCCGACAGGCTGCACGATTCAAGTTAATTTTATCACACACGGTTTGAAATGTCAACTGCTGCAAAATGTGAACTTTTACAGCAAAACTATTATGTTTTAGCGATATCAGCGACCGCAAGAGCCGCCAATCCGACCGCAAGAGCCGCTCTCACGACCGTGAGACAGGTTCTCAGCTGCCGCTCGCAGGGTCTGCCCTCCGCGAGCATATCGAGCAGAGCCCCGCCGTCGAGTCCGCTGAACGGCAGAAGGTTGAACACGCCCGCCGCAAGGCTCAGCCGAGCCGTTATCCCGCCGCAGCCCAGCGCCGTCAGCACCGCATACAGCAGCAGATTCGCCGTGGGACCGCTCAGCAGGACGACCGCTCCCCTGCCGATATCAGCCGCGGGAGCAGCGACCATTTTTATCCCGAAGAAGCTGAGCTCAGCGCGGCGGAGCTCCCCGCCCGTCAGACGGAGCGCGGCGAGGTGTCCGAGCTCGTGCAGCAGACAGACCGAGTAGAATGAGAATATCATCCTCCCGCCGCAGAAGAGGAAGAGCAGCCCGTTGAACAGCAGGAAGGAAAAGCCTACCCTGACCCTGCTCATTTGTCAAACAGCCGTATCAGGAGCTCAAGCGGGTTCGGGAAGAGCTCGCGCGAGCTCTCCGTGAGTTCGCGCAGCCGCGAGAACAGCTCGCCCGATATGTCGGGACGGAATATATTCGTGATGATGAGTGCGGCGGCTATCAGCATACACACCGCCGCCTGCATAGCGATAATGTCGTCAGCTCCGCCCTCGCGCCGCCTGCGGGAGCTCTCCTCCGCAAGCTGCGCGGTATCGTCCTCCGCGGGGACGGCGGGACGGTCGTCGGTGACCGTCGGGATTATATACGTCTCGTTCATTATCACAGCCTCCTTTGTATAATTCTACGGGGAAATGGGTAAAATCAGAACAAAAAAGCGGCTCGGCGTGCGAATAATTTCGTCAGCCGATGAGCCGCCGCGAACGCCCGAACGATTGACACTCACATACGAATATGCTACAATATAATATTATGGAGCTTTACGCTCGAACAGACATACAGAACAAAAATCGGAGGTCTTAACGTTGAAAACACTGAAAGCATTATTACTCGCAGCCGTATTCACCGCATCTGCGGCAGCTGTCGGCTGCTCCGATACAAAGACGTCATCGTCCCAGTCGGACTCCGACACGGTCGAGCAGGTCATCTCGCCCGAGAGCATCTCCTTCGAGTGGCAGAAGTCATTCGAGAGCAAGCTCGCGGAGTTCAAGAGCTCGGACAAATTCACGCCCGACTCCGCCTTCGACCTCTTCGACATCACAGGCGACGGCAACCCCGAGCTCATCATCTCGGAGAGCACCGACAAGCAGGCTGTCTGCGAGATATTCACCTACTCGGGCGGCACGCTCTCGGAGCTCGGAACTGCGGGATTTGACGGCACATTTGACTATCTCCCCGAGTTCGGTCTCACGCGCGAGGAGTACCACGGCGACGGATTCCTCCTCGGCAAGTTCCGCCAGTATGCGGAGGGCGAGCTCACCGACTTCCTCGTATACAGCGACAACTCCGCGTCCGCATCCTCGGGCGTGACCATAAAGCATGAGATAAACGGCGCAGACGTGCTGCTGACCGAGTACGAGGCGGAGCTCGCTCCCTACGTCGACACGCTGACCATGCACCTCGGCAGGAAGTACACCTTCGGCGACGATTCGCAGAACTACGCTATACGCCGCGCCGAGAGCTGGGGAGCTGTGCTCGGCTCGAAGCGCAAGGCGGTATGCAGGAAGAAGCTCCTCGAGATAGCCGACGCTATGGGCGAGGACAACAGGGACGCGGCGTTCGAGCTCTGCGACCTCAACGGCGACGACGTGCCCGAGATAATCGTATCATCGGGCTCCGCGATAGACTCCGCCTGCACGATATACTACTTCAGCGGCAATGACATCGAGCAGCTCGAGGGCGAGTACGGCAGACGCGGCAGGCTCCTCTTCGACATCGGCAGCCTCGTATTCTACTGCGAGACCGAGACGGGCATGACCTACTGGAGCCTCGCAGACAGCCAGTTCACCGCTGACAAGTACAAGAGCTCGGGCAGCATTATGGAGACAGGCAGGCGCTTTGCTCTCACAAGCACTGGCATCGACTCCTCACTGGTATGAGCTATGGCTAAGTCGAAATACGTTTACACCTGCAATCAGTGCGGGTACGAGAGCTCGAAGTGGAACGGCAAATGCCCGTCCTGCGGCGCATGGAACAGCTTCGAGGAGGAGATAGCGGACGCCTCTCCCGCTGGCGGAGGCACGTCCCTCGCGAACGTCCACGACCTGTACGACGATATCCTCGAGCTCGCAGACATAGGCGCGGACAGCGACGTCCGCTATGATACTGGCATTGGCGAGCTCAACCGTGTGCTCGGCGGCGGACTTGTCAAGGGCTCGCTGGTACTGCTCGGCGGCGAGCCGGGCATCGGCAAGAGCACGCTGCTGCTGCAAATATGCCAGTTCCTCGGCGAGGAGCACTCCGTCCTGTACGTATCGGGCGAGGAGTCGGCGCGGCAGATAAAGCTGCGTGCAAAGCGGCTCGGGGTCGACACCGAGAACCTCTACCTCCTCACCGCAAACGACGCGGAGGCGATAGCCGCAACGATAACGGGCAGCAACATCGACATCGTCATCATCGACTCGATACAGACCATGAGCATCAGCCGCATCTCGTCCAGTCCCGGCAGCCTCACGCAGGTGCGCGAGTGCACCAACCTCTTCATGCGGACGGCGAAATCGCAGGAGATACCCGTCATCATCGTCGGACACATCAACAAGGACGGCGCTATCGCAGGTCCTAAGGTCATGGAGCACATCGTCGACGCCGTCCTCTACTTCGAGGGCGAGCGGCATCAAAGCTACCGCCTGCTGCGTGCCGTGAAGAACCGCTTCGGCTCGACGAACGAGATAGGCGTGTTCGAGATGCTCGACAAGGGGCTCGCGGAGGTGGCTAACCCGTCGCAGATGCTGCTTTCAGGCAGACCGAAGGGCGTCTCGGGCACGTGCGTATCCTGCGTCATGGAGGGCAGCCGCCCCATTCTCGCGGAGGTACAGGCTCTCGCCGCAAAGACGAGCTATTCCGCTCCGAGGCGAATGGCAACGGGCTTCGACTTCAACAGGCTGAGTATCATCATCGCGGTGCTGGAGAAGCGCCTCGGCATATTCATGGGCAGCCTCGACGTATACCTCAACATCGTCGGTGGTTTCCGTCTCGACGAGCCCGCAGCCGACCTGTCAGTGGCAATGGCGCTGTACTCGGGCATAATGGACAAGCTCATCGACGAGGAGCTCGTCGCATTCGGCGAGATAGGTCTCGGCGGGGAGATACGCTCCGTGCCGCACGCCTCGCAGCGTATCCGCGAAGCCGAGCGAATGGGCTTCAAGCGGGTCGTGATACCGAAGCAGTGTATGTCCGCACTGGACAAGGACAGCTACGACATTGAGCTGATACCCGTATCGAACCTGAAACAGGCGTTTTCAATCATAAAATAGGGGCTATAACGGCAGCCGTTCACGCGCCGTCATACAAGAAAAGAAGGACTCCGAGGAGTCCTTCTTTCCTTATCATTATATTCCTTGGGGAATGTTGCTGGCGCGGGGATAAAGCCCCGTTTTGTTATTCTATGCCGCGAAATCGGCTGCGCGGACACCGCGCTCATTATATTCCTTGGGGAATGTTGCTGGCGCGGGGATAAAGCCCCGTTTTGTTATTATACGCCGCGAAATCGGCTGCGCGGACACCGCGCTCATTATATTCCTTGGGGAATGTTGCTGGCTGATTGTATGCCTGATTATGCCTCGGGCAGTGACGTTATAACGCCTGCGTCGAGCTTCTGGATAGAGAGCGCGTCCCTCGCGGTTACGCCGTCGCCGCGTGCGTATACGTCAGCGTTGTCGACAGCCTCGGCTGTGAGCGGGAACTTATCCTTGTTCGCCAAGAACTGGAGTATCGCTACCGCGTCCGCTACGGACACCTTCTTGTCGAGGTTAGCGTCGCCGAGGAGCCTCTCAGCAGCAGCCGTTGTGGTATCGGCAGCCGTAGTCGTCGTCTCGGTGACTGTAGTAGTCTCGCTCGAAGTCGTTGTCGTCTCGGTGACTGTTGTTGTGGTGGTTGTAGTGGTAGCAGTCGTAGTCTCCGTCGTGGTCGTTGTCTCGGGAACAGGTGCGCTGTCCGAATATACCACGGGAGCGGAAGCCTGCGCTACACCCGAAGCCATATGGTAGCCGAGCGCCTTGTACGTGCCGTTTGTCTCGGCAAAGCCTGCGGGCTTGGGAGAGCCGTCAGCGTTTCTCCACGCGGTATGGAAGTCCGTACCCATAGCTGGAACGTTCAGCGTGATGAAGTCGTTATCGGTGGGAGTTACCACGTTGCCGACCTTGGGCTGAGTGCCGTCCGCATTGAAAGCGCCTGCGCTGTAGTAATACTTGGAGTTATAGTAGAGCGCGTTCTTGACAACACCCTTGAACTTGTCATTCGTGAGCTTGATGCCCGCGGCATTGGTCTTGGAGACCTTTCCCGTATTGTAGTAGGTGACGATGTTCTGTATATTTGCGTCTGCGGCGTTTCTGTAGACCATGTAGTTAGCCTTGCCCTTGCCGCCTACGCCGTTGTTATATGCAGTACAGCCCGTCATCTCGCCGAAGAGCGGGTTATTGTTGTCGGTGAAGCCGCAGTTGAGATTCTCGAAGGCGAGGCAATTCTCGACCTTGTGGCGCGTGCCGACTCCGCCGCCGCCGAGCTTGAAGCCGTTACCGTCGCAGTCGCCGTAGCCCTTGCCGTCCTCGGTGAAGCCGTTGCGGAATGCAATGCAGTTCTTGATAGTCACCACGCCGATAGGACCTGTAGCCTCCTTGGCGTAGAGGTCCCAGCCGTCGTCGGAGTTATTGTACGCGATACAGCCGTCGAACACGTTGCCCTCTCCGCAGGTGAGCTTCGCCGCGAAGCCGTCGGCGTTCTCCATAGTTGCGGTGTCGCAGTTGTTGCGCGAGGTGCAGTTCTTGACGAGGTTATTTGTAGGCCACTGGGCAATGCTGTTATATGAGCCGTTGAGGCGCGATATCTGCAAGCCTGTGTCCTGATTGTTCTCGAACACCATATTCTCGATGATGTTGTTGTCGCCCGAGAGGAGCATACCGTTATCGCCCGCATTCGCAATTGTGAAGCCGTAGAAGTGCCAGTAGCTTCCGTCGAGGACGAATCCGCGTGCGGAGGCGTCCACAGCCTGCCCCGTGAAGTCGAACCTTACCTTTGCGCCGGGATAAGCGGCAACGGTCTTGTACTGACCCTGCGCGCCCGCATTAGCCTCCTCGATGAGGATAGTGCTCGTGTATTTATACGTGCCCTCGAGGAGGTAGATGAAACCTCCTGCCGGCACATTCTTTATCGCAGTGAGTATGTCTGTAGGCGAGCTGTAGGACTTGCCGTCGCCGCCGCCGTTAGGCGAAGCGTAGATGACGTTCGCGCCCGAGAACGGGTACTTTCCGTTGCTCGCGGGAGGGGTGACCGTCCCCTGCGACGCAGTTGTCGCAGCGGTGGTCTGTATATCAGTAACAACCGTCGTCTGGGTGGTGGTGACAGGCGGCTGATACTGAGTCGTAGTAACAGCGGGAGCGGGAGTGTTATCCTCCTTGAAACCGCTTCCGATAGCGGTTATCTTGTCCTTGTAGCTGACGAGTGCGCTCTTGAGGGCAGTATTCACAGCATAGCTCTCGTCGTCTGCGGAGTTGTCGAACTGCCACTTGAAGTCGCCGCCGTCCACACGTCCCGCGCCCGCCGTAACGATAGCGGGAACGCTGTCAGCGCTGTCGGGAGTGTAGGCGTACATTATGTTAGAGTCGGTATCGAAGTTGTTGTAGGTGGTGCCGCCCTGCTTGGTCTTTACGCCCGAGGGCACCTTCTCATTGCGTGAGGACGCCTGATACGCGTCGAAGTCAGAGCCGTTCTGCTGATATGTGACATAGGACTTCTGACCGCTGATGACGTTGCCGAAAGCCTTGATGATACCGCCGCTCTCGCCCGAGAACGTGCCGCCCGTAGCCACGTCGGAGCCCTGCATAGAGCTGAGCATGGGGTACTTGCAGTTACGGAAGTAGTTGTTCTCGACGAAGCATGACGCCGTCATCGTGACGCCGACGCCGTACTTGGCGTTGCCGTCGAAGTAGTTGTTGTAGCAGTGTACCGAGCAAGTTCTGATACGCGGGTGGCGCGAATCGGAGTGGTCGTACCAGTTGTGGTGGTAGGTGATGTAGTTGCTCGTAGTCTCGTCCTTCATACCCTGTAAGTTGCACTTGCCGTTGTCCCAGAAGTGGTTGAAGGAGTGGGTAACGTAGGTCGACTTCTTGGTATCGAGAGCGCCGTCGCCCTTTACCTGGTCGGCATCGGAGCCCGCATCGCCGTAGAAGAAGTCGCAGTTATGCACCCAGATATGGTCGTTGCCCTGCTGGAGACCGCAGTTGTCGCCCTCCGAGCTGTTGCAGTTCATGAAGCCGAGGTTGCGCACCTCGCAGTTGGAGGTGTTCTTGAGCACGAGACCGAAGCCGTTGAGGGTAGCGTCACTGCCGATGCCCTCAATAGTCAGACCGCAGGTCGCGGTGTCGACGTAGAGGTCACCCTTGTTGAGAGTGGCAGGGTCGGTGATATTGCCGATGAATCGGATGCAAACAGGACCGACCTTGGTATTGCTCTTGAGCCCTGTTATTATGTTCTGAACGCCAGTAAGCGTGGTATTTGCGCCTTTCTTGTCAGGGATAGTGACCGAAACGCTGTCCTTGTTTGCGTTGGTCACGTATATGACAGTCGCATTGCTTTTGAGCGTGCCGTCGTCGTTGTACGCACCCGAGGACGTGCCGTTCTTGAAGCCGAAGCCCTCGCGCTTGTGAGCTGTTGCATTGGCAGTGGTCTGACCCGCCTTGGAGCCGTCCTCATTGCCGTTTATCACGGGAACTATCTTCATAGTGTGACTGCCCGCCTTCAGACCTACAGCGTCGGCTCTCATGTAGCCCGCATACTGTCTGATTAGCATGGAGTCAATCTTCTTGCCGTCAACGTAAACGTTGTAGCCCGAAGCTCCCGAAACTGATGACCACGTCGCATACATACCCTCGCCATATCCCACAGCTGAAAGCACCTTGACGCTGCTTTCAGCTGCAACGGCTGTCATTGCCGTATCAGAGAGGTTTGTTATGAACGTGGATGTAAGTGTGCCTGTAGCTGCGGAAGCAGCCACCACCGCGGAGAAAACCGCCGCGGCTGTTCTCTTTGCGAAAGAGTTTTTCATTATCATTCCCTCCATGACAGACCGTTTTTCCCGAACGGTCACATGATAGCGGGGAGAATGTGCCCAATGCACATTTCTGCTCCCCAAATTTCCCATGATTCCATTATAAACCAAAAGTTTACAGGATTCAATGATAAATAGTACTGATTAACTGATATATAATGCTGTAAGTTAAAATATGTTACGCACGATAAATCATAGCAGTGCTGCTTTGGACAAAAAAGCCATAGATGAGCGGCATCTATGGCTTCTTATCATATATGTCTGCGTTTCGCGAGCTTTTCCGCGTACATATCGGCGTCGGTCTCCTTAACAAGGAACTCGAAGTCGGTATTCTGCGTAGAATCTGTACGGTAAATACCCATGCTTGCCGCGATGAGGTAGGGCTTGCCCTCCTTTGCGTTGTAGCGGTTCAGCTTGCGGTTGAGGTCGTACTTTATCTGCTCGGGGACGCAGTCGCCTGTGATGACCGCGAGCATCTCGTCACCTCCGAAGCGCACACAGATAGCATTCTCGGGCACGGAATCCCTCAGCGCCTCTGCCACCACGCGGATAGCATTGTCTCCCGCGCCGTGACCGTAGTTGTCGTTTATGTACTTGAGCCCGTCGAGGTCGACGAGAATGACGGTTATCGGCACCTGCTCGCCCATCATTTCGCGCTTGCGCTGCTCGAACTCATTATTGAAGCTGAGGCGGTTATACAGACCCGTCAGCGAGTCGTACTTGTACATTCTCTCGATGCGGGCGGTGAGGTAGAGCTGATATTTGAGGTTGACATAGCCGCCGAGTCCGCTGCCGATAGTATTGACTATCTGCGGTATCTTGCAGAAATCTACGATATCGTAGCCGTCAAAGTGGAAGCAGACATAGCCGAGCGGCACGTTCATATACGAAAAGACGTTGAAGATAAGCGGGGCGCCGCTCTCCATTATCTTATCCAGATTGGGGATAATATCTCTGCGGCTGAAGGGGCGCTGCCTGAAGGTGGCAATGTCGCTGTCGAAGAAGACGAACATCTCGTCCGCGAACTCCATTCGGCTGCTTCCCGAGAAGTAATTGCGCGAGGAGTCGATGCAGTCCTTGTTGATGATACAGGTCATATCCCTGATAGTATCGGTGAACAGCTTGCAGGCGCAGTCGACGATATCGGTGCAGCTCTGCATACTCTCGGCGATAGCCGCGAGCACCATCTGGTCGTCCTGATAGCGGTAGAATCGGTCGTTGAAGCTCCTCATCATACCGTTGCGGGACTCCTCGTCGACGTGGTCGCATCCGCAGGAGTTGTTTATCACGAGCTCAGGCTCTACGTAGTATTTGCCTTTTTTTATGCCTTTCTCATACAGCTTGCGAATGACTTTGACTATCATCGGAACACTCGCCGCACAGCCGCAGTAGCTCGAGGTCATGCGCGGGATACAGAGGTTTATCTCATCTATTCCGTCAAAGCCCGTAACAATGATGTCCTCGGGGACCTTGATGCCGTGCTCGAACAGCACCGCGCAGACGTTTATCGCCATGATATCATTCGCGCATATAATAGCGTCGGGCAGCTCATCGCGCTTGAGTATCTCCTCTGTCGCGTCACGTGCGGGCTTAGCCCAGAAGTTGCCGTAGCTGACCATATCCTTGGTGAATTTGATACCGTTTTCCTCGACGACCTTCCCGAAGACCTCCATGCGCTCGTCCGAGAAGATATTGTCCTTGAATCCGCCCATAAAATGGGGCTTTTTAGCTCCGTGGAACTCGACTACGTGGCGGACTACCTCCTCGAAGCCTTTTTTGTAGTCAAAGCAGATGCTTATGCAGTCGTCGCGCACTCCGTCGACAATTATCACGGGGACGCTGTGACGCTTGGCGGCTTCGATGACCTTGTCGGTGATAGTTTTGTTCTTGATACGCTCATACATAACGATGACAACGTCGGTTATGCTGTAGTCAACGAGACCGAACACCGCAGATTCGGCGCGGATATTGTCATCGCTCCAATAGAGGTCTGTATTGACACTATAAATAAACAGCGTCGAATCGAGCTTCTGGAGCTCCTTGTTGAGCTGCATGATAAACCTGATATTATCTATGTCGTTCAGCCTTGATGTACATAGGGAGACGACTTTACGTCCGTTGAGCATTCACTCACCTGCTTTTATGTAAAAATGCGTTCCGCAGACAAAAGACGTACACTGCGGGAACTATCCACTATTATTATAGCACTATCACTCACCAAATTCAACCTACAATTCAGTTACAAGTTGACAAAAATAGTAAATTTTCTGTGAACTTATGCATTTTTCTCCCAAAAATTTCTGATTTTGCAGTGGAATGATGCCCCAAAGGCGCTCCTGATGCACTCCTAAAGCAAAAACGGACGTCAAGGGGGAGCACCCTAAAGACGTCCGTTTAATTTTACTGTAATGCCGCTTTGAGAGCGTCAACTCTGTCGGTCTTTTCCCATGCTACGCCGAGGTCCTCGCGTCCCATGTGACCGTATGCCGCAAGCTGTCTGTACTGCGGCTTCTTGAGGTCGAGCATCTTGATGATAGCCGCGGGTCTGAGGTCGAACACCTTTGCAACAGCCTCGGAGAGCTTCTCCTCGTCGACCCTGCCAGTGCCGAAGGTGTCAACGAGAATTGATATCGGCTTAGCTACGCCGATAGCGTAGGAGAGCTGTACCTCGCACTTGTCCGCGAGTCCTGCCGCTACGATGTTCTTGGCGATATAGCGAGCCGCGTAAGCCGCACTGCGGTCGACCTTTGTCGGGTCCTTGCCGCTGAATGCTCCGCCGCCGTGGCGAGAGTAGCCGCCGTATGTATCAACGATAATCTTGCGTCCCGTGAGACCGCTGTCGCCCTGAGGACCGCCGACAACGAATCTGCCTGTAGGATTGATGAAAATCTTGGTATTCTCGTCCATGAGATCCGCGGGGATGACCTCGCGGATAACGAGCTCCTCGATATCGCTTCTTACCTGCTCGAGGGAGACGTCAGCGCTGTGCTGAGAGGAAACTACAACAGCGTCCACGCGGACGGGCTTGCCGTTGTCGTACTCGATAGTCACCTGCGACTTGCCGTCGGGGCGGAGATAGCGCAGTGTGCCGTCCTTTCTCACCTCAGTGAGACGGAGAGCGAGCTTGTGAGCGAGCGATATCGGGAGCGGCATGAGCTCGGGAGTCTCATTGCACGCGAAGCCGAACATGATACCCTGGTCGCCCGCGCCGTTGGAGAGACCGTCATTGTCGCTGTTCTGCTCGCGGTACTCGAAAGCCTCGTTTACGCCCATAGCGATGTCGGGCGACTGCTCGTCGATAGATGTGAGCACCGAGCAGGTATGCGCGTCGAAGCCGTACTTAGCGCGGTCGTATCCTATCTCGGTGATGACCTGACGCGCTATCTTGGGGATATCGACCCTTGCCTTAGTGGAAATCTCGCCCATGCAGAGCACCATACCCGTAGTTACGATAGTCTCGCACGCAACGCGGGAGTTCTCGTCCTGCTCGAGCATAGCGTCGAGGACAGCGTCGGAAATCTGGTCGCATATCTTATCGGGATGACCCTCGGTAACGGACTCAGAAGTGAAGAAAAACTTACTCATTGATTTGAACCTCCAGTGAAAAATGTGCCTTACCAAAAAGAAAGCGCGTCCAAAAAGACGCGCGTACTGAACCTTGTTCATTGCTCCTCATCTTTCGGTATATACCGCAGGATTTAGCACCTTGAATGTCAGGTTGCCGGGCTTCACAGGACCTGTTTCCTCCGCCGCTCTTGATAAGGTATGAACTAATTATACTACACTGATAGGGATTTGTCAATACCTATCGAAAAATGTTATAGCTGGTTAACAATGGCTCTGCCAGAGACTCTGTCTCTGGACTCTGGTCAAGGCTCTGCCTTGACAATCCGCTGGGGCTCTGCCCCAGACCCTGCAGGGGAACACCGTTCCCCTGACCCCGAAATTCGTTGCCGCTCGCACGCTCGCTCACTCTGTACAAACGTCACAGTCTGCTTTCGGCGGGAAACAATTGACGCCCCCGTCAGCTCTTTTTCCTGTATCCCGTCGGAGTCACGCCTACTATCTTCTTGAACTGCCGCATGAAGTGCTCCTCGTTGTCGTAGCCGCACATCGCCGCCACCTGCGACACGGTACAGCTCGTCTCGCTGAGTATCTCCTTCGCCTTTTCGATTTTGCCGTTGATGACGTCGGTCATGCACGAGACACCGAATATCTCGCGGTAAACGTGCTGGAAGTAAGACCTCGACATACTGACGTCCGCCGCCATGAGGTCGACATTCCACTTTTTCTGCGGGTTGCGGTATATCTTCTCGCGGAGCTCCATGAGGAGATTGTAGTGCGGCTCCACCGCCGACGACTGGCTTATCTCGCGCGGACGGCACTGCTCGTCCACCTTTAGCAGCAGCGTTTTCAGCATAACGTCGGTCATTTTCAGCCTGTGGCTGTTCATGGAATAGAACTCGGAAGTGATATTGCGCATGAGCGAGTCGATGAAGTCGGTGTCCGTGAAGCGGAGCGGGAGGTTGAATACGAGCTCAAGCGGCTCGAAGAACTCGCTGTCGCCCTCGGCGTCGAAAACGACCCAGTTGCAGACGAGGAAGTCGTCCTCTGCGGCGTAGTCGACCTCGCGGGTGCCGTCGTATATGATAAGGGTGTCCTCGGGGAGGACGGCTTTTCTGCCGCCGAAGCGGAAGCTGATACGTGTCTTCGCGTGAACGAGCAGGAAAACGCCCGCCTCAGTCCCGCGGCGGAACCTATAGCCGCTCTCATAGACCGAGCCGTAGCCTGTAGCGCGGATATTCACGGGTCACTCCTCCTTTTCTGCGATAAACCGCCATTCTATGCTTTTCCAGTAGTCTCCCGCGTAGTCTATCCCCACGCGCGGAGCCGTCCTTATCCTCGGTCGGAAGCCGTCGTCCTCGAACCAAATCCTCTCGTTCCCGCCGACAGGCTCGCCGTTGAAACTCCCGTCAACCTTCAGGTACTTCGTCAGCTTTGCGGGACCGTCGTGCACCTCTCCCGCGCGCAGGAGCACGCCCTGCGGCTGACCGTCCTCGCCCGTTATCACGTTCATCAGCCAGTGCATACCGTAGCAGAGGTAGACGTAAATCCTGCCGCTCTCGCCGAAGAGCAGTTCCGTCCGCGGAGTGCGCCCCTTTGCGGCATGACAGCCCTTGTCCTCCTCGCCGCGGTAAGCCTCGGTCTCGGCGATGCGCTCGCGGAGCTCCGTACCGTCGGGCAGTCTGCGCACGAGCACCTTCCCGACGAGTTCGGGCGCGACGTCGAGCACGTCCCGCGCGAAAAACTCAGCCCCGAGCCTCATACGCGCAGGCTCTGCTCGAGCTCGGTATCGGGCTTGACGAAGGCGGTCTTGTAGTTGGTGAAGATGACCTTGCCTGGCTTCGCGCCCGAGGGCTTCTTCACGTACCGCGCGAGGCAGTAGTCCACAGGCACGAGCGTGGAATTGCGCCCCTTGCTGTTGACTGCGGCAATAACCGCCGCCTCCTCAATGGTCTTGTCGGGCGGAGTCTCGCCCTCGGTCACGATTATGACGTGCGAGCCCGTGATAGTCTGCGTATGGAGCCATATATCGGTCTTTTCCGCGAATTTGAGCGTGAGCTGGTCGTTCTGGCAGTTGTTGCGCCCGACGAGTATCGTGTACCCGTCCGACGACCTGTACTCTATCGGCGGGAGCGCCTTCGGAGGCTTCGCCTTACTGCCTCCCGAGCGGATATAGCCCTGCTGAACGAGCTCGAGACGGAGCTGAATGATGTCGTTCTCGGACTCCGCACGCGTCAGCGCGTCGAATACGCTGTCGAGGTAGGCGAGCTCCTCCTCGCCCTTTTCTATCTGTCCCGCGAGCTTCTCCTCGGCAGTCACGCACTTCTTGTACTCGGAGTAGTACCTCTGCGCGTTCTGAGCGGGAGTTTTCCGCATATCGAGCTCTATGCTCACGGTCGGACATCCCTCCTCGTAGAAGTTCTCTACCTCCGCGGAGCTGTCGCCCTTCTGTATGCGGTAGATGTTGGCGGAGATGAGGTCTCCCCACAGCTTGAACCTGTCCTTTTCGGCGCACGCGGCGAGCTCCTGCTGCTGGGCGGAGATACGGCGCGATGTGCGCTCGGTGAGGTTGACGAGGAGCTTGAACAGGTCGTTTGCGCGCTGTTTTGTACGGGCGGCGCGGTCGCGCTCGTAGTAGAAGTAGTCGAGCAGCTCCGACGCCGAGCCGAGCTCCTTTGTCAGCATCAGCGTGCCATACTGGTTGAGGCGAATGAATGAGAAATCCTTGAGCATACCGTCCCTGTCGGAGGCGACGCAGAAGCAGCACTCTCCCTGCGTGAGCTGCTCGCGGGTGCGCTTTATCGCGAATTGCAGGCGGTCGAGCTGGTCGCCGTCGACGGTATCGCTGCGGAGCTCCGCTCCCCTGCCCGCAAAGAACGTCCACTCACGGGCGAGCACGGGCGAAATGCCCTCGAACACGCGGATAAGCGCCTTCGAGAGCTCCGCGGGCTGGACTTCGCGCAGACGGGCGGCAATCTCGTCGGGCTCTGCGGTCAGGAAGTTGAGCCTGTCGTCGCGCGGCGGGAGGGTATACCTCATCCCGGGGAGCACCATTCGCTCGCGGGACATCTCCTCGTCGACGCGCTTGATACTGTCGATGACCCTGCCCTCGTGGTCGATGACGATGAGGTTTGAGCATCTGCCCATTATCTCGCAGGCGAGCGTGACCGTCACTACGTCGCCAAGCTCGTTCACGCACTCGAAGTCGAGGAAGAGTATGCGCTCGAGCCCGTCCTGCCGCACCGCGATGAGCTTGCCGCTGCCGAGGCGCTTGCGCAGGAGCATACAGAACATTGGCGGGGTCTGCGGGTTGTCGACCGACTTCTCGGTGACATGAACTCGCGCGCTGCCAGCATTTGCCGATATATAGAGCTTCTTGCTGCCCGAGCGGGTGCGTATGGAGATGACAGCCTCCTCGCGCGAGGGCTGGTGTATCTTCTCGATACGACCGCCGACAAGCGGCTGTAATTCGTTCTTTACTGCGTACAGAAATGCTCCGTCCAGAGCCATAGTATCAATCCTTTACCTTTTTATCCCCCAGAGTTCGTAGGGGTCAGTTTTCAGCGCGTTCTCGTACAGCGACACGACCGACCAGATATCGAAGAACATCGCCCTGCAATCGCCAATCATAGCCTCCCTGATGAGCCCTCGCTCATACGCCATAGCCTGAATGGTGTACCACGCCTTCACGGGAGGGTGTCCCGCCTCGATGAACCACTCGTCGGGTGGATAGATGCGGTCTATCGCCTCATTTGTCGCGGATATCGCGCAGATGTCCGCGGGAGTTATCGGCTCGACGTAGTGCATGGCGGTCAGCTTGTAGATGTCCACGCCGAGCAGCAGCGCCTTCCCGCCGTGATGTATCGCGTAGTCGAGCCCGCCCGTCAGTGCCTCCCGCGCGTGCTTTCCCCAGCCCGCGGTGCTTATGGTATCGCGCCCGCAGACGGTATCGGGGAGCAGCCTGAACGTGTCCGCAATGACGCCCATTGCCGTCGTCGGAGCGTCGGGGTCGAGCACTTTTATCTTGACCGTTATGCCGAGCTCCCTGTCGCGGTCGGTCAGCGGGAGCTCCCTGCTGAGCCTGAGCGCGGGCATGAAGATGCTGCCCTCGTCTGTGACGAGCTCCTTTAGCGTGTCGATGACCGTCATCGCTCCGCCCTCGAGCTGCCCGAAGCTGCTGAGGGAGCTGTGCACCTCGAGTATCATTCCCTTTTCCACGCCGAGCTCGGTCAGAGCGCGTTTCAGCTCCTGCCTCGTGACCATTTCGTTCCCTCAGCGTTTTCGAGGTTGTCCGCGATGAAGCCGAGCAGCGGCTTGCGCATGATGAGGCCGCGGTTCTCGCGCCACCACAGATACGACTCGCGCAGAGCTCCCGCAAGCGGCGCAGTTTCGGACATTATCGCCTGCTGACGCGACACATCGAGAACGTACTCATAGTCGTAGAACGGGAAATAGCTCCGCTGCGGCACGTCCGCGCTCACGTAGCGGAGCTCGGGCTCTTTGCCGAGAACGGCGTAGCACAGGCGCACCCACTCCTCTACGGTGACGGTCTCGGGGATGCCGACGTTAAAAATGCGCTGCTCGGGCTGCCGCTCGAGGAGGAGCTCCATGAAGCGGCATATATCGCCAATGTGGCAGAATTGCAGGCTCACCTGCCCGTTTTTCGGCACATAGAAGGGTATGCCCGCCTCCGCGCACTCGAAGACGAACGCCTCGCGATAGAGGTTGTTCATCGCGCCGCATAGGTACGGCGGGCGCAGTATATAGGCGTTCGGGACGTTTTCACGCAGCCAGTTCTCGGCGGCGAGCTTGTCCGTACCGTAAGCGCCCCAAATCGAGTTCGCGCCGCACTCCATGTCCTCGCGGAAGGGCTGCGGCAGGGTCTCGGGGTAGACCGCGCTCGAGCTGACGAAAATGTAGCTGCCAACCTCACCGAGCGCCTCGTTCAGCGTTCGGACGTCATTTTCGTTGTAGGAGGTCACGTCGAGCACGGCGTCGAAGCTGTACTGCTTCAGCACGTCGCCGAGGGAGTGCCTGTCCGCGCGTATATGGCGTACATTCGCAGACTGCGGCTTGCTGCCGCGGTTGAGGACGTATACCTCGTGACCCTTTGCCGCGAAATATTCGGCAGTGTATCGGCTCGCGAAAACAGTGCCGCCAGTGACCAGTATCTTCATAATTTTCTCCTCATTTCTTGCGGTAGGTCAGAACTTCAAAATCCGCCTGCGTTGTCAGCTCCATGAGAGCCTCAAGCCGCTCCTGCTCAGTCTTTCCCGTCTTGTAGTAGTACGGAGTCATCGAGAAAAGGCTGCGGATATCCGTGCTGTCGCGAAGCTCCATAGTGAAGCCCACGCGGCGGGCTGATACGTGCTCGAAGCCGTCGAGCTCGTAGGGCTTGACCTCATTTTTGTACGGAGTGTCGTATATAGCCTGTTTCAGCTCCCAGAGGTGATTCTCGGCGGGAATCGCCATTATCATCACGCCGCCGCTTTTCAGCACGCGGACATACTCCTCGCCGCAGTACGGAGCGAACATCGTGACGAGCATATCGCAGCTCCCGCTCGCGACTGGCAGATGAAACACGCTCGCAGCGGCAAATCTCACCGATTTATCGCGCTTGGCAGCGTACTCCGCCGCCACCTTTGAGATATCCACGCCGTACATCTTCACCGCAATATCCGACCTGTCAAAACTTGCTCTGAGATTGGAGGTGTAATAGCCCTCACCGCAGCCCGCGTCGAGCACGACGCTGCCGCTTTTCGCGTATTTCAGGGCTTCCTCGCAGACCGCCTCACTCAGCGGCGCGTACCAGCCCTTGTCGAGAAAGTCCCGCCGCGCCTGCACCATGAGCTTGTTGTCGCCGTGGACAGCCTTGCCCGCGTGCTTTGAGAGCAGCAGGTTCACGTAGCCGCTCCGCGCGATGTCGAAGCTGTGACGCTTCGGGCAGATGTAGCTTTTCCCCGTATTTTCGAGCATTCCGCCGCATACGGGACATATCAGCACGCTCATAGCCGCCACCTCAGACGTACTTGCACGGGTCAACAGACCTCTCCGCTATCTCTACGTCAAGCTGCGGGAATTTCTCCTCGAGCACGCGGCGAAGCTCCGTAAGCACAAGATTTTCCGTGTGGAAGTGACCGCAGTCAAACAGCGCCAAACGCCTATTATTCGCCTCTATCCAGACATCATGCTTCACATCTCCCGTGACGAGAGCGTCGCAGCCCTTCTCGGCCGCAAGCTCCAGCATAGAACCGCCAGAGCCCGAGCAAACGGCTATTCTACGGACTTTTCGCAGCTTTTCGCCTGACATTCTGATATACTCGCAGCCGAAAATTTCCTTTAGTCCGGCGGCAAACTCCTCCGCCGCAATCTTCTCCGAAAGCTCAACGATATATCCGAGCGCCCGACCGCCGCCGAGCTCCTCAAAAGGCTCTGATTCGGCAGTTATGGCGAATTTCTCCCTGAGCTTTTTCAATATCACGCCGTTCGTGCCGCCGTCAGCAATGTCGAGGTTCGTGTGGGCGCAAATCGCCGCAATATCGCACTCAACAAGCCCGTAAACAGGACTGTGCCGCTCGATTCTCCGCAGCGGGTCGAAAATCACAGGGTGATGCGAGATTATCAGGTCAGCCCACTTGCAGGCAGCCTCGTCGACCACGCGGTTGTCAATGTCGAGCGACAGCACGACCGTATCAGCCTCGCCTGACTGATTCTCGACGAGCAGCCCCGAATTGTCCCACTTCTCCTGAGCCGTGAACGGGTAGAGGCTGTCCAGATAGTCATAAATATCGCTGATTTTCACCAAATCTACGCCATTTTTCATCTTATACGCAAGGGCAGCATAGTGAGTTGAATCCTCAATTTTACCTGCATTTTTCAGGCTCTCGGCAATTTTTGCAAGCCGTTCCACCTCATGCTCACGGTACTTTTTACCCAGCTCATCATCATCGTCAAAGAATCCGTACAGCGCATCAAACTCCGTGAGAGAGCGGAAATTCGGGTCGTACTCCGCGACCATTACCACATAGAGCTTGTCGCCGTCCTCGACTGCGCGCTCCTCCGTGATGTGCAGCCTATACTCGTGCAGCTTTTTGCGGAGGTGCTCCGCCTTTGTCATCGGCTGGAGTATCCAGCGGATATTATCGGAATCGCTGCAATTGCAGTCGCCGATGATGTCCGCGATAGTCTCGCCGCCCATTCCCGCGATGACAACGTCGCTCACGTCCTCAAGCGGCACATTCGCCAGACCGTCGGACAGCACGAGTTCCACCTTGTCCGCGATGCCGTACTTTTCGACGGTTTTGCGGGCAGAATCGAGCGGTCCCTCCTTGATATCCGAGGCGATGACGCGTCCGCACTTTCCCGCGCGTATGAGCTCAGCCGCGAGCAGGGCATGGTCGGTGCCGATGTCGCACACTGTCCCCTCGCCTCCGACGAGGTCAAAGCAGGTCTGCAATCTTGTATCAAGCATAGAAAAACCTCCGCAAATCAAAAATTTCGGCGTGCCGAAGCCCGACACGCCGCGCTTGTACTATTCGATTAGTCCTCGGAATTGAGCTTAGCGAAACAGTCGCTGCAATAAACAGGTCTGCCGTCCTTGGGCTCGAAGGGCACCTTAGCCTCGCCGCCGCAGGTAGCACAGACACCTGTGTACATCACGCGCTCAGCTCTGCCCGCATTTTTTCTTGCGTCACGGCAAGCCTTGCAGCGCTGGGGCTCGTGTGTGAGACCTTTCTCTGCGTAAAATTCCTGTTCGCCTGCTGTGAATACGAACTCGTTTCCACAATCCTTGCAGACTAATGTCTTGTCTTCGTACATTTTTTCAATACCTCGCTTATAATATTTGGACCACGAGTCGGGCTCACACCGACACCTTTGATAAACAACGCTCTTGATTTAAGCTACCCGGCCATATTCTGAGCTGCCGCCGCAGCAGGCAGTTCTCTTTTTTTATTTCAGATACGCACGTATCTTCCGCCTTGCTCTCTGCATGGCGTTATCGACGGATTTCTCGGATATACCGAGCTTTTCCGCTGTTTCTCTGTAGCTTGCTCCGCGAATCACCATACCGAAGACTCCGCGCTCCGTACCCGACAGCTCCGTCTCGGCTGCACGCCGCAGCTCTGAGAAGAACTCCTTGTTGAGGTAGATGCTCTCGGGGGTCTCGCTCTCGGACAGCACATCCTCGCCGAATTCGTCGATGCTCTCGCACACCGCGGGAGCCTTTGCAGCTCTCGCACTGAGCGTGCGCATACGGTTGACGATACACACCTCCGCATATGTAGAGAACTTTGCCTCTCTGTCCTCGTCGTAGGTCGATATAGCTCTCAGCAGAGCCATAAGCCCCTCCTGACAGAGGTCGTCGCGGTCTGACTCCGAAGCGGAACACATTGCCGCCTTGATAAAGATGAGCTTTGCATAGCGCAGCAGCAAAGCCTCGCACGCGAGCTTATCGGCTGCGGCACAGCGGACGAGCTCCTCGTCTGTCATGCGGTCATACACATTTTTATCATTATCCAGCAATTCTTCCACCCGATGTTCTCCTGCGGTGATATACGCAAATCAGCATAACAATGCTCGGCGGGTCGGACAGACATCTGACCCGCCGAAGTATTGCGATTATTCAGTTTCCTTTGCAGCCTCTTCCTCGGCAGCCTTGAGAAGCTCAGACATATCAAAGCTGAAGTTGTTCTTCTTCTGAGCAGCCTTCTGTTCGGGTGCATGGTTGTTATTCTGGTTATTGTTCTGAGTGGGCTTGTTATTACCGCCGTTATTCACGCCGTTGTTGTACGAGCCGCCCGATACTCTTGCGAAAGCCTCGTCAGCTACAGAGCCCTTTGAATCCTTAGCGGGACCGTCATATGTCGGTGCAGCGCCTGAGGGAGCCTTTGCAGCCTCGAATGCAGCCTGCGGAGCCTCAGCTCTCTCAACGGAAGCCTTATCCTCGGGCTCTATGGAGTTGCGAGCCTCGCCGATAATGGACTGAGCCTCGTTCATTCTGTCGTTAGCCTGACTTGTCAGCTTAGCCATAGAAGCCTTGATGTCAGCGAACTTGGTATTTACGCTCTCTATCTCGTTGATGAGCATGAGACGTACAGTAGAGGACATAGCGTTTATCTTGTCAGCCTTGCTGTTAGCGTCCTCAACAGTGGACTTAGCCTGAGCGTTAGCGTCCATGATAGTCTTCTCGGCAGCAGCGTTAGCCTTAGCAACAGTCATCTCGGCAGTCTCATTAGCGTCCTTGATAGTCTTTGCAGCCGTATCTGTAGCCTCTCTGAGGGTCTTGTCAGCCTTATCGTTAGCCTCCTTGACGGTCTTGTCAGCGTTAGCCTGAGCCTCGCTAACGACCTTGTCAGCCTTCTCCTTGGCTTCCTTGGTGACTGTGTTAGCTTCCTCCTCAGCCTGCTTCTTCAGTGAATCAACAGTCTTCTGAGCCTCAGCGAAGAGGGTACCCATCATAGCAGCGGGATTGCTTGCGTTAGCCTTGAGGTCAGCGATCTCCTTGTTGAGGTCAGCGATCTGCTCTTCCTTCTTGGCAACAGCCTCAGCAACAGCGCTCTCCTTAGCCTTGTTGAGCTCTGCTATCTTGCCGTCTGCCTCGGATGCTTCCTTTATCTTAGCCTCGAGCTGTGAAGTCTTGGACTCGAGGTCTGCTGTGAGCTTGGTTATCTCCTGCTTAGCCTTGATGAGCTCAGCCTCAGCAGCAGGATTGCCTGCGGGAGCAGCCTTGCTGTCAGCAGGTGCAGCTGCGGCAGCCTTCTCGGCAGCAGCGAGCTTGTCATTTGCAGTCTTGAGCTGACCTCTGAGGGAGTCGATCTCCTTCTTTGCAGCCTCAAGAGCAGCGGTTATCTGAGCGTTTGCGGGAGCAACACCGCCGGCGGGAGCAGCGGCAGCTCTGTCGTTTGCAGCCTTGACCTCGGCTCTGAGCTTATCTATCTCGCGCTTTGCAGCCTCGAGAGCAGCCTGAGTCTGAGCGTTAGCCTGAGCACCGCCTGCATGAGCAGCAGCGGGAGCAGCACCGCCAGCCTTGAGCTGAGTGATGATCTTCTCGCTGTCGGCTACCTTTTTCTGGAGCTCTTCGTTCTCCTTCTTGGCAGCTCTGAGAGCATTGTTCGAAGCGTTGAGCTTCTCCTGCAGGTTATCCACCTGATTCTTGTACTTGAGAAGCTCCTGCGGGTCGGCAGGACCTGATTCCTTGGCTTCCTTGAGCTCTGTTTCAAGACCTGAAATCTTGGAATTCAGCTCATCGAGGTAGGTGAGTACATCTTCTTTTACAAAGCCGCCACCTATTTTGGTGGTTCGTAATACGGTTGGTTCGTCCATGGTTCACTCCGTTCCCCGCAGCAAGTGCGGAATAAAATTAAGGGATAATACGCCTTGTAATAATTATAACACATTCGCAATTTCAATTCAACCATTAAAATGTAGAAAATTTTAGTTGATTTTAGTGCAATTTACTATATTCACACTTTTGTAATCAGAAAAAAAGCGGCTGCACATCAGTGCAGCCGCATAGTCTCTTAGTTGCCGAGAATCTTGAGGATATCGTCGAGGTCGTAATCCGTGTTGGAGGAAACGGGCTTGGGGTCGTTGCCGCCGAGTCCGAGACCGTCGATGAGCGGATTGTCTATCTGGATGATATTGTCGAGGTCACTGCCCTCCTCAGCGGGAGCAGTCTCGTCAGCGGGCATATCGCTGTCGTCGAAGCCGGCTGCGATAACAGTGATAGTCATCTCGTCCTGCATATCCTCCTTGAATGCAGTACCGAAGATGAACTCTACGCCGTCTGCCGCTGTATCTGTGATCATCTTTGTTGCCTCATCAACGTCAGCCGAAAGAACGTCCTCGGACATAGCGATATTGATAAGGAGTCTCTTAGCGCCGGAGATAGAGGTCTCAAGCAGCGGGCTGGAGATAACTGCATTTGCAGCTTCCTTTGCCTTTTCCTTGCCCGAACCGTGACCGATAGCCATATGAGCGTAACCTGCGCCTCTCATGATAGTTGAAACGTCAGCGAAGTCGAGGTTGATGTAGCCTTCCTCAACGATGAGGTCGGAGATGCTCTTGACACCTGTCTTGAGGACGTCATCCGAGAGCGAGAAGGACTGCTTCATGGTGAGCTGCTGCTTACCGTCGAGGAGCTTCTCGTTAGGGATAACGATGAGGGAATCGACATATTTTCTGAGCTCTGCGATACCTTTTTCAGCCTGAGCCATTTTCTGCTCTCTCTCAAAGAGGAAGGGCTTTGTAACGACAGCGACTGTGAGGATATCCATTTCCTTAGCTATCTTAGCAACTACGGGAGCCGCACCGGTACCAGTTCCGCCGCCCATACCTGCTGTGATGAAGATCATATCTGCGCCCTTGAGGTGTGCTTCGATCTCGTCTCTGTTCTCCTCAGCGCTTCTCTGACCGATCTCGGGCTTGTTGCCTGCACCTCTGCCCTTGGTGAGCTTAGTGCCGATCGGTATCCTTGTAGTCGCCTTGGATTTATTGAGAGCCTTAGCGTCAGTATTGATAGCGATGTACTCGATGTCGTTCACACCGGAGTCGACCATGCAGTTAACAGCATTTCCGCCGCCGCCGCCGACGCCTATGACCTTTATGTTTACATCGGGTTCCATTGCCTCTTCATAATTAAAATCTGACATTTTCGAAACTCCTCCTACTTTTATTTATCTGTATCTTTTAAGTAAATTTCACCCTATAAATACACATATCATTTTAGCATATTATTCTGATTATTGCAAGTAATACCGAAATTTTTTAAAATTTCGTCAGCTTGCACAACGCAACAACTATCGTTTAGGCTATATTTGCACGTTTTCGTCACTGATTACCGTAGATATCATTGTTTTCATAGCCGCCGTAGCCGAAATCGTCACCGTACCAGCCCTCGCCGCCGTCAGCCTGCCAGTCATTGCCTGCGCCGCCGTCAGCCTGCCAGTCATTGCCTGCGCCGCCGTCCTGCCAGTTTCCGCCGCCGTCATCGACCCAGTTATTGCCGCCGTTGTCCTGCCAGCCGAGGTCGGGCTCGGGAACAGCCGTAGTAGTCGTGGTGGTAGTCACGGGCAGACCGTTCTCGTCGGTGACTATCGCCGCCGTAGTCTCGTCCACGAGCTCGCCGTTCGGGCGGAAGCTGCACTGATTCGAGCCTATCATCGTGAGGTAGCCCTTCTTGCCCTTGACGCTGTCGTCGTTCATGGCTTCGCGTGCGAGGTCGAGCTTGTACTCCACATCGCTCCAGTTGCCCATTTTGAATATCATGCCGTTCCTGTAGTTGACGGTTATCGCGTACTCGTTCGTCAGGTCTATCGTAGCGATACCCGCGTTGTCGTCCCTGTCGAAGCGGCTTATCAGCTGAGTAAACGCGTCGTACTTGTTCTCATTCTTCGAGCGGAGAGGCTTGCCCGCCTCGGTGTCGGCAGGGTCGAAGCCGTAGATTATCGGGAGATTCTCCGTATCGGTGTAGAAGTTATTGTCCGCGAGTATCTTTCCCTTGCGGCTGACGAGGAGCACGCCCTTGTCGTACTGCACGTTATACGCGGGAATACAGCGCGTTACGGTTATCCTCAGCGTGGAGGGGAAGTCCCTGTCGACCTTTGCCGTCTCGACGTAGAGAAGCTGGTCGAGGATACGCTGCTCCGCCTTCTTGTAGTCGAGCCTGAGCAGATTGTCGCCCGCGTGGATGCCCGAAGCCTCCACTATCTCCATGTAGGTATAGGTCTCGGACTCGCCCGAGATGACTATCTCGTCAATGTTGAAAAGGAAGGTGAAGCACATCGTTACGCCGACAGTCAGCACGAGCAGTATCACCACGACGGTATACACGCTCATCATTCGCCTTCTGCGGCGCATACGCTTACCGCTGTTTTTCCTTTCTATATTGGTCTTTTCAACGTCGTTCATCTTATCACCGATCCCTGCCGCTCACACTCTGCGTATCCTTCCGCCGAGCGAGCTGACAGCCTCCTCAAATTTTTCATATCCCCTGTCTATGTGTGATATACCGCTGAGACAGGTAGTGCCCTCCGCAGCGAGTGCCGCCGCAGCCATTGCCGCTCCGCCCCGAAGGTCAGTAGCCTCGACGTCCGCGCCGTGGAGCCTTGCGACTCCGCGCACGACCGCGACCTTGCCCAGCACCTCGATATCCGCGCCCATTTTATTGAGCGCAGCCGTGTGACGGTATCGGCAGTCAAAGATATTCTCCTCAAAAACGCTGGCTCCGTCGGCAGTCGCAAGCGCCGCCATGAGGACAGCCTGCGCGTCCGTGGGAAATCCGGGGTGCGGCATTGTGCGTATCCTGTCGCGGACAGCCTTGAGCCGCGCGCCGCTTCTGAGGTATATCCTGTTCTCCGCGGGAAATATGCGGCAGCCCGTCTGCTCCAGCACGGAGAGAAAGGGTTCCATTTCCGCGGTACAGGTATTTTTCAGTATTATCTCTCCGCCCGCCGCAGCGACCATGGAGAGGTATGTGGCTCCCGCGATACGGTCGGGCATGATGGTATGCTCGCAGCCGCAGAGCTTATCCGCCCCGCGTATCACGACCGTGCTTCCGCCGTCGCCATGTATATCAGCGCCGCGTTTCCGCAGGAAAGAGCAGAGGTCGCATATCTCCGGCTCGCGGGCGGCGTTGTTGACGATAGTTTCGCCCTCCGCGCAGACCGCGCAGAGGATAATGTTCTCGGTCGCACCGACCGAGGGAAAGGGCAGGTTTATCTTGGCTCCGTGAGCCCTCCCGCCCGCAATGCGGCAGTGGATGCGACCGCCGCTGTCGGAAATATCCGCGCCGAGCCTTCTCAGCGCCGCAAGGTGCATATCTATCGGACGCGGACCGAGCTCACAGCCTCCCGGGATGCTGAACGTGCATTCGCCCGTCCTGCCGAGGATAGCGCCCATGAACATAATGGACGAGCGCATCTCGCGCATGAGCTCCTCGGGTATCTCGGAGCCCGACGCGCCGCTCGGGTCTATGACAGCGGTCCCGTCGGAAACAGTGCATTTGCAGCCGAGACAGCTCAGTATCCGCGACGCGGAGTAGACGTCCGTCAGCGTCGGACAGCTCCGCAGCACCGACTCGCCCTCTCCGAGCAGAGCCGCCGCCATAATGGGAAGAGCGCTGTTTTTGCTGCCCTGCATGGTCAGCTCGCCGCTGAGACGGCTTCCTCCCGTGATGATGAATTTCTGCATAATACCACCTCGCAGCTTTTTGTGTATATTATGCATCGAGGTGCGTTTATGTCACAGGTTTGCCTGTAGGAATTTATCGAATGTCTCAGCCATCTCGTCGGGTATGAGCGCGTACATCATATGCCCCTTATCGGAGAGATGCACTTCGCCGCCGCATTTCTCGGCGAAGTCCTGCCCGAATTTCCGCCAGCTGAGGTTCTTGCTGAGCGTTTTCATATCGCTGATGAAGAAGCAGCTCGGACATTTCAGCGCTCCCGTATCGGCAGCCTTCCGCGCGTTCTCCGTCATAAGGCGGGATTCCTCGTAAAACTCGCGGTTAGCGATGTTCTTGTAAAAGAGCCTGCGGTAGACCTGCTTTTCCTCGTCGGTGAGCTCATTGCCCGTCATCAGTCCCGAGACATTCTCGGTCTTGCTCTTTATCAGCTTCGCGAACAAGCCATCCTTTGCTATCTTTTGCAGGAGCTTGTATGACTTGTCGAGCTGTGCGAGACGCTTCTCCTCGCCTATCTCCTTTGACTGCTCGACTGCGAGCGCGGGGACGCCCATATCCATGCTCAGCACTGCGCTGACCTCGTCGGGATAGGTATTCGCCCAGTATACAGCCTCAAAGCCCGAGTATGAATGCGCCGCGAGCACATAGGGCGGCTCGAGACCTGCCCTGCGGAGAGCTTCGCGGTCTGCGGCAACAAGGTCCTCGATAGTGCGCGGCTCGCTCGTGCCGTCACTGAAGCCGTAGCCCGCCTTTTCGACGACGGCTATGCGGTACTTCTTGGACATACGCCTGTAAACAGGCTTGTATTCGAGCACGGGACAGGTCACGCCGCTGCCCGCCATGAATACTATGGTCACAGCTCCCTCGCCCTCGGTGTAGACGTTGAGCTTGGTTCCGTTCACATCGACCTTGTTTTCGTAGTTCATTTCTGCTTTCCTTTCGCTATCAGCTTGTCGATGACCGCGAGAATGCGCTCATTCGTGTCGCTGAGGTGGAGGTCAGCCGCGCTCTGCGACATGACCTCGACGCGGTCGCGGTCGTTGTACAGAGCCTCAATCTCGGAAATAATCTTCTCGTTGGTGACGTCCTTCTGCTCGATGACGACAGCCGCGCCCGCCTTGCCGAGCACCATAGCATTGTGGTACTGGTGGTTGCCCGCGACAATCGGGGACGGTATCAGTATCGAAGCCTTGCCCGCCGCCTCGAGCTCCGCGAGAGTGGAAGCTCCCGAGCGGCAGATAACGAGGTCAGCCGCCGCGAGGCAGACGTCCATGTCGTTTATGTATTCGGTTATGCGCAGACGGTCGCTTTTGAGCGGTATGCCTGCCGCTTCCATAGCCTGCGGGAAGGTATCCTTGCCCATGCCGCCGTAGCCGTGGATGTGGTTGATACTGAGGTTTTTGCCGACGTGCCACTTAATTGTCTCGGTCATGGTCTCGTTGATACAGCCCGCACCGAGGCTTCCGCCGAAGGAAAGTATCGTGAAATCGTCATTGAAGCCGAGCTTTTTCCTTGCCTCGGACTTCGACAGCGTGTTGATGTTGCTTCTTACGGGCAGTCCCGTGACGCTGTACTCGAACTTGCTCTTATCCATGAAGTCGAGTGCTTCCTTGACGGTCAGCATCACGTAGTCGACCTCTTTCGAGAGGAGCCTGTTCGTGACACCGGGATAGGCGTTCTGCTCGTGGATAGCGGTAGGGATGCCCATTCTTGCCGCCTTGCGTATGACGGGACCGGCCGCATAGCCGCCAGTACCTATGGCGATATCGGGCTTGAAGCCCTCGATTATCGCCTTAGCCCTCCTGCCCGAAGCGGCAAGATAGGCGACCGCCTTGGCGTTCCTGCCGATATTCTCGATAGAGATACGGCGCTGGAAGCCCGCGACCTTGATAGTCTCCATTTTATAGCCCGCCTGCGGGACGAGCTTTGCCTCCATGCCCTTGGGAGTACCCGCAAAGAGGAACTCCGTATCGGGGTACTTCGACTTTATGATATCTGCGATAGCGAGACCGGGGTTTATGTGACCGCCCGTGCCTCCGCATGAGATGAGAACTCTCATATGACCGCTCCTTTATGCGTTTTTGGGTTCATTGTAGTCTCCGCCGCCGTCGTCGGTGTCGGGGATGGGTACGACCTCCTCCTTTTCGGGCGGGTAGTACCTGTGCTGTGAGATATTCAGCATTATGCCCATTTCCACGAGCTGCATGACGAGCGCCGTACCTCCGTAGCTGAAGAACGGGAGCGAGATACCCGTATTAGGTATGAGGTTGCTGACAACGGCGAGGTTGAGGACGGTCTGTATGCCTATCTGCGTGGTTATGCCGACCGCGATGAGCATACCGAAGCGGTCCTTACAGCGCACCGCTATGGAATAACCCTCGATTATGAGGAGGAAAAACACGATTATTATCGCGAGAGCACCGACAAAGCCGATCTCCTCGCAGACTATCGGGAAAACGAAGTCGTTCTTGGTCTCGGGGAGGTAGAGGTATTTCTGGCGGGAGTTTCCGAGTCCGAGACCGAAGAGTCCGCCCGAGCCTATCGCGATTATGGAGTTTGCTGTCTGCCAGCCTACGTCGAGGACGTCCGAGAAGGGGTCCTTCCACGAGGCGATACGCTTCTCAACGTAGCTTCCTGGAATCTTTGACTGCCACGTGATATAGCCGAATGCGCCGAGCAGTGCCGCCGTTCCGAGCGCCGCATACTGCTTCCAGTTAGCGCCGCCGCAGAGTATCATAGCTATCGCAATCGAG